>TARA_R110000796_G_scaffold80301_3_pt1 | contig 85983 bp, 86 predicted proteins | sample TARA_R110000796 | Tara Oceans TARA_R110000796 (sample SAMEA4397815) | marine metagenome | biome: Polar Biome; feature: [SRF] surface water layer (ENVO:00010504); material: water (ENVO:00002006), including particulate matter (ENVO:01000060) such as... | depth 5 m
CAATCCGTAAAGGTCAACAGACCCTAGAGTAATAATCAATAAAATCATTAATTAACAAAAGCTTATGTTGTTTTGTGTTTGATTCGGGTTACATGCACTTTTTAAATATAAAACGTATAAATTGGCAAAACGAATTTTGACTTTATACTGCTGGCCCACTAAGTTATTTACTTATGTCGAGTGTTTAACAGTATTGTTATAGCTGTATTTTAGGCTAATAAAAAGGGAGCTGTTTGGCTGGCTTTTGACTTTGCGACCTGTGCAGGGGAGCCTTGAGCAACAATTTGTCCGCCATGATCACCCGCACTGGGGCCCATGTCGATAACCCAATCGCTATTACTGGCAACCTGCATATCATGTTCGACCATAATAACGGTATTACCTGCATCTACAAGCTTATTTAATTGCACCATCAGCATTGCTATATCAGCTGGATGCAGGCCGGTAGTAGGCTCATCAAGTACATAAAGAGTATCACCGCGTTGTATGCGCTGTAATTCGGTTGCAAGTTTAATACGCTGGGCTTCGCCGCCAGATAACTCGGTTGCTGGCTGGCCGAGGCGTAAATATCCTAGGCCTACTTGTAACAAAGTGTCCAAAGCTCGCGATATTTGTGGTTCATCTATAAAAAATTGATGTGCAGATTCAACCGTTAAATCGAGTACTTGAGCAATGTTTTTATCGCGATAATACACTTCAAGTGTTTGCTCGTTATAACGCTGGCCTTGGCATACTTGGCACGGTGAATAAACACTTGGCAAAAATAACAGCTCAACACTAACAAACCCCACACCCTCACAATTAGCACAGCGGCCTTTTTTAACGTTGAACGAAAAGCGGCCCATATCGTAGCGTCGAGCTTTAGACTTGTTAGTGGATGCAAATAATTTGCGGACGTGATCAAATAAGCCAGTATAGGTGGCGAGGTTTGATCTGGGTGTACGCCCGATTGCCTTTTGGTCTACATTTACTAGACGTTTTACGTGCTGCATGCCATCTGTAATTTGCCCGCCAGTGGGAATTTCTAGTTCTTGCTCTAATAACTCGGCTTCGTCAGTTGGGCTCTCTAAAGTAGCTTTTTGTCCTAACGCATCATAGACCAGATCTACTAAAGCTTGACTAATGAGGCTTGATTTACCCGAACCAGAAACGCCGGTAACGGTTGTCATTACGCCCAATGGAAATTCAACATCTAATTTTTGTAAGTTATTACGCTCAATTGCTGCGAGCTTTAGCCAGGCTTGAGGTTGTCTGCAAGTGTGTTTGGTTATCGCGTCTGCAGTAAATAAAAATCGAGCGGTATGAGATTTAGCAACGCCTTGTAAACCACTAATAGGGCCGCTGTAAATCACTTCACCGCCATGCGTACCAGCATCTGGACCAACATCAACAATCCAATCGGCATGTTTAATCACGTTAATATCGTGTTCTACAACAAATACAGAGTTACCAGCTGCAATGAGTTGATCAAGCGCCCCAAGCAATGCTTGGGTATCTGCTGGATGTAGTCCTGCCGAGGGTTCATCTAAAACATAAACCACACCAAACAGTTGTGAACGAATTTGGGTTGCTAGTCGTAAACGTTGCAGTTCGCCTGCAGATAAAGTAGGTGTGGTACGTTGCAACGACAGATACCCTAAGCCAAGCGTTGTGAGTGCCTCTACTCGGGCCAAAATGTCGCTGGCAATTCGCTGAGCTACAATTGCTTTTTCTCTATTGGGCGCATTTTGGGTTGGCTTTATGTTAGCAATATCACGTAATCGCAGTGCTAGCTCTGTTAGTGTTAATTGTGATAACTCACCAATATCAAGGCCTGTAAACTTGACCGACAAGGATTGCTGTTTTAATTTTTTACCTTTGCAATCAGGGCATTCCGAAATTTGCATAAACTGTGATACGCGTTTTTTAGTTCGCGGGCTTTGCGTGGTAGCAAAAGAGTGCAAAATAAAACGTTTAGCACTTGAGTATGTACCCATGTAACTCGGCTTCTCATTTTTTTCAATGGCGTTGCGAGTTTGCTCTTTGCTATATTGCGGATAAACAGGTACAACGGGAGTTTCGTCGGTAAATAGAATCCAATCGCGGGTTTTTTTAGGGAGTAATTTCCATGGTGTATCAATGTCATAACCAAGAGATACAAGTATACGGCTGAGGTTTTGTCCTTGCCACGCAGGTGGCCATGCAGCTATGGCGCGCTCGCGAATTGTTTTTGTATCATCAGGTACAAGTAACTTTTCAGTTACTGCAAACACTCGGCCAATACCATGACACAAGGTGCAGGCACCTTGTGGGGTGTTAGGTGAAAAGGCGTCGGCGTAGAGTATATTTTGACCGCTAGGGTAGTCGCCTGCACGAGAGTAGAGCATTCGCAGGGTATTAGAAATAGTAGTTACACTTCCCACAGATGAGCGAACCGATGGGGTGCCTCGTTGTTGTTGCAGTGCTACTGCAGGAGGTAGGCCGTTTATGTCATCTACATCGGGCTCATCTACTTGGTCAATTAATCTTCGCGCGTAAGGCGATACTGAATCGAGATAGCGGCGTTGTGACTCGGCAAACAAGGTGCCAAAAGCAAGAGATGATTTTCCAGAACCCGATATACCAGTAAAAACGATGAGTGCATTGCGGGGTAAGTCTACATCAACATTTTTTAAATTGTGAACCCGCGCGCCTCGGACCTGAATACAGTGCTCAAGTGCATTGGAAATGCTGTGTGTTTGCTGTTGAGGCGTGTGGTTGACAGACTGTGTTGCGTTTTTGCTGGTACTGCTCATAAAATTGCTGCTCCGGATTATATCGTGCTTTTCAATTTTTGCTTTAGTTTGGCGTTGTTAGTCTAGCTTGTTTACCTTAACGTACCTGCATTTATACTTCAAACCTGCATTTTAGTTTATCTAGTTTGTATTATTACTTTATCGACAAATCGTATTTTAAAATAAGGGTATCTATATAGCGGGTTCTAAGTGTGTGTTGCTTTTCGTGATCGGCACCATGGCTCAAAGCTCGGTTTAGTAATTTTATAGCGGGGTGCAATTTTGCCCGCTCATCTTGATCTAACCCCGCTTTACTGCGTAATTCGGTTATGTCATCAACCACCAGGCGGCCTATATCAACAGCCACTATTTCGTCTATTAAGCCATTTTGAGTAAGCACGCCATATTTGCTGCATAAAAATTGCTGCCATACTTGTTGTACATGCTCTTCTATTTCGCAACCAAATAGTTCTTCGTTAAATTCAAACCCTTGCTGAGCAAGTTTAGTTAAGCTGGCGGTATATTGCCGGGCAAAGTAATTAAATGCCTGGCTGGATGAATCAATTTTTTGTTTTATTAGCCCTTGCCCCCAGTTTACACAACCTCGCGGGTAATAATCGTCGTACTCTTCGCATTCGTATAAACCCGAATATGAGCTACAACTTAGTTGGTTTTTAATACAATAACTAGGCTTAGGAAATACACTTTGCTGTTGCCAATGCTCAAGCTTATCTGCATCAATATTGAGTGCCTGGCATAGCTCGTCGGTATGATAAAAATGGGTTGTTAAGTACTGAGATAAACGCATAAAAGCTCGCCTAATATTAAAAATACAAACGCTGTTTATATATACAGTTGTTCATTTTGTATTATCAAACTTAATATTACAAGCCATTTTATTACAAAATATGCGTTTACAGCTGCAAAAGCACACATAAATATGGTACAAATAGCGCAAGTTTTATAAAGAATGATTTTTTATGCGCAGCCTAGAACAAATTAAACAAGCAAGTCTTATTACAGCAATTAAAACACCTTATTTATCGAGTGGCGAAATTGACCTTGCAACATACGATCGCCTTGTTGAGTTACAAATAGCAGCTGGGGTTGACGGTATCGTTGTAGGCGGCACTACCGGCGAAGGCCAGTTAATGAACTGGGAAGAGCACTTAATGCTCATAGCGCATAGCGTAAATAAGTTTAGCAGTAAGCTGGTAATTGTAGGTAATACGGGCAGTAATAATACCCGAGAAGCTATTAAAGCCACTAAATATGGTTTTGCCAGTGGTATGGATGCTGCGTTGCAAATTAACCCTTATTATGGGCGCACCTCTATTGCGGGTGTAAAAGAGCATTTAAAGCGTGTTCTTGATATTGGCCCTGCATTTATTTACAACGTAGCGGGGCGTACAGGACAAGACTTAACGCCTGATATTATTGAACCATTAGCAAAGCACGAGCATTTTATTGGTGTTAAAGAGTGTGGTGGTAACGAACGTATAGCTCATTATGAGAAGCAAGGCATAGCGTGTTGGTCGGGTAATGATGATGAAAGCCACGATGCTCGTCATACTCATGGCGCTCATGGGGTTATTTCGGTTAGTTCTAATCTTATGCCAGAATTGTTTCGCCAGTTAATGGATGCGCCAAATGATGCGCTAAATACGTCATTACAACCATTAATAAATTGGTTGTTTTGCGAGCCAAATCCAATTGCGATTAATACTGCACTCATGATGACAGAGGCAGTTAAACCGGTATTTAGATTACCTTACTTACCCCTTAACGACGCACAGCAACAACAAGGTGAAAAGTTGATTAATCAGCTAAGCGCAAGTGATGTTGTTGGTGGCCATGCTCGCTGCATAAATGAACAAGAATTCTTTTTAATATCATAGAATTATTAGCCAGCGCTGAATGAAAATTCAGCGCTGGCTTTTTTTATTGTTTATTTTACTTTTTTTGTTAAAAAATGTAAGATCCTGCGTCCTATCATTAACTAAATATGTATATTTGTGAAATTTGTTGTTGAACAACTCGCTACATGGATCCAGCCAGAACAGCGACAAATAGAAAGCGATCATTGGTATGATAACTCGCCTATAACGCTTGATTGGGTTGCACCTATGCAACGCCGGCGTATGACTCGTTTTAGCAAAATGGTATTACACATTGCTCAGCAAGTAAGTAGCGCTGATCAGTATACTAATTTATCGGCGGTGTTCTCATCGCGCCACGGGGACTTTCATAAAACAGCCAATTTATTAGTTGATATAGTTAATCAGCAACCATTATCGCCCACAGGTTTTGGCCTGAGTGTGCATAATGCCGCAGCCGGACTTTTTAGTATTATAAAAAGTAATACCTGTGCAATGAATGCTATTGCAGCAGGGGCTGAGAGTTTTATGTGTGCAATTGTAGAGGCCTACATTCGCCTTGTTGATAGCAATGAGCCGTACATGTTAGTAGTCCATAGCGATGAAATCCTCCCCGATATATATAACCAATTTGCTGACGAGCTACAAATTACTCATTCCATTGCTATGATAGTGCGCCTTGCTCAAGCAAATGAGCCGTGCTTTAGTTTAAATAAAGTACTTAACCCTGCTGCAAAAAATAGTAACTTACCAATGAGCCTGCAAGGTGCTAAAGCCCTACACGATAAAAAAAGTGCGATATTAACCCACACTACATTGGCTCATCATTGGCAACTTACCTACCATGATTAAACACATTATAAAAATAACAGGGCTTTGTTGGCGTGTGCTTGCAACCGGTGTTTGTTTTAGCGTGTTTGGCATAGGTGGTTTAGTACTGACATTAGTGGTTTTTCCGCTGCAAAACGTATTAGAAGCAGATGTAAACACCCGTAAAAACAGAGCAAGAGCGACAGTACATTACTGTTTTAAATTTTTTGTTGGATTAATGCATTACACAGGCGTTATTCGTTTTAATATTAAAGACAAAACCCAGCTTGCTAATTTAAACGGAAAATTAGTACTTGCCAATCACCCCTCTTTAATTGATGTGGTTGTGCTTATATCTGTGATTAAAAATGCAGATTGCGTAGTAAAAGCCCATTTATTTAAAAACCCCTTTATGCGCGGTGTAATTAAAAGTACTGGTTATATAAGTAACGAAGATCCAGAAGGTTTATTACGTGAATGTGAGCGCAGTATAAGCAAAGGAAATAACTTAATAGTTTTTCCTGAAGGCACACGTTCACAGCCCCATACTGCACTTAAGTTTAAACGAGGAGCGGCCAATATAGCACTTAGATGTAATGTGCCAATCGCTACAGTATTAATAAAAATGCAGCCTAATACCTTAACCAAGGGTACTCCTTGGTATAAAGTAGCGCCTTATCAAGCGCACTTTAGCTTGCAGCTGGCCAGCAAGCAGTTTAACAGTAACCTGCCTTATGTTAGTGACACACCCGCTATACAATCTCGGCATTTAACTAACAGCTTACAACATTATTTTACAGAAGAACTGAGCAATTTATGACTGAATTAAAAGTACAAATTAAACAATTAATTATATCCAGCCTTGATCTAGAAGATATGACAACTGCAGACATTGCTGATGATGAAGCATTATTTGTTGATGGTTTAGGGCTCGATAGCATAGATGCACTAGAACTTGGTTTGGCAATAAAAAAACAATTTGATGTGAAAATAGATGCCAATTCAGAGCAAACAAAAGCGCACTTTGCCTCGGTGAATTCTTTAGCACACTTTATAGAACAAGCACGTTCTTAAATTATAAAAATATATAGGAATAACAATGAAAACCGCTGCTGAAATTTATGATGTATTACACGGCATTTTAGAAAACGATTTTGAGATAGACCCAGCCGACATAAACCTAGACGCCAACTTATATCAAGACCTTGATTTAGACAGCATTGACGCTGTTGACTTGGTAGTAAAACTAAGAGAAATCACCGGTAAAAAAATTGATCCTGATGCATTTAAGCAAGTACGTACTGTGCAAAATGTAGTTAGCGAAATAGAAAAGCTCGTTAACTAAATAAATGCTTAAAGCCTTGTTAACCACCCTTATTATGCTTTGTTTGGCCTGCTACCCAGTTATTGTGTATGTGGGCCTGACGCAGTTTAATAGCCAACTGCTATCGATCGTATTATTATTTTTGCTTGCACTACGCTTGTGGTTAAGCAAAGCATTATTTGACAAAATGCCGTGGTTAAAGCCAGCGACATTTTTAGCTGTGATAGCAATCGTATTGTCAAAAGTGTTCGACAGTGATGTGGGTTTACGTTTATACCCGGTGATTATTAACACTGTGATGTTGCTCGTGTTTAGCTACTCACTTTATAAAGGGCCATCAATAATAGAAACCTTTGCCCGCATCACTGAGCCTGAGCTCGATGAGCAAGGTGTGCAATACACTAAAAAAGTAACTCAGTTGTGGTGCGTTTTTTTTATAGTTAATGGTGGTATTGCCTTATATACCAGCCTGTTTGCTAGTTTGGCAGTGTGGGCTTTTTATAATGGTGTGATTGCTTATGTAGCTATGGGCGTGTTGTTTGCCTTAGAGTGGCTAGTCAGGCTAAAAGTAAAAAGGAAAGCGCGTGTTTAGTACCTTTCAAAGTAAAGTATTTCAAAGTAATAATGTTAGTGTGTGCTTTAATCATGAAAATAAGGCAGTGACACAACGCCAGTTTGTTAGCGATGTTAATCGGCTATTAGCTAAGTATTCACCGGGCACAGCGCCCACATCTGTGGTGTTATATAGCACTAACACTTATAAGTTTGCGGTGAGTTTAATGGCACTCACCTTGCGCGGTTGCACGGTTATACTGCCACCTAATGGTCAACCCGAAACACTCAAAGCCTTACTACAGCAAACGCCTTGTTTTTTAGGTGACTCAGAGCTTGTTGAACCACTGGGTATTGACTTTATCAATATAGAAAACTTGCCTGAACAGCCTGGCTTTTTTCCTTTAGCGCAACTTGTTTGGCCCAAAGAAGGGAACTTGGTGTTTTACACCTCGGGATCAACAGGTAAAGCTAAGCCAATTGTAAAGTCGTGGCAAACAATTAACAAAGAGCTGAGCATTTTATCAAGCAGTTATGCGTTAAAATGTATGCCAATGTTTATTGCTAGCGTATCGCATCAGCATATTTACGGGCTGCTATTTAGGTTGTTATGGCCACTTAGTACCGGACATGTCGTTGATACCGATTTACTACACTACCCAGAGCATATAGCCGCCAAGCTCAAGGACGCTAAACAAGTAGTGTTAATTTCTAGCCCCGCACAGCTAAAACGATTACGCGCAGACAACGTATTAATTGAACAAAAATCTCACTTACAATGGATATTTTCATCTGGTGGGCCGCTGGCAAACGAAGATGCAGTATCGCTATTCAGTCAGTTAAATAAACCAATAACACAAGTGTTTGGCAGTACCGAAACCGGTGGTATAGCGTATCGACAAGTTACCTCGCTTGAAAACGTGAGCTCATGGCAGCCGTTTTCAGGTATAAAAATGAGTGTTGGCACAGACGATAGACTCCTTTTAAATTCACCGTTAGTGAACCACAAAGATTACCCGCTTGACGATAGAGGTTTGGTGCTTAAAAGTGGTCAATTTAAACTACTTGGTCGATTAGACCGAATTATAAAATTAGAAGAAAAACGCCTCAGTTTGGATGAACTAGAATACCACCTAGCAAGCAGTGAGTGGGTAAACGACGTTAAAGTAATTGTATTACCTGGGGCAAGGCAAGTAATAGGTGCGGTAGTTGTGCTTAGCCAGCAAGGGGTAAAATATTTACAAAGTGAAAGTAAATTAGCCACTAATAAGCTTTTAAAAGAGCATGCACTAACGCGTTTTGAGCGCATTTGTACGCCTAAAAAGTGGCGTTTTATAGAGCAGTTACCTTATAACAGCCAAGCAAAATTAAACTTAAAAGCATTGGAGCACCTTTTTGACAAAGTTGATTAAAACGCAGCCGCAACTACTTAAATGTGAGCAAACCGAGCAAGGTTATCAATTAAGTTTATTTGTGCCCAAGGATTTAGATTACTTTAATGGCCATTTTAAAGACGGCCCTATTTTAGCAGGCGTAGTGCAGCTAGATTGGGCGGTTGCTGCAATTTGTAAGCAGTATAATATTCAATTAGCGGTAAAGAATGTCGAAGTGCTAAAGTTTCAGGTGGTGATTACGCCGGGCCTTACTATGGTATTAGCCATAGAGCAAAAAGCGCTTAATAAGTATGTGTTTTCTTATCGCTCGGCTAAGGGGCAACATGCATCTGGGAGGATTGTTTTTGAAAGTGTTGTTTAAATGAATAAGTTTTGTATTGTGATTCCAAACTACAATCATACCTCAGTGATAGCGGAGGTATTAACCAGCCTTGCTGAATATAACTTACCAATTATTATGGTTGATGATGCAAGCAATGATGCAGCTAAAGCAGTGTTTTCTGCACTTGCACAGCAGCATCCGTTACTTACCATTGTTACCCATGAGCACAACCAAGGTAAAGGTGGGGCGGTACAAAGCGGTTTGCATTATGCGTATCAGCAAGGGTATTCCCATGCTATTCAAGTTGATGCCGACGGCCAGCATAATTTGGCCGATTTAGTGCAGCTTTTGCGCCTGTCAAACGCAAATCCACAGGCATTAGTAAGCTGTTGCCCAATATACGACGCTTCAGTGCCTAAGCATCGCTATTTAGCTCGATACTTAACCCATGTGTGGGTATGGATTGAAACCCTTAGTTTTGAAATTGTTGACTCTATGTGTGGCTTTAGAGTGTATCCGCTGGGAGCCTGCGAAAAACTGTTAAAAGAAGTTAAGCTGGGCAAGCGGATGGACTTTGATCCTGAAATATTAGTGCGTTTATATTGGCGTAATGTGCCGTTTATATTTTTACCTAGCCAAGTGATCTATCCAGAAAATGGGCTTTCTCACTTTCAGCCATTGCACGACAACGTGCGTATATCTTGGCTACATACGCGATTATTTTTTGGTATGTTAGTGCGCTCGCCTTGGCTTATAGCACACAAATTAAAGAGACGTTATGGCCGTTAAACATTGGTCTAAAATGCAAGAACGCGGTAATTATTTAGGCATTCAAACTCTGCTATTTACACATAAAATACTGGGTCGCAAAGGGCTGTGGCTAATTTTGTTTCCTGTGGTGGTGTATCTCTTTATTACCGGTAGGATTGCCCGTGCTGCTTCAAAACAGTTTTTACAGCAAGTTAATTTGTACACCGGCACTGGGCAAAGCGTGACACTTAGGCAGCAACTAAAACACTTTTGTAGTTTTGCCGACAGCGCCTTTGATAAAATAGATGGTTGGCTTGGGCGTATTAGCTTAAGTGATATTGAATATACTAACGAGCATTTATTTAGCCAGTTAAATGAGCAACGCCAAGGAGCTATTTTTATTGGCTCGCATTTGGGTAATTTAGAAGTGTGTCGAGCGCTTAGCCAACATCGCAGTGGCAAAGTTATTAACGTGCTGGTGTTTACTCACCATGCAGTTGAATTTAATAAAATGCTGAAGAAAATTAACCCCAACGTAGCGGTTAACTTAATTCAAGTAACTGACTTAGGCCCAGGTTTAGCTATTTTATTGAAAGAAAAAATTGAGCAAGGCGAAATTATTGTTATTGTTGGCGATCGCACCAGTACCACCACTGCCGCGCGCTCTGTACAAGTGCCTTTTTTAGACAAGCCAGCCCCGTTTTCTCAAGGACCTTTTATTTTAGCGGCATTACTTGATTGCCCAGTTTATTTTTTGTTTTGTTTAAAAGATCAACAAAGCAGTAAGTACCACGTAATATTTGAGCAATACAGCAATAGCTTAAAAATGCCACGCACCCAACGACACGCAATTTTAAACCAAGTTATTACAGACTATGCGCAGCGTTTAGGTCACTATGCGGCGCAATATCCTTATCAATGGTTTAATTTTTACGATTTTTGGCAAAATGATCAGCAAGTCGCCCGCGATCAAGCAAAGGAGAAATAGAAGTGCCAGTTCAAAACACACAGCTTTTTGGTCAGCAGCGATTATCAATCGAAAACATTGTTGATATTGCACATAACCACACCCAAGTGCAAATTAGTGGTTGCAGCGAATTTAGTAGCAAAATTAATAGTGCGCTGAGTTTTTTAGATACATTATTAAAAGAAGACGGCGTTATTTACGGTGTAACTACCGGTTATGGCGACTCAGTAACCGTAGCAGTACCATTAAGTTTAGTAGATGAACTACCCCTACATTTAACGCGATTTCATGGATGTGGACTAGGCGACGTATTTAATAAAGTACAAGGACGAGCAATTTTAGCCACGCGGCTTACGTCTTTATCGCAAGGCTACTCGGGTATTAGCTGGGAAATGCTGAATTTACTGCGCGACTACTTAAATCACGATATTGTACCGGTTATTCCTCAAGAGGGATCGGTAGGTGCCAGTGGCGACTTAACGCCATTATCTTATGTTGCTGGTGCTATGATAGGCGAGCGCGACGTATATTATAAAGACACCGTACGTAATAGCTTAGCGGTAATGCAAGAAGTGGGTTTAACGCCGCTCGTGCTGCGCCCAAAAGAAGGCCTTGCAATAATGAATGGCACCGCGGTAATGACTGCATTAGCCTGCTTAGCCTTCGACAGAGCCAATTATTTAGCCAAATTAGCCAGTCGTATTACCGCCATTGCTAGCTTAGCGCTCAAAGGAAATAGCCATCATTTTGATGAAATTTTATTTTCGGTAAAACCTCACCCAGGGCAGCAGCAAATAGCACGTTGGATCAGAGATGATTTAAATCATCACGACCATCCACGTAATGCCGACCGCCTGCAAGATCGCTACTCAATTCGCTGTGCACCGCATGTTATTGGTGTGCTGCAAGACAGCTTGCCGTTTTTTAGGCAAATGATCGAAAACGAATTAAACTCAGCCAACGACAACCCAATTATTGATGGCGAAGGGGAGCATGTACTGCACGGCGGGCATTTTTATGGCGGCCACATTGCCATGGCAATGGACAGCATGAAAACCGCAGTAGCTAACTTAGCTGATTTAGCCGATCGACAAATAGCCTCATTGGTTGATACTAAATATAACAATGGTTTGGCGTCTAATTTATCCGACAGTGCCCCTGAGCGTCGTTATATAAATCATGGTTTTAAAGCGGTACAAATTGGTGCCAGTGCTTATACTGCTGAGGCATTAAAATTAACTATGCCTGCCAGTGTATTTTCGCGCTCTACCGAGTGTCACAATCAAGACAAAGTAAGTATGGGTACCATAGCCTCGCGCGATTGTTTACGTATTTTACAGCTTACCGAGCAAGTGATGGCCAGTACCTTATTAGCCGCTATTCAAGGGTTAAGGCTGCGAATTAAACAAGGCGAATTAGAATTTACGAGTTTAACTGACGATATGCAGCATATGTATAGCGATATAACAGGTTACTTTGAAAACCTGACCGAAGACAGACCAATGGAAGCGGTGCTAAGACAAACTATTAGCTATATTCAAAGCAAACGCTGGGCGCTTTATGAATAATAAAGGCGCATTATTTTCGCACAGCGTAGAAATAGAAATCCCTTTTCATGATTGCGATCCAATGAATGTAGTGTGGCATGGTAATTACCCACGCTATTTAGAAATTGCTCGTTGTGAGTTACTCAGAATATTTGACTACGACTACCTGCAAATGAAAGACTCTGGATTTGCGTGGCCCATTGTTGATATGCAAATTAAATACGTAGCATCAGCTGTATTTACACAAAAAATTAAAGTGGCAGCGTATTTAAAAGAGTATGAAAACCGCTTACGTATTGATTATGTTATTACCGATGCAATCAGTAATAAGCGCATTACCAAGGCGTCCACTACACAAGTGGCGGTAGAAATTAGCTCCAAAGAAATGCAATTTGTTTCACCCCCAATACTTTATGAAAAACTAGCCCCTTTTTTAAAGTAGCTGGCAATTAAAGGAGAAGGAATGACAATGTTTAAATTATTTATAACCAGCGTATTGCTGCTATTTTGTAGTGCATTGCAAGCAAACACTGTATCGCAGGTAAATACCACATTAAAGGCTGATATAGTAACGGGTGAGTTTAAACAATATAAACAACTTGCTGGTTTTGCATCGCCGTTCGTCTCCTCTGGAGTGTTTTCTCTAAATGCCAAAAAGCTAGTATGGCAAGTAGAACAACCGGTAAGAAGCGCATTGATTGTAGAAAATGGCCAGGTATTGGTTGAAAATGCTAAAGGGGAGTTTGTACCACAGCCAGGCAGTGAGCAGTTTGTAGGGCTTTTAACTGACTTACTCAGTGTAGATATGAGCGCCCTTGCAACACGCTTTAGTATAAAAGCGCAAAACAATTGCCTGCAACTAACCCCAAAAGAAGCGTTGTTACAGCAATTATTTAGCCACTTTACTTTGTGTGAAAGTGATAAAACGGTACACAGCATCATCCTTTATGAGCATTCAGGTAGTAAAACAACTATTGAGTTTAGTTACCCTGAGCAGCCTTAACGGCTCAATCGTTTAAATAGTTAATTAATGGAATAGTGGATTGAAGAAACGAATTGGCATTGTTTTTATTTGGTTTAGTGGTTTAATTTTGCTTTTAACCAGTATATTTTGGCTGACTAAACCTACATTTAGTGCTGATATGTTTAGTTTGCTGCCAAAATCGCATTCTCAATTAGCTTATGGCGAACAGCTGTTTTTTGAAAAAAATGCCCACCGTGTGGTGTTTTCATTTGCTGGTGAACAAAAAAATAACGCCCACGATGAATTTAACAATTGGCTTGAGCAGCAAGATATAACAAGCACATTTAATTTTCCCTCTATAAACGCTTTAACAACCACATTTGCGCCTTATAAATATGCACTATTAAGTAAGCCCTATAAGCAAAAAATAGCAGACAAAGCCAGCTTTGAGCAGTTTTACCTGCAGCAATTAAATCAGTTAGGATCGCCATTTGTTAGTGCTACATTAAGTACTGATATTAGTTTAAGTTTAGCTGGCTTTATTAGCGAAAACTTAAGCCAAAGCCAAGTTTTTACTATTAAACAAAACCGCCTCACTCGCCAGTATGAGGGAGTTGAATATGCAATGCTTTTTGCCACACTGCCAGAGCCAAACTTGAGCATTAATAATGCAATTAGCTTAGCTGCTAAAATTAAAACGCAAATAAACACCCTAAGTAAAGCGTACCCAAATACCACTATTTCCTATTCAGGGGTGCTGTTTCATACGGCTGAAAATGCCCAACAAGCAAAATACGAAATGAGTTTGTTTGGTGGTATTAGCCTAATGGCACTAATGGTTATGGTGTTTTGGGTATTTAGAGCGATTAGCAGTATTTTATTAGCGAGCTTTACAGTGCTTAGCGCATTAATGGGCGGCGCTATTGCTATGTTATTGGTGTTTAACAGCATTCATTTATTAACCTTGGTATTTGCCGTAACCTTAATAGGTATTGCTATTGATTACGCCTTTCATGGCATGACCGATTTAGCCAAAGCAGCAAATGAAACTGCACAGCAAGCCTCTTCTAACGGCTATAGCAAAGGGGTGAAATCAGCGTTATTACTCTCTTTTATTACGACCGCATTAGGCTACAGCTGCTTATTAGGTGCGCCGTTAACTTTATTAGCGCAAGTGGCAGTGTTTGTTATAGCGGGCTTATTTAGTGCATGGCTGTTTACTGTGTTAATTTTACCATTTTGGCAGCAAACACTGCGTGTATCGACATCAAGTTTATTACTCAGTAAAAAAATAACGCGGGTGTTTTTGTACTGTAATAAAATAAAAAAACCACTGTTTATTGCGCTAAGTATAGTGCTTGCAAGCTTATTGGTATTAAAACCGATTGAGTTTAATGATGATATTAGATTGCTTAATGCCAGCTCTGAGCAGCTAATGGCAAGTGAAAAAAAACACTTAACTTTACTAGATCAATGGCGCAGCCATATAGTATTTATTATTGGCGACAATGCACAACACGTGTTACAAAAACAACAGCGGTTAGTTAGCGATTTAACCGCGAGTAACCCGCATATTAAACACAATGCCATTAACCGATGGCTGCCTAGTATTGAGCAGCAAAAAAATAATTTAGCGGTGTTTAATCAAGCTAAAAAAAGTGGTGTATTTGCACTCACCGAGCAATTAACTGGGCGGCAATTAAGTAGCGGGCCCGCGCAATTTATTACCTATAACGCATTATTAAATAGCGAATTTAAACCCTTATTGTTAGCGCAAATGCATGTTGAGCCGCAGCAAGCCATAACCTGGATGACAATTAGCAATATTAATACACAGAGCTTAAGCGCCGCGCTTTTAAAAGATGATGGCTTATTGCTATATAATAAACCGCAGCAAATTAGTGCGTTATTAAGCGATTACCGAGCATACTTATTGTTAAGTTTAGTGCTTGCAGGGGCCATTAGTTGGTTACTTTTTAGTTGGCGTTTTGGCGTAAAAATTGCCACTTTACAACTGTTAAGCTTGTTATTAGTGGTTGTTAGCATGCTGTGGGTGTGTAATGCAATTCAAGGCAGCCTGTCGTTATTTAATATGTTGGGCGCGTTGCTAGTGGTAGCCTTAGCTATTGACTACCTTGTTTTTTATCAAATAAATAAGTTACAGCCAAAAAATATATTGGCAATTAGTTTATCTGCAGCGTCTTCTATGTGGGTGTTTGGTATGTTAAGTGCCTCAAGCACCCCTGCTATTTTTAGTTTTGGACTTACCGTAATGGTAGGGATTTTAGCGGTATATATTTTATCGCCGCTGAGTGTATTACCCTCGCAAAAGGAAGGATAAAGTGAATAACCCTGAGCAGTTTGATGTTGTTGTAATTGGTGCGGGCCCCTCTGGCGCACTTGCAAGTAGCCTTTTAGTGCAAAAAGGCTGGCGAGTATTAGTACTTGAGCAACAGATTTTTCCGCGCTTTACTATAGGTGAGAGCTTGTTACCGCAATGTATGGAGTATTTGGCCGACGCTAATTTAGTCGCTCCATTGCATGAACACGCTGCTAGTTTGGGGTTTCAGTTTAAAAACGGCGCTGCGTTTCATCGATCGGGTGAAAATACCGCGATTAATTTTACCGAAAAATCATCACCAGGGCCAGGTACTACTTATCAAGTGAAAAGAGGGCTGTTTGATAAATTACTAGCCGATAATGCACAGCTGCAAGGGGCTGTTATTCGTTATCAGCACAGTGTTAAAGACTACAAGGTTACTGATGTTTTTGAAAACAGTTCCGATAAAAACAATACCGATAAAAATGGTGGTGCAACCTTATTAGTACACGACGCGCAGCAGCAGCCTTACCAAGTTCAAGCACGCTTTGTGTTAGATGCCAGTGGCTTTGGCCGAGTATTACCTAAACTACTAAACTTAGAGCTACCCTCTAACTTTCCGGTACGCAGTGCTTACTTTAGCCACTTTGTAGATAATATTAGCGATGAAAATTTTGATCGTAATAAAATACTCATTACCGTACACCCAGAGCATCGAGATATATGGTATTGGCTAATTCCCTTTAGTGATGGCACCGCAAGTATTGGTGTTGTAGCAGAGTCTGAGCGTTTTAATGACGATGAAGCAGAGGTAATATTAAATCGCTTTTTAGAGCAAGATCCACATTTAAAAGCACTGCTAGCTAAACGCGAATTAATTGGGCCAGCTCGCAGCATAACAGGCTACTCCTCTAATGTGAGTAAGTTGTATGGGCAGCATTTTGCGTTATTAGGCAATGCGGGAGAGTTTTTAGATCCGGTGTTTTCATCAGGAGTAACCATTGCGCTTAAGTCAGCAAGTTTAATTGCCCCTTTGGTCGATCAGTATTTAAAAGGAGAGACGATTGACTTTGAGCAACATTATGCAAAACCGCTACAAGCGGGAGTTAACTGTTTCAGAACTTTTGTTACAGGCTGGTACGATACGCGCTTTCAAGACGTCATATTTCATACAGAGCAAAACAAGCAAGTGCGAGAGATGATCAGTGCAATTTTAGCCGGATACGCATGGGACACGAGTAACCCATTTGTTGCACAAAGTGAGCGCCGCTTAAATGTGCTAGCTCAGCTGTGCCGAACCTAATATGTCGAAATTAATATGTTGAAACTAATATGCTTAAACTAATACTCCAGCGTGCGCTGATATTGCTAACCTGCATAATGCTGTCAGCCTGTGCAAGTCAGTTTAGCTCCAGTGCAGCTATTAGCATAGCGCCTGCGGCTAGCTTAAATTTAAATAGTATGGCGCCATCAATGTTTGGCCGCTCTTGGCAGCAAGTGTTATTTATTACCACTGGGCAAGAGCAGCATACCTTGTTATCGCAATTGGCGGTTAATGAGGCGGGTGGGGTTAAGCTGCTGATGATGACCAGCCAAGGCTTTCCGATTGTAGAGCTTGAAAAGCTACCCAAAGAGCCAATTAAAGCTAAAAAAATGCTTGTCGGCGTCGATATAAATCCCGCTTATGTACTGGCTGATATTGCCTTAGTCCATTGGCCTGTCGCGTTTATAAATGAGCAGCTGAGCGGCGCATTGGTGGAACAAGTAGGCACACACAGGCAGGTGCTGCAAAATCATAAAACCCTGATCACCATTGACTATAACGACGATGCAATTACGCTGCATAATATTGTTCGTGATTATAAAATAATATTTAAAAAGGTAACTCAGTGACATATTGGCTAAATAACTTAGGTATTGTTAGTGCGATGGGAGTAAGCCAGCAGGCAACGCTCGATAGCTTAAACAGTTATAACTCTGCAACGCCTATATTAACTCTAAATTCTACACTTAGCGCGCAACAACAGCCGTTATATGTTGGCCAAGTAACCTCGGTTGCGTTGGCGCAAAAAAAACGTATAAATACCTTTATTGATATGTGCTTAGCGCAACTACAAACTACTATTGAGCAGTTTTCGCATATCGATAAATCGCGTATTGCGGTGGTGTTAGGCACGAGTACTTCGGGTATTGCAGATGGTGAACGGGCTCGTGCTCATTTTGAACACACAGCGCAATGGCCCAATGACTTTCATTATTATGAACAAGAACTTGCTACCCCAGCACACTATATTGCGCAAAAACTTGATGCGCAGGGACCTTGTTATAGTATTTCTACGGCCTGTACCTCAAGCGCAAAAGCATTACTAAGCGCCCGCGCACTGCTAAAAGCTGATATGGCCGATGTTGTTATATGCGGTGGCGTTGACACCCTATGCCAACTTACTCTCAATGGTTTTGATTCGTTAGCGTCGTTAAGTACCGGAGTTTGCCAGCCGTTTTCAAGTAACCGAGATGGTATTAATATTGGTGAAGGCGCAGCATTATTTGTAATGAGTAAAGGCGTAAGCGCAATTACAGATACGGCAATTGCGCTGTACGGTGGCGGCGAAAGCTCTGATGCACATCATATTTCAGCACCCGATCCCAATGGTATGGGCGCGCAATCTGCAATGCAAAAAGCACTAAAACAAGCGCAATTAGCTGCCCATGAAATTGACTACATCAATGCACACGGTACCGCAACGCTCAAAAATGATGAAATGGAGGCACTTGCAATTAATCGTGTGTTTGGCAACAATACGCCACTGAGCTCAAGCAAGCACTTAACCGGGCATACCTTAGGAGCTGCAGGCGCAATTGAAGCCGCGCTATGCTGGCTACTTCTAAAAGGGCAAGGCCAGTATGCATTGCCCTATAACGTATTATCAACAGGCGGTAACTTGGCCGATGTAAAAGTAATAAAACAAGCATTTAAGCCCAAATTGCGTTACTGCTTGTCAAACTCATTTGCCTTTGGTGGCAATAACGCTAGTTTAGTTTTAGGTATTGCTAATGAATGAGCTGAGCCGCAATCATTACGCAATTGAGCAGTTGCTTGCCCACGACGCACCAATGATTTTAATTGACACTTTAACGCATTATAGTGCCGAGAGTGCGCGTTGCCAGGTAACGATTACACCACAAAGTGCATTTTATAACGCCGATATTGCCGGTGTACCCAGTTACATTGGGGTTGAGTACATGGCGCAGTCAATAGCTGCTTACGCAGGCGCATTAGCAAACGATGCAAATGAGTCACCTAAAATAGGTTTTTTAATTGGTACGCGTAAATATCAAACCCATCAAGCGTGTTTTAAAGTTAATAGTAACTTAACCATTAAAGTGCATAAACTGTATCAAGAAGAGTCTGGGTTGAGTGTGTTTGAATGCCAAATAAACCACGGCGATACATTAGTATGCGAAGCAAAAATTAATGTTTTTCAGCCCGAAAATCCGCTGGAATTTATAAGAGAAAATCAATGACAAAACGAGTTTTAGTTACAGGTTCAAGCCGTGGCATAGGCAGGGCTATTGCGCTTAAATTAGCATCGCAAGGGTACGACATTACAGTGCATTGTAAAAGTGGTGTGGCAGATGCACAAGCAACTTGCGCAGCAATACAGGCATTAGGCCAAGCTACTAGCTTATTACAATTTGATGTATGCGACAGAGCCGCCGCCAAAACACAAATAGAGCAAGACATAGCCCAGCATGGCGCTTATTACGCCGTGGTATGTAACGCGGGTATAACCAATGATATGGCGTTTCCGGCAATGCAAGGCGAGGACTGGGATTGCGTTATTCGTACCGGACTTGATGGCTTTTATAATGTAGTGCACCCCACGGTAATGCCTATGGTGCAAAACCGTAAAGGCGGGCGTATTGTAACTATGGCTTCTGTATCGGGTATTGCCGGTAACCGTGGGCAAGTAAATTACAGTGCGGCAAAAGCCGGTATTATTGGCGCTACTAAAGCGTTGTCGTTAGAGCTGGCTAAGCGAAAAATAACCGTAAACTGCGTTGCACCTGGGTTAATAGAAACCGCAATGACTGACGAGTTACCGGTAGACGAAATGCTAAAAATGATCCCGCTTAAGCGTATGGGCACAGTAGAGGAAGTTGCGGGTACTGTGGCATTTTTAATCTCAGATGATGCGGCCTACATTACCCGCCAAGTCATTTCAGTTAACGGCGGTATGGTGTAATGAAGCGTGTTGTAGTGACAGGTATGTCGGTGATCACCGCACTTGGCGATGAATGGTCGGTATTTAAACAAGCACTGATCAGAGGCGAAAATGCAGTGACCACTATGGCACAGTGGGACAAAGCACCAGAGCTTAATACGCGTTTAGCGGCGCCGGTTACTCATTTTGAGCGACCGAGCCATTATAAGCGTAAACAAATACGCTCAATGGGGCGAGTGGCGCTTATGTCAACACGCGCTACAGAGTGCGCGTTAGAGCAAGCCCAATTGCTTAATCATAGTAGCTTAACCGATGGTTCTACGGGGATTTCTTATGGCTCATCTATAGGCTCAACCCCGCCGTTACTCGCGTTTGCTAATATGATGGAGTCGGGCTCTATGTCTGGGGTAACAGCCACTAGTTATATTCAAATGATGGCGCATACTGCTCCAGTTAATGTTGGAGTGTTTTTTGGCTTAAAAGGGCGAGTGATCACCACAAGCTCAGCCTGTACCTCGGGCTCACAAGGTATTGGTTATGCCTATGAAGCAATAAAATTTGGTCGTCAAAAGGTGATGGTTGCTGGTGGTGCAGAGGAGTTATGCATTACCGAAGCCGCAGTATTTGATACCTTATATGCTACCAGCACAAAAAACGACACACCCACATTAACCCCTAGGCCATTTGATAAAGACCGTGATGGATTAGTGATTGGCGAAGGTGCTGGCACACTGATTTTAGAAGAGTACGAACACGCAAAGGCCCGTGGTGCCACTATACTGGCAGAAGTGGTGGGTTTTGGTTGTAATAGTGATGGTGAGCATGTTACTCAGCCTACCTCTAAAACAATGCAAATAGCGATTGAACAGGCCCTACAAGATGCTAATTTAACTGCCCAGCAAATTGGTTATGTAAGTGCGCACGGCACTTCAACCGATCGAGGCGATATAGCAGAGTCGCATGCCACTTTTAACGCTTTAGGGGCAAAACCCATTAGCTCTTTAAAAAGTTATTTAGGCCACACTTTGGGCGCATGCGGTGCTATTGAAGCGTGGGCGACGATTAATATGATGAATGATAACTGGTTTGCCCCCACAATAAACCTCACCGAGGTAGATAACGACTGCGCTCAACTTGACTACATAACAGAGCAAGGGCGAGAAATTAACACCGATTATGTAATGAGTAATAACTTTGCTTTTGGCGGTATTAATACCTCTTTAATATTTAAACGCTATAAAACAGATTAAACCATGCAAAAGTAAAGTAATGACTAACTGTTAGCACTTTTTTACTGTATAATTTGCGACCCTTGATAATGTGGCCGCAGGTTATATACCATGAATTTTAAATCTTTTAGTTTTGCTCCTGAACTTGTTCAGGCGTTAGACGAACTTAACTATCACACCCTTACGCCCATTCAGCGCGCAGCAATTCCTGCTGTTCGTAAAGGTAAAGACGTTTTAGCAAGTGCACAAACGGGGACGGGTAAAACCGCCGCGTTTGCGCTACCAATTATTCAAAAATTATTTGAGTCTGAAGTAAGCACTACTAATGCCCCGCATGCTTTAGTTTTAGCGCCTACGCGCGAACTTGCAGAGCAAATAGCAAATAACTTTAAAGACTTCGCAAAACACACTTCGTTAAAAGTAGTCAGCTTATTTGGCGGTGTTAACACCGCAGGCCAAGCTAATGCACTTAAAGAAGGTGTTGATATTGTAGTAGCAACGCCAGGGCGTTTACTTGATCATATTCGCTTAGGTAACTTAAGCCTTGCCAGCGTAAAGCACTTAGTACTTGATGAAGCCGACCGTATGCTCGATATGGGCTTTATTGAAGAGATGCAAGGCGTTATAAAAAGCTGCGCTGACGATCGTCAAATCTTGTTGTTTTCAGCCACTTTCCCAGCAGCAATTAAACAGTTTGCATCTAAAGTATTAAAACAGCCAGAAATAGTACGTGTTGATCAAACAAACAGTACTGCTAGCACTGTAGCGCATGTGGTTTACCCAGTTGAAGAGCGCCGTAAGCAAGAGCTGCTTTCTGAGCTAATTGGTAAGAAAAACTGGCAGCAAGTGTTAGTATTTGTAAACATGAAAGAAACAGCCGATGAGCTAGTAACAGAGCTTAACCTTGATGGTATTCCGGCTGCGGTTTGTCATGGCGATAAGTCACAAGGTAATCGTCGTCGTGCGCTGCGTGAATTTAAAGAAGGTAAAGTACGTGTATTAGTGGCAACAGAAGTTGCGGCGCGTGGTATTGATATTGATGGTTTACCGCGTGTAATTAATATTGACTTACCTTGGCTTGCAGAGGACTACGTACATCGTATTGGTCGTACTGGCCGCGCAGGTAAAGAAGGCCAAGCAATTTCGTTTGTAAGCCGTGAAGAAGAAAACATGTTGTTTGAAATTGAAACCTTAATTGGTCAAAAAATTAAACGTGTTTACTTAGAAGGCTATGCAGTAAGTAACCGTGAAGTATTAATTGATAAAATTGGCAAAAAGCCTGCACACTTACGTCGTACTCGTGCTAATAAGCCATCTGGTCAAGCAACTGGCGAAGCAAGAGCAGTAAATCGCTCACGTATTTCTAAAATACGTAAAAGCTTAAAAGGCGAAAAACTGTCGCTTAAAAAGTAATTAATAATGCGCTAACCTAATATGGTTATTTGCAGTTACAAAAAAACCTGAGCTTGCTCAGGTTTTTTTATGGCTTAATTTAATAAAACGCTTATTTTGCGTTTTCTAGCATTGAAAGCGCCACCGCTTCAGCGGCTTTAATACCATCAATACCTGCCGATAAAATACCACCGGCATAGCCTGCGCCTTCGCCAGAAGGGTAAAGCCCTTTAGTATTAATACTTTGAAGTGTTTTATCGCGCTTAATACTTACCGGCGAAGAGGTACGTGTTTCTACACCTGTTAGTAAGCCATCATTAGTTGAAAAACCACGAATTTGCTTATTAAATGCCGGAATTGCTTCACGCAGAGCATCAATTGCATATTTAGGTAATACATCGGCTAAATCGGTTAATTTAATACCCGGCGTATAAGATGATTGCACATCGCCTAAAGCTGATGACGATTTACCCTTTAAAAAGTCGCCAATAAGTTGTGCTGGCGCATCGTAATTACTGCCGCCAAGTTCGTATGCTTTTTTTTCAAGTTTACGTTGTAACTCAATACCCGCTAATGGGTGACCCGGGAAGTCTTGCTCTGGCGAAATACCTACAACAATAGCGCTGTTTGCATTGCGCTCACTACGAGAATATTGGCTCATACCATTGGTAACAACTAGGCCTTCTTCAGAGGTGGCTGCAACCACAGTCCCCCCTGGGCACATACAAAAACTATATACGGTACGGCCATTATCACAGTGGTGAACTAGTTTGTAATCAGCAGAGCCCAAAATGGGGTTACCTGCATTGTCACCAAAGCGGCACTCATCGATCATAGATTGCTTATGCTCGATCCTAAAGCCCACCGAAAATGGTTTAGCTTCCATGTAAATACCTTTTTTATATAGCATATCAAAGGTATCACGGGCACTGTGACCCACAGCAAGCACTACATGGCGGGTATTTAGCTGCTCGCCATTTGACAAGGTTAAGCCCGTTACTTGGCCGTCTTCTAAATGAATGTCGTCTACGCGAGTGCTAAAGCGAATTTCGCCGCCAAGTTCTACAATATGCGCGCGCATTTTTTCAATCATAGTTACCAGTTTAAAGGTTCCTATGTGTGGCTTACTTACGTATAAAATTTCTTCTGGCGCGCCAGCGGCAACAAACTCGGTAATAACTTTACGGCCATAATGTTTTGGATCTTTTACTTGGCTGTATAATTTTCCGTCGGAGAATGTACCTGCGCCGCCTTCACCAAATTGTACATTTGACTCGGTATCTAGTGCGCGCTTACGCCAAAAACCAAAGGTATCTTTAGTGCGCTCGCGTACTTCTTTACCACGCTCTAATATAATTGGCTTAAAGCCCATTTGTGCCAACACTAAACCTGCAAATAAACCACAAGGGCCAAAGCCAATTACGACAGGGCGCTCTTTTAAATCGTTATTTGCCTGGGCAACAAACTTATAAGCGGTGTCGGGTGCTACTTTTACATGCTGATCTTTGGCAAAAGTTGTGAGTAACTGCTCTTCGTTATCAACGCTTATATCTAAGGTATAAATAAGTAAAATAGCTGTTTTTTTACGGGCATCGTAACCACGTTTAAACACATTAAAACTATGTAACTGTTCTGGCGTTATTTTTAGCTTACTGACAATGGCATCTTTAATTGCATTTTCGTCATGATCTAGCGGTAGTTTTATCTCGGTTAAACGTATCATTTTGTCTCTTTTAGGTGTCTTAGCGGGCTTTTAATTACCGCTCACAATAAGGGGAGTAGCGCAAATAGCACCACAAAACATTAGGCGCTTATTTTACGTTAAATTACGCTATTATGGCACTTATATATTGTATTTTAGCCTTGGTTGGGTATGATCCGCCGTTGTCGTTATAAAACCTTAGGCATTGAACCATTATGGCATTTGTAGTCACCGAAAACTGTATTAAATGTAAGTACACAGATTGCGTATCAGTGTGCCCAGCAGATGCATTTTTTGAAGGCCCTAACTTTTTAGCTATAAGCCCAATTGATTGCATTGACTGTGGTTTATGCGTACCTGAATGTTCAGCTGATGCTATTTATCAAGAAGATGAATTACCAGAGTCACAACAAGAGTTTACCGAACTAAATGCCGAGCTTGCACTTATATGGCCACGCATTACGCAGGCAAAACCAGCCCCAGCCGATGCTGATGAGTGGAATGGTATTGCTGATAAACTCAAGCTTATTGAAACCTAATCGCTGCGCTTAAATACTTCTTTATTATTAATTAGTTAATGTTATGCAAAAAACTATTTGCAAGGTATTAACAAATCCATTGGTATAAACTACAATCCACGCCAGAAATTACTCTTATTGAGTAATTTAAGTCTAAATGGATGTTTATGCAGTACTTAATAATAATAAAAAAACAATCAGTGTTCTTTATTTTAAGCTTTTTCTTTCTTTTACTCACCACTCCAAGCGCGCTTGCCAATAAACAACACTATTCACTCACGCGTATTAATAAAAATATAACAGTAGATGGGGTAATGAATGAGGCACATTGGCAAGATGCCACGCGCATTGCATTGCAGTTTCAAGATGAACCAAATGAAAAAGGTACGCCACCGGTAAAAACCGATGCTTATATATACGAAGACGGCAGTAACTTATATGTAGCGTTTGTTGCACACGATCCTGACCCAACGCACATTCGCGCTGCACTGCGAGATCGCGATACTCTGTGGCAAGATGACACCGTGGCACTAGTAATTGATACCTTTAATGATGAGCGCTCTGGTTGTGAATTTTATGTGAACCCGCTAGGGGCTCAGGGCGATATTCGCATGACCGACACCGATGGCTGGCAACAAGACCTTTCTTGGAATGCCATTTGGGATAGCGCAGGCAAGGTTACTGAGCAAGGTTATGTGGTAGAAATGCGTATTCCTTTTAAAGCGCTGCGTTTTGCACAAAATAAAGAGCAATTAACCTGGGGTTTTGCCCTAATGCGCAATTATCAACGAGATGTGCTTTATCAGTTATCAAACATTGGGTTTGATCGCGATATTAAGTGCAGCCTTTGCCAGTTTGATAAACTTACCGGCTTTGAAAAAATAACGGCCAGCAAAAACCTGCAATTAACGCCTACTTTAACTGCGCTGCGTAACGATACCAAATCACAGTTACCGGGTGATTGGGAAAATGGCGATGTAAACGCCGAAGTGGGTATAGATTTACGCTGGGGCTTAAGCCAAGACGCCGTTATAAACGCCACTATAAATCCAGACTTCTCGCAAGTGGAAACCGACTCTCTGGCGCTGGATATTAATACCACTTACTCTATATACTATGAAGAAAAACGGCCGTTTTTTTTAGACGGTGCGTCATATTTTAAAAGTAGTTTATTTGAGCTTTTATATACTCGCACCATTGCAGAGCCTAATCTAGGCGCTAAATTAACCGGCAAAACAGCTAATCACAGTTATGCGGTGATGTTTGCCGATGACGACAATAGCAATATTTTACTGCCAACTAATCAGGGCTCAGGATTTGCAAGCTTAAACGAAAATACCAAAGTGGCAGTGGCGCGTTACCAGTACGATATTGGCCAGCAAGGCACTGTAGGGATTTCAAGTACGCATCGTGAAGGTGATGACTATCGCAATACGGTTTTATCAGTTGACGGTAGTTACTGGTTTAATCAATCAGACACCTTAAGTTATCAAGTTGCGAGCAGTGATACCCGCAACTCAGCATTTTTAGTTGAAAATTATAACCTGTCACAAACACAATCCGATCAAGCGTATGCAATTAAGCTCACCCGCGATAAACGCGATTATAAATTATTCGCAGAGTACGAAAATATTGGCGCAGATTATCGTGCCGATTTAGGCTATCAAGCTAAGGTCGATTACGAAAAAGTTATTTTAGGAGGCGGGCAAACCTGGTATCGAGATGAAAATGATTTAGTTACCTCTTGGTCATATGTAGCTGATTGGGATAAAACTTGGGCGAAAAATGGCGATTTACTTGAGCAAGAGTACGAAGGTTATTTAAGCTTTAAAGGCCAAAAACAGTCTATTTTCGAAATAGGGCTGATACATAGGTATGAAAATTATAACACTAATTTTTATAATCAAAACATTGGTTATATTTACAGCGGATTTAAACCAACAAAAGATCTTAGGCTGTCTTTGTATGTTGAATACGGGAGTCGCATTGACTACAGTAATGAGCAACTAGGTGACGCCTTTGATACCCAAACTCAAGCGGTGTGGGGTATAAACAATCATTGGCAAGTTGACATAAAGCATAGCTACAGCCAATTAGACAACCTACAAGGGGGCGTGTTTTTACAGCTAACCTAATTGATTTTAGTCTTTACTATAAATTTAATATGCGCTCAATGCTAAAGCTTATTTGGCAATTTGAAGATATTGATCGCAACGAAAATGCTTATTTTTATCAAGTGAACCAAACTAATAAAGATTACGGCAGCCAACTCGTTTATTCGTACAAAATTAATGCGCAAACATTATTTTACTTAGGGTATTCAGATAAAGGTTACCAAGATGAATCACTTAAAAGCTTTGAGCGCGACCAGCGCACCTTTTTTACTAAAGTCAGTTACGCACGGCAGCTTTAAGTAAGGTAAAAAACAACTCGAGTAGGGCTAGCAAGGATGATGGTTTGGATAAGTTTATCAACGCTTATAAAAGTAGATGCTTTAATAATTTAATAGCTTGAAAACTATGTAAAAAGGGTATTACGATTGCCATTGATGATTTTGCACTGGTTTTAGCTTTGTAAGTACTTTGGCTGATTTACCTATAGATGTGATTTAAATTGCTCGATCTTTTATTACTCAAGCAAATAAAAGTAAAAATGCCACTTAACTTAAGTGGCATTTTTTTGCTAAGTAATAGCATTCATTTAATTAATTAAGTTTATAAATTAAACGTACGTGATACGGCCAACACCAGGCGCTCATCTGTGTAGTCGTAATCTAAGCTGGTGTTCTCGGCGGCAACTTCAATATTAAAGCCTTCATAGCTAGTTTTGTATGCTAAGCGGTAATGGTTGTAAGATTTTTTTCATTGCTATCCCACGCGTATTTTTTACCGTCTAATGAGTTTGAAATATCAAAACTTGCACGTAACGCATGGTTAGGTGCTAACTCATATGTATGCGCTATTTGTGATATAACATGCCCTGCGCCGCTGCCAAAGTAGTCCCAGCTGTACCAAAAGTTAAGCTCTGTTTGGCCATAATCACTCGCATAGCCAAATTTTGTATAGGCTTCGCCATAATTAAAATCACTGCCGTCACCTTGATACGTATAATAAGCAATACCGTAATCTAGACTAACTTGTTCGTTAAGTTGCATAAAACGCCCAACGTAAGCGTCAAGCTCAAAGTCTATATCGTCGAGACCAATAATATCTACGTTAGAGGCCCAAATACCCGCATAAACACCGTTATCAAATGCATAATCAAGGCTTGCTTGAATTGCTGGGTCACTGTCGGTTTGGGATACACCATTAAAAGTATAGTCAGAAGCTGCAGTAATGGTTGTTGACCAATTTGCCGCTGCAGTTGTAGATAAAAGTGTAAAAGGTAAAGCGATAAAAAGTTGTTTTAGTTTATTATTCATAATGTTGTTCCTAGCTCATATTTTCAATTTTGGTGTAATCAATTTTGTTTGCTTTTGGTGAGCCTATAATGTCGTTCACCGTTTTTAATTTGTTGTAGCCAATATAAGCAATACAAATAAAGAACAAGGTAATAACTAATGCGCCAACCCATTGAATTTGTAAAAACTCTAACTTAAATAGTAATGTTAACAACGACAAAGCAACAATATTCATGGTTAAATATTTAAATTTACCTAAGCGTTTAACCGTCAAGTTTAAGTTATCTGTGTATAACCGGATAAGCGAATCAAGAGAGTTAATTACAAAAATAATACCAACAAATACCATGGCAAAGTTTTTAATACCTTCGGTAGGAATACCAGCTTCGTGGTAGTGATAAAGCACACTAAACCAGATAGCAATTGGAATTGATGGGAAAATCAACATTGCAGCCAATACCTAAAGGCTCTTTACGGGTATAGTAAAAGTCGCTGCCAACCATTTGTTGTTGGCCAACTTGTGCCGGTGCTAAACCAGCAAAGAATTCAATAACATCAGCGCCTGTTTCAATATCTACACAGTTTGCTTCTTGCATTGGTTTGCCGGTATCAAGTACCTCTACCAGCGCTAGCTCATCATTGCGCTCGCGTAAAATTGCTACGGCCTTGAGTAAAATGCGACTGCGCTCAATAGGCGACATGGCCGACCACTGCGCAAAACCTTGCTTTGCACTTGCAATGGCAGCGTTTTGAATAAACTCGTCAGCAACTTCTACTGCATAAATAACTTCACCCGTAGCAGGGTTAGTTACATCAAATGTTTTGCCGCTTTTATTTGCAAGGAAGTGGCCGTTAATAAAATTTTGATAGACAGGTGTTGTCACGCTAGGCTCCATATTGCTTGATGAGTGAATGCACATAACTTTTTGCTAGCTTTTCACTGTGATTAAACTGATGTTCGTTTGATTTACTAAGTACTGCGCGTAACCATAGGCCGTCGATCATGGCGGCGCTAAGTTCGGCAGCTTGTTTTGCTTGCTCAGTGGGCATTAATTGCTTAAATGGAAATGCTAAATTACTTTGCAAGCGTTTGCTGTTTACATTTTGTAGCCGGTGTAATTCGGCATCGTGCATTGATTGTGCCCAAAAGCTCAACCAAGTTCGTGTAGTGTCTGAGCGCTGTTGCACAAGTGCAAAGTTAGCTTCAATAATAAACATTAAGCGCTGCGTCGCGTTGGTATTTGCTTCAAGCTTGCAAACAAGCTCCTGTTTTAAACTCGTAAGTAAATACCTGACCGTTGCTTCAATTAATCCCTGCTTACCACCAAAGTAATGACTAATAATGCCAGAGGATAATCCCGCATTTTTACTAATACTGTTAATAGTGGTTGCTTGTAAACCGCGCTGTGCAACCGACTCAATTGTTGCGTCAATTAGCTGCTGACGTCTTATAGGTTCCATTCCAACTTTAGGCATATTTATTATTAATTGACCGTTCAATAAACATAAGCTTAAGGTAATAGCTCTAACAATTCAAGGCGCAGGTAAATGATCGGATGCCTAAATGTAGATGAAATATTAACAAAAAAGGTAATCTAGCGTACGTAAATAACAAACAATTAATTTAATTTATATTATTTAAAAACAATAGTTTACGCGTTGTTTTATAGTGAGGTAAGTGAGGGTTATTTTTACTAAGAAATAAAATGTAAATAATTTCAAATAATATGCTTAGTACGGTAATCATTAGAGCACTAACGGTATGTGTTGCTGTTTATATAGCCAAAATTGCAATGGATATAATTATAACAACAGGCTGGTTTTATAAAGTTAATGTAAATATAGCAAAGCAAGAAGGGTTAATATATATACAAAGCAGAGGTATTGTTACAGCTTTATTTAAGGCGTTAATATACCTTTGAACAAAAGAGGATAACGCCTAAGACGATTTCCAATGTAGTCATCGGCCATAATTTGTGCGCAAATTTCATCCACGTTATTACATGCTGCAAACACCCAGTCAAATCGCTCAATAGCGAGAAGAAAGCCTTTTTTTAAATGAGTTTGGGTGCGGTAGTAAGCTAGGTTGTGGCGAATAATTTCGAGCTTGTGCGGATTAGCTTCAAGCTCAATAATTACTTGCGTAATAAAGGAAGTATTGAGCTTGCTAGTGGCGCGTTTTTTAAGCCTGGGTGGCAGCATTAGGTTTCATTGGCAATATTGTGTAATTTTTTTAAAAAGTCATCTTTTTGTTTTTCATGTTCGTAATCAAGATGATACGTATTATGAAAACCAAAGCGCAGTTCTACCCCGCTGCCTTGTAAATAAATGGTATAACCGTCTGCGTCTGAATACGCGGTAACGCCTTGATAATGCTTAGCATCATCCTGCATTTCGCCGCGTTGTATTATGCGTTCATACACAGCTAAAATTTGCTTGTTGTCGATTTCATTTTTCATTAATTAATCCTTAACTTTGCAAGTGTATACGTATTAGATATGTGGCCCGATCATCTTAAAAACAATGGTTAAAAAATGATGATATTACTTTGTAATTTGGTTATTTTAAATTATGCTCACAATTCATTATTTGTTGAGCTTACACCATGATAGACAAGGCGTTACTACTTAAAACTCGTGAATTATCAGATCAATTAGTTGCCCTGCAAACACCTATAAGAATACTGGATGCGATTAATTGGGATAAACAAATTAAAGAAGAATTTTTTAGACAAAAATGTCAAAAAAATCCAGTTATCGATCGTGCATATTATCAGCAGCGCGATTTAGGATTTGTGCCCAGCGAACTACGCCAAGCGTTTTCTACTTTGCAGCGTAACATTATTAACCAGTTAGGACAGCTAAACCCAATAGCTCAATATATGGGAAAAATGTGCAGCGAGTATAAAACCGTATTAAGCATGCTGGAATATCGAGGAACGCCTGAATTTCATGACCTATCAGTAGAGCTATTTGGGCACCCTAAAGATTTGTTTCATGCTGGTGAGCCTTCACTTACTGAGCTGGCAAACATGTTAGAGCGGCCGCTTAAAAACTTATTAATTGCCGATATACTGCCAGACGATCCTAAAAATATAGCAGCAAGCGATGCTGTGCGTATTTTATCTGAGCAAGTTAATGCCAGTATGGTAGGGATCAACGTAGAGGTAATGCTAAGCGATGGCATAGTGAGCGATGCAGCAGCTGGGGCTAATAATATTAAGCTAAATAAAGATGTGAAGTTTTCGCAGCGTGAACTCGATATTCTAGAAGTGCACGAAGGCTGGATACATGTAGGCACGACGCAAAATGGCCTAGCGCAACCTTACTTAACCTGTTTAAGTAAAGGCACGCCAAGCTCAACAGTGACCCAAGAGGGCCTTGCGGTATTAACCGAAATTATTACCTTAAAATCAACACCACGGCGCTTATCTAAATTAGTTAACCGTATTCAAGCGGTAACCAAGGTAATTGATGGTGCTGAATTTGTTGACATTTACCGCGATTATGTAGCGCAAGGATTATCGCAAGATGAAAGCTATACTTTAGCTCAGCGTGTATTTAGGGGCAGTACACCCACAGGTTTGCCGTTTACTAAAGACATTGCCTACATTAAAGGCTTTGTTTTGGTGTACAACTTGATTCGGGTTGCCATACAACTGGGCCGAATTGATCAACTGCCTTTATTATTGGTGGGAAAAATATCGATTGATGACTTTAGGCTGATTACGCAACTGCATAGTTTAGGAGTAATCGAATCGCCTAAGTTTGTACCGCCACACTTTAAAGACTTACGCGGTTTAGCAACTTGGCTCAGTTTTGGGCGCTTTATTGGTGACTTGTCGTTTGAACAATTAGAAAACGATTATAAGCCGCTGTTTTTATAATAACCACAGAGAGCTTGTCTCCCTTAAAGCAAAAAAACGCAGTTGGAATGAGCAACTGCGTTTAAGTATATAGTTACAAGCCAACGTAACTATAGTTGAGGAAAGTTTGCTAGTAATTAGCCAGGTAAAACTTGGCTGTATAGTTGCTGATTTGCCTTGCTACAAACTAGGTCTGTAATCTACTCGGATTGATTATAATCAAGAAACGGCGAAATAATAAAACGTGTTTTTAATTGGTGCAATAGTTAATTTTAAATAACGTGGAATTAATTTAAGTTAATATAAAACAGTAGTTTGGGTTGTTAATTTAAATCATCTTATCGATAAGTGAAATTAATCGAAGCGCCATTACGTTAGTAAATCTCTTCACCAGAGTTGATGTTAAATAGGCATAAAAAAAGCCCTTTACGGGCTTTTTAAAAGTAACTAAATACAGGCTAGTTAGCGCGCATTGGTACTTTCAAAAATTTTATCGGCAGAGGCTGCTACAAACCCGGTGTAAAGCTCGCCATCGGCTTTAGGATAGCGAATAGCAAACTCATAAAAACAGCTAGGAATGCTCATTTCACCATCGCTAAAGCTCACTGAGTACTCATCAGCAAGGGTTGACGATTGCTCAAGTAATACCTCTGGCGAGCCTTTTACTTCGCCGCCTGAGCTGTTAAGTGTAAAGCCTGCATCTTTTAGTGCTTGGTTAACATCTTCAATATTATCAAACTTATCAAGGGTATTAATATTTACCGTAAAGTGATTAGCTCGATAACCCCATGCCGACATCCACGCTGCATATTCGCTCTCGGCAAGAAGTTGTTTATAAGTGTCTGTGCTTACTTGCCAGTGCGTGCCTGAGTATAAAAAGTTATCGGCAGTCACTGCGCTTTCGTCAATTTGGCTTACCATATCATTTACAATTGCTTGTAACTCAGGAGAGCATTTATCGACCAACAACTCAGAAATAAATACTTTTGGCTGTGTTAAATCGCTATGCTCGTAGTGCTTTGCGTATAGTTTTTTAGCTTCAAAGTGATACTCACCGCATTCTTTATAACCTAAAGCTAAAAAGTGTGCTGCCAGCTTTTCTAAGCCCACTTTTTCAATGTTAAAGGTACGCAGAGCAATATGATCGTTAATAATGTCATCTTTTTGCGTTGAACCTAATAGATCATGAATTTTGTCTGCCGATGGCGTTACGTTTAAGTAGTTTTGCCATAGGTTATCAAATAATGTATTTACATCAGTATGCATTTTAAATCCTTAAATTTTGTTATATACCTAACGTTAGTTAAGTTGTATTTATTCAATTATTAAGCCCGGCGCGAGGGTTTGCGGTAAGGTTACTTTGTCTGATTCAACAGAAGCTACCGGGTAGGCGCAATAATCGGCAGCGTAATAGGCGCTTGCTCTGTGATTACCACTTGCGCCAATGCCACCAAATGGTGCAGCGCTAGACGCACCGGTAATGGGGCGATTCCAGTTAACAATGCCAGCACGAATACGCTTTAAAAAATGGCTATAATCGTGTTCGCTATCGGCTAGTAAGCCGGCAGATAAACCAAAGCTGGTGTTATTTGCCTCATTAATGGCGCTGTCAAAATCGCTGTAACGGTATACTTTTATTAATGGCCCAAAATGCTCTTCATCTGGCATATCGCTAACATTAGTTACATCAATAATACCTGGACTGACAAAACCAGTGCCTGGTTTTAATTGCTTAAGTTCAACTAAAACCTCAGCGCCTTTTGCGACAAGTTCATTTTGCGCAGCCACCATACCTAATGCTGCTTTTTCGCTGATCATAGCACCCATAAATGGCTGTTCTGTTGCAAAGCTGTCATCAACTACAATATTGTTAGTGGCGCTAATAAGCTTAGCTAAAATGGCATCGCCATTACTCGACTTTTCAATAAATACACGGCGTGCACACGTACAGCGTTGGCCTGAGGTAATAAAGCCTGATTGAATAATGTCGTGTACTGCGGCGCTAATATCGTTTACGTCTTTAATTATAAGCGGGTTATTGCCGCCCATTTCAAGCGCTAAAATTTTACCCGGATGGCCAGCAAACTGTTTATGTAATAAATGACCCGTATTAGAACTACCGGTAAAAAATAAGCCATCTATGTCTTGGTGAGCGGCCAATGCCTTACCTGTTTCAATTTCGCCTTGTACTAGGTTAATTACACCAGCAGGTAAACCTGCTTTTAACCACAGCGATAAAGTAAATTGTGCTACATGAGGAGTAAGCTCAGAGGGTTTAAATACCACAGTGTTACCCGCTAAAATAGCTGGCACAATATGCCCGTTAGGCAAGTGCCCCGGGAAGTTATAAGGGCCAAAAATAGCCACTACACCGTGCGGTTTATGCCTAATAAATGCTTTAGCACCAGGCATTGGGTTTTCTGTGGTGCCGGTGCGCTCATTATATGCTTTTACCGAAATAGCGACTTTACCTGTCATCGCACCTACTTCAGTACGGGTTTCCCATAAAGGTTTCCCGGTTTCTTGGGCAATAATAACGGCAAACTCTTCGCTGTGTTCTTTTAGTTGTGCAGCAAAGTTTTCTAGTATAGTAATGCGCTGCTCAAGCGGGGTATCGGCCCATTGTAACTGCGCTGCTCTTGCTGCTTTTATTGCGCTATTTACTTGCTCAGTACTGGCGCCATTACCTTGCCAAATTGTTTCGCCATTGCTTGGATTAATTGAGGCAAACGCGGGGCCTTGGCCTGCTTGCCATTGGTTATTTATAAGTTGTGTATTCATATATATTTACAGACGAAAGAATCGTGCTGCATCTCCTTGGCTTAACTTAAGTGCATCAGCCACTGCTTGGCTGATGATTAACGTATGCTTTGCATGATTATAATGCGCGTGTTTAGTAAATGTAGCTCTAAAGTCACTCACACCATGATTACAAATAGCGAGCGTGTCGGAACTGTTTTGTGTTATGTGCTCAAGTTCACCTATGGTAATAGGGCACACTTGAGACTCGCGAATACTGCGAATATTACCTAGCTTAGCTTCTACAGTGGGGCCGGCATCAAATAAGTCAACATAGCCGCGATGTTCAAAACCTTCTTTTTCGAGAAGTTTAAGCGCGGGTTTGGTTTTTTCATGAACATGACCGATCACAGCTTGGGCTTTTTTACTCAGTAAATTTACATAAATAGGGTACTTAGGCATGAGCTCGCTAATAAATACCTTGTCGCCTAAACCGACTAAATGATCTGCTTGTGGAAACTCAATACTAAAAAAGTGCTCTTGTAGCCATTGCCAAAATGGCGAATGGCCGTGCTCGTCGCTTACACCGCGCATTTCGGCAATGACGGTATCGGCAAAGCGTTCACTGTGCTGCGCCATAAACAAAAAGCGCGAGCGCGATAAAAAGCGCCCAGTTAAGCCTGTACGGCTGTCTTCACGTAAAAACAAAGTGCATATTTCAGAGCAACCCGTGTAGTCGTTACACATGCTCAAAATATCAACAGTGTTGTATACATTTAATGTAGGCGAGTGATGCACTGTTTTACCTAAGTGATAATGATATAGCGGCACAGTTAAGCCTACAGCGGCTTCTATTGCGGTTGTGCCAATCACTTTACCTGTTTCACTGTCTTCTAAAACAAATAAATAGCTCTCGTCCAATGGTTTATTAATGTTTTTAGCAAAGCTTTTTTCAGCGCGGTCAATTTTTTCTTTTAGCTGGGTGTCATCTACGGGCAAAGAGGTAAACCCATGCCCAGACTCTATTGCTATTTGCTTAAGCGCATCAAAGTCGTTGGCTGTAATAGGACGTAATACTTGCATTAATTACTTGCTCCAATAGCACGCCCAAAGGCGTGCTGGTTTACTATTATTAACCGTTAACTACATCGCTTACGGCTTTATCAAAGCGCTCTAGGCCTTCTTTAATATCTTCTAACGGAATAACTAAAGACGGAGTAAAACGAATAACATCCGCACCGGCTACTAAGTTCATTAAACCATTGTTAGCACTGGCTATTAAAAAGTCGCGTGCACGCCCAGCAAACTTGTCGTTTAGTGCAGCACCAATTAATAAACCTTTACCGCGAATTTCACTAAATACATTATATTTTTCGTTAATCGCATTTAGGCCATCACGAAACAGCTGTTCGCGCTCTTTTACGCCGCTAAGTACTTTTGGGGTATTTACTGTATCAAAAGCGGCTTCGGCTACGGCGCAGGCTAATGGATTTCCACCGTATGTAGAGCCATGTGTGCCAACTTTTAAATGCGCTGCTATTGCCGTGGTGGTGATCATGGCACCGATAGGAAAGCCTCCACCTAACGCTTTTGCTGTAGTTAAAATATCAGGTACTACGTTTAAGCCCTGATACGCGTATAAATCGCCAGTACGGCCAACACCCGTTTGGACTTCATCAAAAATAAGCAGCGCGTTGTGCTTAGTACATAGCTCGCGTACTTTGTGTGCAAAATCGTCAGTGGGTGAAATAATACCGCCTTCACCTTGTAGTGGCTCCATCATTACCGCACAGGTTTTATCGCTAATAAGGGCTTCAAATGCGCTAATGTCGTTAAAATCGCAATGCACAATATCGGCAGGCTTAGGGCCAAAACCATCTGAATAAGCTGCTTGACCACCAACCGTTACGGTAAAAAAGGTACGACCGTGGAAGCCTTTATTAAAAGCAATAATTTGCGTTTTTTCAGCACCGTGTACGTCTAGGGCGAAACGACGCGCTAATTTTAGCGCTGCTTCGTTAGCTTCGGCACCTGAGTTGGCAAAGTACACTTTTTCAGCAAATGTAGCATCAACCATTTTTTTAGCTAAACGCAAAGCAGGCTCATTAGTCATTACGTTTGATAAATGCCAAATTTTTTCACCTTGCTCTTTTAGTGCATTAACTAAAGCCGGATGACAATGTCCTAAACAGTTAACCGCAATACCACCGGCAAAATCAATAAACTCGTTATTATCTTGATCCCATACACGCGAACCTACGCCGCGTACCGGAATAACTGCTGAAGGATTGTAATTTGGCACCATTACATCGTTAAATAAGTCTCTAGTTACTTGCATTTTTACACCTAAATTATGTGGCTACTTAAAAAAGTGTTGCTAAAACAAAGAAGAACTTAGCCTGTATTCTTCAGTAAACACTGTGTTTTTTGTTATAAGTGTCATTATCGAAGGTTGTGAATGAAATTTGCAGTGCTATTTTGTGAAAAATGATTAGAATAAAAGTCAAATTAACGAAGGGTTTGTGCATTATGATAACTCCACAAGACGAAAAGCTATTATCTATTTTAAAAACCAATGCCAGAGCGAGTATTTCAGATTTAGCTAGGCACCTTAATTTATCACGCTCAACTGTACAAAGCCGCATGTTAAAGCTAGAGGAAAGTGGCGTAATTAAAGGTTATAGCGTTGATTACGGCGATGACTTTTTAAATAGTATGGTAGCCGCTCATGTGTCTATTAAAGTAAGGCAAAAACTGACGACAAAAACCAATTTAGAGCTAAAGCAAATTAATGCTATATCGCAGCTTTATGCTATTAGTGGCGAGTTTGACTTAATTGCAGTTGTGCAAGCACAAAACTTAGAACAACTTAGCCACTTACTCGATGATATTGGCAACTTAGATGGTGTAGAACGCACTACTTCATCTGTTATTTTAGAAACCAAATTTAAACGCTAGGTTTGTTGTATAAAAATGTAAACAGGTAGCGATTACGCATTGATATAGCAAGCAATTTATAATAAAGTCATTGCATAGAGTACAAGCTCTAATATCATGAAAGTGGATACTATTAGCTTGTACTTTGTAAACAAGGACTGTTTAAATAAACTTAGGGAAGTTGAATTTTACTCTCCCTTTTTAATTCAATTAATAGCAATCAATTTACAGTACATTGGGTAGTTTATTTCATTAGCCGCACTGCCAAGGAATCAGCAATCTGCTGACATAATAAGGACAAATTGTGAAAGTTATTATAACCATCATTGTTTTATTAATAATAACGAGTGGCTATTACCTTAGTGTTCATGCCGCCATTTTTAATGCGAACAAAACTATTGAAGTTAAAGAGTATAGCGATTTATTTTATAAACTAGGCTCAGATTCGGCCCCAGACTCAGTGAGCATAGATGAAATTATTGCTGGAGCTTCACAATTTGCACTTTCAATGTGCGATGATGCAGTTTATCAGCAGGTTTTAGGGAAAACGGTTGACTCTTGCAAACTCAAGTTTCATCAATCAAAAGCAAAATGCGCACAGTTTTTAACGGCGCATAACTCAGCATTTTACGATAAAAAAACACCGGTTAGCTTAGTCGCAGAAAAGTTTATTGACTGCGTAAGTTCGTAATATTTTAATTACTTATCTTTTGCTCGGGTAAATGCGTTAAACTTGTCACTAATAATTTAGTGGCTTTCTCGTCATTTAAATAGCTCTCTTAATCAATGGTATTGGTATTAACCTTGATAAAGTGCACTTCATTGCAGCTTATATTTCTTAATTTGCTAAAATAAGTTTATTAAAGAGAGAATGATTAATTTACCCACTATTTAGTGGTAGCAAAAGGTAATTAGCAATGATGAACACCAAAGTATATAAAGCAGTACACGACTTAGCTGAAGAGCTAATGGCGGCTGCAAATAAAAACGATACAAAAAAATTCGAGTCACTTTACGCGCAGCTTAAAGCAATTTGTATTGAAAACGAAAACACCAGCAAAGATCACCCAGTACAATGGGAAACGCTGGCTGATTTTACCGAAGAGTTAGAAGAAGCAATTGAAGGCTACGAAAAAGCCTTAAAAAAATCGATAGCCATTAACTCTAAAGATCATATGTCGTCGGTTGCATTCTCTATGGCAACTTTGCAGCTAGAATTAGGCCAAAAAGAGGCTGCAATTAAAAACCTTCAAGATGCTAAAATCAGCGCTAATAAAATTTCGGATAAAGAGCTTAAAGCAGAAATACACGACCTACTAGAGTCGCTAGTAGAAGAAGAAGGCTAGAGCCTTTTTTATTGATATTTATTTTGCTGAGCTACCTAAGCTCAGCACTTTAAAGTAATACATTAAGCACCATTAGTTATTATGGTTTTAAAGGGGCTTTTCTAATGATTTGCTTTTTGGCTTCGTCGAGTTTTATAACATAGGCATTACCGCCGATACCTTTAAATTCTTCATCGGTAAATACTATGGTGTTGTCGTCGTAAAAAGTAACCGCTTCTTTTTGGGTAACAATGCCTAGGTCTATTCGCGACACGTCACCCGAGAAAAACTTATCCCCTTTAAAATTCTCAAATAACCAAAGGCTAGTTGAGTCTAATAACACTAGTTTTTTCCGATCAGGGCTCAGTGCAGCAGAGGTTATCCAGCAGAGCTTTTCCATGGTGGTGCAGGTTTTAAATGAGTCGATTAGTTCTGCGTTAAAGTTAGCCGCATGATCACCCACTTTATATACATTTGTAATGCCATCAAAGGGTTCAGTACGATTTTTGGTAAATAAATATAAGTGCCTACCTAATGCTACAAACGCCTCTAAGTCATAATTGCGGTTATCTGGAGCAACCGGTGTACCGTCTAACTCGGGGTAGGTAAACTTAATTATTTCAGCTTCGGTGGTATCTGTTTTAATATCAATGGGGTTTTCTATTTTATAAATAGTAAGCCAGCGGCGCTCATTGGTGTTATTACCAAAATCACCTAAAAAAAAGTGACCAAATTTATTTTGGGTCATATCTTCCCAATCTATATTTTTAGCGTTAGTCACTAATATTTCTTTAGCAATTGAGCCATCATCATTGAGTCGGTAAAGTTTAGGCTCGTCGCCGCTATCGTTAATAGCCCATAAGCGTTTATGCTTATCATACTCAATACCAGATACTTCTTTGAGCCTAGGGTCAACAGAAATCATTTTTTTGCTATACAAGGTATAAATAGCAGAGCCTATATATGTGGCACTAAAAATAAACAGAGCAGCAATAGAAAGTAGAATGCTTTTTTTCAACATCAAATTAATATATTTCAGAATGTTAATTAATATATCGTTATTATCGCTGATGGTAGAAGAGAACTAAAGACTTATCTTGTAGCGTTTATTAACGGTTGCTTAAAATTGCATGTATTTTAAACTAAATAGGTTAATTAACATGATTTTGTCGAAGAAAAGTGACAATTATTGCTGATTACGCTATTAATAGCTAAGTACTGTATAAAAACTAAGAAGTAGGTAATGTGTCTGTATTTGTTGCAAGGCAAGCAATATTAAATCGTCGCCAGAATGTGGTTGCTTATGAGCTATTATTTCGTGATAGTGATAAAAACTATTTTCCAGAAATATCTGATGGCCAAGCAACGGCAAGGTTGATCATGGAAAATCAGCTTAACTTAGGAACCCGCCATATAACGTCAGGTAAAAAAGCGCTGATTAATATAGGCCCAGAGTCGTTAAAGCTCGATTTATGTGCATTTTTACCCTGTAAAGATGTGGTGATTGAGTTACTCGAAACCATAGAGCCCACAGACGATAATTATGAGTTATGCCGTGATTTATTTCATAGTAATTATAAACTAGCGTTAGATGATTTTGTGTACACCCCACAGTGGGAGCGATTTTTAAAGCTGGTAAATCTGATTAAGTTTGATATACGTCAAACCCCATTACCGGAAATTGCCCAGGTTGTTAAAAAACTAAAAAAACATAAAAGAATAAAAATACTTGCCGAAAAAATAGAAACGCCCGAGGAGTTTGAACTTGCCTATAAAATGGGCTTTGATTACTTTCAAGGTTATTATTTTGCAAAGCCAACCATGCTTAAACAAAACGATATTGACTATAATTACGCGCTAGTAATTGCAATTTATGCAGAAGTTATGAAACCCAATCCAGATATAAGCGTAATTTCTGGTTTATTTGAGCTTGATGCTGCGCTGGCATACAAACTATTACGCTTAATTAATAGTGGTGTGTTTCCTATTAAAAGCCAAATATCTTCCCTTAAACAAGCATTAGTATACTTAGGTCAGGAACGGTTAAAAAAGTTTGTAAGTTTGATTGTGACCGCTCATACCGCTAAGTCTAAGCCTGCCGAGTTAATGCAAATATGCGTAGTTCGTGCTCGCTTTTGCGAACTAATTGCCGCGCAAATAAGTAAACAGCAAAAAGGTGAAGCTTTTTTAACCGGGCTATTTTCGTTACTCGATGCCATATTAGATCAACCTATGAGTTTATTAGTTAATAAACTACCATTTCCAGATGACATTAAAGCAGCATTACAAGGCGAAAAAAACACCTTGCATTATATTCTTGAAACCGTAAAAGCATATGAATCAGGAAGCTGGTGGACATTAGAGCAAGCCGTTTTATTAATAAATATAGATAGCAAATTACTACCTAACATTTATAAGCAAGCGGTAAACTGGGCCGATAGCTATAAAAATACCACATAATGGAATAGGTAATGCGTAATTATAATTTAGACTTCATTCGTGGTATTGCCGTACTTGGCTTGGTGTTTATGAATATATACACCTTTGGAGTATTTGAACTCGGTTATACGCCCCTAACAACCCCACCAAGCAGCGATAGCCTGATTCAAACATTAAACCTAATATTTATAGAGGGGCGTTTTAGGAGCATATTTAGCATACTGTTTGGGGCGGGTTTATACATACAATGGCAACGCTATAACTTGGTTTTACCACTTAAAAGCCGCCTATATTGGTTACTAGTTTTTGGTTTATTGCATGGTTTTTTACTTTGGGCCGGCGATATTCTATTTTTGTATGGGGTGTCGGGGTTGCTTGCTATAAGGTACTTAAGCAGTACCAATGAGCAACTTTTAAAGCACGCTTATGGGTTTATTTTACTCTCGGGTTTGGCAACCGCTTTAGTTATGTATAGCGTACCAGAGACATTAATATACCGTGACTCGCCAGAGTTTAATGCTTTGTATAGCCAATACTTTCAATCATATGGCGATCACTTGTTATCTAACATAACTATGAACGCCTTAATGGTGTTTATGGTGCCTATACTTACCATGTGGGTAACGACAGCGCTAATGTTATTAGGTATATATCTGTATAAGCAACAGGTGTTTGCTAGCGGCTTATCGGCAAAGCAACTCATTTTAGTAATTAGTAGTGCGCTACTATTTACCAGTTTACGGCTAACTACAGAGCAATATAGCAGTGGTGTATTTTATGCGCTGCAAGAATTAATTAACAGTGTGGCAGCATTATGTATGGCGATTATTTATATTCACATTGCAGTTAAGTTGTGTAGTAACAATGCCAACACAGGAAAATTAATTCAACAAGTAGGGCGTTTAGCATTTAGTTTATATATAAGCCAAACGTTAATGCAACTTGTGTTGTTTAAAGTGTTTTTTAAGCAGTGGGTGCTCAGTTTTAATCGTATTGACTATTGTTTAGTTGCTACCTTACTAATCGTTATTCAGCTTATTATTACCGCCATTTATAGCCGTTATTTTCAACAAGGCCCTTTAGAATGCATATGGCGAAAATTAACCTACGCAAAAATCACTGCTTAAACGGCTACAAAGGTTAAATTAAGGGCGAAAAATTATTGTGGGTGGTTTAAACTAGCAGCCTTTAAAATTAAGGTGAATTGCTTCCATGACAGACTTAAAACGATTAAATAAATTTATTAGCGATACTGGCTTTTGTTCGCGACGCGAGGCTGATAAATATATTGAAGACGGTCGTGTTACTGTTAATGGTATTCGCCCGGAAATGGGCGTAAAAGTTTCATCTACTGATGTTGTATTGGTAGATGGCAAAACACTTAAAGCAATCCCTAAACGCGTTTATATTGCCTATAACAAACCCGTTGGTATTACCTGTACTACAGAGCGAAAAATTCAAAGTAATATTGTTAAAGCAGTTAATTACCCCGATAGGATCTTTCCAATAGGGCGCTTAGATCGCCCATCTGAAGGGCTAATATTTTTAACTAACGAAGGCGACATTGTTAATAAAATTTTGCGCGCTGGCAATAATCACGAAAAAGAATATGTAGTTACTGTAGATAAACCATTAAACCGTCAGTTTGTAGCTAAAATGGGTAATGGTGTGCCCATACTCGATACCATCACTAAAAAATGTAAAGTAATCCAAACCGGTGCGCAGCAGTTTACTATTATTTTAACCCAAGGGTTAAATCGTCAAATACGTAGAATGTGTGAATATTTAGGTTACGAAGTGGTCACACTCAAACGCGTACGTATTATGAATGTGACGCTTAAAGGTTTAAAAGTAGGGCAATGGCGTCACTTAACTGAACAAGAAATGGCGATTATAAACAACTCTATTTCTGACTCAGGAAAAACCCAAGAACATTCAGTATACGATGAAGCAAACGCTTTACAGCAACAAAGCCCGCAAGCTGTAGCTAAGCCGCAAAAAACAAGTGATAAAAAACGTGATTTTCAGGGCGAAAACCCTAAACGTTTTAATCAAGGTGAGCGCACTGAAGAACGTAAAAAAGAGCGTAGTAAAACGCCTTATCAAAAGCGCTCAACCACTTATGTTCGTAAACCTAAAAGTATAAAAGCAAATAAATCATCCGACTCAAAAGGAATATTGAGCCTTAAAAAATAAAGCGATATAACATTAGGTACGGTACAACAACTTAATTAACCTGCGATTTTAATAATTTATTATCAAAATCGCTATTTGTTGCTATGTATATATTCTATAAGTTTATCCAGAGGCATAGGTTTACAGTAATAAAAGCCTTGTATTCTAATGTTATTAAACTTAGATAAATAACCGATCAGCTCAGGACTTTCTACACCCTCTACTACCACTGTTTTATTTAACTGCGTGCAAATATTAATAATGCCTTCTAGCAATGCTCTTTTTTGCCCAGCTAATTCGGCGCCAATGGTAAATTCACGATCTATTTTTATTATATTTGCCGGCTGACGCGATAAATAAGACAAGCTTGAGTAACCCGTCCCAAAGTCATCAATTGCTACATTAAAACCTTTATTCATCAGTGCCTTAAGCACTTCTTCAATAGCGCCTTTTTCTGACATAATCATTTCGGTCACTTCGATGGTGAGCAACTTAGGCAGTATGTTTTTTTCAGACGTTAACTTATAAAGCTTTTCGGTAAAGTTTCGCTGTTGTATTTGTTGCGGTGAAAAGTTAACCGCAACACAAATATTTTGTAATTCAGCTATGGTACTCATATCGTTTAGCACTTGAGTGAGGACTTGTTCGCCCACTTGTAATATTTGCCCTGTTTGTTCAGCAATAGGAATAAAAACAGCAGGAGAAATATAACTGCCATTATTTTTCCAGCGAACTAAAGCTTCTAAAGCAACAATACATTGAGTAGTTAAGTTATAAATGGGTTGATAATAAACCTCTAATGCCTCATTTTTAATCGCTTTTTGTAGCTCACTTCTAATTGTAACCATAAAATTATGGCTCTCATCCATAAGCTTATGGTAAAAACAAAATTGATTGCCGCCTAAAGCTTTAGCGTTATCCATTGCTATATCAGCTTGTTGTAGTAGTAATGCAGGGCTAATGACCTCTCCATCAGACATGGCTATGCCAACACTCACAGTAAGGTGGATATCAACTTCATCTAAGTTATATATATCGGCTAGCGATTTTATTACGAGTGTAATTTCATCCGATAGCTGCTGCTTAGATATATTACAGTAATGCAATACAAACTCATCATTGCCAAAACGCGCTATGGAATCCGCTGCAACTGCATTTTTTTTAAGCCTTTTAGCGACTAATTGCAAAACCATGTCACCTAATTTATGGCCCAAACTATTGTTTACCGCGCTAAAGCCATCTAAATTAAAAAACACCATCGCGCAATTTACATCCACACAGTTAACCTGCTTAGCCTCTATTTCTGCATTTAATGCATCACGGCGTAGCAGGCCGGTTAACTCGTCGTATTTAGCCATTTTATGTAACACAATAGACTGTTGTCTGAGCAAAAAAGTAGAGTCAATGGCTAAGATCAAAATATAAATAAACGCAAAAGTAAGCCATATTATCATTTGCTCAATTTGTGCCGCTTCTTTAAGCTTTGAATAGTCTTTAATAAAGCTATAAACGTTGTGCTTAATTACCTCTCTTACAACAATTTCGTTAACTATATAATGCTTGCTATAACGGCTTAATAAGCTATTTAAGTCTTGAACATTTTTTTGGTTTTTGTCGATTGCGAAATAAATTTTAGGTGTTAACTCAATAAAAGTATCAAACGAGCTGAGATAATCTATGTATCTGTTTTCAATTAACAAGTTTAAATTTAACAGTGCCAGCACTTGGTATTTTTTACCATTGCTTGCCGTTATTGGAATTGAGAACATAATTATGGGCGTGTCTGTGTCTAATGTTGCTGAGTTAGCCGCAAATCTAACTTCATTTTTAGCGGCTTTTAACCAGTTAGTAATAGGGCTGGTTGCAATTAATCCGTCATTAGTAAATTGCTTAGAATACGTTGTGCCGCTTATGTAATTCAAGTCTTCATCGAGAAGAAGCATACTGCTAATAACTTCAAAGTCTTGGGTATAAATTTTTAAGTCTATATTAGCCATTTTTATAAAGTCGTCGGCATTCACTGCTTCTAAACGTGTTTTTATGCGAGTAAGTGATGTGATATGACTTTCGAGGTTTTTATTGAGTATAGTTTCAACAAATTTAATTTTATTTTGTGCATCTACAGCTACATTAGTTACCGTTTTAACCGCGGTAACTTGCCAAAGTGTTATGCCAATAAAAATAGCAAAAAACGTAATTACTTTAGCGGTTATAGAACCTTTAACGGTAGTAATTGGGTTTTTAATTTTTATAATTAAAGCTAAAAAAAACACAAATACCATTACAGCACTAAAAGATGAGATAAAAGGGTTATGGCTGTCCCAAAACCAGCTACTGCTATCATGTCGCCACAAACTTAGCTCAAAGTTAATAAACAATATAGCGCCGGTAATGAGTAATATAGGTATGAGATATTTAATTTTTTTTGTAGGTAAAACCTTAGGTAAAAAAGCCAATAAAATAGCTAAGCCTAACGCAGTCAAAGAAAGTTGCAGAGAAATAACCGGCATTAAGCTTTGCGTAACAACAACACTTTCTAAAGCCCCCAAAAATGCAACAACAAGAAAAAATTGGATAAAACCTAAATACAATATACTTGCTGCTGATTGAGTTAGGGATAGTCTCATTATTTTCTCATGTCCTTAAAATGATTAACCTTAAAGTTACATTAGCATTATTAAAACAAAATACCAGATATTTAAAATGTTTGTATGTATATAAAATATAAGAAAAACGATGTTTTTGAGCGGTATAATCACAATGGTACTTTATTACTAAGAGTAGGCAGTTATAAGGCAGGTATAAAGTGGTATATAAAATAAACGCAGCTTTAGCTGCGTTTATTAATTTACTAAAAGCTTATTTGCTTTATTTAATTCTAGTTTTAAGTGGCTGATATTCAATTTTATATATAATGGTATAAAGCACAGGCACTACAATTAAAGTTAATATGGTAGCAAAACCTAAGCCAAACATAATGGTAACCGCCATTGATTGAAAAAACACATCAAATAATAGTGGGATCATCCCCAATATAGTGGTTATTGCTGCCATAGCAACAGGGCGTACACGGCTTACTCCTGAATCAAATACCGCCTGGTATGGCGCTTTACCTTCAGTTAATTCAAGATTTATTTGATCCACTAATACTATGCCATTTTTTATTAACATACCGCTTAAGCTTAGTAATCCTAATAATGCCATAAAGCTAAACGGCGCATTCATGACCAATAGCCCAGCGCTTACCCCAATAATTGCCAGTGGTACAGTAGCCCAAATAACTAAAGGCTGCTTAACAGAGTTAAACAGCAATACTGTAATTGCAAACATAGCTAAGTAACCAATCGGCAATGAGCCAAAGATAGCTTTTTTAGCTTTACTCGATGACTCGTATTCGCCACCCCATTGCATTTCGTAACCGCGTGGCAGCTCAATGTTTTCGATATCGGTGCGAATGCGTGGAAATAGTTTAGCCGGCGTTTCGTCACTTAGTACATCATGGTCAGCCATAACGGTAATAGTGCGCTTACGATCGCGGCGCATAATCAAGCTGTCTTCCCATTCAACTACAAACTCATCAACAACTTGAGTAACCGGTATAAACACCCCCAATACTGGGCTGAAAATTTGTAGGTCGTGTACACTTTCTACGTTTAAGCGCTCGTTAGCAGGAGAGCGCGCAATAATAGGCAGTAATTGGGTGCCATCACGATATAAACCCACTTGCTTACCCGACAAGTTAGTAAGTAATACTTGATCAAGGTCTGATTTACTAATACCTAAACGACGCGCTTTTTGTTCGTTAAACTGTGGGCGGATCATTTTGGTACGTGCCCGCCAATCATCACGAATATTATGCGAACCTGTATCTTGCGCTATGATATGTTTGGCTTGAGCAGATAGTTTTCTAAGTACAACTGGATCTGGGCCAGAAAAACGCGCTTCTATTTTTGCATCAGTTGAAGGGCCTATTTCCATAGGTTTAACTTTAAGCTGTGCGGCAACCGGATTGTGCTGTGCGAAATCTCGTACTTTTTGCATAACAGTGGCAACTGCTTCACGGTCAGTTACACGAATAATTAATTGCCCGTACGCGGGGTATGATTTTTCAGGAGCATAGGTAAGCATAAAGCGCGGAGCACCTTGGCCTACAGTACTGGTTATTTCAGTAACGAGCGGGTTTTGCTGTAAAAATGCTTCTAATTTTTTAATCCCCTCAAGCGTTGAGCGAATATCAGCGCCTTGTTCTTGCCAATAATCGACATAAAACATTGGCGTATTAGATGCCGGAAAAAATGATTGCTTTACAGCGCCAAAACCAACAACAGCACTACACAACAGTACTAACATTAAAACTAAAGTGCTTTTTCTAAAGCGCATAGCAAGGTTTAAGCTGGCTTTGTAACTGGTGAATATAAAACCTTGATATGGGTCGTCATACTGTTGCTCGCCATCAGCGTTTAATTGCGTTTCTTTAAACATTAAGTTGGCAAAAAATGGTGTGAGGGTAATGGCAGTGATCCAGCTTAATAAAAGCGAAATAAGTAATACCCAAAATAAACTGCCGGCAAACTCACCGCTGGCGTCGGAGCTTAAACCAATCGGCGCAAATGCAGTAATCGCAATCACAGTTGCCCCAAGTAATGGCCACTTAGTTTGTTCAACAATATTAATAGAGGCTCTTAGCTTAGTTTGCCCACGTTTGAGGTTAATTAAAATACCTTCGGTAACAACAATGGCATTATCAACAAGCATACCAAGTGCGATTATTAGCGCACCTAACGAAATTCTTTGCAAATCTATAGCAAATAACTTCATAAAAATAAAAGTACCTAAAACGGTAAGCAGTAAAATACCGCCAATTAATAGCCCGCTTTTAACCCCCATAAACAGCAGCAACACTATAATTACAATAGCAATCGCTTCAACTAGGCTAATAATAAAACCGTTTACCGATTTTTCTACTTCGTTTGGTTGGTTATAAACAGCATTAACTTTAATCCCATGTGGCCGCTGGTACTCAAGCGACGCAAGATGCGCGTCAATGTCGTTACCTATATCAACCACATTAACGCCCGACATAAACGACACGCCAATTAACAATGCTTGTTGTTGGTTGTAACGAATAATATTGTTGGGCACTTCGGCGTACTCGCGATATACCTTAGCTACATCACCTAAATAAATTAGCTCGCTGGCACCCGATTTAGAAATAAGCAGGGTTTCTAACTCTTTTACATCTTTAAACTCGCCAGTAGGATGTAAGCGAATAGACTCACTGCCGACCCTAATTTTACCTGCGTTAGAAACCGTATTTTGCGATTGTAATAATTGAAAAATATGACTAGGCGCTATACCTAATTGAGCAAGTTTTTGCGTAGAAATTTCAACCATTACTTGCGCTTGTTGCTCCCCCGCAATAGTTACTTTACTTACGCCTTTAACCAGTACTAGTTCGCGTTTAAGGTAGTCTACGTAGTCTTTAAGCTCGTCATACGAATAGCCGTCGCCGGTTACTGAATACATTACGCCGTAAACATCAGCAAAGTCATCAATAATTTTACTAGCGTATACACCACTGGGCAAAGATGGGTTGAGGTCGTTAATTTTACGCCGCATTTCATCCCAAATTTGTCTTAACTCTTGTTTTCGGTAGTTACTTTTCATTTCTACGGTAATTTGCGACTTACCATTTGACGAAATAGAGGTAACGTAATCAACGTAAGGTAATTGCTGAATCGCATTTTCGATAGGAAAGGTAACTTCTTCCTCTACTTGCTGTGGCGACGCGCCAGGATACATGGTGATAACCATGGCTTTTTTTAACGTAAATTCAGGGTCTTCTAATTGCCCTAAGTCAAAATAAGAAACACCACCGCCAATAAGTAGCAGTAGGGTAAACATCCAACTAATAACTTTTTTCTCTATAGATAGTTGTGCAAAGCTCATAATTACAGGCCTCGCTCTTTATTCCATGGGCGTACTTGCATGCCTTCTTTTAATGAATGTACACCGGCAGAAACAATTTGCTGTCCTTCTGTAATCCCACTGAGTACTTCAATGCCATCGCGGTGTAATTGGCCCACTTTTACTGCTTGTTTATGTATTTGGCCGGTTTGCTCGTTATATAACCATACATAAGCGTTGTTACTAATAGATTGCTGCGGATCAGAAAACACCGCCTCGTTGGGCAAAATAGTGTAAGCGGTTTGTGATTGCGTTACTTTACTTAAATCGATAAGTACGCGGCCAGTCATACCGGCAAGTAAGTTAAAATCCTCTGGAACAGGCAGCGAAAACACAACTTTATACGTTAATGTGGCGGGATCTGCTTGGGTGTCCCACTCCTTAAGTGTGAGTGTGTATTTTTTATCGTGATAGCCGTCAAAAATAACCGTTGGTTGGTATTGAGTTCCTTTAATAAAGCGCGCCACAATTCTTTCAGGTACTTGAATTTCAACATCCATTAAATCGCGGGTTTCTAAACGCAGTATATTTTGCTTTGCTTGTACGCTTTCATAGTTTTTTACAAATACTTTAGCAATCGTGCCCGCAAACGGCGCTCTAAGTTGGCTATATTCCACATTCGTTTGTGCAATTTTAAAGGCCGATTCGGCAACTTGCTTGTTAGCAATAGCCTGATCAAGCTCTGATTGGCTGGTAATGCGTTTTTCGAATAGTTGTTCAATGCGCCCTAATTGTGATTTAGCCAGCTCGTAGCGGGCTTTACGCTCATTATATTGCAGCTGAAAATCTTCAGGGTCTAACTTAGCTAATAGTTGTCCTTTTTTTACATGCTGACCCGCTAATACCGGAAACTCAACCAGCTCACCACTTACTCTAAATGCAAGGTAAGAGCCTTGATTTGCAACTACTTCACCAGGAAAACTGCGAATGTTAACTTGCGAATCGTGACCAATATTAAATAACTTTACCGGGCGTATTGGCTCTTCTTTTACTTGCGGCTCAGGCTCAGAGCAGGCTATTAAACCAAGTAAAGTCGTCGTTACTACACATAGACGTAAGAGGTGCATATTTTCTCCATGAAAATTAAAAGCTAAATAAAGTCAGTGCAGCATACTCCGCAAACATATAAAATAAAATTCATTAAATTTTAAAAACTCAATAAGTTTTACTTATGTTGTTATTGGCAGTGCTATGAAACTCAACCAGCTACAAATATTAGACGCCATTGTACAAAGCGCAAGCTTAAGTGCAGCGGCACTTAAGCTACACAAAACGCAGCCAGCGCTTACGTTAGCAATTAAAAGTTTAGAGACAAAAATAGGCTTTGCGCTACTCGACCGTTCGCAATACCGTTTACAATTAACCGAAAAAGGGCGGATTTTTCATCGCCAAGCTAAACAACTACTCAATAACAACGAAGAGCTTGCACAACTTGCAAAAGAGCTAGCACTGGGCAATGAAGCGCAATTTAGAATTTGTTATGAACAAATATGCCATGTGCAAAGCTACAATGAGATCATAAGTAATACTTTTAGAGTATTTAATAGCACTGAGTTTAGTTTAACCAGTGGTAAACGCTTTATTTCGTTGGAGCAAGTTAATAATGGCCAAGCAGAGCTTGGCATAGGCCCTTGGTTTGACTTGTTTCATGCTACCGGCGATTTAGAAAGCTTGCCCATAGGCAAGCTCGACATTGGTATTGTTAGCGCAAAAAATATTATACCCAACACACTTAGCTACAGTGAATTACAGTCGTACCCGTGTTTAGCCATGTTTGAAAGCGGCCTGAGTATAGACAGTGATAGGCTGTCTTATTCTAAAGGCCCAGCAATGATGAAAATTGACGATATATCGAGCTTAAAATCGTTTTTACTATCGGGCGCTGGTTGGGCTATGATCAGCTTAGAGCATTGCGCTGAAGAAATTAAATCGGGGTTATTACAAAAAGTCACCATAACTGATCGCGAGCATGAATTTAGCACGCAAATTCGCATTTTTAGGCAGCACTCTAGCCATCATGGGCCAGTAGCACGTACTATTTGGCAGCAGTTTACTCAACTTAGCCAGGCGTATTTGAAAAAACATGGAAATTGATAAAGAAACGCTTATTTATACCGTTATTGGTAGTATTCCTAAAGGGCAAGTTGCAAGTTATGGGCAAGTAGCCGCTATTGCGGGGTACCCGCAAAATGCGCGTTTAGTGGGGCGGTTATTAAAGCTAATGCCCAACGACTCAACAATACCTTGGCATAGAGTAGTAAACAGCCAAGGTAAAATATCGTTTCCTATAGGCAGTAATAAATATCAAGAGCAACGACAAAAACTGTTATTAGAAGGCATTGCATTTAAAAATGAGCGAGTGAATATGCGTGTGTACCAATGGCAGTAATATAACAAGTTTAATCTGCCTGCTGTTTACTTAGCCACTTACTCAATGAGTGCGCTGTTAAAATAGTGCTAGCGTTAAAGTGTTTATAACTAAGTGCTTAACGCAATAAAAAAGGGCAAGTTAAATGCTTGCCCTAGTTTGCGTGTAAAGTGCATGCTTTACACTAAGTTTTTGCCTTTTTGTTTCGCATTTTTAAGATCTTTTATAAGTGAGCAAAGTAAAATAACAAATACACCAAAGGCAATCACAGGCCAAATTAATACATAAATAGTAAGTAATGTTGTAGACATAATTTTTCCTTATTTATTGTCACTAAATTCAACAACACGTTGCTTAATTAAAGCAAAATCAAACGCGCTTTTGTTGCTGGTTAAGGTAAGCACTACACAAATAATAGCGCTGGCACCGTAAGCGGTCAGTGAGCTTAGCAATACAATATAGTCGCGTAAAAAACCTAAAGTAAAAAACAGTAGTATTACGGCTGTTATTGCGCCCAAAATTAACCCCGCAGTGCGGCCAAAAAAACCAAAACACATTAAGCCAATAACAACACCGCCGCCTACGCTTGCTATTACCTCAAAAAATAACGCGACAGCACCAGTTAATTCCAGCCACTCAAAGCGTGCGATAATAAAGAGTAAAAACGCGCCGGTTACCGCGGCAGTAAACGCCAGATTTGTCACCTTATTCCAATATAAGCTAGAAATAACCGGAAACACAATTGCGCCCCACAGTGCGCCAACAAAAATTAGCATTGAGAGAATATCGAGTTTAAGGCTTGCAAATATAACGCCTAACATGGTGGCAACAACCATGGTAAAGCGGCCAACCCAAAGCATTTTTTTAGGGTTAGGATTGTTTTTACTTAAATGTTTACCGTATACGTCGGTCATTATAATTGCGGATAAGGCTGACAAGTCAGAATCGGCGGTTGATGAAAGCGAGCCAATAATCATCACAAATAATACTAACACCATAATAGGCGACAGGTAGGTTGCAGCCATTTGTGGAATGAGGTTATTTAAATCACCGTCTATAGGTTGCACGCCGGCTAGTAACGCCAGTAAACCCAGCATACCTAAGCCTATAACAATAGAGCCATAACCTATGGTTGCTGTAATAAAGCTCGGTTTTATTAAGTCTTCGCGTACAGCAAATAAGCGTTGGGCAATAGTTTGATTACCAATAGCGTATGCAAGAACTGCAACAAAAAATGGCGCGCCTTGCTCTAAAATGGCAGTAGTAGAGAAAAAGTCAGCTTGTTCTATTGTTAAATTACTCATGCCTTGAGTAAATAAGTCGGGGCCGTCGAGCTCAAAAAATAGCATAGGAATAATAACCACAGCGGCGAGCATCATAGCCATTAACTGGCCAAAATCGGTAAAAACCGAGGAGCGAAACCCCGACCAAAAAGTGTATATAAGCACGCCAGAGCCTGCAATTAATACCCCTTCGGTAAAGTTCAGTGGTGATAAAATATCTACTAGCGCACCGGCTGCAGTAAAGTTAACCATTAAACTAATTATACTGCCGACTATGTTTGAAGAGGCTAAAATCATTTGGCTAGCACTGCCATGCCGCGCATGCATAATTTCGGCTAAGGTACGCGCATTTGGCGCAAGCTCTCTAAAGCGCTTACCAAAGGGGTAAATAAATAAAATCATCAGTGCGCCCCAAAAACCGTAATGGATTGCCCCCGATAAACCATATTTGTACCCCGAACTTGCAGCAGCATAAAACGATGCTGCCCATATCCATGTGGCTGTCATACTCGCTGCAGACATGCTAAATCCAACGGATCCGTTGGAAACCATATAGCCATCGGCATTTTCTTGTTTTTTGCCAATACTTAGCGTGAATAAAAAGGTTAAACCATAAAAAGCAAATAAAACCAGCAGTATAGTGCTGGTACTAAACTGAAACATTTTGACTCCTTCGCCGCGTCACTCGTCATTACAATAGAGGTAATAAGGTGACGGTTATTATTTATTTTACGCAGTTAAAAACGCACGTAAATAATTAGAGGGCTACTAAAAACTTTATAAAATAGCTTAATAAAACTAGTAGCAAAAAATAGCTGATACGATCATCAGTAAAGAATAATGTAAGCAAAAACGCCCACATAAGAAATTAATGTTAACACAAATGGAGGATGTTATGTGATTTAGCTTGGTTTACAGTATTAAATGCTGAAATTGGTGCTGCTCAATATTTAATATAAATCAATTTTCCGCTAACGAATAACAACCAACAGGACGGCTATTTAATGTAATTACACAGCCAGTTTTCAGTGTTTGGTTAATACAGCAATAACAACTTAAGCCTTATCGTTACCCTAAAAGGAAGTGAAATGTCGCTCTACCCATTTAAAAAATATTCAGCCACAGTGCCCACCCAGTGGGTTGATTTTAACGGCCATATGAATACAAAATATTATGGTTTAGTTATTTACGATGCGCATATAGATTTTACCGAACATCTGGATTTAGGTGAGCGATACCGTTATGCAAATAACTGCAGCAAAGCATTAGTAGAGAGCCATTGTATTTTTGAAAGGGAGTTGTGCGAAGGCGATGAAATTGAGGTTGTGTCTTGGCTGTTGTACGTTGATGAAAAACGTATTCATACATTTCATGAAATATATTGCACCAATAAAGGGTATCGCGCCGCTGCGGGCGAGCACTTAGATTTGCATATTGATTTAGCAACCAGGCGAGTATCTCCATTTCCAAGTGAGGTGCTAGAGCGTTTAAAGGTAATAGAGCAGCAATTTTGCCAACTACCCAAGCCCGTTAAAGTAGGCAGTACAATTAAAATACCCAGCATAACTTGAACTATGGATAACAAATCTATCTCAAGCAGCTATTTTCGGCGCTAACTACGTTAAAATTACTTGCAATAGGCTAGCTATTGGCGCGTTAATTCGCCTTGTTTTCACTGAAAATCTCTTAATCAGAGTTCATGTTATATATTTCACGTTGATTTTATTTTAGCGGCAGGTAGAGCATAAGCTGCCGCTAAAGCGAAACACAAAGCGGTTAATTTTTAGCGTTATTTATTTTTAACTGTTCTTTTTCTAAATATGTTTGGCTGCCAACCCCAATGCAGCGCGCCCAAACGTAAAAATACGGTAATAAACAAGGAGCCTAAAATACACCATATATAAGACACTCCGAGTAAAAACAACGCTGCATAAGTTAAACCGCCCGACAGACACGCAGTAGAATACAGCTCTTCGCGCATTACTAGCGGAATTTCTCTGCAAATTACATCGCGCATTAGCCCGCCAAATATACCGGTAGTCATACCCATGGTAATGGCAACTATCATGGTAGTGCCTTCAATTAACGACTTTTCAATGCCGACAATGTTAAATATAGCCATGCCTAATACATCAACTAGCAGCATGTAATAATTAGATACGTGCGGTAAATGGCGAATAAACACCACCGCAATAAATATTGCGCCATAGGTGGCGTATAAATAATCGGGCTCTGCAATCCAAAACACTGGCTGATTTAATAATATATCACGCAGTGTACCGCCGCCAAGCGCAGTAACTGAGCCTACAACTACAACACCAAAACCCCCAATGTTTTTTTCGTGGCCTAATAAAGTGCCCGATATAGCAAAAAAGGCCACCCCAATTAAACTCATAAAATGAAAGTATTCAAACGCCATGGTGTGGTTTCCTTACCATAATTAGGAGAGGTAGAATTAATAAACAGTGTAGCGTACTTAAAATTTATTATTGCTGAACACTCCCCCACAACAATAGCTTTAATATGAAATTACGTAGGTTGGTTTAGGCGCAGTGAACCCAACGAAAAAAGGCAGCATCAATTAATCTAGGCGTTTTGCATTATAGATTGGCTTAAATAATTGGCTAAACTAAGCATCAATTTAATAAATAAAATAAACCTTATTCACGATTTTATCGGCTTTATCAGAGGACGCTTTCCCTTCAATACACATAACGACTAATACCTACATAGTGACAAATGCAGCCGGCAATAACAAATAAGTGCCAAATGGCGTGGCTAAATTGGGTGTTTTTGGCGCTGTAAAATACTGTGCCTAGGCTGTAAAAAATGCCGCCGGCAAGTAACCAATATAATGCGTTTACATTAATTGCTAAGTAAAGCGGATAAATAATGGCGAGTGCAAACCATCCCATAAGTAAGTAGGTGGCAAGGGAGACTTTTTTATTACCATTGTGAACTAAAACTTTATACGCTACGCCAGCAAGTGCCACTGACCAAATAAAGGTGAGGGTTGCCCAAGACCAAATACCTGTTAACGACAGGTGTAAAAAGGGAGTGTAAGTACCGGCAATAAGAATATAAATAGCGCAGTGGTCGCACTTTTTATAAAATGCTCTGAGCCTAGGTTGTACACTGGCGTGATATAAAGTAGATGATAAAAACAAAATAAAGATGCTGGCGCTATAAACCGTTGCACTTATATAGGCTTTGGTGCTGCTTGATTGATTAAACAGATCCCACATTACCCAGAAAGCAAATAACACACCTATTGCATGGCTAATTACATTGAGCTGTTCTTCTTTACGCGAATAGGGCGCATTCGATGACATAACTGATCCTACCACTTTTAATTGTTTTCAGTGTACGTGTGTACGCTGAATCTTTCAATTATTATAAGCAAACATAAGGGCAAACTTTCGCTTGCTTTAAAGGCTCATTAATTCAATATGTTTTACTACAAAATAGGCTGAACACTCAACTGTTACTTAAAGGAAAATTATGCAAAAAAGCTTTAAAGCAGCATTACTTAGCGCTTTAATTTACCCAGGTGCTGGGCACTTTGCGTTAAAAAAGCATTTAATAGGCGCTATTTTTGCGGGAGTATTTTCGGTTTTACTACTGTTAACTTTACAAGAGGTGTATGCAATGGCGCAATGCATAGCTAATGACATAGTAAACACAAGGGGCGGTGCTAGCTTTGATGATATTTTGGCTGCAGTAAAGCACCCATCAGCGCACTGTGCAGCATTAGGGCAATACCAGTATATTTACTTAATGTTGGTTATTTGGTTTTTGAGCATAGTAGATGCTTATAGGTTAGGTAGAAAGGTGGTTAAATAAACAGCGGTATTGGCGCATAAATACAGCGTGTTATATTAACTAAAATTTAGCTGAAAAGTTAAATTAATTAGTTATATTAACCAACGCTGAATTTAATTTTCGGCTACTACTATTTAAATCTGCTTTATAAACAATTGGTTACAATTTTAATTTAGTGTGGCACATCCCTTGAATATGTAATTGAGTCGAAACAATACACAAACAAGGAAATCCATTATGAAACATTCAATTAAAATCGCTATGGCAAGTTTATTAGTATTAGGTTCATTGCAAGCAAACGCAACCGAAGTTGACCTTGATGTAACTGATATGCTCACACAAACAATTACCAGCTATATATCGCAAACCACCATAGAGCTTGAAAACTCAATAAAAGACACGCTTACTTTTAATACCGAAACTATGCTTAATAGCTGGTTAAGTGAGCCATTAATTACCGATACTCAAGCTGAAATTAAAACCGAAAATACCGTTAAACCAGTGCAATAATATACGTCAATTATAAGGAATAACCCTATGAGCAGTGAATTTGGATTATTTGCTTTAATGCTGGCGCCGGTTGTAAGTATGATCAGCGCTTATTATTCGGTGCAATTACTTAAAAGTATGGGAGCGTGGTTTAATATTTAACATTGGTTTAATAAAAGCTGATCGACTTAGTTAAAGCGCACGTAAATGAAGGCAGAATGTTTTAAACAAGTAGACTTTATGAAACGTGCGATTTTTCCATTACCCTTATTTATCCTCCCTGACGGTTATACGCGTTTACGCATATTTGAACCTCGCTATTTAAATATGGTTAAAAGCGCATTAAAAGAAAACATTGGCTTTGTGCTTTGTAGTTTTGAGCACGACACGCCATTTAATATCAGCGCCCAAGGTTGCCTAATGAACATTATTGACTTTGATCAAGATGATAATGGCATGCTACTTATAGATGTATGTGCTACTCAAAGTGTGCAAATAAACGATGTGTTTCAAGACGAGCAAGAACTGCGCTACGGTTTAATGTCGAACTGTAATACGCCTTATTGGTACACAGAGGCAAACAATAATATTGGCGAGCATAAACGCCTACAAGATACGCTGCGTGAAGTGTTCACTAATAACCCAGAGCTTAGTTCATTATATAAACAAACCTATTTTGACAAGCTTACTTGGGTTGCTGCTCGATGGCTTGAGCTGTTACCTATATCTATTGAGAAAAAACAGCAACTTGCGTTTGAAACTAACTTTGATAACTTACTAAGTTTCCTCCATACTGTGATTAATAACGAATTTGCCTAATTTAATTTGATCCTTATTTAATTATTGCCCGTATTTACATGTACTAAAGCAATAACGGGATAAATTACTATGGTAAGTCAACAACAATCATTACGTTGTGAACCTAATACAGGTAAGTACACTGCCATGCCAGAAACGCCAAGTAAGGAATTGATGCAAGCATTAATTGATGTTGCACAAAGCCGCGATAAAAAAGCATTTGCTTATTTATTTGAATATTTTTCGCCAAAAATTAAACGTTTTGGTATCAAGCAATTTGGTATTGAAGCTCAAGCAATGGAGTTAGTGCAAGAAACACTAACATCGGTTTGGCGTAAAGCACATTTGTACAATAGTGACAAAGGGGCTGCGACTACTTGGGTTTACACGGTAATGCGAAATGCTTCGTTTGATATGCTGCGCAAAATGAAAAGCAATAAAGAAGAAAACATCAGCGAAGATATTTGGCCGTTATTGAACGAATCGCAAAATACGCATCACGAATACACAGATCATTTAGAAGATAAACAAATTAAACGCTACCTTGAAAAGCTACCAGTAGCTCAGCGGGAAGTAGTAAGAGGTGTTTATTTTCAAGATATGTCGCAAGAACAACTTGCACAACAACTTAATATTCCAGTAGGCACGGTAAAATCACGGTTACGTTTAGCCTTGCAAAAATTACGTAATGAAATGGGAGATCAGCATGATTAAACATCACCCGAGTGATACTTTACTGACACAATATTGCAGTGCATCACTTAGCGCATCGTTAAGTTTAGCTGTGTCTATACACGTAGATATGTGCCCAGTATGCCAAGAAAAAGTAACAAAGCTTGAAGCTGATAATGCAGCTGAAGTGTTTAACGATACATTACCTTCAGAGGCTAAGGATGATACTAGTGGTTATTTTGAGCAAGAAAGCTCAAGCTTATTTGATTTAATCACCAGCGATACCAGTATTGATGAAGTATACGAAGTTGAACCAATTGCTGTTGAAATAAACCAGCAAAATTATCAACTGCCGCGTGCTTTAACACGTATTTCGCACAGCAAATTTACTCAAGTTGGCAAACTAGCCCGCTCGCGCGTTGCCCTAGATGATGGCCCATTACGTACCAGCTTATTGCACATTGCTGCGGGTGGAGAAATACCAGAGCATACTCATACCGGATTTGAGATTACTTTGTTACTAAACGGCGAGTTTAGCGACGAAGAGGGTAGCTACGTACCGGGTGATTTTATTTGGCAAGATGGCAGCCATCTGCACACACCGGTAACAAAAGAAGGCTGTTTATGCTTTACAGTAGTCAGTAGTGCGCTACATTTTAATAAAGGGCTGAGTAAGTTACTTAACCCAATTGGTAATTTAATTTACTAATATAAACAGTTTATTAGGGATATTATGCAAGCTGATACAATTAAAATAGGCATTAGTGCCTGTTTAGCAGGCGAAAAAGTGCGTTTTGACACAGGCCATAAACGCTCAAACTTTTGTATGGATGAGTTTGCAAAGCATGTTGAATATACGCGCTTTTGCCCAGAGGTTGCGGTAGGTTTACCTATTCCAAGGCCAACTATTCGTCAAGTACGAGTAGGCGATACAATAAAAGTGTGTCGCCCTGATGGTTCTGGCGACGTTGGCCCACAACTTACTGCTTACGGTATTAAAGTAGCTACCGAACAAGCGAAAGAGTTAAGCGGCTTTGTGTTTTGTGCTAAAAGCCCAAGCTGTGGCATGGAGCGCATTAAAATATACAACGAAGCGGGCACTGGTAACACATCAGAAGGTGTTGGTTTTTTTGCAGAGCAAATAATGAAGCACAATCCATTATTACCGTGCGAAGAAAATGGCCGTTTAAACGACATGCACTTGCGTGAAAACTTTGTAATGCGAGTGTATACGTTTAAAAATTGGCAAAAATTAATACAACAGCCATTGAACGTTCATCGCTTAACCCAGTTTCATGCGCAATATAAATACTTGTTAATGGCGCATAATTACCAAGCTTACCGCGATCTAGGTCATTTGTTAGGCACGTTTTTAGGTGATGACGTAACTGCTCTTGCTGATAAGTACATTTTAGGTTTGATGAATGGACTTAAAAAGCCAGCCTCACGCAAAAATAATTGTAATACCTTAATGCACTTACAGGGCTACTTTAAAAAAGATTTATCGTCAGTCGAAAAACAAGAAATGCGAGAAGCAATTGATGAATACAGCGATGGTTTAGTGCCTCTTTACGTGCCACTTACTTTGCTAAAGCATCATTTAAAAGTGCACCCAAACGAGTATCTTGAAAAACAAGTATTTTTTAATCCTTATCCTAATGAATTAAAACTACGCTACGGTATTTAATGAACACATTATTTTGGTTTAGGCGCGATTTGCGCCTTTTTTCTAATGAGGCGCTAATTCAAGCGCTTAATAATGGCGCTAACCACGCTATTTTTTTTATCTGCGAAAAACAATGGCAGCAGCATCAAGCAGCGCCAATACAAATTGACTTACTTAAACGTCGCATTACTTACCTGCACCAGCAACTTGCTGATCACGGTATTACCTTACACATTATTGACGCACCATACTTTACTGATTGCGAAACTCAACTCATTGATTTTTGTAAGGCTAATAATGTTAAGCATGTAATTGCCAATACCGAGTATGAACTAAACGAAGTAAACCGCGATAAAGCCATTTTAGCAAAGTGCGATGAGCTTTCTATTACGTTTACCTTGTACGAAGGCGATTTAATTGCCCCGGTAGGCAGCGTTAAAAACCAAAGCAACGAAATGTACAAAGTATTTACGCCATTTAAACGCGCTTGGTTAAAGCAGTACATTGAGGTGCATTTTTCTTTGCCGCAGTGGCCTGTAGAGCACGTTAGCGGCGGTGCGCAGTTAAGCAAAAACGAAACAAATTTACTCAAAGGCGATAGCAGCTCTGAAAAATGGCCCGTTGATGATAAAACATTGGCCACTGTGGTCGATAACTTTATTTGCGATAAACTAACAAGTTACGACGATCACCGTGATATTCCCAGTATTAAAGGCACCTCAGGCCTTAGCCCTTATTTAGCGCTAGGTATTATTAGTACTAAGCAATTATTAATAAATATACAACAGCGCTACCCGGATATTTTAAGCACTTCAAAAAGCAAAACCTTTACTTGGGTTAATGAGCTTATTTGGCGTGAATTTTATCGGCATTTAATTGCGCAATTTCCAAAGCTTTCGCGTGGCGATAATTTTAACGAAAAGTATAACGCGGTAGTTTGGCGTAGCAGCGATGACGAATTTAAAGCATGGTGCGAAGGCCGCACAGGTTACCCGCTTGTTGACGCTGCGATGAGGCAACTCTTGCAAACCGGGTGGATGCATAACCGTTTACGCATGGTGGTTGCTAGCTTTTTAACTAAACACCTACTTATAGATTGGCGCAAAGGCGAGCGTTTTTTTATGCAACATCTTATAGATGGCGATTTGGCCTCTAATAATGGTGGTTGGCAGTGGGCGGCCAGTACCGGGTGTGATGCACAGCCTTACTTTAGAGTTTTTAATCCTATAAGACAAAGTGAACGCTTTGATCCAAACGGCGAATTTATTCGTAAATACATACCAGAGCTTGAAAACGTGCCAGATAAACACATTCACTTTCCACATAGCTATTTAGCCTCATTGGGGCAAAGTGATTCGTGTTATTGGCCAGCAATTGTTGATCATAAAGCGGCGCGAGAGCGTGCCCTAGCAGCATTTAAGGTATGATATGGATAACCAGTTACCAGTAGATAAGTTTGTAGATATATATCAAAAACTTAATAATAGTAACCTTGATTTATTAAGTGAAATTTACTGCGACGATATACAATTTACCGACCCAATGCACAACATTAATGGCATTGTTGAGCTGCGCAAATACTTTGCTAATTTGTATAGCAATGTTACGCATTGCCAGTTTGATATAACTGATTCCTTCAGTGTTGCCAATAATGCCTTTGTGTATTGGAGTATGCATTATGTGCATCCTAAATTAGCCTCAGGAAACACCATTACGGTGCAGGGGCACAGTAAGCTTACATTTAACGGTGACAAAATAATTGAGCACCGCGACTATTTTAACGTAGGCGAGCTACTGTATAAGCATATTCCTTTATTAGGCCGTATTATTAAGCTTATAGATAAAAGGGCGGGCTAATTATGATCACACTTATTACCGGTGCTACCTCAGGTATTGGCGAACAATTAGCAATAAAATATGCCGAGCAAGGCGATACTGTTATTGCTTGCGGTCGTAACAGCGAAAAGTTAGCTGAGCTTGCTAAGCATAACAACATTCAAACCTGCCAATTTGATGCCACAAATTTACAACAAATAAAATCTGCTACCATTGGCTTTGCTCATTTTGATCGGGTCATACTCAATGCAGGTAACTGCGAATACGTTGACGATGCACGAGATTTTGACAGCGCCTTATTTGAGCGGGTCATTAGCGTTAATTTACTGGCTATGGGGTATTGCTTAGAAGCTTTATTACCTAAAATAAATAGTGGTGGCCAGCTGGTGTTAGTCAGCTCAAGTGTAACCTACTTAGCACTACCGCGCTCAGAGGCGTATGGCGCTTCTAAAGCGGGTGTAAGCTACTTGGCTAAAAGCTTAGCAATTGATTTAAATGACGTTGATGTAACCTTAGTGCATCCTGGTTTTGTTAAAACCCCTCTAACTAATAAAAATGACTTTCCTATGCCTATGGCCGTTACAGCGCAAAAAGCGGCAGACTACATGATAAAAGGCATACACAAGCGTCGTAAAGAAGTGCATTTTCCGTATCGTTTTACACTAATATTAAAAGCACTGCGCATATTACCATTGCCGCTGTGGCTCAAAATTGCAAAAGGACTAGCGCGTTGAAAAAAATAGCTATAATTGGCACTGGCGTTTCAGGTTTAACCTGTGGGCATTTATTGCATAAGCACTATGATGTAACGCTATTTGAAAAAAACAATTACATTGGTGGCCACACGGCTACGGTTGATGTGCAAGTTGATGGTATTGAACACGCTATTGATACTGGTTTTATTGTATTTAATAACAGAACCTACCCTTATTTTGAAAAGCTATTAGCGCGTATTGGCGTTGATAAGCAAGAAACAGAAATGAGTTTTAGTGTACATAACGATGCCACAGGTTTTGAATACAACGGCCATACCTTTACGAGTTTATTTGCACAGCGTCGTAATATTTTTAGACCAAAGTTTTGGCGTTTACTGTACGACATAGTTAGGTTTAATAAATTATGTAAAACAATACACGAGCAAGGCAGCTATAAAGCCGATCACTCATTAGGTGAGCTACTAAGTGAGCATAATTTTAACGACTTTTTTAAATATCATTATATTTTACCTATGGGCGCTGCTATTTGGTCTACCAGCATTAAAGAAATGCAAAATGTAGGCGTTGAATTTTTTGTTAAATTCTTTTTTAATCATGGCTTATTAGATGTAGTAAACAGGCCGCAATGGTATGTAATACCCGGTGGTTCTCGTCAATATATTAACCCGCTAATTAGAGGCTTTGCTGACAAAATTAAACTCAATACAGATATTAAATCAGTAACTAGAGCTGCCGATAAAGTAACCATAGTGTTTGCTAATGGTGAGCAAAGCGAGTTTGATAAAGTGATATTTGCTTGTCATTCAAATCAGGCGTTAGCGTTATTGGATGATGCCAGCGAGCAAGAAAAGTCAGTGTTGGGCGCTATTCCTTATACCGAAAATTCAGTGGTACTACATACCGATACTAATTTATTACCCGACAGAAAAGCAGCCTGGGCTAGTTGGAATTATTTACTCAATAATAATACCGATAAAGCGGCTGTTGTTACGTATCAAATGAATATACTTCAAGGGTTACAGTCAGATACGCAGTTTTGTGTAACATTGAACCATCTACAAGGAATAGAAAAGAGTAAAATATTACGTGAATTTACTTACCATCACCCAGTATTTAACCAAGAATCGATAGCCGCGCAGCAACAAAAGCACAGCATTGACGGGAAAAATAATAGCTATTTTTGTGGTGCGTATTGGTATAACGGTTTTCACGAAGATGGGGTGCATAGTGGCGTAGACGTTGCCAAACAGCTTGGGGTTGAATTTGACTAGCGCTGTATATTTAGGCGATGTAAAACATCGCCGTTTTGCGGTTAAAAGCCATAGCTTTAGTTACCCTTTGTACATGATGTGGGTTGATTTAAATAACCCACAGCAATTAAACGGTGTGCATAGCCAATTGGGCAGTTCAGGTTTTAAAGCTCTTAAATTTAACCAAGCAGACTATCTAAATAAAGACCCGCAATTAAATACCTTTTCGTTAGTAGCGCGCGCGCGCAAACACCTTGCAAAGCTAGGTGTTAAACAAACCTTTAGCCATGTTTATATGCTGGGGCAATTACGCTGTTTAGGTATTTACTTTAGCCCAGTAAATTTTTATTTTTTTGGCCATAACGATACAAAATTTAGTTACATGATCGCAGAGGTTAGCAACACACCTTGGAATGAACGCCACTATTATTTAGTTCCGTTAGAAAAAAAAGTGAACTTTAAGAAAACCTTTTCCGTATCACCTTTTATGGACTTGGACATGAACTACCACTGGCATATTCGACAAACGCAGGATAAAGCATTAATACAGATTAAAAATATACGCGACGAGCAGGTATTATTCGACGCTACACTAAGGTTAAAACGCCACGAATTAACTGAGCAACAAGTAAGTAGGTTGCTTAAACGTTTTCCAGCGATGACTTGGTCAATTTTTAAGGGTATTTATTATCAAGCATTAAAGTTGTTTATTAAAAGAGTGCCTTTTTTAGGCCACTCAGGTAAGCCATAAAGCAAGTTGTTATGTTGTTTAAGAGTAATAATATAGGTGATTTTATGGAAAAAGCGACGCATTTACGTTGTCAAAATAATCGAAGCTGGCTTACTAATTTATATAAAAAAATAGTATTTAAAGCCTTTTCATCGATTCAAACAGGGCAAATAACGTTAGTTGATAATAACGAACGCAGTACTTTTGGCGATTTATCGTCAGCTGCAAAAGTAACGATTACTGTTAATAATAAAGCAATGTACAAAGCATTTTGTTTGTCGGGTAGTGTGGGCGCAGGCGAGTCTTATATTTTAGGACAATGGTCTTGCGATAACTTAACTCAGCTGATCGAAATATTTGCGATTAATCAAAATCAATTAGATGCTTTTGAAAAAAAATTTTCTTTTTTCAGTAATATTGTCAATCGCTTAAATCACTTAAAAAACAAAAACTCAGAATCGGGTTCGAAAAAAAATATTATTGCTCATTATGATTTAGGGAATGATTTATACGAATCGTTTTTAAGCAAAGAAATGCTCTATTCGTGTGCAGTCTATCCCGAAAAAGAAGCAACCTTAGAGCAAGCTCAACAATATAAGTTACAACGAATTTGTGAACAAGTTGAACTACAAAAAGGCGACTCGGTAATAGAGATAGGCACCGGATGGGGGGCATTCGCAATTTATGCAGCTACTCATTACGACTGCTATGTTACTACCACGACTATATCTGATGAGCAGCACGACTATGTTGAACAAAAAGTGAAGCTACTTGGGCTTGAACATAAAATAACTTTGCTTAAATTAGACTACCGTTCACTTAAAGGGCAATACGATAAACTGGTTTCAATTGAGATGATTGAAGCGGTAGGGCACGATTACCTACCAAGCTTTTTTACTCAATGTAGTGCGTTATTAAAAGATGATGGCGCTATGCTTATTCAGGCGATTACTATTGGCGATCAGCGTTATAAACATTATTTAAAAAACTCAGATTTTATTCAGCAATATATTTTTCCTGGTGGTTGTTTGCCATCGTTAAATGAAATGAGTGAACAAATTAAAAATAATACCGATATGGTTATTCATACCGTAAACGATATTGGTGCCCATTATGCACGTACACTTGCCGATTGGCGTACGCGCTTTATACAAAGCTGGCCAGACTTAGACAGCTCTAAATTTGATGAGCGCTTTTATCGTTTGTGGTTATTTTACTTTGCTTACTGCGAAGGTGCATTTAGAGCACGTGCAACTAGTACCGTGCATTTAATGGCGCGTAAACCACGTTTTATCAGTACTGATGATGAAATTGCACTCGGTTATTAATTTTGTGTTATTTCAAGCAGTGTGGTTTTTATCCTTACTGCTTGAATCAAGCTCTGTTGTGTTTAGTAGCGCTATTATTGCGTTGATGTTTTATTTATCAAAACAAAAGAAGCACGACGGATTACTGGTTTTAGTGGCTTTGCCCTTGGCTTTATTGAGCGAGTTTATTGCCGTTAAAAGTGGCTTATTAGAGTTTAAAGTATCCCCATTTCCTGTTTGGCTTGCCTTATTGTGGTTTGCATTACTGCTTAGCATAAACACCTCAATGCGCTTTTTAATCTCACTAAAACTTTGGCAAGTATTTATTATTTGCCTTGTGTTTTCCCCTGCAAGTTACTGGGCCGGCGCGCGCTTTGAAGTGCTAAATTTAGGCCTGCCACTATTGGAGTTTTGGCTGGTATACGGTGCTCTTTGGGCTGCTGTATTTACTTTAATTATTTTAGCTAATTTAAAACTTAAATTACTTATTACTCGCTGATCCTCGCCCTTGCCGCTCCCGTATGATTATTCACTTACCTGAAGGGATTTACCATGAACGCTATATTTAAAGTACTGTGTATTTGTTTACTCACAACGAGTTGTGTTGCTGTGGCACAAATTAGCTTAACGAAGGTAGGGGATGCGCGGATGGAGTATTTATTTTGGGATGTATACGACGCTACATTATTTACTACAACAGGAGAGTATAAGCTAGGCGATAATCCGATTAAATTTAAGCTGACTTATTTGCGTGACTTTGCTGCTAAAGACATAGTAAAAGCGACCAACGAGCAGTGGCAACATTTAGGTAAAAAACAGCTAACAACGCAATATAGCGATAAATTATTAGCGATGTGGCCAAATATAAAAAAAGGCGAGTCGTTAACGCTCGTAACAGACAAGCAAGGGCTTAGTGTTTTTTATCATAATGATAAACACATTGGTGAAATTAATGAGCCTGGCTTTGCCGCTGACTTTTTGGCGATTTGGCTGAGCGAAAATACCTCTGAGCCCGCACTTCGAAAGCAATTATTAGGAAATTAATATGACGATTTTAAATTATGCAAAAGTAACCTTTGCCGCTATATGTGCGCTGTTATTGGTAAGTTGCTCTGCCCCCAATGTCGAACATTACAATAACACCTCTCCAGAATTTGACTTTAAAACGTTTTTTAGCGGAAATTTAAAAGCCTATGGCGTTGTACAAGACTATAAAGGTGAATTAACCCGCAAGCTCGTGGTTGACATGCATGCAAGCTGGGAGGGCAACCAAGGCGTTATAGAAGAAGATTTTATTTATGATGATGGTGAAACTCAAAAACGTATTTGGAAAGTAACACTCAATGATGACAAGAGTTTAACCGGCACTGCAGATGATGTTTTAGGCACAGCTAAAGGGAAAAGTGATGGCAGTGTATTTCATTGGAATTACGCTGTTGAACTGCCGTACGATGGCAGCACTTTAACGGTAAACTTTGATGATTGGATGTACTTGGTAACACAAACTCGCTTGATAAACCGTACGTCTATTGTTAAGTTTGGTATCGAAGTTGGGGAAGTTACCTTGGTTATCGAAAAAATATAGCTTATGACTTTGTGGCTTAACTTGCGTTAAAATTGCACTTAAATTAAGTCTTTGTTAACTCAACACGCTGTATTTTACCGATAATTATTTTAATTTTACGCATTTTATAAGATTTTAAGCAAAAAATGCAATTTGCTGTTGCTAACTCTTCAAAAATGCATAAAGATAGGTTTTGCGAAGGCAAAATAATAACGAATAGGAATCAAATAATGAATAAAGCTCAATTAGTTGAAAAAATTGCTACTGATGCAGAAATCTCTAAAGCCGCTGCTACACGCGCTCTTGACGCGTTTACTGGCGCTGTAACTTCTTCTTTAAAAGAAGGTGATTCAGTAGCGTTAGTTGGTTTTGGTACTTTTTCGGTTAAAGAACGTGCAGCACGTACTGGCCGTAACCCACAAACGGGTGCTGAGATCCAAATCGCAGCGGCAACTATCCCAAGCTTTAAAGCAGGTAAAGGTCTTAAAGATCAAGTAAACCTTTAATTGTAGGTTTATCTAATTAAATGAAAAGAGGGCCTTTTAGCCCTTTTTTTTATGCCTAAAATATTTGCCAACCTTGATAACATTATAATTACATTTAATAATTGTAATAAAGTTAATCCACCTTTATTAAGGTGGATTAACTTTTTAGTTATTTATTTGGCTTTTAGGGCTTTATCGCCACGGCCAATGCCAACTGCCCCAGAGCGCACTACTTCAATAATATCGGTTTCGTGGCGTAGCGTATCTAAAAATGATTCAATTTTATCTGTGCTACTCACTAACTGTAGGCTATAACTTAGTCGGCCCATATCTAAAATAGTCCCTTGAAATACATCTGCTACGCGGGTAACCGCTGCGCGTGTTGTTTCGTCTTGGGCAAATACTTTAACCAATAATAGTTCACGCTCAATGTGGCTCATTTCGGTTAAATCAATTATTTTTAATACATCAACAAGCTTGTTTACCTGTTTGGTAATTTGCTCTACTACACGGTCATCACCCATAGTGGTAATAGTAATGCGCGATAAAGACTGATCATCCGTTGTGCCAACTGTTAGGCTGTCGATGTTATAAGCACGCTGCGAAAATAATCCTACAATACGCGACAGTGCTCCTGGTTCATTTTCTAATAATATAGATAAAATACGACGCATTATGCTTTTACTCCTTTACGTAGCCACATCTCATCAATGCCACCAAACTTAATTTGCATTGGATATACATGTTCTTTTTCGTCTACAAGAATGTCTAAAAATACTAAACGATCGTTAATTGACATGGCTTTATCGATAGCCGGTTGTAACTCATCTAGGGTGTTTACTTTAATACCTACATGGCCGTAGCTTTCTACTAATTTAACAAAATCAGGCAAAGACTCCATGTAAGATGATGAATGACGTCCGCCATACACCATATCTTGCCATTGGCGTACCATGCCTAAAGAGCGGTTATTTAATGACACGACTTTTACCGCTAAGTTATATTGCAAACACGTAGCTAGCTCTTGAATATTCATTTGAATAGAGCCGTCGCCAGTAATACATACCGATTCTTTATCCGGGAAGGCAAGCTTTACACCCATGGCAGCAGGTAAGCCAAAGCCCATAGTGCCAAGGCCGCCTGAGTTGATCCACTGACGCGGATGTTTAAACGGGTAATACTGGGCTGCAAACATTTGATGTTGGCCAACATCGGAGCTTACATAAGCGTCGCCATTGGTGGCTTTATAAACCGCTTCAATTACGGCTTGCGGTTTAATTGCATCGCCATCGGTGTTATAGCTTAAGCACTTTTGTTCGCGCCAGCTGATAATTTGACGCCACCAGTCTTCTTGGGCGCTGCGATCAATTTGAATAGGGCTCTTATCAATACCAGCTTGTAGTTGCTCGAGTACGGTTGCAAGACAGCCAACTACCGGAATGTGAGCTTTAATTGTTTTAGAAATAGACGTTGGATCAACATCTACATGCACTATAGTGGCGTTGGGACAAAATTTTTGCACATTATTGGTGACTCGATCATCAAAACGCGCCCCTAATGCTAATATTACATCGGCATTAGCCATGGCTTTATTGGCTTCAAGGGTGCCATGCATACCTAGCATGCCTACAAAGTTTGGATGCACACCTGAAATGCCACCTAGCCCCATAAGGGTATTGGTAATTGGCGCATTTAGTGACTCTACCAAGTGAGTTAATTGCTCAGAAGTGTTTGAAATTACAATTCCGCCGCCAGAGTACACTACCAGTTTTTTTGCTTCTAGTATGGCGGTAACGGCTTTGCGTATTTGTTTTGAGTGGCCTTTAGTGTTTGGGTTGTAAGTTCTTAAATCGGTAGATTTAGGAAATTCATAATCAAACTTTATCTCAGGGTTTAGCATGTCTTTTGGCAGCTCTACTACCACTGGGCCTGGGCGGCCTGTGCTGGCAATATAAAAAGCTTTAGCTAAAATAGTTGGGATATCTTTTGCGCTTCTGCAGTTAAAACTGTGCTTTACTATAGGGCGCGAGCAACCAACGATATCGGTTTCTTGAAAAGCATCATCACCAATCAAGTTGGTAGGTACTTGCCCTGATAGCACGACCATTGGAATGGAGTCCATATAGGCTGTAGCAATGCCGGTAATACAGTTTGTAGCACCAGGGCCTGATGTTGCCAGTACTACGCCTACATCGCCAGTAGCACGCGCATAACCATCGGCCATATGTGTGGCGGCTTGCTCATGACGAACTAAAATATGTTCAATGTCGTCTTGCTGGAAAAGCGCATCGTATAAATCTAATACTGACCCCCCGGGGTAGCCAAATATGTATTTAACCTTTAATTCTTTTAATGCCTGAACAACTAGTTCAGAACCATTATATTGTTGTTTGCTCATCCTCATTCCTCTGCCGTTATTTTTATGCATAAAAAAACCCCCGCATGGGGCGGGGGTTTTTAAAAAGCAGTATCACCTTTCAATACATCCCCGCTGGGCTTATAACTAAGACCAGTACGAGTACGACTAATAGGCGAATTGTAGTATTCATAATTAATTACTCTATTACAAAGCGTTAATACTGCTTTAAACTAAAATTGTGTATGTGGTTATTTTTAAGGGTTTTGAGGGAGTATGTCAACCGCGAAATGGCTTTTTTGCATTGTTTTTTCTCATCATGCTATTTTTGTGCTGGAATTAGTTGTTTTTTGAAGTTTGAAAGTGGATAAAAGGAGGTTTTATGCAGTTTTATAAGTTGGAATATTAAAAAGCCAGCAATTGCTGGCTTTTTATATCAGTACGCTTACAAGTACTTATGTATGTACTTTATACTTTATATTACAAACGGTCGATAACAGCTTGAGTAAAGTCTGTTGTACCGTGGCTGCCGCCTAAATCGCGAGTAGTACGATCGCCTGACTTAATCACATCAGCAACTGCACTTCTAATGCGCTCTGCGGTGTCGCCCATGTTTAAATGCTCAAGCATTTGAATAGACGCTAAAATTACAGAAGTAGGGTTAGCTAGGTTTTTACCTGCAATATCAGGCGCACTGCCGTGTACTGCTTCAAAAATTGCAGTATCTTCGCCAATGTTAGCACCTGGTGCCATGCCTAAGCCGCCAACTAAACCAGCACATAGGTCTGATAAAATATCACCAAATAAGTTTGTGGTTACTATTACGTCAAACTCTTCTGGCGTCATTACTAGTTTCATACAGGTTGCATCAACAATCATTTCGGTTGATTCAATTTCTGGGAAACGTTCTGCAACTTCACGCGCTACTTTTAAAAATAGGCCTGATGTAGATTTTAAAATATTTGCTTTATGTACCGCTGTTACTTTTTTACGGCCTTCACGTACTGCTAGCTCGTAAGCAAACGTTACGATTTTTTCTGCGCCTTCGCGAGTAATAACAGATTTTGCTTCTGCTTCGTTACCATCTTCACTTACAATTTGACCAGCGCCAGAGTACATACCTTGGGTGTTTTCACGAATAGTGATGATATCAATATCATCATAACGTGCTTTTGTGCCTACAAACGATTTAACAGGACGTACGTTTGCGTACAAACCAAATTGCTTACGTAGTGTTACGTTTATAGAAGTAAAGCCTTCACCAACTGGCGTTGTTAAAGGACCTTTTAAGGTGATTTTGTTTTTAGCGATAGTATCGATTGTGTCTTGCGGAAGTAACTCACCTGTTTTTTCAAGTGCAGCTAGGCCAGCATCAACAAATTCATAATCAAAATCGCATCCTGCGGCTTTTAGTATTTCAAGTGCTGAGTCGATAATGCTAGGGCCGATGCCGTCGCCTTTGATCACTGTTATGGTTTGTTTGGCCATTAACTTATCCTTTAAAGAGTTTGATTTGCACATAAATTGTGGCTCCGAGGGAGCAACTGCTTGTTAGAAAATTTATGTGAACGAGCTTGAGAATTCAAGGGCGCATTTATACCAATTATTAAGTCATTTTGCCAGTTTATACTATTAATACTGGGTATAATCGTTGTTTATAGTTGGAATAAGTAGCTTAAATACTATCAAACAAAGCTAATGTTTGAAGTTTGTCATAAAAATCGGCTTGATTGTCCCAGCCCTGGGCTATTAATTGCTGCTTAAGTGTTTGCTGTTGCCAAGGAGTTAATGCTGTTTTTGGCTTAAACACGCTTTGCGCCACGACTTTAAATGCTACCCATAACTTACTTTGCTCAGTGAGTTCGTTTTTAGCTACTTGTTCGGCATCTAATAATGCAAAGGTCCATGGGTTATCGCTTAAAAGCGCTGATAACTGCTGATTTAAATGCTTACTATCCATGTTTTCTATGCCAAAAAATGCGCACATAGGTGTATCGGATGATTTATTTGGGGCGTGCGCTATAGGCGTCTTTCTTGAAAGTTGCGTACTACAATGTATTAATAAGTAATGCGCGTAAGCATATAAAGGCAAACAAATATGCTCAAACTGATATTGCTTATTGTTATAGACCAATAGCCTCATTATATCGACCATACATTTGAGTCGATTAACTAAAAAAGCATGTAAAGGATGCGGAATAGCAAAAACTAGTTGCTCAAACACCACGCGCTGTATAATAGCAGGGGCATTATTGTAGCCAACCATAGACAAACTATGCGTTAAATTTTTAGCGGCTTGATGCTCTTTGTTATACGGTTTAACTGCTTGGCATAAGCTTTTAATAACATTAGGGTGTGGGGCTAATAAAGTATTTATATTGTTAAAGCTATACTCTTGTTGCAGTTTAATAAGCCCAATTAGATCATATAATGTGTTTTGGGTACTGGGAGTTGCGGCTTTTAAATTTACATATTCAGTATCCCACACTTTATAAAGTATACGTTTATCAGCGCATAGCCATTGTATTGCGTTATCGTTAAGCGTTGCTTTTACCCTGTACCAAACTATTTTGTTCTTTAAGCTTTTAATAAGTATGTGGCGCTGCTCGGCGTCGGTTGCTAAATAAATCATTGCTTGTTCGGCATATAAAACTCGGCTCCCGGGGAGCAAAGGGCCAATATGCGCAATTAATGATTTCAAGAGCCGCTGAGCAAATAAATTTGGGGTTCGCAAATATAAGTCGCCTATCGCTTTATAAAAATTTATTTGCTGATTTGCTGCATTACACGTGAGGTTAACTGCCAAAATATTAGCTAAAGCCACAATTATTGTGCCGCCATCGTATAACATTATTTTAGGGGTGCTTACTAAAGCGTGTTTATATTTACTCAGTTTAGCTAATACTTGAGTAATACTATGGGCAGGTTGCTTTGCGGTTAGTAATACGCGCGCTGCAAGTTTGTGGCGTAATTGCCATATTTGGCTTTCGGTACTGGTAAATGCTATTTGTTTGGACAGTTTATTAAGTTGAGCGCCTACGCACAAGTGCTCAATTAATGACGCACTAATATACAGCTCACTTAGTTCGTCATCGTAATTTTGGCTTACGCACAGTGCGGTTGTTAAAATACATTGGTTAATTACAAGGTTGGTAGCAAAGTCGTACTGAGTTTTATAAAGCATAAGTTGCGCTTGTAGAGCACTCGGATTTTGCTTATAAAGGGTTCGGTATTGCTCTGCAAGTTTGCACACTAGCGGATAAAAGGTAGGCCATTGTTTTTTATTATTGTATGAAGCTAAAAATAGCTGCGTATGCTCAAGCAACCTTTTTAGCTTTATTGATACAGGCTCATCCATTATGCCGTTTCCCTAACCTGGTTTTAGATATTGATCGTAAGCACTGGGACCCCATAAAATGAGCTGCCCGTTTTTAAATAATAAGCCGGTACATTCATCTATAGTAGTAATGCCGTCAGATGTTTTATGCTGGGTACGATAAAAAACAATTTGCCATACTTGGTCCTCATCACGCTTAGCAAAGGTAAGATCTGGGCTACCTAAATATTCGAGTACACTATTGAGGGTTGCAGTGTCTTCTATTTTTAGCTTTTCGATATAGCGTTTATTATAGGCTTCTCTGTCTTGCCAAATCATAGCTTGTGGATCATCTTTATAAAAAACGATCACTAACGTGGCTATTAGCGCATACAGCCCTAAACCTAAAATTAAATATCTAAAAAACTTTTTGAACATTACTTACTCTACTAACCATCACTACTAATAGTATACGTATTGTCGTACGGCAGTGCTATTAACTTGCGACTAATTAAGCCTTAACTGCTTTAAACTAAAGCCTAAGTTTATATCGGTGCGTAAACTAACCAGTTGCTTTGAAATAACATACATATCCATATTTTCAGTTAGCTTTTTACGTAAGCTGGCATTAAGAGCATCGTCATTGAGTGCATCCTCGACAGAGCTATAGTTATTAACTAGTAGCTGCGCCGATTTAGTGCCTATGCCTTTTACGCCCGGAATATCATTGGTTTTATCGCCAGCAAATGCCCAAAACTCTACTAGTTTTTTTTGCTCAACGCCAAAGCGTTGCTTAATACTATCTTGATCTAAATAATGTTTTTTAAAATAATCATACACAGCTATATGCTCATTTAAAAAAGGTAAAAAGCCTTTATCAGTTGAGACAATCACACTGCTGATGTTGTTATGTGATGCCTTATTTGCAAGGGTTGCAATAATATCATCAGCTTCATCGTTTATTGGTTCAAACACTACAATACCGGTTTCTTCAATGGCGGCTTTAAATTGCACTAATGCATCTTTAAGTATTTGTGGCATAGGAGCACGGGAGTGTTTGTAATCTTTATAAAAATGATAGCGCCAACTTTTATCGCCATCAAATACGGCAATGGCATGGGTTGCTTTAGTGCTGCTTAAAAGTTTTGAGCAGGCATGCGCTACACGTGAGCAGCTTGCTTTAAGCATTTGCTCATCACTGTGATGTTTTTGATTCGCGTCTACCGCGTAAATGCGCCTAATTAAATTAAGCGCATCAATAAGTAATAAATGGGGTTTCAATACAGAACTCACGCCTTGATTGTGTAGCAGGGGACATATTTACTGCCGGGCAGTTTCATTCTTCCCTCGTCAACATAAGCTTGTAATAACTTATCCATTGCTTTCATTAAACTAGGCTCGCCACTTAGAATATAAGGCCCATGTTGTTTAATTGCTTTTACGCCTTCTTCTTTAACATTACCGGCAACAATGCCCGAAAATGCGCGGCGTAAATTTGCAGCTAATAACTGTTTTGGTTGTTCTAGGTGCAAGTCTAGGTTCGCCATTTGTTCATGTGATGGTATAAACGGCTGTTGAAAGTCATTTTCTATTTTTAATGTCCAGTTAAAATAGTATGCATCGCCTTGGCTTTTACGATAGTCGCGAACATTAGCCATGGTCGACTTTAATTTTTGCGCCACTAATTGTGGGTTATCTATAATAACTTCAAATTTGCTGAGTGCTTCTACACCCAGTGTCATTTCAATAAAGTGGCACAGCTCTTTAAAGTAGGCTTCACTTTGTTTGGGTCCTGTTAAAATAACCGGTAGGCACTGCTTGTCATTTTCTGGGTGTAATAATATCCCTAATAAATAAAGAAACTCTTCAGCAGTACCAGCGCCACCAGGAAAAATAATAATAGCGTGAGCTGTGCGTATAAAGGCTTCTAAACGTTTTTCTATGTCGGGTAAAATGACTAATTCATTTACAATTGGGTTAGGCGGCTCTGCTGCAATAATGCTGGGCTCGGTTAATCCTAAATAACGATTGTTTTTAATGCGCTGCTTAGCGTGGCCAATAGTAGCGCCTTTCATTGGGCCTTTCATAGCGCCAGGGCCACAGCCGGTACAAATGTTTAAGCCGCGCAGGCCCAGCTCATAGCCTACTTGTTTGGTATATTTATACTCAACTTCACTAATAGAATGCCCACCCCAACATACAATCATGCTTGGTTCGCTGTTTACTTTTAGTGCATCGGCATTTCTGAGCATATCAAAAACCATGTGGGTAATGGCTTTTTGTTCTTTAAGATCTTTTTCGTATTTTTGACATATAAATAAAATATCGCGGATCACAGAAAATATATGTTCGTGAATACCGGTAATAATTTCACCATCAACAAATGCGGTATCAGGTGCGTTAATTAGTTCTATTTTTATGCCGCGCTCACGGCTAACTAAACGAATATCAAAGTCTTGGTATTTATCGTAGATGTCGCTACTTTCATCTGTATGGCTGCCTACGTTGAGGACGGCAAGCGCGCAGTTTCTAAATAATCGATAGCGTTCACTAGCGGAAGATTGCTCTAATAAATCAACTTCTAATTGCGACAGTAAATCTAAAACCCCAGTTGGGTTTAACTGTATTAACATCGGCATTCTCCTTGCTGCTTAATACCAATTGAATACAAGCGTTGATTGTTCTAGCAGGTTAAACTCATTTTGGGCACTTGAACTTATATAAGTAATATATAAGGCGCCGTACTTTTTTAGAGCGGTAGCTATAATTAACGACTCATTTAATACAATTGGTATAAAATGTAAAAAACTAGCTAGTTATAAAACTCAAAACAATTGAGCTATATAACATTATTTACGTATACACAGACGATCCCGACCTGCGTTTTTGGCTTCGTATAAAGCATCGTCTGCTCTATCAAATGCCTTTAATAATGTGTCACCTTGTTTAAACTGAGTTGCGCCAAGTGACACTGTAATTTCTATTTGCTTATCTTTAAACTTAAACGGGATCTTTTTTATATTCTTTTTAAGCTTTTCGAGTTGGGGAATGGCATGCTCCAAAGAAGTACCTGGCATTAATAGTACAAATTCTTCGCCGCCATAACGCGCTATAAAGTCAGTTTTTTCTATCGACTTTTGCAAGGCTTTAGCAATAACTTGTAGCGTAATATCTCCAGCAGTATGACCAAACCTGTCGTTTATTGACTTAAAATAATCTACGTCAATCACCACCAGAGTAACATCGGATGCTTGCACATTAAATAAGTGCATTTCGTGATTATAGCGCTCATCGAAGGCGGCTCTATTTGGCAGTTTAGTTAGGCTATCGAGCAGGCTTTTAAAACGTTGATCGTTAAGGCGCTTTTTATATTTAGTGAGTTTATTTTCTAAGCTGCCAATACGATTATTTATTTCATCAAAGCTGGTTATAAGTATTTTTCGATCTTTGCGTTCAAGTTCTTCTTTGGCAATAAAATCTTCACCGAGGGACTTTAATTCATGATCAACTAATTTTCTTAACGATGAAATTGAGGTGGTACTCTTAGTTTGCTCATTAAGATTATTAATTTTAGTTTTTATACGTTTATTTAATGCGTCAAACTCAATTCCCATAGATTCGGAATGTTTACTGGTCGAAAAAATCGAATGGTGTAACTCTTCTAAGGTTTTATTTAAAGACACTAAAAAGCTTTGCGCTGATTGGCGCTCGTTATTAATGTTTTTTACAATAATACTAATAATTTCAATTGCGGCAGCGAGTATGTCATCTACAGTATTACTTTGTAAAATAGTGGTTCTTATCGATTGAATTTGCTCACCTGCTTCATCTTCAAGTACCAGCTGGTGGGCAAGTTCTAATAATTTTTTAGTTACGGCTGAAATATCATCGCTTTGCTGATTTGGCACTAGCGTAAGTTTAGTGTGTAACGCTTGGTTATAAATAGTAATTAATTGATTTAATAGCGGTATAAAACCATGGGTTGACTGAACGTTATTAAGCTCATTATCTAACAAGTTACGCAGTGTTCTGCGTGTGTCGTCAGGTAAGCCATTAGTTTTTTGTAATTGCTTGCCAGCATTTTTTACACTTGTGTATAAGTCGCGTTGATGAGCGAGTTGAATGGCTTCTTGGCTTTTTAAAAGTACTAAAATATCATTAATTAACGGCGATAAGTGCTCAAAGCTAACCCCTTTATTAAGTGCGCTTCTAAATTTAGCTAGGCGATTATCTAATTCAATATCAAGACCCTTACAGCTTAAAGACAATTTAGCTGCTAAATTTGACAGAGTGTCTACTTGGGTTTTCCTTGCGCTCTCAATTACTATTCGTTGTTCAATAGCTTGTTTGAGTTTTTTGTCCATAGAATTAGATTTATCAGGCACCTAAACATACCGCCATTGTGTTAATTAGTATCAGTTAAGTTTACAACAAATTTATATTAAGTGTAGTTATCTCATTAAAAACTTTGTGTTTTTAATGAGATATTGCCAATAAACGTATCTAAAAGTCTATTTATCGCTTTTAATTCACTTTTAAATAGCGCCTTGTTAGTCTTCTTTACACACTAAGTTATCTTTATGAGCCATTATGAAAAAGCTATTAGCGCTGTCTATTTTAGCCGCATGTTCTGCCCCTACGTTTGCTGATGTAAATTATTCATTAAACATTTCTCAGCCACAGCACCACTTAGGTAATGTTACGGTAGAGTTTCCCAAAACGGCACAAGCGCATTTAGACATTAAATTACCTGCATGGCGCACTGGGCGTTACGAAATATTAAATTTAGCCAATGGGGTGCGTTACTTTGATGCAAAAGACAGTACGGGTAACCCCCTAAAGTGGGAAAAAATTGATCACAGCACCTGGCGTGTACATTTAAATAAGCCAACTAAAGTTAACTTAGCATATCAAGTATACGCAAATGAGCTTGGCAAACGTGCGCGCCATATTGATGACAGCCATGCATTTATTGATGCATCAGGCTTTTTTATGTTTAGTGACTCATTTCGCCAAGAACCCGTTACGGTTAATTTAGAGGTGCCTAAACAGTGGCGCTCTGTTTCTGGAATGAAAAATAACAAAGGTAAAAATACATTTAAGGCGGCAGATTATGACGTACTTGTAGATTCACCAATCGAGACAGGTATTAACCAATTACACACCTTTAAAGTTGATGGCCGTGAATACGATTTAGTTATATGGGGCGATGGTAATTATGATGTAGAGCTCATGCTAACGGATCTAAAAAAGTTAGTGGCTACTGGCAATGTTATTTGGGATGGCTACCCGTATGAACGTTATGTATTTATGGTGCATGCAACATCGGGAGCGGGTGGTGCTACTGAGCATTTAAATTCGACTATTATTCAGCGTCCGCGAGACCGATTTGCTAAACGCGAAGATTACTTAGCCTTTATAAGCACTGCGGCGCATGAATTTATTCATACTTGGAACGTTAAAGCATACCGCCCAGCGGGCCTTACACCTTACGATTACACCAATATGAATTACTCTAAATTACTTTGGATAGCAGAGGGCTCAACCAGCTATTTCGAAGATCATTTATTAGTGCGTTCAGGCATTCAAAGCACTGATGAGTTTTTTAACCTACTGAGTAAAACAATTAATCGTCATTTACAAACACCTGGTCGCGAAGTACAAAGCGCCAGCGAAACCAGCTTTGATAAGTGGATAAACCAAGGCGGGGACCACGCGCGTAATTACTCTACTAACATTTATTCAGAAGGCTCATTGTTATCACTTGCTTTAGATATTGATTTACTAGAAAAAAGCCAAGGTAAAATAAGTTATCGCGATGTACACAAGGCACTTTATAAGCAACATAAATTACCTGCAGGTTTTACTTCTTTAGATGTACTCAATATTTTAAAAGACCTAACCGGGCGTGATTACAACACTTGGTGGCAAACTAATGTCGACTCGCCAGTTTCACTAAATTTTGACGAGTTACTCAATAAAGTAGGTTTAACATTTGAGCGTCCAGAAAAAGCGAAAGCCTTAGCTAGTATAGATGCTGTGGCAAAAAATACCGGCCAACTCCTTACGCTTTCGCATGTTAAACGCGGTGGCAGTGCATGGCAGGCAGGCTTAACAACAGATGATAAAATTGTTGCTATTAATAAGCATCACGTTGGTAAGGATTTAACCAGCAGCCTAGAAATGTATAAAGTAGGGGATAAAATTACAATTGATTATATTCGCCGCGATGCACTTGCTAGCACCAGTTTAGTTTTATCAGAAGATTTTGATAAACCTAAAAAGGTGATTGCTAATAAGCAAGCATCGAGTGAACAAAAGGCGTTGTTTAAAGCATGGATAGGTGTTGAGCATCCTAATAACGCTAAAAAAGATTAACATTAATGAGTTAAAAACTAATAACTAAAAGGAGCAACGGCTCCTTTTTATTTTTACACTCTTATATTGCCGCATTACCTAAAAGCATTTATTCGCTCCTTTAAGTGTTAATTTAATTATTTCGTTCTATTATAAATATTAAGTATTATTTATTAATTGATCAGAATGAAATCTAAAAATAATATACATACTTTAGCTCACCAATATGTTGTTAATGACCCATTACATCAATTATTTGATGCTGTGAATGCTATTTCTGTACAGGGGTATGATGAACAACGCCGTGTTATTTATTGGAATAAAGGCAGCGAAGTGCTTTATGGTTATACGAATGTTGAAGCAACAGGTAAAAAGCTTGAAGATTTAATTATACCAAGTGATTTACGAGAGGCCGTGGTTGCTGGCCACGGAAATTGGATTAATAATGGCATAGAAATTCCTGCAGCAGAGCTAACTCTTCGTGATAAAAATAATAATGATGTTTCGGTGTTTTCAAGCCATGTAATGTTTATAAATCAATATGGCATTAAACAAATGTATTGTATTGATATTGACTTAACCGATGTTAAACAGGCGCAAGAACAGGCTATGTTCAGAGAGAAAATGTTGGAAACAATATTTGAGGCTATTCCTGATCTATTTTTTGTAATGCAAGAAGATGGCAAAATCCTTGATTATCAAGCCAGTAGCAGTAGTAGCAGTAATCTTTATGCTTTACCTCAGCAATTTATTGGTAGCAGTATGTTTGATTTATTACCAGACGATGTTAGCAGTAAGTTTAGAAAGAATATTTCCCAAGCCTTAAGCCAAAAACAGATGGTGAGCTTTCAATATGAACTAACCATGCCATTGGGAGTTGTGTACTTTGAGGCAAGAATTAACCATGTTTCTCAATATCAGCAAGTTATGGTTATTATTCGAGATATTACCGAGCAGCACAAGGCAGAAGAGCTGATCCGTAAACAAGCTTATTATGATAATTTAACCTCATTACCTAACCGCTTTTTAGCACTTGACCGACTATCGCATATGCTTTTTGAAGCACAAAGAAACAAGGGGCATGTGGCTGTACTTTTTATTGATTTAGATAACTTTAAAAAAGTAAATGACTCGTTTGGCCATGAACTAGGCGATAAGCTACTGGTTAAATCAGCTGCAAGATTACAGCAAGTCATTCGCAAAGAAGACACCATAGGGCGTTTAGGAGGAGATGAATTTATTGTACTATTGCGGGGTATTAATAGTCATTATAACGCAATAGATATTGCAGAAAAGCTACTGAAAAGTTTTACCTCGCCATTTAAAATTGAAGGGAGAGAACTTGTACTCACCATGAGTATTGGGGTTGCTATGTACCCCGAAAATGGCGATACAGCGTCTGATCTTTTACGCAATGCAGATACGGCAATGTATCAAGCAAAAGCCTTGGGACGTAACAGTTACTCGTTTTTTACTCCACAAATGAATGTAGTAATTCAGCGCCGCCTTGCGATAGAGGAGCAGATGCAAGGTGCGTTACAGCGTAATGAATTTGAACTATATTATCAACCGCAGTTAGATGTTAAAAATAAACATGTTACCGGCGCGGAAGCTTTGCTACGTTGGTATAACCCAGTGCTGGGGAATATACCGCCCGATGAATTTATTCCAATAGCCGAGCATAATGGGTTGATTATCCCCATTGGGAAGTTTGTTATTAAGCAAGCCTTACAGCTTTTAAAAAAATGGCAAAATAAGCAGCTAAATAAAGGGCAACACTATAAATATACTATGGCTGTTAATTTATCCCCAAGTCAATTTAGAGACACAGCGCTACTTAGTTTTATAAAAGACACTCTTAGCGAGCTAGATGTAAAGGCTAAATATTTAGAGTTAGAAATTACCGAAGGGGTGTTAATGAATGCTAAATTGAATATAAATGACACCTTGCAAGAAATAACTAAATTGGGCATAAAGCTATCAATGGATGACTTTGGTACTGGGTATTCATCATTAAGCTATTTAAGGCAGTACCCATTTAATGTTTTAAAAATAGATCGCATGTTTATTAATGGCATTACATCCAAAAAAGAAGACTGTAATTTAGTCAAAGCAACTATAGCCATGTCGCATAGCTTAGGGTTAACCGTGGTTGCAGAGGGAGTGGAAACGAAAGAGCAGCTTGTTTTACTTGGTGAGTTAAATTGTGATTTTGTTCAAGGTTACTATTTTAGTAAGCCATTACCTGAGGAGTTGTTATTGGATTTTTCACCAAGGTTTTTATAAATAATCACATATTATATAAAGTAGTTATAAGTAAATACAAAATATAGCTGCCACAGTTTGCTATTAACGCTATATATGAGGGTTTATAGGGCACATTGTAACAATTTATTACCACGGTATTGACCTGCATAATACTTCACGAGTAACCTGTTATAGAAACAATAAAAAGGACTCTATAATGCGTTTAACACCTCTTGTCGCTACAATAGCATCAACTTTAGCAATTACACTCTCAAGCACTGCAATTGCAGATGAAGGCATGTGGCAACCACATCAGCTTCCAGAATTAGAATCAATATTAAAAGCCAAAGGGCTTGAAATAGATGCTAAATCTATTTCAAAATTAACCGAATTCCCGATGAATGCGGTAATTAGCCTAGGTGGTTGTACGGCATCATTTGTATCGCCAAAAGGTTTGGTGGTAACAAACCATCACTGTGCTTATGGCTCTATTCAATACAACTCAACAACCGATAATAATATTTTAGAAAATGGCTTTTTAGCTAAAACTCCAGCGCAAGATTTACCCGCAGCTCCTGGCTCTCGTGTTTATGTTACTAAAACCGTAACTAACGTTACCGACAAAGTAATTAAAGACACTCAACAGTTAAGTGCTAAAGCACGCTACGATGCCCTTGAAAAAAATGAAAAAGCACTGGTGGCTCAGTGTGAAGCCGATGAGAGCTATCGTTGTAATGTGTATTCGTTTCATGGTGGCTTAGAGTATTACCTCATTAAGTCGCTAGAAATAAAAGATGTACGCTTAGCATACGCTCCCGCTATGGGCGTAGGTAAATATGGCGGTGATATAGACAACTGGATGTGGCCGCGCCATACCGGCGACTTTGGTTTTTACCGTGCGTATGTAGGAAAAGATGGTAAACCAGCACAGTACAGCGAAGATAACGTACCTTATGAACCCGATTCTTACTTAAGTGTAAGTGCTAAAGGTGTGCAAGAGGGCGAGTTTGTAATGGTAACAGGCTATCCAGGGCGTACTAACCGTTACCGTATTGCTGCAGAAGTAGATAACGTATTTAACGACAGCTATCCTAAAGCGCGTGAACATAATTCAAAATACGTAGCACTTATTGAAGAAAACGCAGAGGACGGCAGTAAAGCGCGTATAGCTTACGAAAGCACTATTGCAGGTTACAATAATTACATTAAAAACTATGGCTCAATGATAGAAAGCTTTAAAAAAGGCACCATGTTTGAGCGCAAAAAACAGTTTGAGCAAGAACTAACTCAATGGATTAATAGTGATAAAACACGCAAGCAGCAATATGGCGATGTTTTAAATGAGCTATCGGCATTAGTAGCGCAATCGCAACTGCATAGCGAGCGCGATCGTATGTTAGGTTATGTACACAGATCACAAATGATCAGTACCGCTCGCAGCTTATACCGTTTAGCGTATGAGCAACAAAAGCCAAATGCAGAGCGAGAGTCTGGATACCAAGAGCGTGACTTACCGCGCATTAAAGCTGGGCTTGAGCGTATGACGCGTCGCTTTGATGCCAATGTAGATAAAGCTATTTTACTGCACTTTTTAGAGCTTTATGCTGCACTTCCGAAAGAAGAGCGCTTTAGCGAGGTTGATAAGGCATTTAAACTACAAAATGGTTTTGATAAAGCGAAACAAAGTGCATTGCTTGAGCAAATGTATACTAAATCAACACTTGATAACGAAGTTGTACGCAATTCATTGTTTGAGCAATCGTTTAGCCAGCTAAACCAAAGCCAAGACCCATTTGTGCAATATGCTAAAGCAATATTTAAAGTAATGAAAGCTGAGGAAGATAAATCAAAAGCACTTGCAGGCAAGTTACAAGCTGCTCGCCCGCAGTTAATGAGCGCTATTATTGCCTTTAATAAAGCACAAAATAAGGCCGTATATGCAGATGCAAACAGCACATTACGAGTAACTTACGGCACGGTAGGTGGCTACTCACCTCAAGATGGCTTGGTAGCAACACCCTTTACATCGCTTGAAGGGTTACTAGCTAAAAACACCGATGTTGACCCATTTAATGCACCTAAAAAGTTACAAGAGCAAATTAAAGCGAAACTTTACGGTGATTACACCGGCGGCATGAACACAGTACCTGTTAACTTTTTATCAAACGTAGATACAACCGGCGGTAACTCAGGCTCGCCAACACTCAATGGTAAAGCCGAGCTGGTGGGTTTATTGTTTGATGGCGTATATGAAAGCATCATTGGCGATTGGGATTATAACCCAGAACTAAATCGCTCAATTCACGTAGATTCTCGTTACATGCTATGGGTAATGGACAAGGTAGATAATGCCCAAAATTTATTAGATGAAATGAAAATAGTAAAATAAGTTAAGCGTAAAAATAAAGCCGAACCTTTATTTTAGCTGAACTTTATAGCAAATAATAAAATGCCACTTGTTATTAACAGGTGGCATTTTTATATTAAAGAATGAGAATGGAGATTAAATTGTGAGCTATAATTTAAGCACAACACTTTTTATACTTTTTACCACTACCGCATAAACAAGGAGAGTTACGCTCAGGGACTTTATCGAATACTTGCGGTGTAGACTTAACCAGCGCGAATTCAAGCTCTCTTATATCTTCATCACTTTGAGTATTAAGCTCTACTGTAGCAAATAACTTATGTTCTTGTACTATTGCTTCTACTTCTAACTTGCGTTGTGGTGAATTAACCACTAACGATAATGGATGAAGCTCGCTGCCCACTTTTTCATTGCGCTTAGGACTAAAACCGTTACTGTTATTTTTACCCATTATATCGGGCTTACCCATAAAGAAAAATTTAGACATTATACTTATATAACCGTTCTACATTATTTAGACGGCGTATCCTAACAGCTTAGACATAATATAACTAAGATGTACGCACTATTAGCCAATTTAAATAGTGAAGTTAAAAGTAGCGTCAATAAGTATAACGACCTATCAAACTATCAAACTATCAATATTAAACTAAGCACTTAAATTAAAAGTGAGCATACCCATGGAAAGTTTAAAAATTGGATTATTAATATCGGCAAGTATTATTATACTTATTGGTTATTTACGCATTATTACAGATGAAAAAGGTAATTTGACATCCTCCACCACCTCGCCAAGCGCCTGAAAAAGTTCAGAAAAGGAGGGGGATTCCGATTAGTTTAAAACCATCGGGGCCTTGTG
>TARA_R110000796_G_scaffold41772_2_pt1 | contig 85802 bp, 85 predicted proteins | sample TARA_R110000796 | Tara Oceans TARA_R110000796 (sample SAMEA4397815) | marine metagenome | biome: Polar Biome; feature: [SRF] surface water layer (ENVO:00010504); material: water (ENVO:00002006), including particulate matter (ENVO:01000060) such as... | depth 5 m
AACTTTTTTTGGTCAAAAAAAAGCCCGCTATTTCTAACGGACTGCAAATGTAGATATATTTTTATTTATTCAAAATTATTTTCAATAATTTTTTACGCATATACCCTTAATTTTTCTTTTCGCTTCACCAACTGCCTCTTTAAAGAGTCACATGCCGAATCAATCGCCTCTTCAAATGTCTTGCATTGTTTTTTTACAATAAATTCATCCTTAGGCACATAGACCTTTATTTCTACTATTTTATTTTCCTTAGAGCTTGTTTTTTCAACTTTTAAATACACATCAGAACTAATTACCTTACTGTAATACTGATCTAATTTATTTAATCGATTTTGTACAAAACCAATCAAACTTCCTTCTGCATTAAAATTAACGGATTGTGCATTTACTTTCATAGGATAAAATTTAAAAGTTAAACAATAAATAAAATAAGATTAAAACTTACTTTTTATTTCTCGGATGAGATAAAAAGTGTACTTTTTTTAATTCTGCAATACTATTATGTGTATAAACCTGAGTTGACGCCAAACTAGCATGCCCTAATAGTTCTTTTACAGAATTTAAATCAGCACCTTTATTTAATAAATGTGTGGCAAAGGTATGCCTCAAAATATGCGGACTCTTTTTAACCTTTGTTGACACTAAACTAAAATAATGATTTATAATTCTATAAACAAGGGTTTCGTAAATTTTACTTCCTGATTTAGACAAAAAGACACTATCTAACGTAGTATCATCATTCATAATAGAATATCTTTCTACCAAATAATCTTTAAATAGACTAACAATATTATCTAGTAATGGTATTATTCGTTCTTTATTACGCTTACCTACAACCTTTATAAGACCTTGATTAAGATCAACATTAGTTAATCTTAAATTTACCAACTCAGCTCTTCGCATGCCTGTTGTATACAAAAGTTCAATAATTAACTTATCTCTGACACCTTCAAAATCATTTGAAAAAGGAATACGAAGCAGTATATCTTCCATTTCAGTTTCAGAAAATGGTATTTCTATTTTCTTTGCAGTTTTTAAAGCTTTATGTTTTGCTAATGGGTTAGCATCTATTAATCCAATTTTAAGTAAAAACTTGTAATAAGCTTTCAATGATCCTATTTTTCTATTTATACTTCGATTAGAAATTTTGGTATTAACTAAATCTACAATCCAATTTCTAATACAGCTATAATCTATGCTTTCAATAGTATTATTATTAAAATTTTCTTCACAAAAGAGAGAGAATTCACTGAGATCATTCTCGTATGCTAAAATTGTATTTGCAGCATATTTTTTTTCTAATGAAAGATATGTTATAAATGAAGTAACACTCATATCGTAAAGTTACTAAACATAATTAAAGCGTCAAGCTAGTTAAATCTTAAAGTTGACACAAATAAAAAAGCCCTACAAATTGCAGGGCTTTTAATATATTATACTAGATAGTCAATTATATTTCTTCTTGGTCTCTTAAACCTTGAATATAATGTGCTTTCTGAATCTGAGCTCTACGCTCAACAGAAGGCTTAGTGAATTGCTGACGCTTTCTTAATTGACGCATTGTTCCAGTTCTATCAAACTTACGCTTGAAACGTTTTAATGCTCTATCTATGTTTTCTCCTTCTTTTATCGGTATTATTAACATGGGCTACAACCTCCTTTCTTTTGTGATTAGGACTGCAAATATACAGCCAAATACTAAATAACCTATTTTATTTTAAAATATTTTTTGAAATTACTACTTTTTGTATTTCTGTAGTACCCTCTCCTATAGTGCAAAGCTTAGCATCTCTGTAGAATTTCTCTACTGGAAAATCTTTTGTATAACCATATCCTCCATGAATTTGCACGGCATCATTAGCCACTTTTACACATACTTCAGAAGCATACATTTTACTCATTGCTCCTAAAGTGGTCATTTTTCTTCCTGCATTTTTTAAAAATGCCGCCTTGTGTAATAACAATTCAGATGCTTCAATTTCCGTAGCCATATCAGCTAGTTTAAAAGATACTCCTTGAAAATGACTTATTGGCTTTCCAAACTGTATTCTTTCTTTCGAATATTTAAGAGCAGCTTCATAAGCTCCTTTTGCAATTCCTAATGATAAAGCTCCTATAGAAATTCGCCCTCCATCTAGTATTTTCATCGATTGAATAAATCCATTTCCTACTTCCCCTAATCTATTTGAATCTGAGACAATACAATTATCAAAAACTAGCTCTGCTGTTTCACTAGCGCGCATTCCTAATTTATCTTCTTTTTTTCCACTAGAAAAACCAGGAGTTCCTTTTTCAATAACAAAAGCTGTCATCCCGTGACTATCACCTTTTTCTCCAGTTCTAACAATTACTACAGCAACATCACCGCTCTTACCGTGCGTAATAAAGTTTTTTGCGCCATTTAAAATCCAGTTGCTACCATCTTTTACAGCGGTAGTATTCATCCCTCCTGCATCAGAACCTGTATTATGTTCTGTAAGTCCCCATGCGCCAATCCATTCTGCAGATGCTAATTTCGGCAACCATTTTTGTTTTTGTTCTTCGTTACCAAAAGACAAGATATGATTGGTGCATAACGAGTTATGAGCCGCAACTGATAATCCAATTGATGGATCAACTTTAGATATTTCTTCTATGATAGCAATATATTCATGATACCCCAAACCAGAACCACCATATTGCTCAGGAACTAAAACCCCCATAAAACCCATCTCTCCAGCTTTTTTAAATAAGTCAACTGGAAAAAATTGTTTTTCATCCCATTCCATAATATGTGGCCTAATATATTGTTCCGCAAATTCTTTTGCAGAAGCGGCAACCATTTGTTGCGTTTCTGAGTAATCAAAACTCATAGAAGACATTGTTTCTGTAATCATTCAATAGCAATTTATAGGGACAAATATAACTTAATTCTATCAATCTTATCTACAGGAAATTCTTCGATTTTTAATAATTCATCAAAAGAACGGATGCTTTTATTAGAATTCCGATATTCAACAATGCGTTGAGCGACACCTTTTTGAATATATACTATTTTTGCTATATCATCAAGCGATGCTGTATTTATATTAATTTTAGAAATTTCTGGTTTTTTTAAAACTTTATACTTTTTAAACACTCGCTGAACTACCTCAACATCTAACCCATATACATCATATAATTGATCATCAATTAAAAAACCACCGAGTTTATCTCTAAACTTTATAATTCTCGCCGATAACTTATCTCCTATTCCATTCACAGTTTTTAATTCATTAATCGTAACTGTGTTTAAATCTTTTATTGTTATCTCTTTAAAATTATTTTCAGTATTTTGAAAGTTATTTATTTGCTTGCTATTTTTAGCTGTTACAATCCATTCTGGAAATTTAAAATAGGGAGATATTGTTTGTAATAGAGAATCAGAAACTAAAGTTATTTTTTGAAATTCTTCACTAGAATTTACATATTTATTAGCAGCTCTATACATAAAAAGTCTATTTATTTCTTCTAATGACATTCCTAATTTATATCCTTTATAATCAGTAATAAAATTAGGATTAAAAGGATAAAGTTTGATGGTATCTTTCTTTAAAGAATTTTGTTTCAAAATAGCAACTTGATCCTGCATTTCTTGATTTAAAGAAAGTTGCTGCTTAAAAGAGTTTCCAAAAGAAGAAGAAAAAAAGTAATATGAGATTTGTATGACTACAATAATAAGTAATAAAAAGAAAATCCCACTTCGTTCTTGTTTATTGAACTTGAAGTGGGATTTAAATGAATTCATACTTTTTTTATCTAATTTTCGATAGCATCTTTCTTAAGCTTTATTGCATCTAGATACCTGTTCAATTGCTTTTTAACAATAGGAAATAAGAAGAAAAGACCAATCATATTTGGAAAGACCATAGCAAAAATCATTGCATCTGAGAAATCCCAAATTGATTTCATACTTGCAGCTGCACCAATAATAACAAAAGTTAAAAACAAAAACTTATAGGTAAGATCTGCAGCTTTACCTCTTCCAAATAAAAATTTCCAAGATTGCAGACCATAATAAGACCATGATATCATAGTAGAAACAGCAAATAAAACAACCGCCACTGTTAAGAAAATATTAGAATACGGAATATACTCATGAAACGCTTTTGAGGTAATACCAGAACCTTCATAAGAAACCCCATCAATAAAAATGGCACCTGTACCGTCTCCACCATATTCAAAGAATCCACCGAAATTAAAAATGATAATTACTAATGCCGTCATTGTACATATAAGTACTGTATCAATAAAAGGTTCCAATAAAGCTACTAGACCTTCACTGGCAGAATATTTAGTTCTCACTGCAGAGTGAGCAATAGAAGCCGATCCAGCTCCAGCTTCATTTGAAAATGCAGCACGTCTAAAACCTACCAATAGCACCCCTATAACACCTCCAACACTAATTGCTTTCGGGTTAAAAGCTTCAGTAAAAATAAGACTAATTGCATCATCTAAAAGTGAGAAATTAGCTCCCATAATATATAAACAAGCCAAGATATACATCAATGCCATAAAAGGTACTACTTTTTCAGTAACCTGAGCTATTCTTTTAATACCTCCAACGATAATAATACCTACCAATATAGCCAAAACAATGCCTATCCAAAATCCTGCTGCAGTACTTTCAAGATTAAAAAGTTGCTTTAAAACCACCGTTGCCTGATTAGATTGAGCAGCATTACCTCCTCCAAAAGAACCACCAATACAGAAAATTGAAAAGATTACTGCACATATTTTACCAAAGGTTTTAAAGCCTTTTTGCTTAAGGCCTTTGCTTAGATAATACATAGGCCCTCCGTAAATAGTACCGTCTTTACCCACATCTCGGAATTGAACCCCAAGTGTACATTCCACAAACTTAGTAGACATTCCTAAAAGTCCACAAATAATCATCCAAAAAGTAGCACCCGGTCCTCCAAGTGCAATTGCTAATGCAACACCCGCGATATTTCCATTCCCAACAGTTCCAGATACCGCTGTGGCTAAAGCCTGAAAGTGACTCACTTCTCCATCTGAACTTTCATCTCTTATCGTATCTACAATATCACCATCAATAGCAAGATCATTTTCCAAACTTACAAGATGATCTTCCATATCTACATTTGTAAGATCTTGTCCTTGAGCGATACCATCTTCTCCATAAAGCTCTTTGGCTCCATGCTTTTCAATATCTTCAAACTTCCCGCGAACAGTTTTGATAGCGGTTCCAAAAAAACGAATATTTGGAAAACCAAAATAAATAGTGAAAAATAATGCACTTGCTACTAATAACAGTAACACAAAAGGGATGTCTGGATCATGCCAAACATTAAAAAAAATAATATTAGAAAAAAAATCTGAAATTGGCTGAAACGCTTCGTCAATTTTTTCATCTAATCCTTTTTCTTGTCCAAAGGATAAAATTGGCAATAACATTGCAAAAAATGCAAGAAGTCGGTACTTCATAATAATTGTATTTATTTTTATAATTAGTCTAGTCGGCAGCAATATCTTAAAAAAAATCTAGGCAATCAAGTAATCCATTGAAATATCATTAAACAATATGAAACATTTCATTTAATTTTCTAATTTGTTCTGGTCTACCTAACACAATAACCTTGCTTTTAGGCTGTAATTTAAGATCTGCTTCTGGGTTAATAATATAATTACCATCAGGTGCAATATAACCTATTATCGTACATCCGGTCTTATTTCGTAAATCTAAGTCGCGTAATGAATTGCAATCTATTTGACCATAAAAATCTTCTATAGCTACTTCTTCTAAATTAGTGGTATGCCCTCCTTCCATAGATAATTTATCCATAAACGTAATTAAATCTGGCATTACAACTAATGAAGCCATATGATCACCTCCAATTTTATCTGGCATGATAACTTTATTCGCTCCTGCTAAAAGTAATTTTTTTTGAGAGGTCGCTAATGAAGCTCGACTAATAATGAATAAATCTTTATTTAGCTGTCTAGCGGATAATACGACGAATAAATTTGCAGCATCATCTGGCAATGCTGTAATTAAAAATTGCGCTCTACTAATTCCTGCTTCTTTTAAAACATCATCATCATTAGCATCGCCTTCTATAAAAAGCAAATCATTTTCAAAACGTTCTATAATATCTTTATCTTTCTCAATAACCACAAAAGGTTTCTTGTAGGCTTTTAAACGCTCAGAAGCTTGGAGTCCGTTTCTACCAAAACCACAAACGATAACATGGTTAGAAAGCGTATTAATTTTATTTTTCACTTTTTTCTTTTTTAGTAATTGTAAAGAATTCTTGCTTAAAACATATTCAGTAACGACTGATATTGCAAAAGCAAAAATAAAAACACTTGATATAATTAAAAATACGGTAAAAAATTTCGATTGTGTATCTAATGGACGAACTTCTGAAAAACCAACTGTTGTAACAGTTATAATTGTCATATAAAAAGCATCAACCCAATCATAATTTGAAATAAACCTATACCCTAATATGCCAAAAGACAATACTAAACCAACTAAAAAAAGAGCAAGGTATATTTTAGATCTAAAGAGTCTTATCATTTTTTATAAGTCAAATACTGAAGTTCGTTTTGTATATAAAAGATCCTTTATTTTTAACCAAAAAGCAACAAATAAATATAGCGCAAAACCAAAACCTAATGTAACAAACGTAAGGTAAATAAACGATGTTCTAACAACTCTTGCTCGAATTCCTAACCGCTCTGCAATCCGCCCACAAACTTCAAAACCTCGTTTTTGAAAGAAATATAAAATTTGATAAAAAATATTCATAAGCTAAAATTAGCTATTTTCTTTTAATAATGTATTACCTATTGCACATTGCAAACATTTATTTTTAGAGCAATAGTCATTATATAATTGTATAATAGATTGGCTTTCAAGGGCATTGGATGCCTTTAATCCCAAAGTACTAAAATTGTCAATTATACTATTTTCTTCTTTTTTAATTTTTGAAATTATGTTTACAATCTCAACATCAATTGCTCTACCTATATATTGTGTATAGTAAAATTTTATTGGTAAAACTGAATTTATAATTAATAAATCTATAAATTTTTTAGTCAATCTTTTCTTACTTATTTTAGATTCTTTGCCAAATATAAAATGAGTATCCCAATATGAGCTTGCACTAATTTCGAAAATAGAATACAGCTCTTCTAAGCTTGTCGCTTCAATTATTTTACTAAATATATTTTGATGAGTAGCATACAAATTTGCCATTTGCGACAAGCGAATAGTTGGAAAATTTGCAGGTCTGAGCTTAAAAAAGTCTGGTTTTACAACACCCATATCAACAATAACAAACTTCTGCTTTAAAAATTGATATTCCTTTTTTAAATTGATATAATATGCATCTTTAAAATCATCGTCTAAAAAACCTGCTAGACCATAAAAAATAGCTTCAAGTTGTATTGCATTTTCTCTTGTTTTTTGAACCACAGAAAAATTTAAGCTTTGTGCAATACTTGAAAAAGAATTCGCATTTATTTTTGATCCGAAATTTCTTAATAATAAAGAAAAAAGTACTTGTTCCCAATTATTTTGAGATTGGTCTAAAAGTTTTAAAATAGTATTTGATTTACTTTCTAAACGTTCAAAATACAAACGATCTATCCAGTTTTTAATAATAAACGGACTTATTTTAGAAATTTCTTTCTCACAGTTAATAAAGCTCTTACCATCTTTTGCAAATAAATCTTGGTAAGAATTTAATAATTGAGGGGTAATGTAATTTTTAAGTTCTAAAGTTGGAATCTGCGAGTTGTCTGTTCTAAAAATAGAAACATCATCTTTCCAAACAACATGTAAAATAACATTATTATAATTGCTATCTTTTTCATGGCCATGAACATACCAGTCTGATGCCTTTACATGAATTTCAACATTGCCAGCCCAAAGTTGTTCGTCTATTCTAATTTTTGCATTAAAAAAATCTGGACCAGAAAGTAAATTGTGCGTTCCTGCTGAAACAATTTCAACACTTTCGTTATTAGAACCAATAAGTTTTTTTGATTGAAGCTTTTTTGATTTCCATATATAGTGAAGAAAGTCTTCTTGCATTTTATAGATTATTAAGGTGTGTCGTAACCTATTTTTAAGCAACATTTAGATTTTTATAAAAAACCTAAATGTTACTCCTATATAAATTCAAAATTTACTCAGCTACCTCACCTTCCCAATTCATAAAACCACCTAGTAAATTATATGCACTTTCAAATCCAACACTATTCATTATTGCACAAGCTTGAGCGCTCCTTGCACCCGAACGACAATACACATAATAGTTTTTACTTTTATCAAGTTTTTCTATTTCTTCTAAAAAACCTTGACCTAAATGTATATCAATATTAGTAGCATTTGGTATATAACCATCTTCTACTTCTTCTGGGGTTCTAACATCTAAGATAAACGCATTGTTATCATTTTCTAATTGTTCTACCCATTCTTCTTGTGATAAATCTGCCATTTTTAAATTTTTTAAGTCATCAAAAATAGCGCATTATTTAGATAAATCATTGCTCTAAGCCTTATGTTTTATTAATAAATACTAAAGATTTCTTTTCTTAACTATGATTTTAAAAATCCTAACATATATCAATATTGGTGTAATTGAAAAATTAACAAAAAATTAAGTTTTTTTTAAATTTCAGTTTAAATTATTGATATACATTTGTATATACAATTGTTGTAACAACATGAATGTAGAAAAAGTTATAAAAACCGAAAAAGAAATTCCTTTACCACAAAGAACATTAATTCATTTAAGTCTTGTTGAAAATAAAATAAATGAAATAGTTACTTGTGCATTAAAACCTTATGATGTTTCGCTACAACAGTTTAATGTTTTGCGAATTTTAAGAGGACAAAAAGGAAAACCTGCAAATTTGTGCACGTTAAATGAACGCATGGTAACCAAAATGAGTAACACCACGAGGTTAGTTGACAAGCTTATAACAAAAGGATTTGTAGATCGAATAATTTGCGAAAGCAATAGAAGAAAAGTCGAAATTAATATAACAGAAGCTGGAGAGGAAATACTATTGCAAATGGATAGTGCCATGAAAGAAGCTGAAGTTAGAATACTAAAAAACTTTAATAGTAAAGAGTTGGAAAATTTAAACAGCTTATTAGATAAATTTTAATTAATTATAAAATGAATACATACATAAACAATTTAAACTGGCGTTATGCTACCAAAAAATTTGATACAACTAAAAAAGTATCAAATGAAAATCTAGATATTTTATTAGAAGCAACAACACTTAGTGCATCTTCATTTGGACTACAACCATATCAAATATTAGTAGTAGAAAATGCCGAGATTAGAGAACAACTTAAACCTGCGGCATGGGGACAATCTCAAATAACTGATGCTTCTCACCTAATTATTATAGCAAATCAAACTAATTTTGGAGACGAACTAGTTGATGATTATTTAAGCAATGTAAGCGAAACTAGAGGTATTCCAACAGAAGCCTTAAAAGGATATGCTGATTTTATGAAATCTAAATTAACTCCATTAACTAAAGAAGAAAAAGCTAAATGGACAGCTAAACAAGCGTATATTGCACTAGGTAATTTACTTTCTGCTGCTGCAGATTTAAAAATTGATACTTGCCCTATGGAAGGTTTTGAACCTGATAAATTTAATGCTATATTAGGACTAAATGATAAAGGATTAAATGCAGTAGTAATCGTACCAGTAGGATATAGATCAAATGAAGATGAAACCCAACATTATAAAAAGGTTAGAAAATCAAAAGAAAATTTAATTACACACATATAAACAAACAATTATAAACACAAATTTTAAATTACAATCATGAAAAAAAATGTATTAAGTATAGTAATGGCTTTAGTATTTGGAGTAGCAGCAACTGCAACAACTCCAAAAAATGGTGAGAAAAAAGAAGTAAAAGTTAGCGAAAGCACAGTTACTTGGAAAGCGTATAAAGTAACTGGTGCACATACTGGAACTATTGCTTTAAAAGAAGGTTCTCTTGAATTCGAAGGAGAAAAACTTACTGGTGGTGAATTTGTTGTAGATATGACAACTATCAACACAACAGATTTAGAAGCTGGAAAAGGAAAAGAAAAATTAGACGGTCATTTAAATTCTGATGACTTTTTTGGAACTGCAAAACATACGACTTCTAAATTAGTATTCACTAGCGTTAAAGCTACTGGGAAAAATTCATACGCTGTAACTGGTGATCTTACTATAAAAGGAATCTCTAAACCAGTAACTTTTGATGTTTCTATCTATGGAAGTAAAGCAACTGCTACTTTAAAAGTTGACCGTACAAACTATGATGTGAAATATGGTTCTGGAAGCTTTTTTGATAATTTAGGAGATAAAGCTATTTATGATGAATTTGATTTAGTAGTAGACTTACAATTCTAATCATACAAGAAAAAGAAAATAATCACAAAACCTCACTAGCCTGTTATAATGGTTAGTGGGGTTTATTTTTTTTATAAATTGATGTTTGTAATCTTAAAAATGATTTATATCTTTGAAGTCAATGAAAAATTTAACTGTAAATACTTGGTGGTGGAATAACTTACGACAAAAAGCGTGAGCAAAGCATCATTGTAGTAAAACAATATAAGGCTTGTCATCACGACAAGCCTTACTTATTTTATAGAATTAACTATGCAATATAAACTTAAAACACATTTTAAAAAAATACTTGCCGATACAATTACTCCGGTAAGTGTATATTTAAAAATTCGAGATCGTTTTCCGAATAGTATTCTTCTGGAAAGTAGTGACTATCATGCAAACGACAATAGTTTTTCTTATATCTGTTGCAATCCAATTGCATCTATAAAAGTTGAAAATGAACTTATAACACAACATTTTCCAGACAATTCAACTGAAGTAATTAAAATACAAGCACATACTGATGTTGTAGGTATTATTGATAGCTTTAGTAAACGATTTAAAGCAGATGATAATGACTTTAAATTTATAGATAATGGTTTATTTGGTTATATGGCTTATGATGCTGTTCGCTATTATGAGAATATTCAACTCTCAAAAAAGGATAATTCTATTGAGATTCCTGATATTTACTACGCAGTATACAAGAATATAATTGCAATAAATCATTTTAAAAACGAAGCCTATATTTTTTCTAATTGTTATGAATCAGAAAATAACATATCAGAAATCGAACAAATTTTAAACGTAAGAAACTTTGCTACCTATAATTTTAGTTTAGATGGAAAAGTTCTTTCAAATTTAGAAGACGACGAATTTAAAGAACAAGTAAAACTGGCAAAAAAACATTGCCATCGTGGAGATGTATTTCAACTCGTATTATCAAAACGATTTTCACAAGGGTTTAAAGGCGATGAGTTTAATGTTTATAGAGCTTTGCGTTCAGTAAACCCGTCTCCATATCTTTTCTATTTTGATTATGGCGATTTTAAAATATTTGGAAGTTCGCCTGAAGCACAACTTATTGTCAAAGAAGGTACTGCCGAAATTCATCCAATTGCTGGTACTTTTAAACGTACAGGTAATGATGAAAAAGATGCCATTTTAGCCAAAAAACTTACCGAAGATGATAAAGAAAATAGCGAGCATGTAATGCTTGTAGATTTAGCACGTAACGACCTTAGTAGAAATGGCAATATGGTAGAAGTCGCCAATTATCGAGAAGTACAATTCTTCTCTCATGTTATCCATTTAGTATCAAAAGTAATTGGACAAAAAAAGAAAGATATTCCAACAATGAAAGTGGTTGCTGATACATTTCCGGCTGGTACTTTAAGTGGCGCACCAAAGCATATGGCCATGCAATTAATCGAAAAATACGAAAAGACAAGTAGAGGATATTATGGTGGTGCCATTGGTTTTATGGATTTCAAAGGCAATTTTAACCATGCTATCATGATAAGAACATTTTTAAGCAAAAACCATCAATTACATTATCAAGCAGGAGCTGGTTTAGTGGCTGCGTCTAACCCAGAAGACGAATTACAAGAAACCTATAACAAACTTGGGGCTTTAACAAAAGCACTAGAAATTGCAGAGACTATATAAAATGAAAAAGATATTAGTTATAGATAATTACGATAGTTTCACCTATAATTTAGTTCACTATTTAGAAGATCTAAATTGCGAAGTTATTGTAAAACGAAACGACCAACTAACCATAGAGGAAGTTGACGCATTTGATAAAATTGTATTATCTCCGGGTCCAGGAATACCAGATGAAGCGGGTTTATTAAAAGAAATTATTAAAAAATATGCTGCTACAAAAAAAATATTTGGTGTTTGCTTAGGGCAACAAGCAATTGCAGAAGTCTTCGGTGGTACACTTATTAATTTAGATAAGGTATATCATGGCATTGCTACAAAAGTTAACATCACAAAAAATGATATTCTTTTTAAAGATTTACCAAAAGAGATTGAAGTTGGACGTTATCACTCTTGGGTAGTAAATCCAGATCTACCTGAATGTTTAGAAGCCACTTCTTTTGATGAAAACGGTCAAATAATGTCATTACGTCATAAAATATATGATGTTTCTGCAGTACAATTTCATCCAGAATCAGTGCTGACACCTCATGGAAAACAAATTTTAAAGAATTGGGTAAATAGTTGATTAAAAAATAGTCAGAAACTGAAATAAATTCAGCCTATAATGAAAGATACATTAAACAGACTTATAAATCATGACATCTTACCAAAAGAAGATGCAAAACGTATTTTAGTAAATATTGCTAAAGGAGATTATAATACAAGCCAAATTGCTGCATTTTTAACGGTCTACATGATGCGTAGTGTTACAATTGAAGAACTCGAAGGTTTTCGTGATGCTCTTTTAGAATTGTGTTTAGCCGTTGATTTATCAGCTTATAACCCTATAGATTTATGCGGTACTGGTGGTGATGGTAAAGATACTTTTAATATTTCAACACTAGCTTCATTTGTTACTGCTGGTGCAGGAATAAAAGTAACAAAGCATGGTAATTACGGAGTTTCTTCTACATGTGGGAGCAGCAATGTAATGGAGTTTTTAGGCATCAAATTTAGTAGTGATTCTAATTTTTTAGAAAAGTCTATAGATGAAGCGGGTATTTGCGTTTTACACGCTCCCCTATTCCATCCAGCTATGAAAAATGTGGCTCCAATTCGAAAAGAATTAGCGGTTAAAACATTTTTTAATATGTTAGGTCCAATGGTTAACCCTGCTTTTCCTAAAAATCAAATGGTAGGAGTTTTCAATTTAGAATTAGCACGAATGTACGGTTACTTATACCAAAATACAGATAAGAATTTTACGGTACTTCATGCATTAGATGGCTATGATGAAATATCATTAACAGGAAATACCAAAACCATCTCCAATTTTACTGAAGCCATGTTAAAGCCATCAGATTTTGGAGTGCAACCTGTAACAATGGATCAAATTGCAGGTGGAGAAAGTATTGAAGCCTCTGCCCAAATTTTTATAGATATTTTACAAGGCAAAGGCACTGAAGCACAAAATAATGTAGTTTGCGCTAACGCTGGTATTGCTATTGCAACTGTGGAAAATTTAAGCCCAATACAAGGTTTTGAAAAAGCAAAAGAAGCTCTTTTAAGTGGCAAAGGTCTAGTTGCTTTAAAAAAATTACAAGCTTTAAGTGCATTATAAATAAGAGATGAATATACTTGATAAAATAGTAGCTGATAAACACAAAGAAGTAGTGTTAAGAAAAGGATTAATTCCTATTTCACAGTTAGAGCAATCTGTTTTATTTGATAGACCAGAAAATTCTTTAGCATTAGCATTACAAAATAGTACAACTGGAATTATAGCAGAACATAAAAGACGCTCTCCTTCAAAATCAGAAATTAATCAAAACTTAAATGTTCAAGATGTAGCAATTGGTTATGAAAATGCAGGAGTTTGTGGTATGTCCGTTTTAACAGATGCTAAATATTTTGGTGGGTCATTAGACGATTTACTTTTAGCAAGAGCAACTACACAATTTCCTTTATTACGTAAAGAATTTATACTAGACGAATACCAACTACTTGAAGCAAAAGCTTATGGTGCCGATGTTATTTTACTTATCGCAGCAATTTTAAGTAGAGCCGAAATAAAAAATTTATCTGAATTTGCAAAGTCATTGAATTTAAATGTACTTCTTGAAATTCATAATGAAGAGGAGCTACACAAATCTATCATGCCAAGTTTAGATATGTTAGGAGTAAATAATAGAAACTTGAAGACTTTTGAAGTTAGTTTAGATACAAGCAAATCATTAGCTAAATTAATTCCAGATGATTTTGTAAAAGTATCAGAAAGTGGGATCAGTACTATTGAGGCCATTAAAGATTTAAGAACATTTGGATATAAAGGTTTTCTAATTGGAGAAAATTTCATGAAGACAAATGATCCTGGTGAAAATGCAACGAAATTCATAAACCAGCTTCGATCAATTTTATAATTATGGCTGATTACAACTATACCGTAAAAAACGAAATACCATCTACATTGGAAAATGCATCTTTGAAGTTGAAAATTTGTGGTATGAAATTAAATACGTCAAACGTTGCAGCATTACATCCTGATTATCTAGGCTTTATTTTTTGGGAAAATTCAAAGAGAAATTTTTCTGGACCATTAGAAGCTGTACCTCATAATATAAAAAAAGTTGGTGTATTTGTAAATGAAACTATTTCTATAATAAAAGAAAAAGTAATTAAATATGACCTTCTTTTAGTTCAATTACATGGAGATGAAACCCCATCATTTTGCGAAGCATTAAAAAAAGAAATTAAATCAATTCAAATTATAAAAGTCTTCTCTATTAAAGATGAGTTTAATTTTGAGCTTATAACACCTTATGAAGATGTAGTAGATTTTTATTTATTTGATACTAAAGGAAAATTACCTGGAGGAAATGGTTACACATTCAATTGGAATATTTTAAAAGAATATCCCTCAAAAAAACCTTACTTTTTAAGTGGAGGCATTGGATTAGAAGAGATCGACAATTTACAATCATTTTTAAAAATACCAACCTCGAAATACTGTCATGCTATTGATGTGAATAGTAAGTTTGAGAAAGCTCCTGGTTTAAAAAACATACAATTATTACAAGAGTTAAAAGAAAAGCTATGAATACTTATAACGCAAATGAAAAAGGATATTACGGTGAATTTGGCGGTGCTTATATCCCAGAAATGTTATATCCGAACGTAGAAGAATTACGCCAAAAATACTTAGAGGTTATGTATGAAGAATCTTTTCAAAAAGAATTCAATCAACTTTTGAAAGATTATGTAGGAAGACCTTCACCACTCTATTTTGCAAAGCGTTTATCAGAAAAATACCAAACAAAAGTATACTTAAAGCGTGAAGATCTTAACCATACAGGAGCTCACAAAGTAAACAATACCATTGGCCAAATTCTAATGGCAAAAAGGCTAAGGAAAACCAGAATTATCGCTGAAACTGGTGCTGGGCAACATGGCGTTGCTACAGCTACTGTTTGTGCTTTAATGGGCATGAAATGTGTCGTTTATATGGGCGAGATAGATATTGCTCGTCAAGCTCCAAATGTTGCGCGAATGAAAATGCTTGGTGCAGAGGTAAGACCTGCATTATCAGGCAGTAGAACACTAAAAGACGCAACAAATGAAGCTATTAGAGATTGGATTAACAATCCAGTTGACACCCATTATATTATTGGATCAGCAATTGGTCCACACCCTTACCCAGATATGGTAACACGTTTTCAATCTGTAATTTCTGAAGAAATAAAATGGCAACTTAAAGAAAAAGAAGGTCGTGAAAATCCTGATTTTGTTGTTGCTTGTATTGGCGGTGGTAGTAATGCAGCTGGAACTTATTATCACTTTTTGCATGAAAAAGAAGTAGGTATTATTGCTGTTGAAGCCGCAGGAAAGGGAGTTAATTCTGGAGAAAGCGCTGCAACTTCAGCTTTGGGTAAAGAAGGTATTATTCATGGCTGCAAAACTTTATTAATGCAAACTTCTGATGGACAAATTACAGAACCATATTCTATTTCAGCTGGGTTAGATTATCCTGGTGTAGGGCCTTTACATGCACATTTATATAAAACCGGTCGAGGTGAATTTTATTCTGCAACTGATGATGAAGCTATGATTGCTGGCTTAGAACTTACAAAATTAGAAGGAATTATTCCTGCTATAGAAAGTAGCCACGCTTTAGCAGTTTTTAAACACAGAACTTTTAAACCAAATGATATTGTTGTAATAAGTCTTTCTGGTCGTGGGGATAAAGATTTAGATACTTACATTAAATATTTCAAACTATAAGCTTGGATTCATGAACAGAATAAATCAAAAAATGCAAGAGGATAAAAAACTCCTCTCTATATATTTTACTGCTGGATATCCTTCATTAAATGATACCGTGAAAATAATTGAAGAGTTAGAAGACAATGGTGTTGATATGATTGAAATTGGTCTTCCTTTTAGTGATCCTTTAGCCGATGGACCCACAATTCAAGAGAGCTCAACTGCAGCTCTAAAAAATGGCATGACTACTAAATTGCTTTTCGAACAATTAAAAGATATTCGAAAATCGGTTTCTATACCTTTAATATTAATGGGTTATTTTAATCCGATGTTACAATATGGAGTAGAAGCATTTTGTAAAAAATGTCATGAAATTGGAATTGATGGATTAATTATGCCCGATTTACCTTTAGATGTTTATCAAGATGAATATGAACCTATTTTTAAAAAATATAAGCTTAAAAATATATTCTTAATTACACCACAAACTAGTGATAAACGCATAAAGCAAATTGATGAAGCATCAGATGCCTTTATATATATGGTAAGTTCTGCTAGTGTTACTGGTTCTAAAACTGGTTTTGGCACTACACAAACAGATTATTTTGAACGTATTGCCACCATGAATTTGACTAATCCGCAAATAGTTGGTTTTGGAATAAATAATGCTGAGACTTTTCAGCAAGCCACAAATACTGCAAAAGGTGCCATTATAGGATCTGCATTTATTAAGTATTTAACAGAGCACGGAGTAGAAAATATTTCAAATTTTGTGAAAACTATACGTTAATAGCACTCTATATTGAGCATTTTAGAGTAACCAAATCTTTTTAAAATAAACATTTAAACCTGCCTGATACCATTGTATTAGTCAGGTTTGCTTTTTTAATGGGATTGAAAAAGATTAAAATTTAAAAAATCAAAAAAAAATTAATTAAACAAACGTTTAATTTAAACATTTGTTTAATTTTGCATCTTTAAATTAACTTTCTACTATGGACTGGAGCGAAAAACAAATTCAAATATTAGAAGTTGCGGAAAAACTATTTGCAGAAAATGGTTACGATGGTACATCAATTAGACATATCTCCAAGAAAGCAGGAATAAATATCGCGATGATATCTTACTATTTTGGATCAAAGGATAAATTATTGAATTCTTTGGTTGCATATCGAAATTCAGATTTTAGAATGGAGATTGAGACTGTACTCGCAAAATCAACTAATCATATAGAAAAACTTGATGAAATAGTCGCTTTAATCGTATCAAGAATAAATAAAAATAGAAGAACCTATAAAATTATTCATTTTCAATATAGCAGTAAGGATAGAAAATTTGACTTCGAAAGCTATATCAACCATAAAAAAGAAAATTTTAAACTATTAGAAAATTTTATTAAAAGTGGTCAAGAAAATGGAGTCTTTATAAAGAATGTAAATTCCCTACTTATTGTACCCACTATTCTTGGCTCTTACTTTCATTTTTATTACAACAAAGCATTTTTTATGAATCTACTTGATATAAATGATGAAAAAAGTTTTGAATCGTATATCAAAAATGAATTAACAACCCATCTTCAACAAACTATAAAAGCACTCTTAATTAATAAGAATAACTCTTAAAATTAACTAGCAACTAATAAAATAAGTTCACATAAAAATTCATAGCTAATGAAATGTATATCCATATTACTTTTAATCTGTGCTTTAGCTCTTACAAAAGTAAATGCCCAAGAAAATAGAGATTTAACGCTTCAACAAGCAGTAGAAATAGTTTTAAATCAAGGTAACAATTCTAAGATTGCAGATAATAAAGTAATAATTGCAAAAGGAGAATTAAACAGTGTTAAAAATAATCTGTATCCTGACTTTAAAATCTCTGGTCAATATCAATACTTAACTGGTGCTAATGTTGACCTTAAAATAAATACTAGCAATAACGAAGAAGGTGATAGTTCTAGTGAAGCACCAGATGTAAATAGGCTTTTACTTGGGCAAGCAAACCTATCTATGCCTATCCTATCTGGCTTTAAACTTAAAAACTTGGTAAAAGCAAGTGAGAATAATTATAAAGCAGCAACTTTTTATGCAAAAAATGATAAGGAGCAAATTACAATACAAATCATAAAAGATTTTACAGATTTATATAAATCTAGACAAGCCGTACAACTTATTGAAGAAAATTTAATAAGCGCAAAACAAAGAGTAAAAGATTTTACAGCCATGGAAGAAAATGGTTTATTAGCAAAAAATGATCTTCTAAAAGCTACGATTCAAGAATCTACTATTTCTATTTCACTAGAAGAAGCTAAAAAGAATGCATATATATTAAATTATCAGTTAGTAACAAATTTAAATCTACCCGATAATACAATCATAAATATTTCTGCTACAGATTTTGATGTTATTAAAAATTCAAATAATAGTGAATTTTCAAATGATAGTATTCAAAGAAATGATTTACAAGCACTACACTTTCAAGAATTAGCAGCAGAAAATCAAATTAAAGTTGTAAAAAGTGCATATTATCCATCTATTTCATTAGTGGGAGGCTATACTTCACTTGATTTAAACAATGCATTAACAGTAACTAATGCAATGAATTTTGGAGTCGGAATATCATATAATATTGCTGATATTTTTAAAACTAAAAGCGATGTGAAAGTTGCTAAAAGTAAAGTTAAAGAACTTCAATACACATTAGATATGACTACCGATAATGTAAAAGTTCAAATTGAAAACGCTCAACAAGAATATGAATTATCTGTTCGAAAGTTTGAGGTATATACAAAATCTGAAGAGCAAGCTATAGAAAATTATCGCATCGTAAATGATAAATATACAAACGGACTTGTAGATACAAACGATTTATTAGAAGCTGATATAGAACAACTACAATCAAAAATAAACGTAACCTATTCAAAAGTAGATATCACACAAAAATATTACGAATTACTTGCTGCAAAAGGACAATTAACAAACAAATTCCAAATTAAATAGTAACAATCCCATGGAAAAAAATAAAAAAACCAACAAAAAATTTATTCTGATTATTTCAATACTACTTGGAATAGGAATCATATATGGTGTTTATAAATTCATACATTCATTATCACATGAACAAACTGATGATGCACAAATTTCAGCAAACATGAGCCCCATTATCCCTCATGTCGGTGGTTATGTGACAAAAGTTTATGTAACAGATAACCAAATGGTAAAAAAAGGAGACACTCTTTTTACTATTGATAATAGAGATTACCTTATACAATTAGAACAAGCTAAAGCTGGTTTAGCTGCTTCAGAAAGCCAATTAACAGTTTCAGAAGCAAATATTGGATCATCAAAAGCAAACGCATCAGCTTCAAATTCACAAGTAAATTCAGCTGTTGGTAATATAGAATCTGCAAAGATAAAATTATGGAGAGCGACCAATGATTTTGACCGATATAAAAATTTATATGACAATCATTCTATAACAACTCAACAGTATGAGCAAGCATTAGCTGCAAAACAAGAAGCAGAAAATAATTTAAAAATTCTTCAAAACCAGCAAAAAGCTACAGCTAGCCAACATAATGCAGCTATCTCACAGACTAAAATATCTGAGAAACAGTCAAATGTTGCAGAAGCGAATATTAAAAGTGCACAAGCCAAATTAGATGGTGCACAATTAAATTTAGAGTATACGATTGTTACAGCACCAATAGATGGACAATTATCTAATGTTAATTTACAAGTTGGACAGTTTGTGCAACCTGGCCAATCACTATTCTACTTGGTCAACATTCATGACAAGTGGATTGTTGCAAATTTCAAGGAAACACAATTAGAAAAAATGCAAATAGGCCAAAAAGTTGGTATTGAAGTTGATGCTTTCCCTGGTGAGGAATTCGAAGGTGAAATCACTGCATTTTCTCCTGCTACGGGATCAAAATTTTCATTACTTCCGCCAGATAATGCAACAGGGAATTTTGTTAAAACAATTCAACGATTACCAGTGAAAATTAATTTCACATCAAGTAATGACCAAGAAAAATTAGCTAAACTTTTGTCTGGCATGAACGCATTAGTAGATGTTCATTTAAAATAAATTATGCAAGCAACTGTAAAAGAAAATGACCAAAATAGCTTAGTCGTATACGGGTCTAAAAGGGTAATTATTACCATCACAGCAATTTTATGTGCACTTTTAGAAATTGTAGACACAACTATTGTGAATGTTGCACTAAATGATATGCGAGGTAGTCTAGGGGCTACCTTAAATGATGTTGCTTGGGTAATTACTGCCTACGCTATTGCCAATGTTATTGTTATACCAATGACAAGTTGGTTATCTAAACAATTTGGTAGAAGAAATTATTTTGCTGCCTCTATAATTATATTCACCATTGCTTCTTTTTTATGCGGTAATGCTTCAAATATATGGGAACTAGTTGCCTTTAGATTCATACAAGGCTTAGGGGGTGGTGCACTATTAGTGACATCACAGACCATAATTACTGAAAGTTATCCTATAGAAAAAAGAGGAATGGCGCAAGCGATTTATGGGATGGGTGTAATTGTAGGGCCAACTTTAGGACCTCCTTTAGGGGGTTACTTAGTTGATAATTTTGCATGGCCCTATATATTTTATATTAATATTCCTCTTGGAATAATTGCTGCATCATTAACGCTTCTTTTTGTAAAGAGTCCTAAATATGGAGAAAAACTAAAAGCAAGCCAAGTAGATTGGTGGGGCATTATACTGCTTGCAATCTGTATTGGATCTTTACAGTTTGTACTAGAGCACGGACAACAAGATGATTGGTTTGCAGATGGTCTTATTGTAAGCTTAAGCCTTACTTTCTTTTTTGGCTTACTCTTATTTATTTGGCGCGAACTTGTTTATGAACATCCAATTGTGAACTTACGTGTTTTAAAAGATACAAATTTGAGAGTCGGAACCGTCATGTCATTCATTATGGGTTTTGGATTGTTTGGCTCTACTTTTATTATTCCAATATACACGCAATCTGTTTTAGGGTGGACAGCTTTAGATGCTGGCCTTTTATTACTACCTAGTTCCATAGCCACAGCATTAATGATGCCTATTATTGGTAAATTATTGGAACGTGGAATCTCACAAAAATATTTAGCAGCAGGTGGGTTTGCTATATTCTTTATCTATAGTTATTGGATGCAAGGTATTATGACTCCAGATACTGGGGCTGAGCATATGTTCTGGCCTTTAGTTGCAAGGGGTATTGGCTTAGGTTTACTGTTCGTCCCTATTACCACCTTATCACTTTCTACCTTAAAAGGAAAAGATATTGGAGAAGGGGCTGCATTTACAGGAATGCTAAGGCAATTGGGAGGTTCTTTCGGAATAGCAATCATTACAACTATGATTTCTAGATGGACACAACAGCATAGAATGGATTTATTGCCAAACATTACCGCAATTAATCCTTTGGTGCAGCAAAAAATAGCTAGTATGAAACAGCTATTTATTTCCAAAGGATTTAGTCCGAATGAAGCATTAGCTAAAGCAGAACAATTTTTAGAAATTTCTGTTATGAAACAAAGCACAGTTCTTTCTTATATGGATGTGTTCTTGTATTTAGGGATTCTCTTTTTAATTTGCGTCCCTTTTATTTTGATGATAAGAACAAAAAAAGGCGGAGGAAAAATAGATACATCTGCTATGCATTAATCTTAAAATTCGTTTGTAAACTGTTCAAATAATTCTATTTAAAAAATCCATTTCTTTTAGCTTTAAAAGAAATGGATTTTTTTTACTATAATTTTAAGTTAATCCGTGTCAAAAAACATTGTTCTTCCTAACAAAATGAATACATTTAAATCTTAGTTTTATTAAAAATTTTCGATGAAAAAAAACTTATATTTTTTACTGATATTATTAATCTCCTTCACTTCTTTCTCTCAAGAATCTGTTCAATTAAAATCTCAAGTAAGGCATAGTATTGATGAAATTAGAGATTTTGTTGCTATTCCAAATAATGCAACAGAACATGCCGATATTAATAGAAACCTTACGTGGTTAACTAAAAAATTTAATGAGCGAGGTTTTAATTCTTCAATACTTCCTACAGATGGGGAATCTATTTTTTTTGCAACGCTTCCTATTCAAGATAATAAGCCTACCATCTTATTTTATATGCATTTTGATGGGCAAGCTGTAGATGCTTCAAAATGGAATCAATCCAACCCGTATGAAGTTATCCTTAAATCTCCAAATGGAGAAGAATGGAAAAATGAATCTTTTGATGAACTTAATACGGATATAAATTATGATTGGAGACTTTTTGGACGATCTACTTCTGATGATAAAGGGCCAATTGTCATGTTTTTAAATGCTATAGATTTATTGAAAAAGAATGCTGTTTCTCTACCTTTTAATGTAAAAGTGATATTAGATAGCGAAGAAGAAAAAGGAAGTAAAGCATTGCCCAAAGCTGTAAAAAAATATCGTGAATTATTCGAAGCTAATTTTCTAGTTATCAATGATGGTCCTGTTCATAGTACTGGAAAACCAACAGTTGTTTATGGTTGTAGAGGAATTACAACTTTAACACTCACAACCTACGGCCCAATAAAACCTCAACATAGTGGGCATTATGGGAATTATGCTCCAAATCCTGGATTTCAATTAGCGCAAGTACTTTCTAGCATGAAAGATGCTAATGGAAAAGTAATTATAAAAGGATATTACGATGGTATTACTATTGATGAAACAACAATGGCAATTCTTAAAAATGTTCCTGATGATGAAGCAAATATAACTACCAATTTACAAATAAAGACTCCGGAAAAAGTAGGTAGCTTCTATCAAGAATCTTTACAATATCCTTCATTAAATATTCGAGGTCTTACTTCTGGTTGGACAGGAGAAAATAGCCGGACAATTGTACCAGAAAGTGCAACCGCAGAGATTGATATTAGACTCGTTCCAGAAACTAACGGTAAACGCTTAAAAGACTTAATAAAAAAACATATTCAAAATCAAGGTTTTTTTATCGTAAAATCTGATCCAACTAAAGAAGAACGATTAACACATGATAAAATTATTAAAATAGAAGAAGGTATTGTTACCGAAGCTTTTAGAACTGATTTAAATAATAAATATGGAAATTTTATTGTCAAAAACTTAAAAGATAAATTTGAAAAAGATGTGGTGCAAATTCGTATTATGGGTGGAACAGTACCAATCGCATCATTTGTAAACGAACTAAAAATACCAGCATTTATAGTTCCTATGGTAAATCCAGATAATAATCAACATAGTCCAAATGAAAATTTAAGGATTAGTCAAATCGAATATGGAATACAGGCATTTTATACGCTTTTAGCAACTCCTTTTAGTGATCTTTAACGTTTACTAACAAGGCTTTATACCTATATTAACTAAGGTTTTCCTGTTTTTTCTTTATATTAAAAATGAACATAAAAACTAAACTATGGGAATTATTCAAGATAAAAGATTAAAAAGAAAAGTAAAACAAAGTAATCCAACAAATCCGACAGGAAATACAAATATCAACACAAATAAGTTTGATATTGATAAACAGACTATTAAAGATCAACAAAATAAAAAGTAATAGCTAAAAGTAATTAGCATATTGTAAAACCCGAAAATCAAGAGTATTGAATTTCGGGTTTTTATCTTTTAAAATTTTATAATCAGATAAACTTCCCACAGCCCGGTTAGCTGCTCCAGAAGGTGCTATTAGCGAAACAGTTTTAATTACTCGTCCATTGAATTCAAAACTATGTATTCTTGGAACTAAATTTGAAATAACATCTAATTTTAAATTATGCTCTTTCAAATGTTTCCTAAAAAAATATTCAGGTCCATTTTTACTATTCCCTCCTGTAAACAAAAGTGTATCAACATTTGAATATTCTTTTAAATATGACAGAAGATTTCTTAGTATAATATTCTGCATTCCTAAATCAGAAGCATCAATTTTCTTGCGCTCTGCACTTTCTACGATATCGCAAATACCAATATTACGCTCTCTTAAAAAATTCATTCGCTGTTGAATTGCTACATCAGTAGTTTCATAGACTAAATCCAATTTAAAAATTTTATCTAATATGGGCCATAATTGTCCATCTCTACTTCCATAACAAAAATTCACATCTCCTTCTTTTAAGTCTCCAATCGTAAAACGTGGTGGCGGTAAAGTGCCAACAATTAATTTTGTAGCTTCTTTAAAAAGAAAGGGTTCATAGGGGTGTTTATGAAAAAAAATACTACTCAAAATTTAAATGTTAGTTTTTTTCAGTTCTTTAACTCTGCGTATGATACTAGCATTTTGTCTAAAACTAACTTTAGACATTCTTTCTGACTCTAAAATTATTTCATCTAATAAGTCTGAAGATGCCTTTGTTTTCCCATTTCTAATAAAAAAATTTGCTAATTCTAGTCGTTCTTGATAATTACTATATGGAGCATCAAAATGTAAAAGTAACTCTTCGGCTTTTTCAACATTTCCAATTTTCTCTAAAGCCAAAGCATACAAGAAACTAGCTTTTGATTTTTTGAATTTAGTACCTTCAATACTACTTTCTCCTATTGCTATTACTTTATTCCATTGGGAAGAAAAATAATAAGCTTCTAATAATTTAGATAACGCATAGGCATCATTCTTAAACATATCTTTAAGAGAATCTTCATAATTTTCTATCGCTTTATCGTACATTTTTGCTTCTAAATAAGCATCAGCTAAGGCAACTTGATTTTCAAAAGTTTCAGCAAATTTGAATCTCTTTTCTAAATCAGTTATTTTTTTTGTAGGATTTATAACTGCAGTAATTCCATCTTGAACTTTATCAATATCTCTTTTATTAAATACATTCATAAAAAGATATAGTAATGCCCCCACAACCGGAAGAAATAAAATAGCAAAAATCCAATAGTAAGAATTACGATTTGTATAGCAATGATAAACGCAATATACTTGAAGGGCAACACCTAAATAATAAAACATATTCAAATTTATAAAGATCTACACATTCTTTATAAGAATTAAAAAAAATTAATAAAAAAACCTATAAGTTTAGCACTACTCATAGGTTTTTTTAGTCAAACTAATTATCTACTTTAAGCAGAATTACGACTTGCGTTTATATTTCCATAAAGAGAACGGGTTACAATTTTTTCATAAAGTTCTTTAAATGATGAATCCTCACCAATTTTTTGAAGTGCATATTGTTGTATAACCAATAAAGGCAGCACTATATTTTCACGAATTTTTATAGATTCTCTTGAAATATGCTCTTTTTCCATTAATATTTCCATATCAGAAATTAGCAAAAGCATTTCTTTAGATAATTCATACTCATCATGAAGAATCATCCAGAAATCACCATATTCTTTATTCTCTTTCATATAGCTTGTTAGTTCAAAATAACATTTTGAAAGAGACATCATACTATTTGACATTAATGCTTTAAAAAATGGAACTTCGTTATAAAGTGCTTTTACCTCCTCTAATCTGCCTTGGTCTTTCATTGTTTTAATGGCCGTTCCTAAACCAAAATAACCTGGCACATTTTGTTTTAATTGACTCCAAGAACCAACAAATGAGATAGCGCGAAGATCTGAAAGCTCTAATTTAGCTTTATTTCCTCTTTTCCCCGGACGGCTACCAATATTTGCTTTTGTATAATATTTAAGCGTACTCATATTTTCTAAATACGGCATAAATTTATCATGATGTTTTAATGCATCGTATTTTTCAAAACTAAGATCAGAAAGTTCTTCAATTAACTTTCTTGATGCACTTGTTATCACATTTTTTTCACCAAAGAAATTATTAGACAAACCTGCCGTTAATAATTGTTCACAATTGTAGATAAATTGCTCTTTAGTACCATAAGTACTCGTAATTGTCTGTCCTTGAATGGTCAACTGAATTTCATTGTTGGCAATATCTTTTGTTTGAGCAGCATAAAAACGATGTGTTTTTCCACCACCACGTGCTGGTGGACCTCCACGACCATCAAAAAACAAAGCTTTAATATTGTTTTTTGCGCATACTCCTGAAAGGCTTTCTTTAGTTTTCAGAATAGACCAGTTTGCTTTTAAATACCCTCCATCTTTAGTTCCATCAGAAAAGCCAAGCATCATCGTTTGCTTTTCTTCTCTTTGTTTTACATGTGCCATATATTCTGGCATATCAAATAATTGTTGCATGATTGCTTCTGAGCGATCCATACCTTTCATTGTTTCAAAAAGAGGAACAATATCAAATGAAATTTCATCTGATGGCCAACCACACCAGCGAAACAAGCCATACACAAAAAGCACAGAAAATATATCTTCTGAGTTACTTATTATATACCTATTACAACCTTCTTCTCCATTCTTTTCTTGAATAGATTTTAATTGACTAATATTTTTAATGGTATCCGATACAATAGCCTCATCATAATCATCAGCTACTAACTTTAGGTCTTTATGTACTAAAATATCTATAAGTTCAGCTTCACTAAGTTCGGTTAAATCTTGATTAATTATTCCATTTTGTTTCAATACTGCCTCAATAACTTTAGTATGCATTCCATGATCTTGGCGTACATCTAAGGTGGCAAAATGTGTCTTGAAAATTTTAACTTTATCCATAAAATAATCGAGATCCTCTAAATATAATTTATGATATTTAGCTACTAAAATTTCTCTGATTTTATTTAAAGGTCCAATAATATCGTTATATCCAACTTGTTTGTTTGGATTAAACATGGCTGTATATAAATTTAATCGCAATTCATTAATAAATTCTTGAAGATCAGTAAATGTTAGTTTTTGTTGTAACTTCTTTAAATCATTATAATAACATTTCATTAAAGTAACTCGCAACTCATCTGCTACTTTACTAGTAATATCAGCTGTTACAAAAGGATTTCCATCTCGGTCACCACCTGGCCAAAAACCTAATTTCATGATATTATAGTTTTCAAAATGAGTATCGCTAATATTTCTTTTTAAATAGGCATACAATTCACCAACGGCTTCATAATACACATTTCTTAAAATATAGATGATATTTTTAGCTTCGTCTAAAGGAGTTGGCTTTTTAGAATTAATAAGAGATGTAAGTCCTAATTGCTGTAAAGTAATATCAATATCATCTATTTTATCACCTAATATTAAGGTTCTCAATTCTGATATAATATCTAATACTGCAGGCGTATAAAATTGTGTTGGGTGTGCTGTTAAAACTAAACGAGCACTAAATGTAGATAGTTGTTCTGCAATTTTATCCCAGCTTTTATTTTTATCTACGAGCTCAAAATAATCCTTAATTGTCAGGTTATTACTGTGCTTGTATAATTTAGGAAACGCGGCATCTTCAACACTATCATACAAAACCACTTGCCTTTCTACATATTGAATAATGCGAAACATAAAATCTATACGTTCCTTTTCTGATGCAATATCAACATAGTTTTGAAAAAAAGATTCTAAGATTTCTTTCGGATTTTTACCTGATTTAAGACCTTTTTGGCACTGATCTAACATTAATGGAATAACCATTCCTACATTTTCAATATTACGATAGGGTAAATTCAAAAACAGGCTGTTATACACATTAAATTTATTATTAACCGACTTTTTAAATTCTTCTAACCTCTGTAATTCCTTCATATTCTCTTATTTTCTTAAACTATTAGGTTACTATTTTTAATAATGAAATGTAATCTCCTTACACTTTATTACATCACATTAAATTCATTAATAACTATTCTATAAAATCCTTTTGAATCAAATTAAACAAAAGGATTATTAATTCTATTTTTATTTTATTTCAAAGTTAAAACCAAGTCATCTGAATTTACCAAAGTCCCTCCGTTTAACTTAATTACATCTACCACACCTTCTTCTGTTGCAGTAACTGTAGTTTCCATTTTCATAGCTTCAATTACAAATAAAGGCTGATTACGTTTTACTTCTTGCCCTTTTTTAACTAAAACATTTGATAGCAACCCTTGTAAAGGTGCGCCAATTTGCTTGCTATTTGAAGCATCAGCTTTTACATTTTCAATTTTAGTTACTTTTATAGAACTATCTTTGATAACCACATTACGCAGTTGCCCATTAACTTTAAAATAGATACTTACATTACCAGATTCATCAGGCTCTCCTTTCAACATTAAAGAAACCAAAATATTTTTACCACGATCTAATTCTACCATGATCTCCTCTCCTATTTCCATACCATAAAAGAAATTCTTCGTTGGAATGTTCATCACATTACCATACTTTACGTGATTATTATAGGCATCTGTAAATACTTTCGGATATAATTTATAAGAAAGAAAATCAGTGATTAATAATTCTCTCCCCATACCTACTTTGAATTTTTTCTTAAAAGATTTAAATTCCTTATCAAAATCGATAGGTTCTAGATGAGCATTTGGTCTTTCTGTATAAGGCTTTTCATCTTTTAAAATAATTTTTTGCAATTCTTTTGGGAAACCACCAACGGGTTGACCCAAATCTCCTCTAAAAAAGCTTTTTACAGATTCGGGAAATGAAATATCCTCACCTTTAGTCAATACATCATCAACTGTGAGGCTATTACTAATCATATACTGCGCCATATCACCTACTACTTTAGAGCTTGGTGTAACTTTAATTACATCTCCAAAAAGTTGATTTACCTCTCCGTACATTTTAGTAATTTCAGGAAATTTATCTTCCAAACCTAAAGCAATAGCCTGTCCTTTTAAGTTTGAATATTGCCCGCCTGGTATTTCATGTTTGTATACTTCTCCTGTTCCAGATTTTAAGCCAGACTCAAAAGTGTAATAGTAATTACGAACTGTTTCCCAGTAATTTGAATACTCTGCAAGTTTTTCTGTGTTTAAATTATTTGCCCTTTCCGTAAAACGCAACATTTCAATAACCGAATTAAAATTAGGCTGTGACGTCAAACCTGACAGACCACCCAGCGCAACATCAATAACATCAACACCCGCTTCAACAGCTTTTAAATACATGGCTGCTTGTGTAGACGAGGTGTCATGCGTATGCAAATGAATAGGAATATTAATTTCGGATTTTAAAGCTGAAATTAATTCGTAAGCCGCATAAGGTTTTAATAAGCCTGCCATATCTTTTACTCCCAAAATATGAGCCCCTGCGTTTTCGATATCTTTTGCTAGTTGTAGGTAATATTTTAAATCATATTTAGTCTTAGAAGAATCTAAAATATCTCCTGTATAACAAATAGAGCCTTCTGCTAATCCGCCTGTTTTTGTTCTAACATGTTCAATACATGGCGCAATAGATTTCATCCAGTTTAGAGAATCAAAAATTCGAAAAACATCAATTCCTGTTTCCCAAGATTGTTCGACAAATTTTTCAATAAGATTATCTGGGTAAGCTGTATACCCTACTCCATTTGATCCTCTTATCAACATCTGCAACAATACATTTGGCATCGCTTTTCTTAAACTCGAAAGACGTTCCCATGGGTTTTCATATAAGAATCTTAAGCATACATCAAAAGTTGCTCCTCCCCAAACTTCCATACTAAAAATTTCAGGATGATTTTTCGCATAGCCCTCGGCTACTTTCATCATATCAATAGTACGCATACGTGTTGCCAATAAACTTTGGTGTGCATCACGCATTGTGGTATCTGTAAAATGTACTTTCTTTTCATTTTTCAACCACGCTGAAAATTTATCAGGCCCTAGTTCCGTAAGTAAATCTTTTGTTCCTTTCGGATAGGGATAAAGTTTTGGAAATGCAGGTATTACTGGTTTTGAAAATATATGTTTAGGATCTTTTTTCTTTACATCGGGGTTTCCATTTACAATAACATCGCCTAAAAACTCTACTAATTTATTGGCACGATCACGAGGCTCAATAAACTCAAAAAGTTTGGGTTCATTTTTTATAAAGTTAACAGTAACATTACCCTCTCTAAAAGTTGGATGTTTTAAAATATTATCGAGAAAAGCCATGTTGGTCTTTACACCACGAATACGAAATTCCGCTAATGCTCTTCGCATTTTTCTACAAGAGCCATCTAAAGTTCTACTAATGGCGGAAACTTTTACAAGCATAGAATCAAAGAAAGGTGATATTACCACACCTTGATATACACTACCAGCATCTAAGCGAATACCTAAACCAGAAGCACTTCTATAGGTTGTAACCACCCCATAATCTGGTTTAAAATCGTTGGCAGGATCTTCAGTAGTTATTCTACATTGTAATGCATAACCTGTAATTTTTACAGCCTCTTGATTTTCTATTTTTATTTGTTTATCTGATAATTTATATCCGCCAGCAATAAAAATTTGAGTCTTTATCAAATCTATATTGGTAATCATTTCGGTTACCGTATGTTCTACTTGGACTCTTGGATTAACTTCTATAAAATAAATACTACCATCATCATCTACTAAAAATTCAACAGTACCAATATTATTGTAGTCAACAGCTTTGCAAATATATATAGCATATTTATAAAGACTATCTAATGTTTCCTGCGGCAATCCTAACGATGGTGCAAACTCTATAACTTTTTGATAACGACGCTGTACCGAACAATCACGTTCATAAAGGTGAACGATATTACCATGCATATCGGCAACAATTTGAATTTCAATATGCTTTGGATTTTCAACAAATTTTTCTAAAAAAACAGTATCATCACCAAAAGCATTTAAAGACTCTCTTCTTGCCTCCGGAAATCCTTTTCTAAGTTCTTCCTCTGTTCTAATCACACGCATTCCGCGACCACCACCTCCAGAAGCAGCTTTTAGCATGACTGGATAACCAATTCTTTGAGCCTCAGACAGCGCAACATCAATAGTAACTAAATCTTTTTCACTACTCTGAATAACGGGAATATTGTTAGCCACAGCAACTTCTTTCGCTGTTATCTTATCTCCTAATGCCTTTAAAACAGAAACTTTAGGTCCAACGAAAACTATTCCGTTCTCCTCGCATTTTTGAGCAAATTTTGCATTTTCAGATAAAAAACCATAACCTGGATGAATGGCATCAACATCATTATCTATAGCAACTTTTATAATGGCATCAATATCTAAATAAGGTTTTAAAGGTTCATTTTCTTCTCCTATCTGATAACATTCATCTGCTTTATACCTGTGTAATGAATACCGGTCTTCGTAGGTGTAAATTCCAACGGTTTTAATACCGATTTCTACACATGCTCTAAAAATACGGATAGCTATTTCTCCTCTATTTGCTACTAAAACCTTTTTAATTTCCATCTAAAATTATGCTCTGAGATTCTTGAAAAGATCAGGTTAAAAAAATTCGATCGTTAATTAACAAATTTACATTTTTTGAAGTTGCATAACAATTATATAAAAGCATATAATCATGCTATTTTGTTACAATTCAACAGTGTTTTTAGTGTAAAATAGAAAAAGAATTAAAAAAATTAACTTATTAAGTCAGGTTTTATAATCTTTAGATAACTGAATGAATAAAATTAAAAAAAGTAATTTTTGCAATTATCTATCAAATAGATTATTTTTAAGTAAAAGCGAAAATTATGGGAAAAGGTGATAAAAAATCTAGAAAAGGTAAAATAGCCAACAATTCATACGGTTCAAGAAGGCCTAGAAAAATTAAAAAAAGGCTTACCGTAGAGGAAAAAATCAATATTAAAAAGAAAAAATAACTTATATTATCTTATAAATACAGGTTGATTTTCTTTTAAAGTATGCTCTTTACTAAATAAATAACCATCAATATCAAAATTTTTAATATCATCAAAAGTCTTTGCTTGGTTATCTATGATATATCGCACCATAGAACCTCTTGCCTTTTTAGCAAAAAAACTGATAACTTTTAAAGTATCATTTTTCCAATCTTTAAAAATGGGCGTAATCACTGGAACTTTTAATTTTCCCTCATCAATTGCACCAAAATACTCATTACTAGCTAAGTTAATAAATAACTCATCGTTTTCTAAAACAGAATTTAAATATTCTGTCAATTCTTTTTTCCAGAATTCATGCAGATTTTTCTTTCTTCCAACTTTTAATTGGGTTCCCATCTCTAACCTATATGGTTGAATTAAATCTAACGGCTTTACTATTCCATAAAGTCCCGAAAGTATTAAAAGAGTATTTTGTAATTGATCTAATTTATTCTCAGGAATGGTATAAGCATCTAGTCCTTGATATACATCTCCATTAAAACCATAAACTGCGGGTCGTGCATTTTTAGGAGTAAAAGGTGTCGAAAATTCTTGATTTCTTTCCCAATTTAATTGTGCTAAATTATCAGATATGCTCATTAGCTTTGATAATGCTTTTGGTTTTTTCTTTGCTAAAATCGCATTTAACTTTTCTGCTTGCGCTAAAAAATGAGGTTGAGTATATCGTAATGTTGGTAATTTACTTTCAAAATCAAGAGACTTTGCTGGAGAAATAACAATTTTCATTTGCTGCTATTTATTTTTAATTATTTAGATGTAATGTATGTAACATCTTATTCAATAGTTATAACTATGAAAAATCATTTCATAATATTTTGTCAAGCAAAAATAGTAAAGAATTTAGGCAATTTTTCTACTTAAAATAAAGAGTTTTCAATAGTAGTATTATCAAAATCTATTCGTCGGCACTATGCCTCGCATAGTTTCTCCATTTTTCTATACAATTTGCCATATCTTCTGGAATTTCCGAATCAAATCTCATAAATTCATTAGTTACAGGATGAACAAAACCCAAAGTCTTAGCATGCAAAGCTTGTCTTGGTAATATTTTAAAGGCATTTTCTACAAATTGTTTGTATTTTGTAAAGGTGGTCCCTTTTAATATTTTTTCACCTCCATAACGTTCATCATTAAACAAGATATGCCCAATATGCTTTAAATGAACCCTAATTTGATGGGTTCTTCCTGTTTCTAATTTACAAGATATTAAAGTAACATAACCCAAACGTTCTAATACTTTATAATGCGTTACAGCTTCTTTACCTTGGTCTCCATCAGGAAAAACTGTCATTTGCAATCTATTTGATGGATGTCGGCCTACATTGCCCTCTATAGTTCCTGAATCTTGCTCCATATTACCCCAAACCAATGCAACATATTCGCGCTCACTTGTTTTATCAAAAAACTGTTTTGATAATTGTGTCATTGCAGCATCAGTCTTAGCTATTACTAAAAGCCCTGAAGTGTCTTTATCAATTCTATGTACTAATCCTGGTCTTTCATTCCTATTAACAGGTAAATCTTTCGTGTGATGCAATAATGCATTTATTAAAGTTCCTGAATAATTACCATGACCTGGGTGTACTACCATTCCTGGTGGTTTATTTACTACTAATAATACATCATCTTCGTAAACTATATTTAAAGGAATATCTTCAGGAACAAGTAAATATTCATGTGGAGGATGCTCAAATAAAACACGAACCTCGTCTCCTGCTTTTACTCTATAATTTTGTTTTACAGGAACATCATTAACCCAAATATGGCCATCTTTTGCCGCTTGTTGAATTTTATTACGCACTGCATTTTCAATGAAGTTCATTAAAAACTTGTCTACCCGTAATGGTTCTTGCCCTTTGGATGCAACAACTTTATGGTGCTCAAAAAGTTCGTCTTTTTCTAACTCTGAGCCTTCTTCTGCTTCCATATATTATTGCGAATCTGATTTGATCTGCGAACTTTGGCTTTCGTTTCCGTTGCCACAAATCAATTCTATTTTTGAAGTTTTTGGTAGTTTATAACCTTCTTCAATATACTTACCCTTATATTTTATACGGTAAACCATATCTTTTCCAAACTCATCAATATACGTAACTCTTTGAACATCTAAACCAACAGCCCTAAGTTTTGCAGTAGCATTACGCAGTGTTACCTGTATAATATCTGGAACAGACACTTTAGCATATCCTGAAGGATTAACAGTAACATATATTTTCCTGTTTTGTTTGACTTTATTTCCTGCTGGTGGATTTTGTTCTATTACTGAAAATCGTGGATATTCTGGATTATAATTTGCCGAATCTAAAACTTCATATCTTAAATCTGCATCTTCGATAACTTTTCTCATTTGAATAACTGAAAGTTTTGCCAAATCTGGAACTTCAACAAATTCGTTATGATTTGTTGAACTTTTCAGCCATTGCAAGACACCGAAAACAAATAAAATTAAAACCAAAAGAGCGAGCCCTAGTTGAATAAAAAAAACTTTGCTTTTCAGAAAGTTCAGAAAATTTTTCATGATATAAGATCTTGTAATGGCAAATATAAGAAATGACCAACAACAAACGAATGGCTATTTGCTAAAATATCAATTATAATAATTAGCATTCATGTAAAATAATTTAATTATTAATAGCAAAAACCAATGTCTTTTTCTTTACTTTGACTACTCTTATTGTTTTATTTATTCAAACACTTTAACAAGACATGAAGAAAAATATTGCCATTATTATGGGCGGTTATTCAAGTGAATATAAAATATCACTTAAAAGCGGTAGTGTAGTTTATAAATTTTTAGATAAAGAAAAATTTAATCTTTTTAAGATACACATCTTTAAAGAAAAATGGATTTATGTCACCGATGACAATGAAGAATTTCCTGTTGATAAGCATGATTTTTCAATAAAAATAGATACCATAAAAATTACTTTTGATTGTGTATTTAATGCCATTCATGGAACTCCAGGTGAAGATGGTTTAATGCAATCTTATTTTGAATTATTAGGGATTCCCCAGACTTCATGTGATGCATACCAATCTGCACTTACCTTTAACAAACGCGATTTGTTAAGTGTCTTAAAACCCTACGGAATTAAATCTGCAATATCGTATTATCTTAATTTAGGTGATCCTATTGATGAAGATATTATCTTGAAAAAAGTTGGATTACCATGTTTTGTAAAAGCAAATAAGGCAGGTAGTAGTTTTGGAATATCAAAAGTTTACAAAAAAGAAGAATTTGTAAGAGCAATAGAAAACGCTTACAAAGAAGATGATGAAATTATTATTGAAAGTTTTTTAGATGGAACTGAAGTATCTGTTGGTGTTATAAAATACAAAGGGGAAACTAAAGTTTTACCTATCACTGAAATTGTTTCTGAAAATGATTTTTTTGATTATGAAGCCAAGTATGAAGGAAAATCAAAAGAAATTACTCCAGCAAGAATCTCTAAAACACAAGAAAATAATGTCATAGCTATTGCAAAAAAAGCATATGATGTTTTAAAGATGAAAGGCTTTTCAAGAAGTGAATTTATATTTATTGGTGATGAGCCTATTATGCTTGAAATGAACACAACACCCGGTTTAACCGAAGAAAGTATATTACCTCAACAAGCTCAAGCTGCTGGAATTACATTACCAGAGCTTTTTGAAAACGCAATACATGAAGCTTTAAATCAAAAATAAGTAACTTTAATTTTAAAATTCAAAAAATGAGACGTGCTATTTTTCCTGGTTCATTTGATCCATTAACATTAGGCCATTATGATATTATTCTGAGAGGAATAACCCTTTTTGATGAGTTGATTATTGCAATTGGAGTGAATTCAGATAAAAAATACATGTTTTCATTAGAAGATCGGAAACGATTCATAAAAGATGCATTTATAAATGAACCAAAAATAAAAGTATTAACCTATGAAGGGCTTACAGTTGATTTTTGTAAAAAAATTAATGCAAATTTTATTTTAAGAGGACTTCGAAATCCAGGAGATTTTGAATTTGAAAAAGCAATTGCTCATACAAACAGAAAACTTTCGGAGATAGAAACTGTCTTTTTACTTACATCATCAGGTAAATCATATATAAGTTCTTCCATTGTAAGAGATGTTATAAAAAATGGTGGAGATTATACAGGTTTAGTTCCAGAAACTGTGCGAGTAAATTAAGTAAGATAATGTATATATAAATCTTACATTAAAACAATAATTATAAGCACTATTAAAACTATGTTTTGAGCACAAATTGCAAGAAAATTCTTTAATAAATAAATTAGTTATTGTGTTATAATAACACTAATTGTATTTGTCACAACTAATTTGAAAGAATTCACAACAATACAGCACATAGTTTAAATTTACTTTCTACATTAGTAAGAAATTTATTACTCTAGTTGGAACACCAAGTTAAAAATACGACTAATTACTTAATTAAACAGTTGCCAAAAGCTACTGCTTATATTAATTTGAATTATGATATTATTCATATTTCAGACAGCTGGGTAACTAATTTTGGAGTATCTCCAAATCAAAAATTCGACGCCACTATTTTAGAGCTTTTCCCTAGCTTAAATCAGAAATGGAAAAAAGAAATTAATAATGCCTTTTTAGGCATTAAGAATATTACTAGTATCAATGAGTATCATAATGAAACAAAATCTCCGAGTTGGATTGAATGGATTATTATGCCGTGGTATGATGAAAAAGAAAATATCATTGGAGCAATTATTCAATGTGAAGATGTTTCTGAAAAAGTTCTTAATAAACAAAAACTAGAAAAATTAGAAATTTTATTAAGCGTTAAATCAGAAGTTTCTAAAATTGGTAGTTGGGAATATAATGCTATAACAGATGAACTAACTTGGTCTATAATGACTAAAAAAATTCATGAAGTTCCTCTAGAATATATCCCAGATATTCAAACTGCAATTGACTTTTATAAACCAGGAGAAAATCAAGAACGTATAACTGAATACGTAAAAAAAGGAATAATTAAAGGACAACATTGGAATGATAAATTTCAAATAATTACTGCTAAAGGAAATGAAATTTGGGTTGTAGCAACTGGAAAACCCCTCTTTGACAACCATAAATATATTGGAATGATTGGATCTTTCCAAGATATAACAGAAGAAGTTAAGACTCAACAAAAAACTAAAGAAAGTGAGCTTTTACTTAGAACTTTAATAGATAATTTACCGCTTAATGTTTTTATAAAAGATTTAGATTCTAGAAAAATTCTAGTAAATAAATCAGAATGTGAATACTTAGGTGTTTCAAATGAAGATTTAATTGGAAAGAATGATTTTGATCTTTATGAGAGAAATAGTGCCAAAATATCAAGAGAAGAAGATTTAAAAGTAATACAGTCTTTGCGGCCAGTACTAGGTAAAGAAACAGTTTGTGTTAAAAAAGATGGTACAAAAACTTCTTTTTTAACTTCAAAAATACCTTTATTAAACGAATATCAAGAAGTTGTAGGTATTGTAGGGTTCAGCCTCAATATAAACGCCATTAAACAAAAAGAAGAAGAATTAAGAAAACTTGTAAATATCTCATCAATACAGAACAAAAAACTTTTAAACTTCGCTCATATTGTTTCTCATAATTTGAGGTCACACACTGCTAATTTTTCTATGTTATTAGGATTTTTAATAAAAGAAAAAGATGATGTCGAAAGAGAAAATTTATTAAAAATGCTCATCTCATCTTCTGATAATTTACTAGAAACTATAGATAATTTAAATGAAGTTGTTGAGATCAATACAACCCAAAACTTAATAAAAAAACCTATCCATATAAATTCTAAAATTAAGTCAATTCAAAAAAGTCTTAAATCACTAATAAAAAATAAAGATGCAACTATTATAAATTTCATTTCAGATGATATTTATGTAAAAGGAATTAACTCATATGTGGATAATATATTACTAAATATAATCTCTAACGCTATTAAATTCGCAAGACCTAATAAGGATCATATTATAGAATTAAGTGCTGAAAAAGATGAAAATTACACTGTAATTATTGTAAAAGATAATGGTCTTGGTATTGACTTAGAAAAAAATAAAAATAAAGTTTTCGGAATGTATAAAACTTTTCATCAACATGATGATTCAAGAGGAGTAGGTTTATATATTTCTAAAAATCAAATAGAGGCGATGAAGGGGAAATTTGTTATTAAAAGCAAAGTAGACTGCGGGACTACTTTTAAAATCTATTTTAATGAAAATGATTAAAACTGTTTGTATAATAGACGACGACGCTATCACTATTTTTGGTATAAAAAAACTACTAAATACAGTTATTTCGTTTAATGAAATTGAGACATTCATAAATGGAAAATTAGCAATTGAAGAGTTTCAAAAATTACTTTCTGAAGGGAAAAATCTTCCTGAAATTATTTTTCTTGATTTAAATATGCCCATTATGGATGGATGGGAATTTTTAGAAGAGTTTATAAAGCTTGATATAAAAGAAACAATAATTATAAACATTGTAACATCTTCCATAAATAAAGAAGATAGAGAAAGATCAGAAGTGTATAAATGTAGAACACATCATTTTATTACCTACAACACAAAGCCTTTAAGTAAGGATGAAATTGAAAAAATAACCAACGCCGCTAAACAACAAAATTAAATTTTACCTATTTTTGAAGATTAATGCTGTGTAAAGTATGTTATTTGTTATCTGAATGCTATCAAGTTACAATAATAGCCTTCAAATAAAACAACACTCAATTACAGTAAAAATAATAAACTTCAAATTAGATGAAACTTTCCCTCAGTTTACTATTAGTGTTAATCTTATTTTCATGCGAATCTCAAAAAGAAAGAGAACGATCTGATTATAAAACCCAGTTCGAACTTTCAAATGGAGAAGAAACAGCAACATATGAAGAAACAATTAACTTCTATATTAAGTTAGCGAAAGAGTTTCCACAAATAAATATTCTAACAATTGGAGAAACAGATAGTGGATTCCCATTACATTTAGTAACTTATAATATTGAAGCTGATTTTAATTTCAAAAAAATTCAAGAAGCAAAAACTACAATTCTTGTAAATAATGGTATTCATCCAGGAGAAAGTGATGGAATAGATGCAACCATGATGTTGTTTAGAGATTTGGCCTTAGAAAAAATTACCCCTCCTGAAAATACAGTAATTGCAACCATTCCAATATATAACATTGGAGGAGCATTAAACCGAAATACTTCAACCAGAGCAAATCAAAACGGCCCAAAATCGTATGGTTTTAGAGGTAATGCTCAGAACTACGACTTAAATAGAGATTTTATAAAAGCGGATACAAAAAATGCAAAAACCTTTGCTTCAATTTTTCACCTCGTAAAACCTGATATTTTTATAGATAATCATGTAAGTAATGGCGCAGATTACCAATATACACTCACTCACTTATTTACACAACATGACAAGTTAGGTTTAGATTTAGGAGACTACTTACATAAAGAGATGATGCCCAAATTAGAAAAAAGTTTATTAGAAGATAATTGGGATATCACACCTTATGTAAACGTTTTTAATGAGGTGCCAGAATCTGGTTTTTCACAATTTATGGATTACCCAAGATATTCTTCTGGATATACTACATTATGGAATACTTTAGGTATGATGGTTGAAACGCATATGCTCAAACCCTACAAAAAAAGAGTTGAAGGAACTTACGAGTTAATGAAAAAAATGATAGCCATCGCAGAAACAGATGGTCAAAAAATAAAAGAATTAAGAGCAAAGTCAAATAAAGAAATCTTAGAATTAAAAAGTTACCCAACACAATGGGAAGTAGATACTACAAAAACATCAATTTTAAATTTTAAAGGCTTTGAGGCTGATACAATTATTAGTGAAGTAACAGGTTTTCCAAGACTCAAATATGACCGAAATAAACCTTTTACAAAACCCGTTGTTTATCAAAATTATTTTAAACCATCCGAAGTAATAAAAATACCCAATGCGTATATTCTTAAAAAGAATAAATACAAAATAATAGAATTACTAACTAAAAACGAAATTGCTTTTACTCGGTTAAAAAAAGACACTATTTTAGAAGTAGAATCATATCGGATAGAAGATTATGAAACACGAAAAAACAGCTATGAAGGTCACTATCCTCATTATGATACAAAAGTTTCAACATCAACAAAAAAAATACAATTTAATCAAGGCGATATTTTTATTCCTACCCATCAATTAGGCATTAGATATATAATTGAAACTTTAGAACCAACAGCAACAGATTCATTTTTTAACTGGAACTTTTTTGATACTATTCTACAACAAAAAGAAGGGTTTTCTCCTTATGTTTTTGAAGATATTGCATTAGAATTACTTCAAAAAAATAGATTGTTACATGAAGCTTTTCAACTTAAAAAAGAGAATGATGAAAATTTCGCAAATAATTGGTACGCGCAATTAGAATACATCTTTCAGCATTCAGATTATTATGAAGCAGCTCATATGCAATATCCTGTTTACCGAGTGGTTAATGATTTTGAGGTAAAAGCTGATTAAAATTAATCGTCAAATAGAATTTTAATGTTGGTGTAAGAATTTTGAAGCGCCTTAGCAATTTTTTCAGGTCCTTTCCATTTAACTTTTTCGATTCCTTCGTCAAGTTGTCCAACTAAATCGCCTTTGTAAGAAGTTGTCATAGCAAACCAATGAACTTCTTTAAGTTTATAATTACCGTTTCGTTTAAAAACGTGATAGGTAGTTTTTAAAATATTTTCTATTTTCAAACCCTGTACTCCTGTCTCTTCTTCTACCTCTCTAAGAGCACATTCTTCAAGGGTTTCGCCTTTATCTAGTTTCCCTTTTGGCAAATCCCACTTATTATTTCTATAAATAAAGAGTACCTTACCTTCTTTATTAGTAACTACACCACCAGCTGCAACTACTAAAGGAATTTTTTTAGTAAATTTATTTAGAATCTCCTCATTATTAGGATGATAGATATAAGCAACCTCAATCTTACTTTTAGCCAGTAAATCTATTGCTTCATTTATTGACTTTCCATTCAATAAAAAATATTTGTTATTGGCAATATCAGAGAGCTTATTTGTTAAAATCAACTCAGCCTCATTAACAAAAACTTTATACATTTGCATTATGGTTTTAAATAAAGACACCGCTAAAAAAACAGCAGAGCTACTATTGCAAATTAATGCAATTAAGTTGAATCCTGAAAATCCTTTTTCATGGGCTTCTGGATGGAAATCTCCTATATATTGCGATAATAGAATAATTTTATCGTACCCGTCAATCAGAAATTATGTTCGAGAAGAAATGGCTAAGCAAGTTGAAAAATTATATGGCAAACCAGATGTTATTGCTGGAGTAGCCACTGGCGCTATTGGCATTGGTATGCTTGTTGCTGATTACTTAGGGTTACCATTTATTTATGTGCGCCCCGAAGCAAAATCTCATGGCAGACAAAATCAAATTGAAGGCTCATTAGAAAAAAATCAAACGGTTGTAGTTATTGAAGATTTAATAAGCACTGGAAAAAGTAGTTTAAATGCTGTAAAGGCATTGGAAGAAGCAGGAGCAAATATAAAAGGAATGCTTGCTATTTTTACTTACGGATTTGATGTTGCAACAGAAAATTTCAAACAAAATAATCTGGAGCTTCACACCTTAAGTGATTATGAGAATTTAATACAACAAGCATCAGAAACAAATTATATAAAAGAAGAACAATTTAAAACATTGTTAGAATGGAAAATTAATCCTTCTGACTGGCAACAATAAGATTATGCATATAGAAACTCCAAAAAAAACCATTAATAAAAGTAGTCAACAAGTTTTTGATTTTTTAATTGATGTAAAAAACTTCGAGCACTTAATGCCTGAGAACATTAGCAAGTTTGAAGTAATTAATGAAGATCGTTTTCTCTTCGCGTTAAAGGGTATGCCAGAGATTGTATTGCAACGTAAAGAAATAACCCCTACAAGTAAAGTTGTTTTAGGTGCTGCAAGTGATAAGTTACCATTTACCCTAACGGCAAATATTGTTGAATTAGGCGCTAATGAAAGTGAAGTGGCTTTAAGCTTTGAAGGAGAATTTAACGCCATGATGGCCATGATGATCAAAACTCCAATTACGAACTTTATGAGTACTTTATCTGAAAACCTTCAGAAAATTTAATATAAAAGTTTTACTTGTTTCAAATCAAACGACATTAAAACTTCATCCTCAATTTCAACAATTAGTTTTCCTTCATCTGAAACATTTCTAATAATACCTGTAAACATTTCATTTAATTGATTTTTAAAAGTTGATGCTTTATCTTTTCTGAAAAGAACATTTAGATAAGACATCTTTAAACTACTTTCGTCATCCTCTAAAAATTGATTAAATATTTTTTTTAAATTTTCAAGTAATTTCATCAATATTTCATCTAAATCTAAGTGAGTTCCTAAAATCAACTTTAAAGATGAAACATTTGGCAGGTTTCCGAAATCTAACTGATTTATGTTTAATCCAATACCTATTATTGAAGCTTGTATTTTTGACCCAGAAAGTATATTTTCAATTAAAATACCACAAACTTTATTGTTTCCTGACAAAATGTCGTTAGGCCATTTTATCTTTAAATCTGGCAAATTAAGCTCTTTTAGTGTGTCATAAACAGCAAGTGAAACTCCTATATTCAGCATAAATTGATGCTGAACCAAGAGATTATTATGATTCTTTAATGCACTAAAAGTCAGGTTTTTACCTTTTTCTGATTCCCAAGTCGTTCCCATTTGACCCCTACCTTTATTTTGTTCTTTTGCAACAATAACAGTAAAATCTACAAGGCTACTATTGAGCATCATATTCTTCAAGTAAAGGTTTGTGGAGTCTGTGGCATCAAGTTTGATTATTTGCATGTAATAACTATTGTATAAAACTTCAATCTTATTGTTAAAAACAATAGCTAAGAAAACAAAAAAATAATAACTTTGCGAAAATTAAATTTTTTGAATGCAGAAAAAGCAAGCAAGCGTAGATGAACTCATCAGTTTTATTCTAGAGGGAATAGAAGAAGTTAAAGGAAATAATATTAATTTGCTTGACCTAAGAGAAATTGAAAATACGGTTTGCGACTATTTCATAATCTGTAACGGTACTTCTAACACGCATGTAAATGCAATAGTAGGCTCTATCCAAAAAACAGTTAGCAAGAACATTAAAGACAAACCTTGGCATGTAGAGGGTTCAGACAATTCTGAATGGATTTTAATGGATTATGTTAACGTTGTTGTGCATGTTTTTCAAAAACATGTTAGAGAATTTTACGATATCGAAGGACTTTGGGGTGATGCTAAAGTAACCGTGATTGAAAATAGTTTTAAATAAGAAAAAAAGAAAATGGCAAAAGAAAATAATGCAAGTCCAAAAAAACCAAAATTTAGTTCTTGGTGGATTTATGGTATCATAGCAGTTTTACTAATTGGTTTCCAGTTTTTTAGTAGTACAAATTTGACTAATACTAAAAAGACAACCACGTCTGAACTTCAAGAATACTTAAGAAACGGCGATGTTGCCAAAATTCTAATAGTTACAAACACAAGACAGGCAAAAGTATTTTTAACTAATGAAGCTTTAGAAAAGGACGTTCATAAAGATGTTTCTGAAAAGCCATTTGGATTATCAACTGCTGAAACACCTCAATATGTTTTAGATTATGGTGATCTTCAAAACTTTGAGAACGAAATTAAAAACGCTAAAACTGAGTACAATTTAGATACTATTGTAGATTATTCTACGGAGTCTAATATATTTGGCGATATACTTTTAAGCATTCTACCTTTTGTTTTAATTATTGGCATCTGGATCTATTTGATGCGAAGAATGTCTGGTGGCAGTGGCGGTGGTGCTGGTGGTCAGATTTTCAATATCGGTAAATCAAAAGCAAAACTTTTTGACGAAAAAACTGACACTAGAACTTCATTTAAAGACGTTGCTGGTTTAGAAGGTGCCAAAGAGGAAGTTGAAGAAATTGTAGAATTCTTAAGAAATCCTGATAAATACACATCTTTAGGAGGAAAAATCCCTAAAGGAGCTTTACTTGTAGGCCCTCCAGGAACTGGTAAAACATTATTAGCAAAAGCCGTAGCTGGTGAAGCTAAGGTTCCTTTCTTCTCGCTTTCAGGATCAGATTTCGTGGAAATGTTTGTTGGAGTTGGAGCATCAAGAGTACGTGACTTATTTAAACAAGCAAAAGACAAATCTCCAGCTATAATTTTTATTGATGAAATTGATGCTATTGGTAGAGCTAGAGGTAAAAATAATTTCACAGGCTCTAATGATGAGCGTGAAAATACCCTAAACCAACTTTTAACTGAAATGGATGGTTTTGGAACAAATACAAACGTAATTGTATTAGCCGCTACAAACAGAGCCGATGTATTAGACAAGGCTTTAATGAGAGCAGGACGTTTTGACAGACAAATTTATGTTGATTTACCAGATATTAGAGAACGTAAGGAAATTTTTGAAGTTCATTTAAGACCTATTAAAACTGCTGAAACTTTAGACTTAGATTTTCTAGCAAAACAAACTCCAGGTTTTTCTGGTGCTGATATTGCTAATGTTTGTAATGAAGCGGCACTTATTGCTGCTCGTAAAGAGAAAAAAGCAGTTACAAAACAAGACTTTTTAGATGCAGTTGATAGAATTGTTGGCGGTCTTGAAAAGAAAAATAAAATAATCACTCCAGGTGAAAAAGAAACTATTGCATACCATGAAGCTGGTCATGCAACTGTAAGCTGGATGTTAGAACATGCAGCTCCATTAGTAAAAGTTACTATAGTGCCAAGAGGTCAATCGCTTGGTGCAGCTTGGTACTTACCTGAAGAAAGACTTATTGTTCGTCCTGATCAAATGAAAGACGAAATGTGTGCTACTTTAGGTGGTAGAGCAGCAGAAAAAGTTATTTTCAACAAAATATCTACTGGCGCACTTAGTGATTTAGAAAAAATTACGAAACAAGCAAGAGCGATGGTTACTATTTATGGTTTAAATGACAAAATAGGTAACTTAACATATTATGATTCTTCTGGACAAGATTCTTACGGATTTTCAAAACCATATAGCGAAGAAACTGCACAAACTATAGATAAAGAAATTTCGATTTTAATAGAAGAGCAGTATCAACGAGCTATAGAGCTTTTAGAAAACAATAAAGATAAACTCACTACACTTGCACAGCGCTTACTAGAAAAAGAAGTTATCTTTAAAGACGATTTAGAAAAGATATTTGGCAAAAGAACCTTTGAAAAAGATGTAGCTGAAGAAGCAGCTGCAAAACTAGAAGAAGATAAGATTGAATCTGAAACTGATAAAAAATAAAAGAAGTAACGGCTAATGCATTTAAAACAAAACTTCTTTTTATTTTTATGCTAATTAAAATAAAAAAGTTATTGAAGTCTTAAAAACGAATGGGTCTATTTGATAAACTCTTTGGGGGTGGTAAGAAGAAAGTTTCTAGTGAAACAGCTGAGACTAGAGGTGTTCATATGCCTGATCTTGATATCCCTGCAGACGAAAAATTTACTATTTATTTTAAAAAAAATGGCGGTAAATTTATTTATTGTGATGGCATTTTAGATGTTCGTGAAGCTTTAAAAAATATTATTGAAGAAAATAATTGGAATGGAATTCCTTTTTTCTCTTTAGATAAAAGATTAGAAGATAAATTCTCGAAAGAATCCATTTCGTTTGTAAATAATGCCAAAAAAAGTGAAATATTTTTTACAACATGCGAACATTTAGTTGCCCAAAATGGGTCAATACTTATTTGTTCAAATCAAATAAAAGATATGAAACTTCATGATTTACCAGATAACTTTATTGTATTTGCAACAACAAGCCAACTTGTTAATTCTATCGGAGAAGGTCTGAAAAAAATAAAGAAAAAACATTTAAATAGTATCCCTACAAATATTACTACCATTAAACACTTTCAGTCATTAACTGAAGATAAAAAAGATTTTCTTACTTACGGTAGCAGCTCTAAAAATTTATATCTTATACTTCTGGAAGATTTATAGTATGAGAGAAATTTTTAGAAGGTTAATAACTGGGATCGTATACGTGGTCATTTTGCTTTCGGCAATTTTTTTAAGCTCAGACGCTTTTGATTTTTTATTTATGGCTTTTGGTCTTGCATGCTTGTTCGAATTTAAAAGAATAACAAAATTAAAAGGTTACTATATTTTTACAGCATATTTAGCACTTTGGTGGAGCTTCATATACTTTATTAATGATTATTCATATAGTAAATCTGTAATTAATATTTTAATGTTTATAACTATAACCATAAACATTGCTTTGCTTTTTTATCTTTTTTCAAAAAAAGAAAAGAACTTTACTTCTATCCAAAAATTCTTAATTGGTTTATTCTACATTGGAGGAGGTTGTATTTTTTTGACAATGATACCTTATCAAGAAAATAATTTTGCAAAATTTTTAATCATGGGAATTTTTATTCTAATTTGGGTAAATGATTCCTTTGCATACCTTGTTGGAAAAACAATGGGTAAAAATAAATTATTCCCAACAGTGTCTCCAAAAAAAACATGGGAAGGTACCATTGGCGGTTTATTATTTGCTTTGGTTGCTGCGTACTTTATGTCTAAATATGAAACTAACATTAGCTTAATTAAATGGCTTATTTTAGCATTAGTTATTGTAATATCTGGAAACTTAGGTGATCTTCTAGAATCAAAATTCAAAAGAGCAGCTGGAGTTAAAGACAGCGGCGCTATACTACCTGGTCATGGTGGTATGTTAGATAGATTAGACAGCTTGATATTCGCAGCTCCATTTGCATACTTAACCTTAAATATTTTTAATCATGTTTCATAAAGAAGGCCAAAAAATTATTTTAATTACCTTTTTCATTGTTTGTATAACTGTAGTTGCGGCCAATTTTTATATTGATATGTATTGGTTAAAGATGGGAGTTCAAATTAGTGCTCTTTTACTTTTAATTTTAATTCTTCAATTTTTCAGAAATCCAAAACGAAAAACAGCAAAAGATTTTAATGATATATTAGCACCTGTTGATGGTAAAGTTGTTGTTATCGAAGAGGTAGAAGAAAATGAATATTTTAAAGGAAAACGTATTCAGGTTTCGATTTTCATGTCTCCTATAAATGTACATGTTACAAGGTATCCGGCTAGTGGCGCTGTTGTATACTCAAAATATCACCCTGGAAAATACTTAGTAGCTTGGCATCCAAAGGCTAGTGAAGAAAATGAAAGAACTACAATAGTTATAAAAACACCAAAATTTGGTGAAATATTATACCGCCAAATTGCAGGCGCTCTCGCAAAAAGAATTGTTAATTATGCCGAAGTTGGTAATAGTGTGCACCAAGGGGAAGATGCTGGTTTTATAAAATTTGGTTCAAGGGTAGATTTGTTCTTACCTTTAGATTGTGCAATTACTGTAAAGTTAAATCAAAAAGTAGTTGGTGCTAAAACCTGTATAGCAAGTATTATAGAAAATAATGAAAACTGAAAAACTGTATAGTGACTTTTTAAATGCGGTGAACTTTGTTAATGAGTACACAGATCCTCTCCCTGCTGATTTACTACTCAAACTATATGCTTATTATAAAATTGCTAACGAAAATTTTGACAACCCAGGAAGTAAAACTCCCTTAATAAATGCTTTCAAGGCGAATGCTTTAATACAAGCTAAAAATTTATCTCAAAAAGATGCTATGAAAAAATATGTAGCATTGGTTAAAAAAGAATTGAGAGATAAGAAATAAGATTTTTTTTAATCCTTCACAAAAAGAATAAATCCTTGCCTATGTACATTCTCGATTTTTATCGATGAATCTTTACTTAGATATCCTCTTAAATGTGACACGAAAACATTCAAGCTTTTTTGGTTAAAATAATCGTTTTTACCCCAAATGTTCACTAAAATATCTTTATGCGAGCACAACTGGTTTTTATTTTTAGCTAACAACAATAACAATTCATTTTCTCTGCTGGTTAGCTTAATTATTTCATCTTGGTATTTTAATATTTGACTAGAAACATCTAATAAATAATCACCAATAACATAATCTTTTGTAGTATCACTTTCAGTTTTAGTATGCACCAGTCTTAACAAAAGAGCTTCTATTCTAGCCACTAACTCTTCTTCATCTATTGGTTTTTTTATATAATCTACAGCGCCAATTGAAAATCCTTTTAATACATCAATTTTCATTGATCTTGCCGTTAAAAACATAAAAGGCAAACTTGTGAATTGATTTTGAATTTTTGATGCAAGAGCAAATCCGTCTATATCTGGCATCATAACATCAAGTATTGCTAAATCAAAAATATTTGAATCAATAGAAACTAAAGCCTCTTTACCCGTTTTCACCCAAGTAATTTCAAAACCCTTCATTTTTAAATACTCTGAAAGTAAATAGCCTAATGAAAGATCATCTTCAACTAAAAGTAATTTATATTTATTTGAATTCATCATGATTAATTAATGGTAGTAGGATTGAAATTTTTGTCCCTTCTCCTATTTCGCTTTCTAATAGTATTTTACCCTTATGGTTTTGAACTACTTTTTTTACATAACTAAGTCCCAAACCATACCCTTTTACCTTATATAAATTTCCATCGAGAACCCTATAGTATTTCTGAAAAATACGTTGTTTATCCTTTTTTGCGATACCTTCTCCATTATCTATAATTGTTATTTGTAATGCTTTATTCTTTACTTCTGCTAAAAGTTTAATTATTGGTTTGTTTGAGTATTTTTTTGCGTTATCGAGTAAATTATTAATTGCATTTTCTAAATGAAAAACTTCTGCCTTAATAAGCAGTTTCCCTAAAGGTATTTGATAGGTAAACTGAGTATCATCGAGTTTTGAAAGTGTTTGAAACTCTTCACACAATTTATTTAAATTAGGTGAAAAATCTCCTATACTTAAATCAAATACTTTTTTTCTTTCTTCAAGGCTTCCTAATTCAAGTACTTTATCAATATGGTTTTTTAAACGACTTACTTGTTCTCTTATTAATATGATTATTGGTTTTTGCTCTTCTTTACTATCTTCCTCTAATATTTTAGTAGCTAATCCTATTGAAAAAACTGGAGTCTTTAATTCATGTGTAAGGTTATTAATAAACTCATTTGTGGTTACTAAAACTTTTCGCTGCCAATAAAAAGACCGTAATACCCAAATAACGACTATAATTATAGCCAACATAAAAATAAGGCTTGGAATCGTAAGTCCATTTAATTGATATAAAAAATATGTATTGATATCATTAAATTGTAATTCTAAAGTAAGATTCTTGTTGATTAAATTTGGCAAATAACCTTCTAATTGTATAGGATAAGTATTAATATTCTCATCTTTCTCAAAGATTTTAGGGGATCTTAAATAATCAGTAGAGTCTTTTGATATTATTTGATATGAAAAATTAGTAGTTATACCATTAGATGCTAATCTATCGGTTAAAAAATCATTTAAAAAGTGACTTGAAGCATCTTGAACACTATCAAGACTGGTATTAAAATAAGTATCATCTTTAGAAATAGATTTTCCTATTAAAAAAGTTAGTTCGTTCTCAGAAGAAAGATACTTCTTTATAATTTGACTGCTAGCTACTATATTTTTATTAAACTGAACTTTTGCTAAATTCAATCCAATTCTCAAATACTGATATTGCACTACGAATAATCCTAGTACAGATATTATAAATATTGTTATATATAATTTTCTTCCTTTCAAAACAGCATCCAAAGTAATTCAAAAATTACTTTCCTTAATTGTTATTAATTTATCATTAGTATAATTAACTTTTCATTAATCTTTTTGACTTATCATTAATCCGAAGCAATGGAATAACATCTTAATTTAGCCTCGAGTTAAGTTAATTAAAATTTAAAAGCTACTTAAAAATAGCTAATTATTAAAAAGCCGGCCTGTAAATGGCTGGCTTTTTAATATTAAGAGCTTTTAGCTTTATAATACAGTATAACCATTTCCCGAAGATTAGCCAATCACTAACCAATGAAAAAAAATTATATAAAATTTATAAAACAAATTAAGAAGAATAATTTACTTATGTTCTCTATAGGTTGTGTTTATTTATTTTTTGGAATTTTAAAATTTTTCTCTTCATTAAGTCCAGCTGAAGATATTGCTATACAAACCATAAATCGTTTGACATTAAACCTCATTCCATCAAATATTTCTTTAACGATATTGGCTATATGGGAAACAGCTATAGGTATTTTGTTAATCATAAATAAGTTTAATAAAACAATATTAATTTTAGCATTAGCACATATAATTTTAACATTCACACCATTGCTTCTTGTTCCAGAAGCAACATTTTCTAGTACTACTCATACTCCAACTTTATTAGGTCAATATATTTTTAAGAATATCATTATTGTCGCTGCTTTACTAACTCAATTACAAAATAAGAAAGTCATCTATGCAAAATCATAATTTATCTTTTAAAGCAATAGTATCTTTATGTATTATTACTTTATCTTATGCTTCAATAAATGCACAAGGTTGCGTTGCTATTCGTCACTTTTCATCGTGTGTAGGAAATAGTTTAGAAAACAATCTTTTACAAAAAGGAGATTTACAAATTGGTATGAATTATCGATATTTTAAATCTTTTCGTCATTTTAGAGGTACAGAAGAAGAACCAGACCGAGTTGCAAATAACTCAGAGGTAATTAACCATTCACATGCTTGGGATTATTTTCTTACCTATGGAATATCTGATAGAATGTATACCAGTATTACGATTCCAACAGTTATCAATACACGCTCATCATTATACGAACATGGTAGAACAGAGCGACATAACTCATTTTCAAGAGGATTAGCTGATATTAGATTAGGTGTTGGGTATTGGTTATTAAATTTAGAAGATCACATGAATGGCAATATTGCTATAGGATTAGGTGTAAAACTACCAACTGGGAATTACAATGCAACAGATATTTTCTATAATGTTGGTCCAAATGGAGAGCCACAAGTCAGACCAGTTGATCAATCTATCCAGCCTGGTGATGGTGGTTTCGGACTTACTATTGATTTTCAATTCTATCAAAAAATAAGCACTAATTTATTTGCTTACGGAGGAGGTTTCTATCTATTAAATCCTAGAGAAACAAATGGAATTAGAACATTTAGAGAAACGTTAAGTCCTGTTTTAGAGAATGAAGCTATAATGGCTGTACCTGATCAATATTCTGTACGTAGTGGATTAAGTTATAGTATCTCACCTACAATTTCTACTTCTTTAGGAGCAAGGTTTGACGCCGTTCCTGTTAAAGATTTAATTGGTGGAAACGAAGGATTTAGAAGACCAGGTAATGTGCTTTCTGTAGAACCTGGAATTGCTTATATGAAAAATAATTTTTCTATTAACTTAAATCTTCCTTTTGCTGTTAGAAGAGATAGGCCACAAAGTATTACTGATAAGCAAACAGAAATTGAAACTGGTGAACCTCGAAATGGAGATGCTGCTTTCGCAGACTATCTTATTAATGTAGGTATTTCATATCGATTTTCTAAAAAAGAAAAAATTTCTATAGATCCTTCAATTAAAGACACTTTTAATTAAAACTTAAAACATTAATAAAATGAGGCTACCAATCTATAGGTTGGTAGTCTTTCAAGAATTTTCCACACCAATGTTTTCCTGTGTTAATTCCATCAATCAATGGATCTAAAACTCGGGCAGCACCATCAACAATATCTAAAGGTGGTTGAAAATCATGAACCTCAACTTTCTTTTTAGATAATTCTATTGGATCTTCATCAGTAACCCATCCTGTATCTACCGCATTCATATAAACACCATCTTTAGCAAAGTCTAAAGCGGAAGTATGCGTCATCATATTTAATGCTGCTTTTGCCATATTGGTATGCGGGTGGCGATCTTCTTTAAAGAACCGATGAAACTTTCCTTCCATCGCAGAAACATTAATAATATGCTTTTGCCCAGTATTCTCTTTCCGCATTAACCTCGAAAGTCGGTTACATAATACAAAAGGAGCTACTGCATTCACCAATTGTACTTCAATCATTTCCGGAGTTTCTATTTCTCCTAATTTTAATCGCCAACTGTTGGTTTTACGTAAATCTACCTGTTGTAAATCTGCATCTAACTCCCCTTCAGGAAATACCTCTTTTGTAGCTAATGAATTATCAAAACTATATGGTATCTGCGAAAGTTTAGCTGATGCCCGAATTCCTATCCCTGGTTCTGGAGCATGCCATGTAACAGGCAATGTATTATTCTGTTGACTAGACGTATTCTTACCTAGTGCATTCAATTCGTTTAAACAATACAAATGATCTGCTAAAACTTCTTTTGCAGATTTTGGTAATGCTTCCAACGGCATTTCTTCATTCTTCATCAAATGCTGATAAAATCCAGCTGGCCTTCGAACAGTTTGCGCTGCATTATTAATTAGAATATCTAACCTATCATACTGTTGTTCAATAAAATTACAGAAAATTTCTACACTCGGAATATGCCGTAAATCTAAACCATGTATCTTCAATCGATGCCCCCATTTCGAAAAATCGTCTTCTTGAGAAAAACGTAATGCAGCATCAACAGGAAAACGTGTAGTAGCAACCACTGTAGCTCCTGAACGTAATAAAATAAGTGTAATATGATACCCTATTTTCAAACGAGAGCCCGTAACTATAGCCACTTGATTGGTTAAATCAGCCGTCTGAAAACGCTTTGCATAATTATAATCACCACAATCCTGACACATGGTATCATAAAAGTGATGCAGCTTGGTATATACAGTCTTACATACGTAACAATTACGAGGAGATTCTAATTCTTGTTCTTCTAAACTTTTAAGTTTTGGAGCTTCTAAAAGTATCGGTGCTTTAAAAATAATCGCTTCACGTGCGCTTCTAATTCCTGTTTCTTTTCGAGCATGCTTATCGCGCTCAATCATTTTACGCTTAGCAGCTTTGGCAGCATCTTTCTTACGTTGTTTAAATTCATGCTTGCTTGGTCTAGATAATAGTCCTGCTGCTTTGAGTAGTGCTACACGTTTTTCTTCAGGAAGTTCTAATATTTGATAAGCGTTTTCTCCTAATTTATCTAAAATGGCAATGCATTTCTCTACATCTTCAATACTAACATTATTGTTAGCCTCATCCTCTATTTCATTTGATTTTTCCAAATCCATACTATCTATTTTCTTATCCTTAGAACGGTACAAATGTACAGTTAAATTCAACTAAATTTAATTCAAAATATAAGCCTATCAATCTTAACGGAATAAGATTAATAGGCTTTTCAATTTATAACTAAATTTATACAACTTTTGTTTCTAAAACCTTTTTACCTTCTAAATATCCAATCATTACATCACCTGAATTAATTTTTCCAATTCCATTCGGAGGGGTTCCAGTTAAAAGAATATCACCAGAATTCAAAGTCATAATAGAAGACACATAAACAATAAAATCAACAAGGTTTGTTATCATATGTGAACTATTTCCTTTTTGCACTTCAACACCATTCATTTCAAATGAAAAATTGATATTGGCTACATCAGGAAAATCGGTAATCGGAAAAAATGGAGCTATAGGTGTAGCACCATCAAAGCCTTTAGCTAAAGCCCAAGGCCCTTTAGTTTCTCGGCTGGTAGCCATAACGTCTTTAGCGGTTAAATCGTTAGATAAGGTTACAGCATCTACAAATGATAATGCATTTTCTTCATTCGCATTCTTACATGTTTTTCCTATTCTGAATGCTAATTCTGCTTCATACCAAACATCATTAGAAAAATTAGGTAATATTAAATCTTTATTATCTTCTAAAAGTGAAGAATCTGGTTTTGTGAAAACTATTGGAGTTACCTTTTCTGTGGGCATCTCACTTAAATCATTCACATAATTTTTACCAATAGCTATTATTTTCATTTTCTTATATAATTAAATCACTATCCTAAACTAGCTAAACTTTTTTCTAAGGTCTCTATTTTAGCTTCTGCATCTGATTGTTTTTTGCGTTCTATAGCTATTACTTGCTCTGGGGCATTACTCACAAAACGCTCATTAGACAATTTCTTTTGAACAGATAATAAAAAACCTTTTGTATATTTTAATTCTTCTTCAATTTTTTTTATTTCTGCATCAATATCTATCGCACCTTTAATTGGAATAAAATATTCATTACTTTTTACTCTAAAAGATAATGCACCATCAACGGCTTCACTTACATAAGTAATCTCAGAAACATTCGTTAATTTTTGTATAATCACGTCCCAATCTTTAGCAATAGCACCTTCATTTAATACAGAAAGCTCTAAATATTCTTTCATTGGAATATTTTTCTGTTTTCTAATAGTTCGAATACCTGCAATTACCTCAGCGGCAAAATCAAAGCTTGAAATTAAATTTTCGTTTATAGGATTAGCTTCTGGCCATTTTGAAATGACTAAGGCCTCTTCAGGTTTACGATCTGTAATATGTTGCCAAATTTCTTCCGTTAAAAATGGCATAAATGGATGTAATAACTTTAAATTATTTTCAAAAATAGTAATTACTGCATCAAACGTGGTTTTATCTATCGGTTGTTGATAAGCGGGTTTTACAATTTCTAATAACCAAGAGCTATAATCGTCCCAAACCAATTTATAAATTGCCATTAAGGCATCTGAAATTCGGTACTTACTAAAATGATCTTCAATTTCTAATAATGTTTGATTGAATTTAGCATGATACCATTCGATACCCAATTTTGATGCTTCTGGTTGGGGTAAATCTGCAATCTCCCATCCTTGCACCAAACGGAAACCATTCCATATTTTATTGGCAAAGTTTTTTCCTTGCTGACATAAGGCTTCATCAAACATCAAATCATTTCCAGCCGCAGAACTCAGTAGCAAACCAACACGAACACCATCAGCTCCATACTCATCAATAAGACCTAATGCATCAGGGGAATTGCCTAATGATTTAGACATTTTTCTTCGTTGTTTATCCCGAACTAAACCTGTTAAATACACATTCTCAAAAGGTGGTTTATCTCTGTATTCATAACCAGAAATAATCATCCGTGCTACCCAGAAAAATAAAATATCTGGCCCGGTCACTAAATCATTTGTTGGATAATAGTAGTTTATTTCTTCATTTTCTGGCTCTAATATTCCGTTAAAAACACTAATTGGCCACAGCCAAGAAGAAAACCATGTATCTAGTGCATCTTCATCTTGTTTTAAATCTGAAGCAGAAAGTGCGGTATTTCCTGTTTTTATTCTTGCCTTTTGTAATGCTTCTTCTTTGCTTTCTGCTACTACAAAATCTTCTGCGCCTTCCCCATAATAATAAGCAGGTATTTGTTGTCCCCACCACAACTGACGTGAGATATTCCAATCTCGAATATTTTCCATCCAGTGTCGGTAGGTATTTTCGAATTTTTTAGGAAATAATTTCACCTCTTCAGTCTCTAAAACAGCTTTAATTGCTGGCGCTGCTAATTCTTCCATTTTTAAAAACCATTGATCTGATAATCGTGGTTCAATAACAGCTTTTGTACGTTCAGAAGTACCTACTTTATTTAAATGATTTTCAGTTTTAATTAAAAATCCTTTTTCTTCCAATTCTTTTGAAATCTCTTTACGAACGACAAAGCGATCTTTCCCTTGATAATGCATCCCATTATGATTTAAGGTTGCATTCGCATTAAAAATATCAATCACCTCTAAGTTATGCTTCTCTCCTAAAGTTTTATCATTAATATCATGAGCAGGTGTTACTTTTAAACAACCAGTACCAAACTCCATATCTACATAATCATCTTCAATAATTGGTATTACTCGGTTACAAATGGGGACAATTGCTTTTTTCCCTCTTAAATGAGCATAGCGTTCATCATTCGGATTAATGCAAATTGCTGTATCACCTAAAATAGTTTCAGGTCTTGTAGTTGCAATAGTCACTTTTTCATCTGAACCTTCAATTTGATATGATAAATAATATAGTAATCCTTGTTTTTCTTCATAAATTACTTCTTCATCAGAAAGTGTAGTTTGTGCTTCTGGATCCCAATTTACCATTCTAAAACCACGATAAATAAGTCCTTTTTCAAATAAATCGACAAATACATTAATTACAGAAGCCGACATCTCATCATCTAATGTAAATTTTGTACGATCCCAATCGCAAGAACACCCTAGCTTTTTTAATTGTTCAAGGATTACACCTCCGTATTCATGTGTCCAATCCCAAGCATGTTTTAAAAATTCTTCCCTTGTTAAATCTGCCTTATTTATACCTTGCTCTTTTAATTTAGCCACTACCTTAGCTTCAGTAGCAATAGATGCATGATCTGTACCTGGTACCCAACAAGCATTTTTACCCATTAACCTTGCTCTTCTAATTAAAACATCTTGCAATGTATTATTCATCATATGCCCCATATGTAACACGCCTGTAACATTAGGCGGAGGAATCACGATTGTATAAGGTTCTCTCTCATCAGGAATTGAATGAAAATAACCATTTCTCATCCAGTAATCATACCAACGCTTCTCTACTTTATGAGGTTCATATTTTGATGCTATTTCCATATTTTGGTATAGTTTTTGTTTTAGTATTGATTGTATCTTTTAGAAAATGCTTTTTTAAAAATGTTAAAAACAATTTTTTTAGTCTTCTAGAAATACGAAACAAAAATAAGTAACGTTATCAGATAACAAAAGAATTTTGAGGTTCATATGTAAATAGTTACATTTGTTCCTTACCCAAAACTAAAAATGATGAAAAAAATAGTACTAGTTTTATTCGTTGGTCTATTAGGAATTACCCTAAACGCGCAGGAAAAAACTGCTAAAATTGAATTTAAAAGTGACACTGTAGATTACGGTGAAATTCAAAAAGGTTCTGATGGAGTTCGTGTATTTGAGTTTACAAATACTGGAGATGCCCCATTAATTATATCTAAAGTAAGTTCAAGCTGCGGATGTACAATTCCAAAAAGCCCAAAAGATCCAATTTTACCAGGTAAAAAAGGTGAAATTCAAGTGAAATATGACACAAATAGAGTTGGAATAATTAGAAAAGCAGTCACTGTTATTTCTAATGCTGACACTCCAACAATTGTTTTAAAAATTAAAGGAGAAGTTAAAGATGCTGTTGTTGTACAGTAAATAATTTAACTTAACTATAGAATTAAAAGGCTCTAACAAATGTTAGAGCCTTTTTTTATTCAAATATTTTTTTAAGCACAAAAGAAAACTTCATATCTTTATTTGAGCGTTCAACTACTAATTTCACTCGTTTTCCTACTCGTTCATTTATCATTCCAAGAACTTCTTGTAATTTATAACGATGTACACTTTTACCATTAACAGAAAGTATCAAATCTCCTTCTCTAAGTCCAACATCATCAGCTGGGCTTCCCATACGTATTGACGAAACAATTATTTCAGGAACCAAACTTAATCTTGTGGTTCCATCTAATAAAATTTGAACATTCCCATATGAATCTCCATTATCTTTTACAACTCCTCCCCCAGGATTCGATAAATTATCCGTCACTAAACGCATTCCTGCATGCATTAATTCAATACCACTCATATTGTATTGAAAAGGCGTTTTAAAATTCCTATTTCTTTTTAAAATGATTTCATTTTTAGAGTAATTAAAAACGACATTAAATCTTTTTAAAATTTCACCTCCAACACTACCATTTCTATCTCCAATATCTTTTAATGAATTAAAATTCTCCATTTTAGGAAAGGCTACTTTAGGACCTTGTAGTGAATTATTACCTAATCGGAAACCTTCAACCATCGTTCTTTTTCCGAATATATTACCATTCAACCCTTTCCCTAAATAATCATCGTAGTATTTTTCAGGTATATCCAAACCCTTTAAACCATCTTCAAAAAGCCAAATTGCATCAGAACTACCCGTATCTATAAGTAATCTAACAGGGATTTCTTCCTTATTTCTATAAAATACATTGCCACTTACATAAGCTCTTCTATTATCTATATCTAAAGGTAATTTTTCATACTTTTTAGAAAGTTTTGGCTTATAATATTTAGGATCATAGAATTTTATAACCTGATTTGAATAGTTAATATCAACAACAAAATCTCTAAAAAGATCATACCCAATAATTCCATGAACAGGAATTCCGAGACTTGGTGAATAATTAATATCCTTATCTAATACTACAAAAAGATTTTGATTTGTATTCTTTATCTGACCTATTTTAAAGGTGTTGCCTTTAGAACTTAGCCCCATAATTGGCTCACCTTCTCCCAAACCCTTAATAGCTACTTCTCTAACATCATTTATTTGTACTGAATCTTGCCCCGAAAGATTAAATAATATAGGCGATGTAACACCCGAGTCTAAAAGAAAAGAAAGCTGAGAGCCATTAACATTAACAGGTATAACTATTAGATTATTAATAAGCTGGAACTTTACTTTTTGAAATTCATGTCCTTTTGCCAATTCAAAACCTTGTGAGAAGGAAAAAATTGGGGTGCAAAATGCTAAAATTATAATATATCTAAAAATATAGCTCAATTTTATCAAATAAACAGATTATGTAGTATTAAATTACAATATTATACAATCATAACATAATATATTAACAATTAAATGATGCTTTGTAATTTAAAGTTATTCTTATTGCTTTGTACATTTTGATTTCTCATTTTTGCAAAAAATTAGTATATGCCAGCAATATCTCAAAAAGGCTTATCAATGCCCGAGTCTCCAATTAGGAAATTGGTTCCTTTTGCAGAAGCTGCTAAGAATAGGGGTATTAATGTTATTCACCTAAATATTGGCCAACCAGACATTAAAACGCCACAAGTTGCAATTGATGCTGTAAAAAATAATACCGTTTCTATATTAAGTTATAGTAAAACAGAAGGCTCTGATGCTTATCGTCAAAAATTAGCCAATTACTACTTAAAACATAATATTCATGTTTCTGCTGAAGATATTCTAATAACCACCGGAGCATCTGAAGCTTTATCTTTTGTTATAGGTAGCATTGCAGATAATGGAGATGAATTAATTGTTCCAGAACCTTTCTATGCAAATTACAATAGTTTTTCAACAGCATTTGGTGTTAAGGTTGTTCCTATTCCTTCTGATATAAGTACTGGCTTTGCTTTACCATCTATTGCTGCTTTCGAAAAAGCAATCACCCCAAAAACTAAAGGAATTTTAATTTGTAACCCAAATAATCCTACTGGTTATTTGTATAGTAAAGATGAAATACATCAATTAGCAAAATTGGTTAAAAAGCACGATTTATTTTTCTTAGTTGATGAAGTCTATAGAGAGTTTGTTTATGATGGTAAGAAACACTATTCTGTTTTAGAAGAAGAAAATTTAGAAGATAATGCCGTTGTAATTGATTCTGTTTCTAAAAGATATAGCATGTGTGGTGCTAGAATTGGGTATATTGTAACAAAAAATAAAGCTTTAAGAAACATTGTTCTTAAATTTATGCAGGCTAGATTATCGCCGCCAACTTATGCCCAAATTGCAAGTGAGGCCGCATTAGATACACCGCAAAGTTATTTTGATAAAGTAATATCAGAATATGTGGAACGAAGAAATGTTTTAATTGAAGGATTAAATAATATTAAAGGAGTAACAGTTGTAAATCCGCATGGAGCATTTTATTGTATTGTAGAGCTTCCTATAAAAAATTCAGATACTTTTGCACAATGGTTACTCGAACATTTCAGCCTTGATAATGAAACTGTCATGGTAGCGCCTGCAGCTGGATTTTATGCTACAGAAGGATTAGGTAAAAATCAAATACGAATTGCTTACGTTCTCGATAAAGAAATACTTAAAAGAGCAATACATATTTTAAGTGAAGCATTAAAAATATATAGCATTAATGAAAATTCAGAAAAATATATCCTTAAAGAACTATAATACTTTTGGAATAGACGTTAAAGCAAAATTCTTTTGTGAAATTTCTACGATAGAAGACTTATATAAAGTATTACAGTTAAAAGAATATTCTGAAAAATTTATTATTAGTGGAGGTAGTAATATGCTTTTAACTAAAGATATTAATGCTTTAGTGCTGCATATTAACATGAAAGGTATTCAAATCATTTCCGAATCTGACGCTACAATTATAGTAAAAGTAATGGCTGGTGAAAATTGGCATCAGCTTGTACTCTGGGCTATAAAAAATAATTTCGGAGGTCTTGAAAACATGTCACTCATCCCTGGAAATACAGGAACATCACCCATTCAAAATATAGGAGCTTACGGTGTAGAATTAAAAGATGTTTTTGAATCTTGTGAGGCAATGAACATAAATACTTTTAAAATTAAAACTTTTAGTAAAACAGATTGTAAGTTGGGGTATCGAGAATCCTATTTTAAAAACGAAGGGAAAGGAAAATATATAATTACTTCCATAAATCTTAGATTAACAACAAAAAACCATAAGCTAAACACTTCGTATGGTTCTATTGATAAAGAATTGGAAAAAAATGGGATTAAAAATCCAACCTTGAAAGATATTTCTAATACAGTAATATCAATAAGAAAAAGTAAACTTCCTGATCCAAAAGAACTTGGAAATAGCGGTAGCTTTTTTAAAAATCCGATTATAGATACTATTGAGTTTTTAGATTTTCAAAAAAAAAATCCAGAAGCTCCATTTTACAAAGTATCTGAAAATGAATATAAAATTCCTGCTGGTTGGTTAATAGAACAATGCGGTTTTAAAGGAAAACGTTTTGCTGATGCCGGAGTTCATGAAAAGCAAGCTTTAGTATTGGTTAATTATGGATCAGCAAGTGGAAAAGATATTTTAGAACTAGCCTATAAAATAATTGAAGCTGTTAAAGTAAGGTTCAATATTGCTATATTTCCAGAAGTAAATATTGTCTAAAAAAAATAACCCTGATTTAAATCAGGGTTATATCAAACCAAACTAACCAAAAATCAAGTATACAATAACCAGTTGTATACTTATACTATATTTGAAATCTAATTTGTAACAATCAATTTTATAAATTTGCGTTACGTATTAAATACGTAATAAAACTAGATTTAGATTTTTTTGAATGATTTTTTTTAATCAAACTTTTTCATGAGCGCACTACTTGAAAACCATATTGTTGAACTTTTACAAGAACGTAATGAAAAAGCCATATCTCTTCTTTATGAAAATTACAGCGATACGCTTTATGGAGTTGCTTATAAAGTTGTAAAAGATGAAATGTTAGCACAAGACGTACTTCAAGAAAGTTTTGTGAAGATTTGGAAAAAAGCAGATAGTTATGACCCAACAAAAGCAAAGCTTTTTACTTGGCTCTTTAGAATAACTAGAAACACTGCAATAGACAAATTACGAAGCAGCAAAACCAAAACGGATAAAGAAATCCAAATTGATGTTTCTGACGTATATAAATTAGGTATTGACGGAGTTAATCCAGATTTTATAGACATGCGAGAGAATCTAAATAGAATAGATTCTAAATATCAAATTGTTCTTGAAGCGCTTTTCTTTGAAGGAATGACGCAACAAGAAGCTAGTGAAGAACTTGATATTCCCCTAGGGACTATAAAATCTCGATTAAAAATAGGTTTACGTGAATTGCGTAAAATATATGTAGAACCAACAATACTGCTATTTTTAATTAATTTAATAGCATGATATTATGAAAGAAAAAATAAAAATATTTTTAAATACTGATCTTCTTGAAAAGTATTTATTAGGGATTACTACAGATACAGAAACGCTTCAGGTTGAAAGATATATTGCTATGTATCCTGAAGTGAGAAAAGAATATAATGAACTACAAGAAAACCTTGAAGATTTTGCGAAATCATATTCTTTAAAAACTCCTGAAGGATTAAAAGAAAAAATCTTAAACAGAATAAAAGCTCAAAATACCGCAAAGAGAAAATTTATAAACTATGCTATTGCAGCGAGTTTTACTGCATTTCTGTTTGCCGGTGCTTCGTATTTCTTTTACAATCAAAATCGCAGTTTACAAGAAGAAAATTCTGTTGTAACTAATCAGATCAAAATTTTAGAAGCTGATATGAAACAACGTTTAGAGGATGTAAGAAATCAATTTATTGTACTCAACAATCCCCAGACCAAAAAATATACAGTTATGGGTAATAAAAAAGCTAGAGATTTAAAAGCTGTAGCTTATGTTAATCCTGTAAAAAAATTATCTTATATAAATGTACAAAACCTACCTCACTTACAAGAAGGGCAATGTTTACAAATGTGGGCTGAAGTAAATGGCAAGATGATTAATTTAGGAATATTAAAAGAAGCTGGGAATAAAGACAATTTATTAGCAATGCCTTATGCCGATAATGCCGTAGGTTATATTACAATTGAACCAGAAGGTGGTAATGAAACTCCTACAGTAGATAATATTGTTGCCAATATTGCATTTTAATTAAATTCTAATTTTTTTATATAACAGCCTAAAAAGTTAATAATTTTGTACCTTTGTAAAAACATTTTACAATGAAATTAGTACTATTAACTATAGGATTACTTGCTCTTGCTTTCGCAGGAATTGCAATTAAAATATGGTCTAAAAAAAATGGTAGGTTTGCAGGAACCTGCGCTAGTCAAAATCCTTTTTTAAATAAAGAAGGAGAAGCATGTGGTTTTTGTGGAAAATTACCTAGTGAACAAGATTGCAAAAACTAAACCTTTCCTAAACTACAGTTTACATATACTATAGTTTTATAAACATCAAATTTGGACAAACCCAAAGACAAATTACAAGAGACGATTGCAAAAGCAAAAGCTGGCAATCAAATCGCTTTTAGTGCATTGCTAGATACTTTTTGGAATGATGTTTATAGTTTTCAATTACTTCGTACAAAAAATGAAAATGACGCTGAAGACATAAGCATACAGACATTTTCAAAAGCCTTTGATAAACTGCATACGTATGATGATGCCTACAATTTTAAAACTTGGCTCATTACAATTTCAAAGAATATTCATGTAGATCTAATTCGAAAAAGTAAAAGAAATGTTTTAGAGAATACTGAAAAAAGTACTGAAGCAATTAAAAAAGTGTTAGATGGTAGCCCTTCTGCTGAAGATCAGCTAATCAATCAACAAAATCTAGTAACGCTATTAGGGCATATTAAAAACTTAAAACCTCATTATCAAAAAGTCATTAACCTTAGATACTTTAATGAATTGAGTTATGCTGATATAGCTACCGCATTAAACGAGCCTATAAATAATGTGAAAGTGAAAATTTTAAGAGCAAAAAAGCTACTAGCTGCTTCCATTAATGCCTCTAAAGCATAATTTTTTTTTAATATTTACTCAAAAGCCCGTCTTAGCGAACTTAAAATTACACTTCATATATAGCAATTTAGTCCTTAAAATTGTTTGTATATTTGTATAAAAATTGATGATGAGCGATACAACCGTAGAAAGTGTTTCTCCTCCAAAAGGAAAGCCAAAATGGTTACGTGTAAAACTTCCGACAGGAAAAAAATATACACAATTAAGAGGATTAGTAGATAAATACAACCTTCATACTATTTGTACGTCTGGAAGTTGCCCAAATATGGGAGAATGTTGGGGTGAAGGCACAGCTACTTTTATGATTTTAGGAAATATCTGTACCCGTTCTTGTGGATTTTGCGGAGTTAAAACTGGTAGACCTGAAGATGTAGATTGGGAAGAACCAGAAAAAGTGGCAAGATCTATTAAAATAATGGAGATTAAGCATGCAGTAATTACTTCAGTTGATAGAGATGATATTAAAGATATGGGATCTATTATTTGGGCTGAAACGGTAAAAGCCATTCGTCGCATGAATCCAAATACAACACTTGAAACTTTAATACCCGATTTTCAAGGTATAGAAACACATTTAGATAGAATAATAGCCGTTAATCCAGAAGTTGTTTCTCACAATATGGAGACCGTTAAACGCCTTACTCGAGAAGTGAGAATTCAAGCCAAATACGAACGTAGTTTAGAAGTATTACGCTATTTAAGAGCTAACGGAATTAATCGAACAAAATCTGGTATTATGCTTGGATTAGGAGAATTAGAAGAAGAAGTAATTCAGACTATGCAAGATTTAAGAGATGCGAATGTTGATGTAATTACTATTGGTCAGTACTTGCAACCTAGCAAAAAACACTTACCTGTTAAAGAATTTATAACACCAGAGCAATTCAAAAAATATGAAGAAATTGGCCTAGAAATGGGATTTAGACATGTAGAAAGTGGCGCTTTAGTAAGATCTTCATATAAAGCTCATAAACATATTAATTAATTTTTTTATCTGTTCTCTAATTATTTTAATCTGAAAAATGATAAAGACAGATTATTTTCTAGAATGAGACAATTAAAAATTGGTATTAACGGATTTGGGAGAATTGGAAGAACACTTTTTAGATTATTACAAGAACATTCCGATATAAAAGTAGTCGCAATAAATGATGTAGCAAATACAGAAACACTTGCTCATTTATTAAAATATGATAGTATTCATGGTGTGTTTCCTTACAAAGTAACACATACCGAAAATACAATTACAGTTTCTGATAATGAACCAATTGCTATTTTAAATGGTGCTACTCCAAAAAATATCGATTGGAAAAGTCATCATGTAGATATTGTGGTTGAAGCTTCTGGAAAGTTTAAATCTAGAGATATATTAAGCTTTCATATTAAAAATGGCGCAAAAAAAGTAATTCTTTCGGTTCCACCCGAAGATGAATCAATTAAAATGGTTGTATTAGGCGTTAATGATTATATACTTAATCAGCATGATGATATAATTTCAAATGCCTCTTGTACAACTAATAATGCCGCTCCAATGATAAAAGTAATTAATGATTTATGCGGTGTTGAACAGGCCTATATCACAACAATTCATTCGTATACCACAGACCAAAGCTTACATGACCAACCACATCGAGATTTAAGAAGAGCCAGAGCTGCTGGACAGTCTATTGTACCAACAACAACAGGAGCAGCTAAAGCTTTAACTAAAATTTTTCCAGATTTAGACGGACTAATAGGTGGTTGCGGAATACGAGTACCTGTACCAAACGGTTCACTTACTGATATAACATTTAATGTAAAAAAAGAGACTTCAATTTTAGAAATAAACAACGCATTTAAAGAAATTTCTCAAAAATCTCTGAAAAATGTACTATATTATACAGAAGACCCAATAGTTTCTATTGATGTGAACAATAGTTGCTACTCTTGTACGTTTGATTCACTGATGACTTCTGTAATTGGAAAGATGGTGAAAATAATTGGATGGTACGATAATGAAACCGGCTATAGTAGTAGAATTATAGATTTAATTAAATTGATGCAAGCTAAATCAAACATTTGAAAATAAGACTTTTACATATAAGTATTTTACGTTTTTTTACACTTCTAATCTTGTTTACATGCCAAATTTCTTTTTCTCAAGAAGGCACGTCTCCTCGAAAAGATATAGAAAATTATTTTATTAGTTCAAGAGCATATAAAAATCAAGATAAAAATGATCTAGCACTTGAAACTCTTGAAAAAGCTTTAAAAATTGCCGAAAAAATTGAAGATTATAAGTCTATTGCAGACTGTTACCATGAATTTTCATTACTATATCTTAAACTTAATAAAATAGAAGAATCTACTTTTTATTGGGATCGTGCAGAAGTTTTATTAAAAGATATTGAATATCCTTACGGAAGTGCAGTACATATTTATATTGAAGCTTTACATCTTTTTAAAGAAGAAAAATATTATTTGGCTAACTACGAATTAGCTAAGGCTGCACAAATGACCAATGAGCGTAATTTAACATTACACATACTTTTAGCAAAAGGATTTATTTATTTAGAACTTCCAAAATATGAAGAAGCCGTAAAGAGTTTTAATTCGTTAGTTGTAAATAATGACCTTACTGAAAAAGATTATATTGCAACAAGAGCTTATGTTGGACTCTCAAAATTAAAATTTAAAAACAACGAACCACAAAGTAGTATTCCCTATGCTACTGAGGGTTTAAAATTAGCTAAGAAAAATAGTTTTTATAATGAAATTCTTGAATTAAATGAGTTTTTGGCTGTAGCGAATGAAAGTTTAGGCAATTTTGAAGAATCTATAAAATACAACAAAAATTTAATTGGAATTAAAGATTCTATTTATAATGAATCAAAGATTAAATCTGAAGCTAAAACTGCAGATCGGATTCAGTATGACATTATGAATGAGCAAATTATAAGCCAAGATAAAGAAATAGAAAAATTAAAAGCATCTGGTAGCCGTATTGAAATTACTGCGATACTTACTTCCGCTTTTTTAACTATAATTTCTCTTTTAGCCATTTCCCTTTATAGAAATAATCAAATAAAATTAAAAACTAACGATTTATTACAAACTAAGAATAGCGAATTGGAAACCTCTCGTGATGCTGCTGTAAAAGCCATGGAGACTAAAACCAATTTTTTATCAACCGTGAGTCACGAGCTTAGAACGCCTCTTTATGCAGTTACTGGTCTCACCCATTTATTACTTGAAGAAAACCCGAGTGAAAGTCAAAAAGAGCATTTAAAAGCTTTAAAATTTTCAGGAGATTATTTGCTTAGTTTTATAAATGACATTCTTCAATTAAACAAAATAGATGCAGATAAATTAGAACCAGTAAATTCTGAATTTAATCTAAAAAAGGTTCTTACAGAAGTAATTAGCTCACTTCAGCAAAGTGCAAAAGCAAATCAAACTAAAATTGTACTAAACTACGACGAAAATATTCCTAAAAGTCTTTTGAGTGATTCTATGAAACTCTCACAAATTTTAATAAACTTAGTGGGTAACGGATTAAAATTTACAAAAAAGGGGCAAGTTACCGTTATAGCAAAACTGCTTAATAAAGTGGAGGATAAAGTAACGTTGTATTTTGAAGTAAAAGATAACGGAATTGGAATAGCCGAAGATCAGGTCGTCAATATTTTTGACAGCTTTGAACAAGGTTCAATACAAATTAATAGAGAGTATGGTGGTACTGGACTTGGGTTAACCATCGTAAAAAGTCTATTAGGCTTATTTAATAGTAAAATTAATTTAAAGAGTGAACTTGGTGTTGGTAGTTCCTTCTTTTTTGAGATTGATATGCTAAGTAAAAATAGTACTATTGATGATGTTGCATTTGAAATTACTGACCACGACTATAACTTCAAGGGCTTGCATTTACTTATCGTAGAAGACAATAAAATTAACCAAGTCATCACTAAAAAAATGTTAGTTAAAAAAGAAATGACTTGTGATATTGCCAGTAATGGTACTGATGCTGTAGAAATGGTTTCACAAAACAGATATGATGCCATTTTAATGGATATTCATATGCCAGGTATTAGTGGTGAAGAAGCAACAATTTTAATACGAAAGTTCAATAAACTTACTCCAATTATAGCACTTACAGCTATTTCATTAGATGATAGTTTAGAAAGTTTCTATGCTGCTGGCTGTAATGATGTTGTTACAAAACCATTTAAACCAGAACTATTTTATCAAAAGATTGGTGAAAATATTTTCTATCCAAAAACAAATGCTATTTCTTAGTTATTTGTTCTATTTTTTTTCTGAGTATTTTATCACCATTATTAAAAAATTTATGCTCAATTGCGATATACCATAAATTTTCTATTTTACCCTTTAAACGCACATAGTCTTTCTCGGTAGTTAAAATAAATTCTTTTCTTCTAAAATTTTCTATTTCATTATTTGAAAAAAAATGATGATCTCTGTATGCTAAATGATCAACTCCAATTTGATTTTCATCTAAAAATTCCAGTAAAGGTTCTGGGTTAGCTATTCCAGTAACTAGTGTTACTTTTTTAGTTTTTAAATCTTTAATTGTCAAACTTTCATTTTGACCTTTTAAATTAAAATCATATGCTAAAAAACTAAATAAAACTTCTTGATTTTTATTTGGATTTATTTTTTTAATAATCTCATTTTGCTGTATGATAGATAAATTTTTGGGGCATTTTGTAACTATAATTATAGCTGCACGTTTAGCTTCTCGCTTACTATCTCGCAAACTACCTGTTGGCAAATACCAGTCATCTACATATAAATTATCAAATGAAGTTAAAAGAATAGCGCTTGTAGGTTTTACTTTCCGATGCTGAAAAGCATCATCTAATAAAATTAGATCAAACCTATTACTTTCTTCTAAAATAGAAATTCCGTTTTGACGATCTGCATCAACAGCAATCTGTATTTCTGGAAATTTTAAGTGAATTTGAAAAGGTTCATCACCCAAATTCTCAACAGTAGAATCTGGACTTGATAACTGAAAACCTTTCGATTTTCTGCCATAACCACGACTTAAAACAGCAATTTTGTAGTCTTCTTTTAATAGATAAATTAAATATTCGATCATTGGAGTTTTTCCTGTTCCCCCAACACTAAGGTTACCAACACAAATTGTTGGTGTTTTAAACTCTATTGATTTTAAAAACCCTATATCAAATAAATAATTTCGAATATGCACTACAAGAGCATAAATCAATGAAATTGGAAATCCTAATATTCTTATTACTTGCATCAAGAACGAAAATATAATATTTTATCTTTGAAAAATAGTTAAACTTATAAAATGATTGTAAAGCAAGTAACAGATATACTAGAAGAATTAGCTCCTTTAGAATATGCTGAAGATTTTGATAACGTAGGGCTTCTTGTTGGTAATTCACAATTAGAAGTATCTGGAATATTAGTTACTTTAGATACTTTAGAGAGTGTTGTAGATGAAGCTATCGAAAAAAAATGCAACCTAATTGTTAGTTTTCATCCTATTATTTTTGGAGGATTAAAAAAACTTACTGGTTCTAATTATGTACAACGAGTTGTAATAAAAGCCATTAAACACAACATTGCTATTTATAGCATGCACACAGCCCTTGATAATTCTAAACAAGGTGTAAATGCAAAAATTTGTGACGTATTGGGTTTAAAAAATACTTCTATTTTAATCCCGCAAAAAGGAACTATCAAAAAATTAACTACTTATGTTCCTATAAATGAAGCGGAAAAACTAAAAGAAATACTTTTCAAATCAGGAGCAGGTGCTATTGGTAATTACAGCAGTTGTAGCTTTAGTATTGATGGCATTGGAAGCTATAAAGCTGGCGAAAATGCAAATCCAACTAAAGGTAAAATAGGCGAAACCCATTTTGAAGAAGAAACACAAATACATATAACGTATTCAAAATTTTTAGAACAAAAAATCATAAACGAACTTATTCAGCATCACCCCTATGAAGAAGTTGCTTATGAAATACAAACTTTAGATAATTTAAATCAAAATATAGGCATGGGAATGGTTGGAGAATTAGAAAAACCAATAAATGAAGAAGAATTTTTAGCGCATGTAAAAGAAAAAATGAATGTTTCAAATATTAGACATTCCGAGTTATTGGGCAAAAAAGTGAAAAAAATTGCCGTTTTAGGTGGTAGTGGCGCTTTTGCAATTAATGCCGCAAAGACTGTAAATGCTGATATTTTCATCTCATCAGATATAAAATATCATCAATTTTATGAAGCTGAGCATAAATTAGTCATTGCAGATATTGGACACTATGAAACTGAGCAGTTTACAAAAAATTTATTAGTTGACTATCTTACAAAAAAAATCCCTAATTTTGCAATCCGTTTATCGGATTGTAAAACAAATCCTATCAAGTATTTTTAATATATGGCAACAAAAACAGAAGCAACAGTAGAGCAAAAATTAAGAGCATTATATGATTTGCAATTAATTGATTCTAGAGTTGACGAAATACGTAATGTAAGAGGTGAGCTCCCTTTAGAAGTTGAAGATTTAGAAGATGAAGTATTAGGTCTAAAAACTAGAATGGAAAAGTTAAAGACTGATGTTGAAACAATCAATTATGAGATCACTGGAAAGAAGAACATGATTGATGATGCTAAGGCTTTGATGAAAAAATATACTGAACAGCAAAAAAATGTTCGTAATAGTAGAGAATTTAATTCTATTTCGAAAGAAGTTGAGTTTCAAGAATTAGAAATTCAATTAGCTGAAAAAAACATTAAAGAGTTTAAAGCTCAAATAGATCAAAAGAAAAGTGTAATTGCTGAAACCAAAGAGCGTCATGGTGAGCGTGAAACTCATTTAAAACACAAGAAAAGTGAATTAAATGCTATTTTGGCAGAAACAGAAAAAGAAGAAAAAGCACTTTTAGCTAAATCTTTAGAATATCAGAATGATATTGAAGAGCGTTTAGTTTCTGCATACAAACGTATTCGTACCAATGTAAAAAATGGTTTAGCTGTTGTTGCTATTGAAAGAGGCGCTTCTGGAGGATCATTCTTTACTATTCCACCACAAGTACAAGTTGAAATTGCATCACGCAAGAAAATTATTACTGATGAGCATAGTGGAAGAATATTAGTTGATCCTATTTTAGCTGAAGAAGAACAAGAAAAAATGCAATCGTTATTTTCTAAATTATAATAACTAATTTGTACATAAATTAAAAAGCCATCTAATTTTAGATGGCTTTTTAATTATATTTAATTTACAATAAGCTTAAAATCATATCTTCAACCTCAATACTATCCCATTTTTCTTCAATGCCTTCTAACTGCATTACTTGTTTCATTATTTGTTCTTGAACATCACCTTCTGCTAATGCTTCCGCATAAGAACGATTAGAAAAAGTTACCCTAGAATATACAGGAATCCATTTATCTGGATATTTAGCTGCAAAATGTTTTTCTATTTTCTTTTGAAGTAAAAATTTAGGATCTGCCGTTTTACTACTCATCTCCATAAAATTTCGATAGCTTAATTCTGCTATAGCATCTGCATTTGGCTTACGATTTTTTTCAAACTCTTGAAAAATGGCCTGCCAATCATCTCCATGTTTTTTTATAATTTTATTAAGTACAAATATATCTTCAAAACCAGCATTCATACCTTGTCCGTAAAATGGGACTACTGCGTGAGCCGAATCGCCAACAAGTGCTACCTTATCCCAATAGGTCCAAGGAAAACATTTCATAGTTACCATTGCACTAGTAGGGTTTTTAAAAAAATCTTCTGTTAAGTTCTCAATATCTTGCATCACATTCGGAAAATAGGTGCTGAAGAATTTCTTTGCTTCTTCTTTAGTTTGAATGTTTTCAAAAGAAACTTCACCTTCAAAAGGCATAAATAATGTACAGGTAAAACTTCCATCTAAATTAGGCATAGCAATCAACATAAATTTACCTCTTGGCCAAATATGAAAAGAATGCATATCAAGTTTATGTGTACCATCTGCATTTGGAGCAATGGTTAATTCTTTATAACCAACATCAATAAAATCTTGAGAATAATCAAACCTACTTCTACGTTGCATTTTATGGCGTACTCTTGAAAAAGCACCATCACAACCAAAAATTAAATCGTATTTATATTCTTGCCACTCTCCTTTTTCTGTTTCACCTGTATATAATTTAGCTTCTGGTAAATTTACATCCCAAACTTTTTCTTCAAATCTAAACTCTACCCCTTCATCCTCTGCTAAATCTATCATTTTACGGTTTAAAACCCCTCTTGAAATAGACCATATAGCTTCTCCTTCCTTGCCATATTTTTGATAATATTCTGGCTGACCTACCACATGCATAGCACGTTTATCTAATGGAATCGCAATTTTCTTAATTTCAGTTTCTAAATTTACTTCGTTTAGCGCATTCCATCCTCTATTACTCATCGCCAAATTAATAGATCGGCCTGAAAAATCGATATTTCGAATATCTGGTCTACGATCAAAAACTGTAATTGTATGCCCAAATTTTTTAAGATATATTGCTAATAATGATCCTACCAAACCTGATCCTATTATTGCAATTTTTTTTGAAGTCGTTTTCATATGTTCCAAATTCGGAAATAGTAGCGCGCTACTGCTAAATTTACTAAAACTAAAAAATCCTTCACTTTTTTGCCGCGAAGGATTTTTTAGTTTTTGATAATTACATTGTTTACTCTAAAATACCATCAACAATACCATAGGCAACAGACTCTTCCGCACCCATCCAGTAATCACGATCAAAATCTTTCATTACTCTATCATAATCTTGATCACAATTCTCTGCCAATATTCTAGCACTTAACTCTTTCGTTTTTATAATCTCTTTAGCCTGAATTTCAATATTTGAAGCTTGTCCTCTAGCTCCACCACTTGGTTGATGAATCATTACCTGAGCATGAGGTTGTATAAAACGTCTACCTTTTTTACCTACTGACAACAAAATAGACCCCATAGAAGCAGCCAAACCTGTACAAATTGTTGAAACTGGACTTTTAAGTGATTTTATGGTGTCGTACATTGCAAATCCTGAAGTTACATAACCTCCTGGGCTATTAATATACAATTGTATTTCTTTATGATTTTGCATATCTAAGTACAATAAACGGTCTATTACATGCTTTGCAGAATCGTCATCGACCATTCCCCAAAGGAAGACTTTACGTTCTTCCAACATTTTTTCGTCTATTGCCTCTTGTATTTTTCCTTTTTTTGAACTCATTTTTTTAAATCTTATTGAATATCAAAATTAATCAAAATATCGGGATTTATAACGTTCAAAAACTTATGGATTTTAAATAAGTAACATTAAAAGCTATTATCTTTGATAAAAACAATAAAAATGAAAAAATTATCAAGTCTTATAGTTCTGTCATTACTACTACTAACTAATTGTAAAAATGAAAAAAAACAAGAAGTTACTGCTCCTGAGCCTGTTAAAACAATTTTAGAAAAGATAGCTTATGCTCATGGTTTTGAAAATTGGAAAAATGTTAACACGCTGAAATTTACATTTAATGTAAATAGAGACACCTCTCATTTTGAACGTGAATGGGTTTGGAATCCAAAATCTAATGATGTTACAGGAAAAAGCTTAGGTCAAACTATTAGTTACAATAGAAAATCTCTTGATAGTATTGCCACTAAAACAAATAGTGCATTTATAAATGATAAATTTTGGCTACTTGCTCCTTATCAACTTATTTGGGATGCTTCGAATTTCAAATATGAACACGTCATGCAAGCTGAGGCGCCAATAAGTAAAAAGCAAATGCAAAAATTGACCATAGTTTACAACTCCGAAGGAGGTTATACCCCTGGTGATGCGTATGACTTTTATTTTGGTGATGATTATCTTCTTCAGGAATGGGTGTATAGAAGAGGAAACCAAGCTGATCCATCAATGACAACTACTTGGGAAGATTATGAAGATATTAATGGTCTTAAAATCGCTCAAACACATAAAAATGCTGATGGCGGTAACTTTAAATTATATTTTACAGGTTTAGAAGTTAACTAATTTTTTTAGGTGCTTCTTTTTCTTTTTAATATAAAAGAGGCACCTAAAACCAATAAAGAACAAAATAATAACAGAATAAAGCTAGTCTCAATAGAATACGTTTCTGCTAAAAAACCAAGTACTACAGGACCTAGTAAAAATCCTGAAATGCCTGTTCCTGCTATAAATGCAATGCCTTGTGAAGAGGCAACTCCTTTTATATTACCTCCTATTCTAAACAACTCTGGTATAATTGCCGAAAAACCTATCCCAATTAAAGCAAAACCTACTATTGCAACATAGATTTGTCCTAATAAGACTAAAAAATAACCTGCAATTGCAAGTAAAGCTCCTAGTGAAACTATTTTAATTGATCCAATTTTAGCACTTATTCCATCTGCTAAAAAACGTCCTAAAGTCATGGTTATTGAAAATGCTAAAAAACCGGTTCCTATTAGTTTTTCTGGAGCAAGATTAACTTCTTGTAAAAAAATACCACTCCAATCTACAATTGCTCCCTCACTTCCCATAATTATGAATGACACAACCCCCAAAATAAATAAAGGTCGAAAGTTTTTTAATTTAAAAGCTTCCTTTTCAATAGGTGCAGCAACAATATGGACATACTTTTTATAAAAAAGTGTATTTAAAAGCAGTACAATAAATACAGTAATTACAATATGAATAATCTTATTATCTAACAAAACAATTAAAAAACTGCTTAGTCCTGCAATAACTCCCCCAAGACTAAAAAAACCATGGGCTGCAGACATAAAATTTTGATTATCTTCTTTTTCAATTTCTGTCACTAATGTATTAATTGCAATATCTGTAAATCCGTTTGCAGCTCCATATATAAATAAGGCAGAAATAAGACCATAATAATTAGGTGCTAAAAAAGGTAAAATAGAAGCCCCACAAATTAATATTGCCCCATACCATGACGCCTTACCCACTCCAATTTTATTAATAATACTTGACGCTATTGGAAAAATCATAAAATTTCCTAGAGAAAGAAAAAAAATTGCAAAACCAAGACTAGCTTTGTTTAATGCTAAACTTTCCTTTATAATTGGAATGTAAATAGCCCATGTACCAAATAAAATATTTAAGCTTGCAAATATCCATGCAGGCCCAAAATAACGCGGATTAGAAAGTATAAGACGTAGTGATTTCATTTAGTTGGTCGTTGAGTTGATAGAAAATTAAAAAAGCTAATTACGTGTTTTGTAAAATTCCTTTTTTTAAAAGTTGCCCAAACCGGTACATATCTTCATAAGAGCAATAAAAAGGCACTGGTGCTAAACGTATAACATTGGGTTCGCGCCAATCTACAATAACCCCATTATCCATTAAAAAATCAAACAAAGCTTTACCTTGACCATGAAGCAATACTGATATTTGACACCCTCTTTCTTTAGGTGTAATAATTTCAAAAGAACTTTTAACCTCAGCATCAATTTCATGAAGTATAAATTCTAAATAAGCAACAATTTTATTGCGTTTTTCAATTAATGCTGCCATTCCAACCTCTTCAAACATTTCTAATGATGCTAAATATGGCGCTACAGATAAAATTGGAACATTACTTAATTGCCAAGCATCTGCATTTTCCATTGGTTCAAATTCTGGTTTCATTAAAAAACGAGTTTCTTTTTTTGTACCCCACCAGCCTTCAAATCTCGGAATATCTTTTTTATTTAAATGTCTTTCATTCACATATATTCCTGATGCATTACCAGGACCACTATTCATATACTTATAGCTGCACCATGCAGCAAAATCTACTCCCCATTCATTTAGTTTTAACTCAATATTACCAACAGCATGTGCCAAATCCCAACCTACTGATGCTCCAACATTTCTACCAGCATCAGTTATTGTTTTCATGTCAAAAACCTGTCCGTTATAATAATTAACTCCACCTATTAAAACTAGTGCAAGCTCATCACCAATTTCAGTAATTTTATCAATGATATCTTGTGTTCGCCAATGATGTTCGCCATCTCTTTTTTTGACTTCGACAATTACATCATCAGGGTTTAGTCCATGAAAACGTACTTGACTTTTAAGCATATACTGATCAGAAGGAAATGCCTTTTCTTCACATAAAATTTTAAATCTTTTCTTAGACGGTATATAAAATGAAACAAGAAGTAAGTGAAGGTTTACTGTCAACGTATTCATTACTGAGACTTCTTGCATTTTTGCGCCCACAACTTTAGCTAAAGGAATTGCTAAATTCTCATGATAATCCCACCATGGTTTTTCAGCATAAAAATGACCTTCCACTGCCATTTCTGCCCAGTCTTTCATTACTTCATCAATATAGCTCTTGGTTCTTTTAGGCTGTAATCCTAAGGAATTTCCTGTAAAATAAATAACCTCTTTGCCATTCACTTTTGGAAAAAAAAATTCATCTCTATATTTTCTAAGCTTATCTTTTGAATCTAATTTTTGAGCAAATTCTAAGGTATTTTCAAATTCCATAGTAGTATTTTTTTCAAAATTACAATTTCAATTTTGATTTTTTAGTAAGGATATACTTTTGAGACCTAAACCAAGCGCATTTCTATAATATGCTTTTTAAAACCTACCTTCTCATAAGCTTTTATTGCCGCTATATTGTCTTGATACACTGTTAATCTAACTTCTGACAAACCTCTTGAAGCTGCCCATTCTTTCAAATAATTGATTATTAAGGTATTTATCCCTTTTCCTCTATATTCTGGGATTGTAAACATAAAACGTAAGTTGGCATAATTTTCATGATTTAAATAATGCCTTGCTACATTGATGGAGACAAAGCCAGAACCTACTATTTTAGAACCATCAAGGGCTACCACTATCTCGCAATTAGTATCATTTATTATTTTACTTAAATCGTAATAACTAATTGGAGTTTTCTTGATTGTAACATCAAAAGGTCGTTCTGCTTCAATTATTCCTTGTTCAAATTGTAATAAAATAGGCAAATCTTCTGGTATAGCCTTACGCAATGTTATAACACTCATAATTCAAATAGTTTTTTCCCAAGATACTATTTAATCTATATTTTTGTAAAAACAAATTACATGCACTTCTTATCACCATTAATCGAAAACTATATTGCTGATCATTCGCAATCAGAACCTGACATATTAAAAGAGTTAACCAAAGAAACACATTTAAAAGTGATTCAACCGAGAATGATAACGGGTCATTTTCAAGGAAGAGCCTTAAGCATACTTTCTAAAATTATCAATCCAAAAAATATTTTAGAAATAGGCACTTATACTGGATATTCAGCAATTTGTTTAGCAGAAGGATTGCAAAAAAATGGATCATTGCATACAATAGATGTAAATGAAGAATTGGTAGAAATGCAAAGACGTTATTTTGATAAAAGTGGTTTTGGAAATCAAATAATTCAACATACTGGAGATGCGCTTAGCATTATTCCAAAATTAGATGTTGTTTTTGATCTTATTTTTATTGATGCAGAAAAAGTGAGCTATGATTTTTATTTTGAGGCAGTCATCAAAAAAACAAAACCTGGTAGTGTTATCCTTTCTGACAATGTACTTTGGTCAGGAAAAGTTGTAGAACCATTACATCCAAAAGATAAAGCAACAAAAATACTCTTAGCGTATAATAAAAAATTGAAAGAAGATCCAAGGGTTGAAACTGTATTATTACCTATCAGAGATGGACTTACGTTGAGTAGGGTTTTATAAATTTAAGGTGTAATCCATAGCATAAATCTGCTGAAAGTATACCAATAATTGCGCCCATTATTAAATCTATAGGGTAATGAACGCCAACATAAATACGGCTAAAGGCAATAAAAATGGGCCAGATATAAGATACCCATATCCATTTTATTTTCTTTCTTAAAAAAAGTATGACTATTGTCGTTAAAGAAAAAGCAAAGGCTGAGTGTCCTGAAAAAAAACTAAATCCTTCAGAACCTTTTATAATACGAATAAGCTTATTTAAGGTTTCATCTGAGCTTGGCCGCAGTCTGCCAACCCATTCTTTTGTTATTGCGGTTAATAGCATAACGAATAAAACCATTAATACTATTGAAGCTACTTTTAATAGACCATCCTTTTTAGGCTGCTTATAAAGTATTAAAAAAATGAATAAAATATATAATGGAATCCATGTAGAGATATTGGTTGCAATACTCCAAAACTGATCGTACTTTTCAATACCAAGGCTATTCAAGTAAATAAAAGTTTCCCTATCCCAGGTTAACAATTTATCTAGCATACTTTATTTTCTCTTAATAGAACCAGTTACTTCACTAACGTTTTCTTTAACTTTCTCTATTTCTTTTCTGATATCTTTAGTAAAACTAGTGTCAATACCTTGCTTTTCAGCACTTTTCTGAATTTCTTGCTTGATATCTTCTGTTGCATCTTTTAATTGACGCATCCCTTTACCTAAACCTTTGGCTATATCTGGAATTTTATCAGCTCCAAATACCATAACCACTATAAACATGATGAAGAATATTTCTGCACCACTTATAAATAAAAAATGAGTCATAAACATGATACAAATATAATGAGAAGTTTCTCAGTGCAATAAAAAAAAGAAAAAAACATAAGCAAGACACACGCACTTTTAACAAAAAACAAACCCCAATCTCGAACAAGTCGAAAAAGGGGTTCATTGTTTTAAACAAAACTGTTTTATTTAGTTTTTAAGAGTGTTCTTAAATTTATCAAAATCAGATTGCTCATCTTTTTTAGGCCAAGAATTATTGGTTACATCTATATCAGCAGTTTCTGCCTTTGGATCAACAACAACTCCTACAAGCTCTTTCTGTAAAGCAAGCATTCTAGAAACTTCTTTATCGTTCTTTCTCCAAATTTCTGGAGGATAAGTAACATTCTCTTTGGTTCCATCAGCATAGGTATATTCTACAATTAGTGGCATTGGTATTCCTCCTGGTTTTGTAAAAGATACTTCATAAAAGAATTTTGGTTCTTTAACTGCTGCTCTTTCAGTTGCAGTCATATTATCCATCATAAACTCTTTTAATGTTTTAGAAACTTCTGATGGTAATTTACCTTTTAAAGATTCATCATAATCTTCAGTACCCTCTTCAGCTAAATAAACCAATGGTGGAAGATCTTTAAGATCTTGGTTTCTTGCTGCTGCATATTCTTTCATTTTTGCTGTAGGCTTATCAGTAACAATATATTTTTTAACACCACCAACACCTATATCAACATAATCTGTTGTGTAAAACCATCCTCTCCAGTACCAATCTAAATCTACCGCTGAAGCATCTTCCATAGTACGGAAAAAATCTTCTGGAGTTGGGTGCTTGAACATCCATCTTTGTGCATATGTTTTAAATGCATGATCAAATAATTCTCTTCCCATTACTGTTTCTCGTAAAATATTCAATGCCGTTGCTGGCTTACCATAAGCATTGTTTCCTAATTGGAATACATTTTCTGGGTTTGACATAATTGGAGAGATATAATCTTGATCTCCACTCATGTAATTTGTAATATATGAAGGATTACCTCTACGCGAAGGATATTTATCATTCGGAGCAATAGCTTCTGGGAATTTTTCTCCAAATTCTTGTTCTGCCATGTATTGCATAAAAGTATCTAAACCTTCATCCATCCAACCCCACTGACGCTCATCAGAATTTACAATCATTGGGAAGAAGTTATGCCCAACTTCATGTATAATTACACCTATCATTCCGTATTTTACACGGTCAGAATACGTGCCATCTTTTTCTGGTCTACCATGGTTAAAGCAAATCATAGGATATTCCATTCCTTGATTTTTAGCATGTACAGAAATTGCTTTTGGATAAGGGTAATCAAAAGTATGTGATGAATATGATTTTAAAGTATGCGCTACTGTTTTGGTAGAATATTCTTCCCATAATGGGTTTCCTTCTTTTGGATATAAAGAAACTGCCATTACATCTCTATCTCCGAATTTCACGGCTTGCATATCCCAAATGAATTTTCTTGAGGTTGCAAAAGCAAAATCACGTACATTTTCTGCTTTTAATTTCCAAGTTTTCTTCTTATCTGAAAAACCTTTTTCAGCAGCTTCAGCTTCAGCCTGAGTAACAATAACTACAGGTTTATCATATGATTTTTTTGCAGCTTCATAACGCTTCATCATATCTTTTGAAAATACTTCTTTCATATTTTGAAGTACACCAGTACCATCTAAAATATGATCTGCAGGAACAGTAATATTTACCTCATAATTACCAAATGTCAAAGCAAACTCGCCATTACCCCAAAATTGGTGGTTTTGCCAACCTTCTACATCACTGTATACTGCCATTCTTGGGAAAAACTGTGCTATTACATACGCACGATTACCATCTTCAGCAAAATACTCATAACCAGATCTTGCTCTATCTATAGTATGATCTGGAATATTGTAGTTCCACTTTACAGAAAATGAAACTTGAGAGTGAGCTTTTAAAGACTGAGGCAAATCAATACGCATCATGGTTTGGTTGATGGTATATGGCAATGTGTTTCCACTAGCATCTTTAACAAATTCAATATTAAAACCCCCATCAAATGGTTCTTTTAAATAAGAATTGGTAAAGCTTTCCATTGTATTTGCAACAGGTGCTCCAGATCCGTTTCTTAAATTAGATTTTGTGTCTTTTGTTCTTACATTTTGATCCAGTTGTAGCCATAAAAATTCTAAATCATCAGGAGAGTTATTAATATATGTAATAGTTTCTTCTCCGAAAATTTTAGCATTCTTGTCATCTAATTGGATGTCCATTTTGTAATCAGCCTGTTGCTGATAATAATCTGGGCCAGGAGCTCCAGAAGCAGATCTGTATGTATTCGGAGTTGCAAACTCTTCATACATTTGTTTAAACTTGTTCACATTGCCATGTGGCGCTGTTTTTTCTTTAACTTCTGGTTCTTGTGCACTAAGAGTAGTAGCAAACACGAACAGAAGAGCTGCGAAGTAGTACTTAATTTTGTTCATTTTTTCAATTAATTGTTAGTCGATTGAAAAATAAAGCTTTTTTAAGAATTTGTTAACTTTTAGTCTAAGTTTAACATTCCTTTATTATTTGAGCGGGTCAGCACAAAACTTTTCTTTATCCCATTTAGTTTAAAATGAACCACATTTTGTTGTTCTTCAAACATATCGGTCAAAATATCATTTGTTGCAGAAATTGATTTAATTGTCGAATATTTAACCTTTGGGATTTCTAAATAACAGATAACAACATCATTCTCATATTTTTTTCCAATGAAATTATATGCTTTTTCACTTCCATTAATATGTATTACAAATTTTGATCTTATGTATTTTTCTATATAGGTGTCTATAGATTTAATTTCTTTATCTGTAGACATTCGAGATTCGATATCATACCGCTCTTTAAAAGTTTTATCAAGATCATCAATAAATATGCGGGAAGTAATTTGTAGAGCATCATCTTTTTCAGAATAGGCTATATTGGTTACAGTTACAAAAAACTTATGCGCTACAGCAAATGCCAAAAGGGGTAACAGTAAAATTAAAAAACTCTTTTTTATTGTTTTCATACTATGCTTTTTCAGTTTCAAATTTAAAACAAATGGCGTGCCAATATAAAATTTCAGTCTAAATCATTATTTTTAATATAAACCTTACTTTTTTTCCGCATAAACTCCCATATTTTAATTTGATCATGGGTATCCACTAATCCTGAAAAAGTTGAATCTACTTCACAGAAGTACATAAAATCATCTATTTTCAGCAACGGAATTTTTAAATCTGTAACGAATAAAGAATCGGAATAAAAAGCTCTTACCCGCTCCGTTCGAGCATACATTTCTTCTCTATGAATTCGTTCTTTGAGCATTTTAGTTCTCCCAGTAATTGCATTAATTATTGGATTTAATGGCACAATTCCACCACCTGTTGTAGCTTCATTTAACTTACGCTCACTCTGTGTCTTTTTTTTTACATAAGCATTGGGTAATCCAAGAGTTGCAGCAACAATAACAGGTTCACTTTTCATATCACGAGATAAATCTCCTGTTAAATTATAAGGCATTACCACCACTTCATTCAACTCATTTACGGCGGGTTCTAAATTTACGTATATGGTTTTACTAGCAAGAATTTCAGTAGTTACAATTATTTCTTTCTTTTTATACTGTATTGCCGAAAAGACTAAAGTATCATTTAACCCTGCAGCAATGGTAAAAAAACCATCAATATCGGTAATGGCAGCTTTTTTTGTTGAAACATTCAACACATGAGTTGCAGCTACATCACCATCAGCACTCGAAACTTTACCTTGCACTTCTTTAGGAAAGAAGCTTTGCGCATGTGTAGTAAAACTCACTAGGGCCAGACTAAAAAAAAGTATTCGTATACAATTGCTTTTCAAGGTTAATCCAATTCGTTATTTTTTCGATAGGTTTCACTTTTATGAAGCATGAACTCCCAAATTTTTAGCTGATTATGGGTAGCTACTACTTTTGAAAATGCCGTGTCTACTTCACAGAAATACATGAAATCATCAATCTTTATTTTAGGCACTTTTAATTGTTTCACATAGAGCGAATCATGGTATAAACGCCTAATTCGTTCTGTGGTCGTATATTTTTTTTGCCTTTCTGCAGCGACTTTTAATTGCTTTGTTTTTCCATTTAACGCATTTAAAAGGCTAATCAAAGGACCACCAGCTTTTGATGAATATAATTGTCTTTCTGCTTGTGTCATTTTCTTTACATAGGCATTCGGCAACCCTAAAGTTGATGCAGTAACCACAGGCCCAACTTGCATCTTACTCATATCACGCGACAATTCACCTGTTAAATTATAAGGCATCACCACCACTTCATTCAACTCATTTACGGCAGGTTCTAAATTTATATATATGATTTTACTAGCCAGAATTTCAGTAGTTATAATTATTTCTTTCTTTTTATATTGTATTGCCGAAAAAACTAAAGTATCATTTAACCCTGCGGCGATAGTAAAAAAGCCATCAATATCAGTAATGGCTGCTTTTTCGGTAGAAATATTCAACACATGAGTAGCAGCAACATCACCATCTGCACTCATAACCTTACCTTTTACCTCTTTATTAAAAAAATCTTGAGCTTGCATACCCGAGGCATATAAAAAAAAACAAGCCACATACATGCTATTTTTCTTCATCTAGATTTTTTCGAAATTCTTTACTTTGATTTACGAGAAAATCTATTAATTCAAACTCATTCGTTTTTTTAAGTAATGATTGTGCAGGTAAGCGTGAATCACAGAAATATAAAAACTCAGTAATTTTATCTTGAGGTAATTGTAAATCTTTCACAAAAAACTCATCATCATAAACCTGACGCAGTACATCGCTAACTTTTAATGGTTTTACGTCTTCTTTTTCTTCTCCATCACCTTTAATACCATTATAAATTGCTTTGAAAATATTTTTAAAATTAAGTCCATTTTGCATTCCTCTTTCAGTATCAGACAAAGCAATATTTTCTACTTTAGCTGTTTCGTCTAGTTCATAATGGTATTCTTTAAACTCTTCGTTTTTTAATTTTAAAAATGCTTCTTGATTTTCAGGACCTACTACTACCTCATCTAACTCTGTCACTTTCTCATTTACTTCAACCACTAAACGATTATTATCAAGTATTTCTTGTGTGATTTTCACTCTCTTAATCTGATAATTCAATGCGGTAAACACGAGCTCATCGTCTAGTTTCACATTAATAGCAAACTCCCCATTTGTATTTGTGATAACCCCTTTTTCTGTAGTTACATTTATAACATTTTCATTCTGCACATTACTATCTCTATACATTACTTTCCCCCTTAATAGAGTTCGATCATCATCTTGACTATAACCTAATGTAATGCTTAATAATGCAACAAAAATGAGTGTGATTTTTTTCATAAGAATACTTTAAAATAAAGGTCTAGTATATTAAATATACGATTTTTCGACCTTTACGATATAAAGAAAATGCAACTTCTATTCAAAAAAAAATAAAGCACCATTAAACTTTTGTTAATTTGTATTCTCTAAAAATTATCGATTTGAAAAATTTATTGCTTGCAAGCACTTCTACATTATTTGGCGAAACTTATTTATCTTATTTATTAGAAGAATTACGCGAATTTTTTAAAGATTACCATACCATTACTTTTATTCCGTATGCAAGACCCGGTGGTTTATCACATGATGCCTATACCGAAATAGTAGCCAAAACACTTGCGAAAATTGATAAAAAAGTTGTTGGCTTACATACTTTTAATAATCCTATTGCTGGTATAGAATCAGCAGAAGCAATATTTACAGGTGGCGGGAATACTTTTTTATTGGTTCAACAACTGTATAAATACAATTTATTACCAATTTTAAAACAACAAATTTTAAACGGATTACCCTATCTTGGAACAAGTGCTGGCAGCAATATTGCAGGAATATCTATGCAAAACACGAACGATATGCCTATCGTTTACCCGCCAAGTTTTGAAACCCTAGGCGTGGTTAACTTTAATATAAACGCGCATTATTTAGAACCAGACCCTAATAGCAAACACAATGGCGAAACAAGAGAAACAAGAATTAAAGAGTTTCATTGTTTTAATAGCACACCCGTAGTTGGACTTAGAGAAGGGAGTTTTATACGTATTAAGCAAGATTTAATCGAATTAAAAGGCCCATATACCGCTCGAATTTTCAAGGCAAAAGAGACTCCATATGAGAGTATAAACCTATATTTTTAGCCCCAATTAAGTAATCTATAAATTTGTTTCAATTTTCACAAAAATTAGCTGTAACAATCAACTCAACTAGTGCATCTGCATTTCGTCTTATAAAAGAGGAGATATGTAGGTATAATTCTATTTTTAAACCCTATAACCCTAAATAAGTTTTTAAACTTATGCGAACATTTTATTTAAGACTAACAGCAATACTATTTTTATTTTTTTTAGGAACTTTTGCTACATACAGCCAAGTAAAAATTGGCTCTAATCCGCAAAGCATAAATTTATCATCTCTTTTAGAATTAGAAAGTACCTCTAAAGTTCTCGTAATTTCTAGAGTTAGTACGGCACAAATGAATGCTATTAAGCCCCTTGAAGGTGCTATGGTGTATAATACCGATGCGCAATGTTTACATTATTACAATGGGGTTGAATGGATAAACATTTGTGAAGCTTTCGGAAATGCATTAACATTTACCAGTAATTCTGTTGCAAATCCAGGGAATTTTGAAACTATAAAAATCACACAAACCGATAATAATTATAATTTTGAAGTAGGCTTATTAAATGCAAGTAACATTCAAGATGGTACTATAGACACTCCAAAAATTGTAAATGGAGCTGTAACACAAACAAAACTTGCTGACAACTCAGTTAATTCTTCAAAAATTGCTGATAAATCAATACAGACTATAGATATTGCTCCTGGACTAGCCAACACAGTCTTGCAAACCAATAATACAGGAAGCAACGTAATTTGGGCACCATTAGATGCAAGCGTTGTAACTGGTCGAGATCTAACTGCTGGGGATGCTTCTATAATCATAACAAATGGCGCATTGGCTATTTTAAAAGATGCGGATGTTCGTGTTGCAGATGGCGGGATTACAACTGCAAAATTAGATGCAGATGCAGTAGACAATACAAAACTTGCTGATAATGCCGTACAAACTGAAAATATTGTAGATGCAACAATTACAGATGCTGATTTAGCGGATAATGCTGTAACAAGTGCTAAAATTTTAAACGAAACTATTCTTTCTGAAGATATTGCTGATGAAACCATTACTAGTGCTGACATTCTTAACGGTACTATTTTAGCAGATGATATTGCTGATAATGCCGTTACTGCTGCTAAAATAAATAACGATGTTGCTGGTACTGGTTTACTGCAAAATGCAACAACTGGTGCTTTAGAAGTTGACCCGACTACAATTACTGGTGATGGTGATATTACCTCAACTGATATAACGGTAACTGGTGGAACTAATGCCGCTTTTAATGATGTAACCCTAGCTATCACTGATGATGCAGTTACTGCTGCTAAAATAAATAACGATGTTGCTGGTACTGGTTTACTACAAAATGCAACAACTGGTGCTTTAGAAATTGACCCAACTACAATTACTGGTGATGGTGATATTACCTCAACTGATATAACGGTAACTGGTGGAACTAATGCCGCTTTTAATGATGTAACCCTAGCTATCACTGATGATGCAGTTACTGCTGCTAAAATAAATAACGATGTTGCTGGTACTGGTTTACTACAAAATGCAACAACTGGTGCTTTAGAAATTGACCCAACTACAATTACTGGTGATGGTGATATTACCTCAACTGATATAACTGTAACTGGTGGAACTA
>TARA_R110000796_G_scaffold143426_1_pt1 | contig 85498 bp, 84 predicted proteins | sample TARA_R110000796 | Tara Oceans TARA_R110000796 (sample SAMEA4397815) | marine metagenome | biome: Polar Biome; feature: [SRF] surface water layer (ENVO:00010504); material: water (ENVO:00002006), including particulate matter (ENVO:01000060) such as... | depth 5 m
CCAACTAATAGATCCCGCCAAAAGGCGGGATTAGTTCAACCAACCGTGTTTATTGCGCCCCTTAGGGGCTTATAAAAACGGGGTTTCACTAACAAAACCCACCCAGAATAACGTTAAGATCCCGCCAAGGGCGGGATTAGTCCTACCCACAATGTTCATTGAGATTCTTTGGAGCTTGGGGACATTCCTACAAGCTGATCCCGCCAAAAGGCGGGATTATTTCAACCAGCTATCTTTAATGCGCTCCTACGGAGCTTTTAAAGAAAGGGTTGAAATAACAAAACCCACCCTCAACGAATCAAGGATGGGAAAAAAAATTGCTATGAAAAAGAAAATAATATTGGTTTCCCAATATTATCTCAAATATACGTTTTTTATTTAAAACGGTAAATCCTCTTTTAAGAGAACATATCCTTGACCTTTTCAAAGAAAGATTTATCCGATTTCTCGGGCCTAGGCTCAAAATTTTCGTTATTCTGCATGCGTTCGAAAAAATCTTTTTGCTCTTTGTTCAATTCTTTGGGCGTCCAAACATTTACGTGTACCAATAAATCTCCACTGCCGTATCCATTTAGACTCGTAATACCCTTACCTCTCAATCTTAAGATCTTACCAGACTGTATCCCAGCCTCCAATTTGATTCTTACCTTACCACCTACGGCATCAATCTCTTTAGAGGTACCTAAAACTGCTTCAGAAATACTAATATAAAGGTCATAATGCAGATTATCGCCTTCCCGTTTTAGCGTATCGTGCTCTTCTGTCTCAATGGCCACCAATAAATCCCCAGGAACTCCATTTCCAGGAGCATCGTTTCCTTTGTTGGGCACTTTTAACTGCATACCATCTTCTACCCCTGCCGGAATATTGATACTCACTGTTTCCTCTGCAACCTTTAATCCATTGGCATCCGCATCACTGGGTTTCTTATCTATTATTTGTCCACTACCGCCACAGGCGCTGCAGGTAGCTGCAGTCTGCATTCTTCCCAGAATGGTATTGGTTATTTTGGTTACCTGGCCACGACCTCCACAGGTCCCGCAGGTTTGGTAGGTTACCCCTTCTGCCTGAACTTTTCTCCTTACTTTTATTTTCTTTTCAACACCATTGGCAATTTCCTCCAAGGTCAGCTTAACCCTGATTCTCAAATTGCTTCCTTTAACACGACGTTGTCCGCCACCGCCGCCAAATCCGGAAAAGCCACTAAAACCTCCGCCTCCGAAGGCGCCTCCGAAAATATCGCCGAACTGACTAAAAATATCATCCATGTTCATACCGCCGCCGCCAAATCCGCCGCCGCCCTCAAAAGCTGCATGACCATATTGGTCATAACGCGCCTTCTTATTGGGGTCACTTAATACCTCATAAGCTTCGGCCGCTTTTTTGAACATTTCCTCTGCCTTGGCATCACCTGGATTTTTGTCAGGATGATACTCTATTGCTTTCTTCCTATATGCCTTTTTTACTTCAGCCGCAGTAGCATTTTTACCAATGCCCAAGATGTCATAATAATCCTCCTTCATAAAATATTTTTAATTTCCAACAACCACTTTTGGATGGCGTATGATTTTATCACCCAATTTAAACCCCATTTCAACGACATCTACTATTTTCCCCTTCAACTTTTTGCTTGGAGCAGGAATTTGAGTAATGGCATCGTGAATTTCCGCATCAAAAGCATCACCTTGCTTGACTTCAATTTGTTGAAGACCCTTATTTTTTAATGTTTCTTTGAATTTATTGCTTATTAATTCAACTCCCTTGAACATTTCCTGGTCCTCAGACTTGGAAATTTCCTTTAACGCACGGTCAAAATCATCAATAACTGGCAATAGCGACACTATTACCTCCTGGCCTGCCGTTTTAAACAAATCCATTCTCTCTTTGGAAGTACGCCTTTTGTAATTCTCGAATTCTGCAAAAAGTCGTAAAAATTTGTCCTTTTCCTTACTAAGGTCTTCCTTCAATTGCTCTTCCAAGCTAAGTTCCTGGCTTTTCTCAATGTCAGCGCTCTCAGAAGATGAATCATCTTGTTCCAATTCTTGATTTTCTATATTGTTCAGAACATCATCTTCCATCTCTTCCGTTTTATTTTCGTTGCTCATTTAAAATACATTTATATGCTTCCGATTTCAGATGGCAAAAGTACTGCCAATTCTTTAAAAATGTCATAATGTCATTAAACTTTATAAAAAAACATCCACCAATGGCGGATGTTAGGAACTTATAAACTTATTATGATATAATGTCTAGGAAATAAACTCGTTCCGGTAGAGTGCATCTATAGCTGTTTGCGCTCCTTTATCCAAATATATATTTTCCAAGGCCCTGCAGATATTGGGAAATATAAAATCAAATCCCGAATCTTGGATTTTTTTACTACTTACGCGCTGACTGGCAAATAACAAATAGGACATTTCGCCCAACACCAAACGCATCGATGTTTGTGGAATATTGGGCAAAAACAAAGGTTTTTCCAAAACTCTCGCAATTTCTTTGGTAAGCTTAATATTGGTTACAGGATTTGGGGCCACTGCATTATAAACTCCTGTTAGGTCCTTTGATATTACATGTAGAAATAACCGGCCAAGGTCTTGCAGATGTATCCAGGATTGCCATTGATTGCCAGAACCCATGGCAGCGCCTACATAATATTTTACGGGTTTGGCCATTTCTGGCAGTGCCCCACCTTTGCCGGACATTACCAATCCTATCCTGATCTTGGCGGTTTGGATATTCAATTTTTCGAAGGCATCTACCTCTTTCTCCCAAATGGATACCACCTCCCCTAAAAAACTGTCATCCACTTCTTCTACATCCTCCCTATAATACTGGGAAAGAGAATTGGGGTAAATCCCTATCGCCGAAGCAGAAACTATTTTTTTAATACTATGAGGTCCGACTTTGGGTATAGCCCCCAACAGAGTTCTAAGTGACTTTACCCTACTGTTAAGAATCTTCTTTTTATTGTTTCGAGTCCATCTCTTAGAAATACTGGACCCTGCAAGGTTGATAATTGTGGTTACTCCATTAAAGCAATTTTCATCTATTTCATTCTTTTCAGGATTCCAATAAAAGCCTTTATAATTAGGTTGGGATACAATTTTATCCTTCCTAGTGGTCAAGTAATTTACCGAGATATTGTTTTGTTTGCACAAATTTACAATTTCACTCCCCACCAAACCTGTTGAACCTGTTATCAAAACCTTCATACCCTTACTTTCTTTCTATCAACTTTAATATAAATATATGGGTTTTTAGAATTTAAATAGTTGAATTTAGTTTAGGTTTAACAGTCCAAGCCCTTTAGATGTTAAGTAAACCATAATTAAAGAGTAACTATTATGAAACCTTTAAGGCCCGTAGCATTTCTCTTTTTCCTGGAGGCCCTGGCAAACGTTCCACAACAAATCCTACGGCCTGCATAGCCCTCCTAACGCTTCCTTTTGCGGAATAGGTGACCAGCACACCATCTTTTTTCAATGCCTTGAACATTATAGCAAAAACTTCCTCTGTCCAAAGTTCCGGTTGCACCCTGGCGCCAAAGGCATCAAAATAAATTAGATCGAATAGATCAATATCCGAGATATCCCTAAAATCGATCTGTTGCTTTATCAGTGAAAAATTGGCCGATATTGGATGCGATTGTCCCCATGAAGTTTGGTGCATACTCAAAAAATCCTGTTCCAAATTCCCTGCATTCAATGCTGATATATAGTCCAATTGTTCCAATTCTTCAGGGACAACGGGATAGGCCTCTATACCTTTATACGTTAAATCCAAACTTCGCTTTTTAGACTCCAATAATGTTATAAGCGCATTCAAGCCCGTTCCGAAGCCTATTTCCAGGATAGACAATTGTCGGTCCTTGAATAAGGACAAACCGTTCTTAATAAAAACATGATAGGCTTCTTGGATAGCACCATGGATAGAGTGGTACTGCTCGTTCCAATCTTCGATCTGAATGGTTTTGGAGCCGTCGGCCGTAGTTATGATTTTTCTTTTCAATTTATTTTTTTATCAGCACTCCATCCGCCTCAAAGGCGTATTTTTTCTCAACCATTATTATAGCGGCAACTTCCTCTTCCGATTTTCCCGCATCACGGGCATAATGTCTTTGGTCCCCAACACTCATTTCTTCAACATAGGCCAAACCATTTACAACTACCTCTTTTCCCACCAATTCCTGAGGCACAAAGAATCCGTAATCCTTAAATTTAACCATGCTTTCTTTGCCGTTCCCCAATTTCAATTTCATCCAACATCCTTTGGCCATACAAACCTCCGTTACCAGACCGGAAAACCTGGATGCAAGCGTATCCGTCTTGGCCATTTTTTCATAATTCCCAAGCATTTGTCCACTGCTTATGGCATCGGAATCGTCAAATTGAGTTCCGATATAATCATAACTCTCGTTGATCAATGCCGGGCTGGTGGGTACCGATGGCTTATTTTGCGCCAGACAAGCCGAAAACACCATAAAAGTCATAATCAAAATGTTAAATTGCTTCAAAATATTCAGATTTTATATCACTTTACAAAACTGGGCATTTTTAGACGAAAAAAGAAGAACTACTAATGATATTTGCTTAATTTTATTGCTTTAAATTAGAATGCTATGCAAACTGTTTCAAATTCAATAATAGTTGAGAAAGTTAAAGACTCGAAAATTAATAAAGTAGATTTTAATAATTTATCGTTTGGAAAATATTTTACGGATCATATGATGGTCTGTGATTACAAGAATGGTGCTTGGGAATTACCAAAAATAGTCCCATATCAACCCATTACACTTGACCCATCCGCTAAAATTTTTCATTACGGACAATCTGTTTTTGAAGGAATGAAGGCCTATAAGGACAAAGATCAAAATGTCTGGCTCTTTCGCCCTTTGGAAAACCAAAAGCGGATCAACATATCGTCCAAGAGACTTGCTATGCCCGAATTCCCTGAGGATTACTTTATGGAGGGCTTAACGGCCCTTTTGAAATTGGACCATAAATGGATTCCTACGGCTGAAGGTAGTTCCTTATATATTAGACCATTTGTCTTTGCCTCGGGATGCGGATTCCACGCTTCCCCCTCTGACGAATACAAATTTATTATTGCCTGTTCCCCATCGGCCTCCTATTTTGCAGGTAAGGTAAAAGTTTTAATAGAGGAGAAATATTCAAGATCGGCCAATGGTGGTGTAGGTTTTGCCAAAGCCGGAGGTAATTACGCCGGACAGTTTTACCCAACACAGCTGGCAGTTGAAAAAGGTTACAATCAAGTAATTTGGACAGATGACAACAACCACGAATATATAGAGGAGGCCGGGGCCATGAACATATTTGTCAGGATTAACGACACCTTGATTACCAGTCCTACGAGCGATAGAATATTGGACGGTATAACCAGAAAAAGCATTATAGAGATTGCCAAAGACGAAAACATAGCAGTAGAAGTTAGAAAAATCACTGTAAAAGAGGTGGTCGAAGCCTCCAAAAATGGCAGTCTCAAAGAAATGTTCGGAGCAGGTACCGCTGCGGTAATTTCCCCTATAGCCACTTTCGGTTACCAAGAAAAGGATTATGACCTGCCGGAGTTAAAAGATAGTTACGCCTCTATTTTAAAGAAGCGCATTACGGACATACAATACAACAAGGCCGAAGATAAATTTGGTTGGAGATATAAGGTGGATATTGAATAAAAACCAACTTTACATTTTAAAAAAATCCCCTCTTCCGCAAGGATCGAGGGGATTTTTTTGCCCTTTATTTAGGCTTCCCGATAGCTATGGCCTACTTTTTATCTAAAATATCCACAATATTCGGTTTAAAATAATTTGGACCTTTAAGCACTTTTCCATCTTCACGATAGATTGGTTTGCCATCTTCCCCTAATTTACTCATATTACTACGCTGAATTTCTTCAAAAACTTCCTCTATTTTATACTGCATACCATGCTCCAATATAGTACCGCACAAAATATATAGCATATCGCCCAGGGCATCTGCAACTTCAACCAAATCATTATTGTTTGCCGCTTCCAAATATTCCTTATTCTCTTCATCCATCAAATTAAAGCGTAGTAAATTCTTGGCCTCTCCCAAATTAGCCCTGATTTCTTTGGAAACACCCAACCCAAATGAATTATGGAACAATTCAACGGCATTAAGTTTACTTTTCATAATTGAAATTATTTAAGTTAGATTTGCGTAAAAATATAAATATGTTCAGTGCGGGACAATTAATTTTTGCAGGACTTTTTTTCGCTGCATTTGTAGTAATTATCATATTTTCCTATCAAAAAGACAAAAAACTTCATAAAAAAAACTACAAAGGCGTTCAATGGGTAGGACTTTTCTTCATAATTTTCATAATAATTTTGTTTCTAATTAAGTTTTTCTTTAAAAATTAACATATTTTTTCGGTTCACCATAAAAAGGACCCCTCCCAATAACATTCCTGATTATTACATCGTTTAATATACGAAAAGACGTAATTTTGCGTTGAATAACTAAATCATTTAGTTGTATGGTAACTTTTTTCAGTATTTTGTTAGTTCTTATTGGTATAAACGCATTGCTTTTTTTAGTCAGTTTTAACAGTAGTTCCAAAAAGAAAGAAAAGTCCGTCAAAAATATTTCAGAATCTACAACAGTAATCTTCCCCCTAGATTTAATTAACTCGAAATATAAGAAGGCAGTTTAATTCTTGTCTAAGGAAATTTATGCATCTTTGCCTAAATACTATGTCACAATAGTATTTACAATTACGCTATACCTATTATTAAGACCTTTGTATATGATAATTTTTATTTACTTTGAACAAGGAATAAAAACTATTTGTGCATGAAGCAATTTCTACTCGTCTTTCTTGGAGGGGGTCTAGGTAGTGGCTTACGGTTTTTAATAAGCAAAGCTTTCAACAACACTTTTCACAATTTTTTTCTCGGCACTTTTATAGTCAATATAATAGGTTGCCTAATTATTGGTTTTATCCTAGGACTTTCACTTAAAAACAATTTCCTCACAAACAATCAGACATTATTATTAACCACAGGCTTCTGTGGTGGCTTCACTACTTTTTCAACCTTTGCCCTGGAACAACACTCCTTTTTAAAAACAGGGGATCTTCTCAACTTCACCGCTTACACTCTTGCCAGTCTTGTAATTGGAATCTCTGCCGTAGCTATCGGATTCTGGTTTTCAAAGCTGTAAACTCCTATCAAAATCTATTAACACATTTATTGTCCTTTCTATTTATTTTGGTGGAATTGGCCATTTTTCTGCATTATTAATAGCAAAACACCTAAAAAGACGCGATTTTTTCAGGTTTTGACCTAAACAAGTGTTAAAAGTATTAACATATCAACATAATATTTAATTTGAAACACAATACCCATAAATTTCATGGGGCATTTTTATGTAAAATGTAATTCTTGCGCATATACCCCCCAAAAAATAGGGGGGTATTAAATTAATATATATTTTTGTCTCATAAATAATAAATCAATTATGAAAAAAATCGAGGCAATTATTAGGAAGTCAAAATTTGATGACGTAAAGAAAGCGTTACATCAAATTGGAGTAAACTTTTTTAGTTACTGGGACGTAACTGGAGTCGGAAATGAAAAAGAAGGGCATGTCTATAGAGGCATTTCCTATAGTACATCCGACATTCAACGTAGGTATCTTTCCATTGTAATATCGGACGATTTCTTGGAAACTACCGTAAACACCATTCTGGATACAGCCTATTCCGGCAACGTAGGAGACGGTAAAATATTCGTTTCCGAAATTTTGGAAGCATACCGTATCAGAACAAAAGAAAGCGGGAAAGCAGGAATTAACTAAAAAAATTTAAGAACCAACAAACAAATAACAACATGGACGTAGGATTATTTACAGCAAATAACGTTTGGATGATGATATGTACGGCTCTCGTATTCTTCATGCATTTAGGATTTTCTCTTTTGGAAATCGGACTAACCAGACAAAAAAACACAATCAATATCTTATTTAAGAACGTATTCATCATTTGTACAGGGTTGCTCCTATATTATATTGGAGGATTTAACCTTATGTATCCAGGTGATTTCAACGGTTATCTTGGTTTCGCAGGATTTGGCCTTGAAGCCCCAATTTTACCAGATGGTAGTTTGGACCTTACCTATAGTGAAGGATACACGTATTGGACAGATTTTCTTTTCCAAGCGATGTTTGCCGCAACAGCAGCAACCATAGTTTCCGGAGCAGTAGCAGAACGTATTAAGCTAGGTGGATTCATGATATTCACTATAATATACGTTGGTTTCGTTTATCCTATAGTAGGATCTTGGCAATGGGGCGGTGGATTCCTTTCCACTCTTGGTGGTGACGAAGGTGGTTTCCACGATTTCGCAGGATCTACTTTGGTGCATTCAGTAGGGGGATGGGCAGCATTGATTGCCATATACATATTAGGACCAAGGATTGGCAAGTTTGGCGAAGATGGAAAACCAAATGCAATTCCAGGTCACAATATTCCTTTGGCAGCAGCTGGGGTACTTATTCTTTGGTTGGGCTGGTTCGGCTTTAACGGAGGATCAGTATTATCCGCGGATCCAGCTGGAACTTCAATAGTATTGGTTACTACTTGTTTGGCTGCAGCCGCAGGTGGAATAGGGTCTTTTATATTCTCTACCATTCTTTACAAAAACTATGACGTTACCATGATGTTGAACGGTATCTTGGGTGGTTTGGTAGGAATTACTGCCGGAGCCGACCTAATGTCTCCCTTTGAATCCATTGTTATAGGACTAATTGCCGGTGTAGTTATTGTATTAGGTGTTGCCCTAATAGACAAATTGAAACTGGACGATCCTGTTGGAGCAGTTGCAGTACACTTAATCTGTGGTATCTGGGGTACTTTGGCCGTAGGGATCTTCGGAGTTAAGGCCGGTGTAACACAATTTTTGTATCAATTAACAGGAGTAGCTGCTGCAGGTGTTTTCTGTTGCCTAACAGCATTTATCATTCTTTTCGCTATCAAGAAAACTTCTGGAATAAGAGTTTCCAAAGACGAAGAATTGGAAGGATTGGATATACATGAGCACGGAATGGATGCTTATGCCGACTTCAGAATGAACCAACACTAATATATATAAAAGGTAACGGAGCGTTTTGCAGAACGCTCCGTTTATAACCCTTTTTCAATACAACAACTCAATAATAAGCTAACATCCTTAAAAGGATATAAACAATTGAATTATGAAAACGATTATTTATACAAAATACGTAAAAAATTTACTATTACTTGCATTTGCCCTTGCCTCAACAGTAACTTTCGCTCAGGAAGAGGAGGAAGCCAAGAAATTTAGCCTAAGCGGAAGTGTGGATGCCTACTACAGAACCAACTTGAATGGTGACAACGGTTTTGACGATGGCTCTGGTTTACCCAATGCGGCCCCAGGATCTTCATTTGCCAACTTACCTGGTTTTGCCCTAGGGATGGCCAATGTAATAGCGGCTTACGAAGGAGAGGATGTTGGGTTTGTAGCAGACCTTGTTTTTGGACCTAGAGGAACAGATGCCATTTTTGCTTCTCCTTTATATTCAGCTACCGGAAACATTGTAAATCAACTGTATGTATACTGGAATTTAAGCGAATCGGTTAAATTGACATTTGGTAACTTCAACACCTTCTTAGGTTACGAAGTAATATCTCCAGTTGCCAATTTTAACTATAGTACCTCTTACCTGTTTTCTTATGGCCCTTTCTCACATACTGGTTTGAAGGCAGACTTTACCCTATCTGATGACTTTAGCTTAATGTTGGCCATCATGAACCCAACCGATCAAACAGAATTGAATCCTACCGAGAAATATGCTTTCGGTGCCCAATTGGGATATAGCGGTCAATTCCTGAACTTCCTTGCTGATGACGGGGCATTTGAGATTGACTTCACAGGTGGATTTGATTTGTCCGATGAGTTCTTCTTGGGAATAAATGCAGCTCTTTACGATAATGATGATATTGGTTTTGCCGGTGTAGCCCTTTATCCACAATACGCTACTTCTGACAACTTTACCTTGGGATTAAGAGGTGAATATTTCACAGAAACAGGAGACTATGGTGCAATTGGAACTGGAGTTGAAGATTCCAGTGTTTTTGCCGTAACACTTACAGGTAGTGCCACAATAGGCAATTTAATAATCAAGCCTGAATTGCGGTTGGATAGCGCATCAGATGACTCCTTTAATTTTCTAGATTCGGATCTGGCCCCACAAAAGAGTTTATCCTCATTTGTACTAGCAGCCGTTTACTCTTTCTAAATAAATTGAGTTTATTATTTATAGCCCCGCTTAAAGCGGGGCTTTTTATTTTTATCCCTTTTTAAATGCCTTTACCCCTGCCGCAATCTCAATATCGAGCCTATTCTGCTTGGGCACCAAAGGACATGAGTATTTTGGATTATAAGCACAGTATGGATTATAGGCCTTATTAAAATCCAAAAGAATTGTATCTCCCTTAGGAATGGTCAAATCCAAATATCTACCCCCACCATAAGTTTCCTCCCCATTGGTAAGGTCTGCAAAAGGCAAAAACAAATAATCCCTATATTTCTCCTGCTGCATCAATTCCTGATTTTGATAAACTTCCAATTTATGGGTACGTCCTTTTAGACTAAAAGTTATTATTCCAAAAACAACCTCTTCCGATTGTCTTTCTGTAGTGGTAGGCATCATAAAAGGTAAAGCCTCAGGCGTCCGTGTGAATTTCGCATTGATCCTATAGCTAGTATCCGGCTCAAAAAAATCCAAAGTTGTAAAATCCTTTCTAAACCTATCCGGCAAGGGCGAGGTTTCAGGATCCTTGAATTCCTCGTTCATTTTTTTCTGAAATTGCATAATATCCTCCAAGGCTCCGGACACATGTTCCTCCGTATTGTTCTGCTCCTGATCATGGTACCTTTTTTCCTTACAACTCAATGATAAAAAGCATAAAACCAAAAATAACTGCTTCATTTCCCTTCTTTTGGCATAAAAATACAACATCCATTTTTCCAAATAAAAGAATTTTGCATACCAAACCTACTCGAAACCGATTTATGAAGTAAATCCGAAACTATTAAGAGAAGTTTTTTGATGAAAAAAATTTATTTATGAAAATAAGTACCCTTGAACTTTTCCGCTTCCCTGAAACCGGAATTAAATACGTGATAAGAAATAACACTAGAGATCAACAGTCTTCAGCAAGCAGGAATTCACTCTAATACAGCAACTTATTCTTCAATGGTTTCGTAACGGGCATCTTTTAAGTATTTGGCCACAATATCATTGAATTCAGGTGTTATACGCAGCAAAGCTGTGTTTTCCAAACTATATAATTCAGCCTTGTCCGTATATCCTTTCTTCAATAATTCTTCCAAATAAAAGAGGGAGGTTCCGTAATCCTCCATTTTAGCACTATTGGATATTATTTTAAGGTAATAACTTTGGTCTGTGGGATCCGTTATCGTTTTTAACATCCAAAGTAGACTTAGAACTTCTTGATCTACCTGATTTCCGGAATTTACTATATCAATATTATCCTCAATTAAGGCATTAACATAACCCAAAAGGCGTTTGCCCATTTCTCTTTCCGCTTCTATTTTACTGTTATCGTATTTCTTTAATTCGCCCATCTGGTAAATCCACCAACCCAAATTATTGTAATTATAGGTAGCTAAATCCTCCTCCAAATAGTATACATAATCCTCCTTAATAAATGACTCCTTTAACAAGGTGTTGTTCTCATTGCGTGTCATGGTTTTAAAAAGCTTATTCTTTTTAAGCTCACGCTTTATTCTCTTAAGGGAATCACCATCTTTTAGAACCCTATAAACAGACATTACTTCGTCCAATAAATTATCGGCCTGAATTAATCTGTTGGATTCGATCAAGAGATTTATTTCCTCCAAATTTTGGGCATAAGTATCATTTATATAAGCTTCATCTTTCTCGGATTGACCCTTGGCCATGGCCGACAAATTAAAAATTTCCAAGGCCTTCCCTAGGTATTGGGTATTGGGCCATTCATGCCCCCCGTTAAACACCAGTAATTGATTAGGAAATTTTAAGCGACCCATAATGGATTTCCCCGCCAACATTTCCGGATAGGCATAATCTTCCTTTCCTACGATTCCTATAAAATGAAATAAATTGTTTGTATCCAATATGTCCATATTGGGATATACGGAACCACAGGAAATTACTCCGGATATACCTTTTACAAAAATGGGCAGTACAGATGCAAATCTGGCACCACTATCAAAGCCAGCACTATAGATTCTGTCCTTTTGAACTGGTAATATCTTGATGATATCATTGAACATCCTTCCGGTTATCAGTATATTCTGGGATGTGGTCAAAGAGTCGTTTACATTGTTAGATGCCGCTAGTATATACCCTAGCTTTTCCGCGGCCCCTATAAACATACGAATAGCTTGCCTACCTCTACCTTCCATATCAAAAACAAAAAGGATGGGCCAATTTTTATCCATTTCAAAGCTGGTAGGAATATAAAGTGAAAAATTTTCGGATATAGAGTCCTTTACAGCAATTGAATCGATTACGACACCTTTTTTCAAGGTCATCTGTTGCGAATTACCCAAAAAACCGGCCCCAAGAAACAGAAATAATATAATTTTTTTCATAGAATTATTGTCATCAAATATCTAGCCAAATTAAAATAATATTCCGGCCATTACGAAACGCCATAGGAACTTACAACAGTGGTCCTTGAAAAAAACTGCCAGCTCCTTGCCCCTAAGCCTTAAAATACATTAAATTAAATATTTATAATATAGCACCAAAGCCTCTAACCCCATTTAATTTTAATTTCCTTATTGGATTGCTACTGTTAAACCTCTCTTTTTTTAATGGGCGCGTTAGACACTACATCGGATAGAATAATGTGGGTACGCGTCTCTCCATATTGTATAAGCTTATCTATAAATTTTTCCAAATGAAATTGATCCTTTAGGACCACCAACATTATAATGTTTTCATTACCCGTAATCCTATAACAATTAACAACTTCTTCATAGGTGTTTACAATTTCCAAAAAAGGTCTTAACTTCCCCATAAAGGCACGCAGCGTAATTATGGCTTTTAATTGATAACCTGTATGCGAATGGGATACCACCGCTTTGTAACCGGAAATAACCCCAAGGTCTTCCATTTTCTTCACCCTTTCGGCAACCGCAGGTGGCGTTAAGCCTACTTTCCTGCCAATATTGGCAAAAGATTCCCGGGCATTTTCCTGAAGTAATTTTAAAATCTTCCAATTAAGGACATCTATCTTTGTATTCAAAATAAAATGGATCAAAATTATTAACTTTCAATAGCTAAATTACAATTTTACTTTGTTATATAAACTCTAATTTGCTAATTTCGACGTAATTTTATATAACAGAAGTTGTTATAGAAAAATGCCTTACAAAAACTTAAGTACGATTCCGATTTATCGCAAATCCTTGGATCTTTTACAGATGAGCAGGGAAATTGCTTCGTACCTATCCTACAACAAGGATCTGCTAAAGTTATACCAATCCAACAGTCATAGGGATATAATGGTAGATTCCCTTTTAACCGATTCCATTTTAATTCCTCAACAAATTGAAGCAGCCGAACGTTCCGAATGTTATGCTGCCCGAATGAGAAGCGCTACCTTTATCAATGTTATCATAAGAAATATAAGTTCTTATTGTACCGGTTTGGAAAAGGATGGGGTAAAGGAAAAGGAATACTTAAATCTTTTGAGGAGCGAAATTAAAAGTTTCAGAAGATTGTACAAAGTTTGGAGACGATCTATTCGGAGCTAAACCTTGCCTACTACGACTTCCTATTTTTATAGGTATCTTATTATTTACACGCAGCTAAATTAAGAATGGCCTCATTGGAATTAAAGCTATATCCTCTCTACTACATATTTCTCCTGTACTGACCCCCTACCGCAAACAAGGCATCTGTAATTTGTCCAAGGGAACAGAACTTGGTAACCTCCATCAACTTTTCAAAAATATTCCCGTTTTTAACCGCTATTTCCTGCAATTCCTTTAATTGGGTCTCGGCAGTTACCCCCATCATAGCATGTAAGTTTTCCAAGGTGCCTATCTGGGCCTGTTTTTCGGACTCTGTTGCCCGGATCACTTCTGCAGGCATAATTGTTGGCGACCCTTTGGAGCTTAGAAAAGTATTTACCCCTATAATAGGAAGTTCCCCGTTGTGCTTTAGCGTCTCATAGTAAAGGCTCTCCTCCTGAATTTTGGATCTCTGATACATTGTTTCCATGGCCCCCAGTACACCCCCTCGTTCAGTAATACGATCAAATTCCAATAAGACGGCCTCCTCTACCAGATCTGTCAATTCCTCAATTATAAAGGAACCCTGCAAAGGATTTTCGTTTTTGGCCAAGCCCAATTCCTTGTTGATGATCAATTGAATTGCCATGGCCCTGCGAACAGACTCCTCTGTTGGAGTGGTTATTGCCTCATCATAGGCATTGGTATGCAAGGAATTACAGTTGTCATAGATGGCATACAGTGCCTGTAAGGTAGTGCGGATATCATTAAAATCTATTTCTTGGGCATGCAAGCTCCTCCCCGAAGTTTGGATATGGTACTTTAACATCTGCGCCCTGGAGTCTGCTCCATACTTAAGATGCATTGCCTTTGCCCATATACGACGTGCAACCCTACCAATTACAGCATATTCCGGGTCTATCCCATTTGAAAAGAAAAAGGATAGGTTGGGACCAAATTTATTGATGTCCATCCCCCTACTTAAATAATACTCCACATAGGTAAAACCGTTGGAGAGTGTAAATGCCAATTGGGTAATTGGATTGGCCCCCGCCTCTGCAATATGATACCCGGAAATGGAAACCGAATAAAAATTACGTACCGAGTGCTGAATAAAATATTCCTGCACATCCCCCATTAGTCGCAGGGCAAATTCCGTTGAAAAAATACAGGTATTTTGAGCCTGATCTTCCTTTAAGATATCTGCTTGCACCGTACCTCTTATCGTATTAAGGGTTTTCTTTTTAATTTCGGTATACACATTTTGAGGCAAGACCTGATCACCAGTAATACCCAATAGCATTAATCCCAACCCATCATTACCTTCTGGCAATTTCCCTTGGTATTTTGGCCTAGGCAAACCTTTTTCCCTATACAAGGCAGCAATTTTTTCTTCTACCTCATTTTCCAACCCATTTTTCAAAATATATTTCTCACAATTCTGATCAATGGCGGTATTTATAAAATAACCCAACAACATGGGCGCAGGACCATTGATGGTCATACTAACAGAGGTTGCGGGACTGCATAGGTCAAATCCTGAATACAACTTTTTAGTGTCATCCAAACAGCAGATGGAAACTCCTGCATTGCCTATTTTTCCGTATATATCAGGTCTAAAATCCGGATCCTGTCCATACAGGGTTACCGAATCAAATGCAGTGGATAAGCGCTTGGCAGGCAATCCCAAACTAACATAATGAAAACGCCTGTTTGTCCGTTCAGGACCACCTTCACCAGCAAACATTCTTGTAGGATCTTCCTCTGTTCTCTTAAAAGGATACAGTCCGGCCGTATAAGGAAATTCCCCTGGTACATTTTCCTGGAGTATCCAACCCAAAATATCGCCCCATGCCCTATACTTTGGAAGTGCCACTTTTGGAATATCGGTTTGGGCCAATGATTTCGTATGGGTTTCCAATTTTATCTCCTTTCCCCTCACCTTATAACTAAAGATTGGAGTTCTGTACTGTTGAATCTTTTTTTCCCAATTTAGGATCAATTCCCAATTATGGGAATCCAAACCCATTTTTATTTCATCGAATTCACTAAACAGTAGCCCTAATAATTGTTTTTTGTCCTCGAATAGGGACAACTCCAAAATTGCTTCTGTATTTAATCCTTCTTTTAGCAAAAATGTATTTAAATCTCCCTCGACATCCACCTTGGAAATGGCTTGTATGGTCTTAAAAATACCATATAACTTTTGGGCCAACTCGGCTTGTTGAAGGACCTTTTTATCATAGGCACGATTGCTATTGGCTATTTCAGACAAATAACGTGTGCGAGGAGGGGGAATTATATAAACCTTCTCTTCATCGCCATTTCCAACTTGGAATTGGGAATTCAGGGCTGTTCCTGTTTTTGAAACCAATTTACTCATTACGGACTTATACAAACGATTCATGCCCTGATCATTGAACTGTGAGGCTATGGTCCCGAAAATAGGCAGTTCATCGTGATCGGCCTCCCAAAGTCCATGATTGCGTACATATTGCTTTTTTACATCCCTCAGAGCGTCCAGAGCCCCTCTTTTATCGAACTTATTAATGGCAACAATATCCGCAAAATCCAACATATCTATTTTTTCCAACTGGGTGGCTGCCCCAAATTCAGGCGTCATAACATATAAGGAAACATCACTATGTTCAATTATCTCCGTATCGGACTGACCGATGCCTGAAGTCTCCAAAATAATCAAATGGAATCCTGCCACTTTTAGGACCTGAATGGCCTCGTCCACATGTTTGGATAATGCCAAATTGGACTGTCTGGTAGCAAGCGATCTCATATAGACCCGGGAGTCGTTGATGGCGTTCATCCGAATACGATCTCCCAACAAAGCACCTCCGGTTTTCCTTTTGGACGGATCAACAGAGATGATTCCGATGGTCTTATCAGGGAAATCCAACAAAAATCTTCTTACCAATTCATCTACCAAACTCGATTTTCCCGCGCCTCCTGTCCCTGTTACACCCAGTACGGGCACAGCACTTTTGGATATTGACAAACCAGAAAAAACCTTTACAAAATCCTCATGTCTATTTTCGGCCAAGGTAATAAGTCGTGCTATGGCATTTTCATTCCTTTCCTTTAATAATTGATCCATGGACCGGCCCTCGGGAATTTTAAAATTGGGAAAGGAAAAATCACTTTGCCTTACCAAATCATTTATCATTCCCTGTAGCCCCATAGTCCTGCCATCATCTGGGGAATATATTCTGGTTATCCCATAATCCATTAATTCTTTAATCTCTGCAGGAAGAATTACCCCTCCGCCACCGCCAAAAATCTTAATATGGTCCGCCCCCCTATCCAGTAAAAGATCGTGCATATACTTGAAATACTCCATGTGCCCTCCCTGGTATGAAGTTATGGCAATGGCATTTACATCCTCCTGTATGGCACAATCTACTACTTCGGACACACTTCGATCATGACCTAAATGAATCACTTCCACACCGGTAGACTGAATAATACGCCTCATCATGTTAATCGCGGCATCATGACCATCAAACAGGGATGCGGCCGTAACTATACGAACTTTATTTTTAGGAATATATGGCGGCTTCTGCTTCATAACTATAAATCTAACACCCTTTAATCGACCTAATAAATACCCCTATTCACAATCACTCCTCAATGCGGTTATTGAAGGAAATGTATTAGGAGGGCACTCTCTTTTTAATAGACAAAAAAAGGACCATTATTTGGGTGCAATTTAACAAAAACGCAAAAATTATGGTGATAAAATTAGAATTTTATAAAAATACCCCTCAACTAAAGTACTTCATTCCTAAAATCCTAATTTTGCGACCTAAAACAGTTAAACTTTGAAGACAACTATCTTAATCAATTGCCCCGACCAATCCGGAATAATTAGTTCGGTAACCGGATTTATACATAAAAAAGGAGGCAATATTATTTATATTGATCAGCACGTAGATAAAGAAGCGGGGGTGTTTTTTATGCGACTGGAAAGCGATTTTGAAAAAAACATCCCAGCCGTAAAAAATTTAAAGCAGGAATTTGAAAATGAATTGGCCCAACCCTACCAAATGGAGTGGAGTTTGCATTTGGGCTCCGTAAAGCCAAAAATGGCCCTGTTCGTTTCCAAATACAATCATTGTCTATACGATTTATTAAGTAGGTACAATATAGGTGAATTAGAGGTTGAAATACCCTTTATCCTTAGCAATCACAGTGACTTGGAATATGTAGCCAATCAATTCGAAATTCCCTTTTTTCATGTACCTGTAACGAAAAGTACAAAAGATGAAGCCGAAAATAGGCAATTGGAACTTTTAAAAGAATATCAAATAGATTTTATTGTATTGGCCAGATATATGCAAATCGTAACCAGCAAGGTTATTGACAATTACCCCAATAAGATTATCAATATTCACCATTCCTTTTTACCTGCCTTTGCCGGCGCAAAGCCATACCATGCCGCATTTGAGAGGGGTGTTAAAATTATAGGTGCCACCAGTCATTACGTTACCGAGGAATTGGATGCCGGTCCCATTATAGAGCAGGACGTTACTACCGTAACCCATGCGCATAGCATCAAGGACTTTATAACCAAGGGACGGGATTTGGAGAAAATTGTACTTTCCAGAGCGGTAAAGCTTCATATTAACAGAAAGACCATGGTCTACAATAACAAAACCGTAATTTTCTCATAAACTAAATACTAAATCCCGACGGTATAGGTTATAGTAATAACTCTAAATTTTTAAAATGAAAAAATTCATATTAGCCATAATCCTATTTCAATTTATTGGATGTTCGGAATTACAACAGGTGGTCAATCAATTGCCCCAGGGAGGTACTCTTGGCAATGACGAAATTGCAAACGGATTAAAGGAAGCCCTTAATATGGGAATCGACAAACAGGTAAGTAAACTAACCCAAACCGATGGCTTCTTTGGCAACGAACTGGTGAAAATTATGCTTCCCGAGGAATTACAGAAAGTGGACAAGACCCTAAGGGACATTGGCCTGTCCAGCTTAGCCGATGAAGGGCTAAAAATACTGAACCGGGCCGCAGAGGATGCAGTTGGCGAAGCTACTCCTATATTTGTAAATGCGGTCAAGGGAATGACCTTTAGCGATGCCAAAAACATTCTTTTGGGATCGGACAATGCTGCAACCATATATCTTACTAATGCCACACAAACAGAACTGTACAATAAATTTAACCCCGTAATCAAAAATTCCTTTGAAAAAGTTGGAGCAGATAAGATCTGGAACAACCTAATTACTAGATATAACAACATTCCCCTTACCAATAATGTAAATCCGGACCTTACAGATTACGTTACCCAAGAGGCCTTGAATGGTGTATTTACCATGATTGCTCTTGAAGAAAAAGAGATTAGGAACAAGGTTTCGTCAAGAACCACGGATGTGCTGAGAAAAGTTTTTGCCCTACAGGATTAAAAATGAACAATTTATAGGTGTTTTACACAATAAATCCCAATACTTTACGTTACATTTAAACAAGCACATATCACAACCTTTAATTTGCTAGAAAAGCAATACAGTTATACCTAAAGAATTTGAGTTAGTATTTTTTGAGTTAGTTAGTTTAAAACCGGTGGGAGCACCGGTTTTTTTTGTTTGGCATCAGGTTGTTTGTGCCCAACATTCAATTGGATTCAATGATAATTTAGGATCTAATTTGAGTTATTTCCCTTTAAAAAGTCTAAAATTATTTTACCAAAAGATATTCTATTACGGTATCATTAAAAAACTGTGGCTGCTCTACGTTTACTACATGCCCACAGTTCTGGACTACTATAAGTTCGGCACTTTTATGATCCAACACAATTTGCTGAATCGTAGGCAAGAACAAATAGTCCTCTGCTCCCATTACGTAAAGAGTAGGGATTCTTATATCTACAGTTCTAAAAAAACGAAGCAGTGGATTGATCTCCGATGTTAACTTAAACCAACGAATGAATTCCTTTTGGTATAATTTTTTGGCCTCCCGAACAAAAAGTAATCGTGATTCCTTATGGTTCTTATTGGGCATTATTACAAAGGCAAAAAATTTGTACAGCCATAAATAAGGGACTATAGATTTTAAAATAACGCCAAGCCTCATCAATATTTGGGACCTAAGGTTCAATTTCATAATGGCCCCTCCCATAATCATACTTTCTACCCGATGGGGATGTTTCTCTGCCAAATTTCGAATTAGAATTGTGCCCAGGGAAATTCCAATAAAATGGGATTTTTCAATCTTTTCAAAATTGATCACCTCCAATATATCCTCAGTTATATTATCAAAAGTATACTTATTCTTAAAGGCATCCTTTAGATGTATCTTAGAGTTCCCATGACCCCTTAGATCCAAGAGAAGTACATTAAAATGCTTTTTAAATTCCCTAAGCTGCTTATACCAAATAGTGGAGCTGCCTCCTGCACCATGTACAAAAGTCACCCATTTGTTAGAGGTATTATGGCTATGTATATTATAACTTATCAATATTCATTTTTTATAAATGTAGTGTTAATTCCAATACACTTGAAGGGGATCAAAAAAATCAAAATGTACTTTCCATTATTAAAACAAGGTTAAATAATAGACAAATTACCTGATTATTAGACAAATGCACTTTCAGACACCCCCATTTAAACCATGATTCCAGCTATATTTGTAAGAAAAAAATTATATGGAAAATCAATATTGCAAAGTTGGCTCGGTTACCCCGTTGACCAACGGTTCAAAAGAAATAAGCTTCTTGGAATATCAATACAAAAGTTTCATGGACAAGGCAACCAGTAAAAAACACTCCGATTCAAAACTTGCCGAATTTTTTGAATTGAAAGCTGCAAAAATCCAAAAAATCATTCAAACCCTGGCAAATTAAGAACTTAGCGTTTTTTAAGTTCCAAACTCATTGCCTGCTGTAATTCTTTTGCTTTTTCGGCAGAAGCTTGGGCAAAATTTTCTTTATCCGAGGCATAAATAATTCCCCTGGAGGAGTTTACCAAAAGACCTACATTATCACTCATTCCATATTTGCACACCTCAGATAAACTACCACCTTGTGCCCCTACTCCCGGAACAAGAAGAAAACTATCTGGAATAATATTTCTTATTTCCGTCAAAAAAGTCGCTTTGGTAGCTCCTACAACGTACATTAAATTTTCCGAATTTTCATAGGTCTTGGAAATCTCCAGCACTTGTTTGTACAACTCCTTTCCATCTACCATTTTTGTTTGAAAATCGAACGCCCCCATATTGGAAGTCAATGCCAATAATATGGTATGCTTATCCTTGAAAGCCAAAAATGGCTCCACGGAATCCCTTCCCATATAAGGTGCAATGGTCACAGAATCGAATCCTAAATCCTCAAAAAAGGCCTTGGCATAGCGGGTGGAGGTATTACCAATATCCCCGCGTTTGGCATCTGCAATAGTAAATATTTCAGGATAATTGATATTTAAGTAGTTGATGGTTCTTTCCAAAGCCTGCCATCCTTTTATCCCATAAGCTTCATAAAAGGCGGTATTGGGCTTATAGGCAACACATAAATGGTGTGTAGCATCAATTATAGCCTTGTTAAAAGCAAAAATAGGATCTTCCTCCTGCAATAAGTGCTTTGGAACCTTATCCAAGTCCGTATCCAACCCTATACAAAGAAAGGATTCCTTTTTTCGAATCTGTCCAACTAAAAAATCAGTGGTCATAGGAATTAAAATATCTCAGAGGCTTCCTTTAATTTCTCTGTATTCTCGACTAGACTTAATTCGTCTATGATACGTTGAATATCGCCATTAATAATGTTTTGAAGGTCGTAAAGCGTTAGTCCGATCCTATGATCGGTTACCCTTCCCTGTGGGTAATTATAGGTTCTAATTTTAGCTGAACGGTCACCACTACTTACCTGGGAATTTCTCTTGGCAGCATCCTCTTCCTGTTTTTTTGCCAATTCCATATCGTACAATCGTGAGCGTAATACCCTAAATGCCTTTTCCTTATTTTTATGCTGTGATTTCTGATCTTGACATTGGGCCACCAAACCTGTTGGAAGGTGGGTTAAACGTACGGCGGAATAGGTGGTGTTTACGGATTGACCTCCTGGTCCCGAGGAACAGAAAAAATCTATCCGCACGTCCTTGGGATCTATCTGCACATCAAAATCCTCTGCCTCGGGAAGCACCATTACAGTAGCGGCACTGGTATGCACCCTTCCTTGGGTTTCGGTCTGTGGAACGCGCTGCACCCGATGCACCCCGGCTTCAAACTTAAGGGTACCATATACATCCTCGCCCGTAACCTCGAACTGAATTTCCTTATAGCCCCCACTTGTACCTTCGCTTAGGTCAATAACATTCGTCTTCCATCCTTTGGACTCGCAATATTTAGTATACATTCTAAAAAGATCGCCTGCAAAAATACTGGCCTCGTCCCCTCCGGTACCTGCCCTTACCTCTACCACTACGTTTTTAGAGTCTTCCGGATCCTTAGGAATCAACATCAATTTAATCTCCTCCTCCAATTTGGGCAATTTTCCCTTGGCCTCCTCCAATTGCATTTTGGCCATATCCACCATTTCAGGATCACTGCCATCGGACAGTATCTCTTCTGCCTCGGATATATTATTAGTAAGTTCCAAATAAAGATCCCTCTTATCCACAAGTTGCTTTAAATCCTTATATTCCTTGTTTAGTGCCACATAACGCTTCTGATCAGCAATAATACCAGGCTGGATTATAAGGTCCGAAACCTCATCAAAACGTTGCTTTACTATGTTTAATTTATCTATCATATACAATCTACACTTGGACTGCGAATTTACGATAATTTTGTACATTTAAGCATATCCTATTCAATAGATGAATTCAATTTTCAATTTCAGAACCTATCAATTGAGTTTTCACTTCGCCAAGCCCTATCTTTGGATATCCTTTCTAATTACCGTTTTTATGCTATTTAGCGGGAGTGTTATTTTTAAGATTTCCCACATGAATGCCATGATCCTGAGTTCCAAGATATTGTTCTATCTAGGGGTCTTCCTTTTTTATTTTGACATAGCATTGCGAAAACGTTTAACGTTTTATCAAAATTTCGGCTTGTCCAAAACAGTTCTTATCTTAATTTCATTCCTCCTAGACACCCTCATAACCGTATTATTCATTAAGTTCATCCGTTTATTTTGACTTTGGAAATAGACAGTGTTGAGTTAGAGTTTGATGGAAGAAAGGTCCTGTACGGAATTTACATTAAGTCGGAACGCGGAAAGGTTACCGGAATCCTTGGAAGAAATGGCTGTGGAAAAACTTCCTTGTTGAGAATTATATTTGGAGATCTACAACCCAAATACAAGAATATCCGCAACAATGGAAAGTGCCTTCCGAGACCATTGTACTTAACAGGAAAAATAGGTTACCTACCCCAATATGCCCTTTTGCCAAAGCATTTAAGTATTAACCATGCCTTTGGACTCTTCAATGTTTCGTGGGAGCAATTTACTGAGCTTTTCCAAAGTTTTAAAGAGTACGACAGGGCGAGGATAAAAGATTTGTCCAGCGGTGAAATTAGGGTTATCGAAGCTTACTTGGTGCTCATGTCCAACAAGGAAATTATACTTCTGGACGAACCGTTTTCATTCATTGCACCAATATATGTGGAGAAATTCATGGTCCTTATCCGCCAGGTAAAGAAAAGGAGTATTATAATCCTGACCGATCATTTTTACAATGATATTTTAGCTGTAAGCGATACGATCTATCTTCTTAAAAATGGGTGTTCCAAAAAAATAGAGGACAAGAACGAACTCAAGAGGGAAGGATATATTAATTAGGACTCAATTGAATAAAATTCCGCTGCTTTTGTGCATTTTGTTATTACCGTCCACAATAATGGCCTCGGTTCCCTTTAATTGGTTTATGAGTGCCATTCCCGAATCAACTCCCAGTACAAAAATAGCCGTTGCCAGGGCATCAGACAATTCAGCGGTTTTGGAAAATACCGATACACTATTTATTCCCGAAATAGGGTTTCCGGTCCGGGGATCAAGAATGTGCGAATATTTCCTGCCTTCAAAAGTGATGTATTTATCGTAACTCTCGGAAGTAGCAACAGATGACTCCAGAACTGGCAGCCACGAAAATATTTTGTCCTTGCTAAGTGGATTTGCAATGCCGATCAACCACTTTTCCCCTGTAGCCTTGGTACCCCATGTAGTTAGGTCACCGGAAGCATTGATAACTCCTGCGCGAACCTGCTTCCCCACCAATAGTTCTTTCGCCATATCGGCAGCATAGCCCTTTGCTATTGCTCCTAGACTTATTTTCATCCCTTTCAATTGAAGGAAGACCGTATGATCTATTTCATCCAGAATAATTTTTTTATACCCCACCTTGCTTACGGATTTTATAATTTCATCCTTGGTAGGCTTATATTTCATGGTGCCATCAAACTTCCAGATCTTATCCAATCCGGCATATGTAATATCAAATGCACCATTGGTAATTTCCGAAATCTGATTTGCTCTTTCAATTAGCTTGAACAGCTCTACACTCACCTTCACCGGTTTTATTCCGGCATTTTTATTGATTTTTGAAGTTTCCGATTCCTCGTCCCATGAAGATATCAGTTTTTCTATCCTTTTTATTTCAGAAACAGCCTCTTCAATATTTATATAGCCTATTTCCTCATTATCGGCCACTACGGTAATATCAAATTTATCGCCCATTAAGTTCACCGATCGCTGAACGGTAACATACTTAAGCTCCTGGCCATGACCCACTAGGACCATAAAACCTATTAAAAGAGAAAATAAAACCCTCACCCTAGCACAAAATTAAAAATGGAACTTTTTTTCTTTTTGTCTAGGATTAGTTTATGGTCATTGTAGAGTCTAGATCCACTCAATATAATCCAAAAAACATTAACCGTAACGGCCTTACTTAATACGCGAATTGTGAACGACTTCCTAGTGCAAACAGATAGCACAGAAAATGGCCATAAGACATAAATTAAGAGTCCGAACAATGATTTTAAGGAAAATCCCATGTAAGCAAGTAGGTTAAAAAAAGTTTTGGTTATTCAAAAACACGAAGGATCTGCCCGTCTAACTCCGTTTTAAATATTTTAAGGGGTTTTGAGACATCATTACCAATTTGATTTAAAGGGGTACCGGTCTGACTAAAGGTGGAACCATGGGTGGAACACCTGAAATAGCCGCCATTATCCGTTTTAAAACTTATCCCATCGGTCTGTTGATGACTACAGATTTGGCTTGCTGCAACAAAATTACCCTCAAGGTTTTTTACAACGACCACATAATCCTTGATTATGAAATCGCCATTGTTCTGCAATTTGGCACCTTCTGCCGAACTTAAATCAATGGTAAAATCCACCCCCGTTGGTACGGGTTTGGGATCTATAACTTCATCGCTATCCGATGAACAACCATGTAAGCAGGGAAAAGTAAGGGCAAATGCCGCTCCGGTACCTAAGGTCCTTAAAAACTGCTTTCTTTCCATAACGTAATTTCTTTATAAAACAACGTAGGAAAAAGGGTATTCGTATACCTTAATACACAAAGGTTCCAAACTCGCTTTTAATTGTGAGCTTTTTAACAGAATTATCTTCTACTCTACCTACAATTTGGGCCGAAACCCCAAAACCTTCCGAAATAGCAATAAGGTCTTTGGCAATAGCAGGATTTACGTATAATTCCAATCTATGTCCACAATTAAAAACTTGGTACATTTCCTTCCAGTCGGTCCCTGATTGTTCTTGAATTAATTTGAACAACGGAGGAACGGGAAATAGGTTATCCTTAACAATATGGAGGTTGTCTACAAAATGAAGAATTTTGGTCTGTGCGCCACCGCTACAGTGCACCATTCCATGGATATCGGTGGCAGTGTATTTGTCCAGAATTTTTTTAACAATAGGGGCATAGGTCCGGGTTGGGGACAATACCAATTTTCCCGCATTCAAGGGGGAGTCAGGAACTTCATCGGTCAACTTTACATTACCGGAATACACCAAGTCTTCAGGAACAGCGGCATCGTAGCTTTCAGGATATTTTTCTGCCAAGTATTTGGCAAAAACGTCATGTCTTGCAGAGGTAAGTCCGTTACTCCCCATACCGCCATTATATTCCTTTTCGTAGCTAGCCTGTCCGGAAGAAGATAAGCCAACTATTACATCTCCAGCTTCTATATTGGCATTGTTGATCACGCCACTCCTTTTTAATCTTGCCGTTACGGTGGAATCCACGATAATGGTACGTACCAAATCCCCTACATCTGCAGTTTCCCCTCCGGTTGACCTTATCGTAATTCCGTGTTTTTCCAAATCCTCGATCAACTCTTCCGTACCATTGATTATGGCAGATATGACCTCTCCCGGAATTAAATTCTTGTTTCTCCCAATGGTAGAGGACAACATAATATTGTCCGTAGCCCCAACGCAAATAAGATCGTCCACATTCATGATCAGGGCATCCTGTGCTATTCCTTTCCACACAGAAATATCACCTGTCTCTTTCCAATACATATAGGCCAAGGAGGATTTAGTTCCGGCACCATCAGCGTGCATCACCAAACAGTACTCCTCATCATTGGTAAGATAATCGGGAACAATTTTACAAAAGGCCTTGGGAAACAATCCCTTATCAATATTTTTTATGGCATTGTGCACGTCTTCCTTGGAAGCAGAAACCCCTCTTTGATCGTATCGTTTGCTGTTGGATGAGCTCATGAATAAAAGTTTGAGACAAAAATAGGAGAATCCATAAAAAAAAGCCCACTAATTGCGGGCTTTTAATACAATAATTTATAAATGTCCAAATTATTTAATAAACAAAAGTTCCCGATATTTGGTTAGAGGCCAATATTCATCACCAATCAATTGTTCCAATTTATCACAATGGTAACGTATTTCATCAAAATAAGGCCGAACATTATCACAATAGGCAAAGGCTTTCTTGTTAATATCGGACATATTGTTGGCTTTCTTTCTTTCATCCACCATAGCATCGGTCTTGATTTTAATAGCTCGGATATGCTCGGAAATACGCTCGACAATATCCAACTGACTTTCAGACATTTTCTTGTGGGCGGCACCGTAAATTTCTTTTAACCCTACCACATTTTTTATCAATTTATTCTGATACTCCACTGCTGCGGGAATAATATAACTGTAAGCAAGCTCATTAAAGACCCTACCTTCAATTTGAATATGAAGAATATACTCCTCCAATTCCACCTCTTGCCGAACCCTTACCTCAATTTCGCTCATGACATTCATGGACTTGAACAACGCCAAACTATCCTTGGAGGTAAGCACCTGCAATGCCTTTGGGGTGTTCTTGTTATTGCTCAAGCCCCTGGATTTGGCCTCATTTTCCCAAACCTCGCTGTAACCATCGCCCTCGAACCTGATTCTTTTGGAGGTTTTTATATATTCCCTAAGGACATTAAAAATTGCCTCATCCTTTTTAAGACCCTTTTTATCCACCAGTTGATCTACTTCCTTTTTAAAGGCCATTAGTTGCTTTGCAACAATGGTATTAAGTACCGTCATAGGCTTGGCACAATTGGTTTTGGAGCCTACGCCCCGCATCTCGAACTTGTTTCCGGTAAATGCAAAAGGCGAGGTACGGTTACGATCGGTATTGTCCAGAAGAATTTCCGGAATCTTACCTACCACGTTCAACTTTAATTCGGTCTTTTCCTCAGGGGACAATTTCCCTTTTGTAACCCCTTCCAATTCATTTAAAACCTCATTCAGTTGTTCCCCTATAAATATCGATAAGATAGCTGGAGGCGCCTCATTGGCACCCAATCTATGGTCATTTCCTGCAGAAGCAATAGAAGAACGCAATAGTTCCTCATAATTATCCACAGCTTTTATAGTGTTCACGAAAAAAGTTAAAAACTGAAGGTTTTTCATGGGAGTGGACCCAGGACTAAGCAAATTGACACCGGTATCCGTAGACAAAGACCAATTGTTATGCTTGCCAGAACCATTTATGCCCCTGAAAGGTTTTTCATGAAAGAGCACCTTAAAAAAATGCTTATCGGCAATCTTGTCCATAACATCCATGAGCAACAGATTGTGATCTACGGCAAGATTGGTTTCTTCAAAGATTGGTGCCAACTCAAATTGATTGGGGGCAACTTCATTGTGTCTAGTTTTTACCGGAATCCCCAATTTAGTACATTCCCTTTCCAGATCTTTCATGAAATTTAAAACGCGATTTGGAATAACCCCAAAGTAGTGATCGTCCAATTGTTGTCCTTTTGCAGCACTTTGACCCACTAAAGTACGGCCTGCCAAACTGATATCGGGTCGCGAAAAAGCCAGGGACTTGTCTATTAAGAAATACTCCTGTTCCCAGCCCAAGGTGGCGTATACTTTGGTAACATTTTTATCAAAAAATTTGGCTACCGCTGTCGCGGCCTCATCCATGGCATTCAATGCCCTTAAAAGCGGAGCCTTGTTATCCAAGGCTTCCCCGGTATAGGCTACAAAAACTGTTGGTATACACAGGGTGGTGCCGTAAAGAAATGCTGGAGACGTTGGATCCCAGGCCGTGTAGCCCCTAGCCTCAAAAGTATTGCGTATCCCCCCGTTTGGAAAACTGGAGGCATCCGACTCCTGCTGAACCAACTGGCCACCACCGAACTTTTCCATCACCCTTCCTTCAGGCGAAAAATCAAAGAAAGCATCATGTTTCTCAGCTGTGGTTCCAGTAAGCGGTTGAAACCAATGGGTATAATGTGTTGCCCCCATGGATATCGCCCAGGTCTTCATGCCTTCCGCTACCTGATCGGCAACTTTTCTATCTATTTTTACTCCGGACACAACGGCTGCCTTCACCCTATCATAAGCATCCTTGGTCAAATACTGTAACATTCGTTCCTCATTGAACACATTCATCCCAAAATATTCCGAACGCCTCCCAGTTTCCTCCACATCCATTTCACTTCTGGTATGACTGCTTGCTATGGCCTTAAATCTTTGATTTGACATAAATTCATTTTTTGACAAAAATAACAATTCATTAAAATAATCCACGTAAAATACATATTTAATAATATACCCCCAAAAAAATAGGGGTCTACAAAAAAATATCAACATTATTGTCATTTAACCCACTAAAAAATGGCATATATGGTGAAAATTATTATTTTTGTCTGCGTTAATAATAAAAATCAACAATACATATTATGAGCAAGTCTAAATTAGAATACATTTGGTTGGACGGGTACGAGCCCACACAAAACATGAGGAGTAAAACTAAGGTTGAGGAAAATTTCAGTGGTAAATTGGAAGATTGCCCAATCTGGTCTTTTGATGGAAGTTCAACCCGCCAGGCCGAAGGAGGATCTTCTGACTGTGTGTTAAAGCCCGTAGCAATCTATCCTGATCCGCATCGTCTTAATGGTTATTTGGTAATGACCGAGGTCATGAATGCCGATGGTACCCCACACGTATCTAACGGTAGGGCTACTATTGAAGATGAAGACAATGATTTCTGGTTTGGATTTGAGCAAGAGTATTTCATTATGGATACAAGAACTGAACTTCCTTTGGGTTTCCCTAGAGGTGGGTATCCAAAACCTCAAGGTATGTACTACTGTTCTGTTGGTGGTCTAAATACTCATGGGCGCGACTTGGTGGAAGAGCATGCAGATGCCTGTATCGCTGCCGGTCTTAACTTCGAAGGAATTAACCAAGAGGTTGCCTGTGGACAGTGGGAATTCCAATTATTTGCCAAAGGTGCCAAAAAAGCAGGTGATGAAATTTGGGTTGCAAGATATTTGTTGGACAGATTGACCGAAAAACATGGTTACTATATAGAATACCATCCAAAACCTCTTGGTGATACCGATTGGAACGGTTCAGGTATGCACGCTAACTTCTCCAACACTACTTTAAGAACTTGTGGTTCAAAAGAAGTCTACGAGAAAATATGTGAGGCATTCCGTCCAGTTGTTAAAGAACATATTGCAGTATACGGAGAATTCAACGAACAACGTTTAACTGGAAGACACGAAACAGCTTCTATCCATGACTTTAGTTATGGTATTTCCGATAGGGGTGCCTCTATTAGAATTCCGATCATTACAGTACAAAAAGGCTGGAAAGGTTGGTTGGAAGATAGAAGACCAGCATCCAACGGTGATCCATACAAAATTGCTGGAAGAATCGTTAAAACGGTTAAATCCGTTAAAATATAAAGAGTTAAAAAATAATTGTTGATTATTTTTACCGACCGTTCCTTTTGAGAAAGAGGGGCGGTTTTTTTTATACGCTTTACTTTATGATTGCTCCCTCGTTACGCAGTGGCGTATTCATCCAAAAATCACTGTAATTATCAGGTTTAACAATAGGTTGATCCTGAAATATTGGCCAATTTTTGTCCATATAAAGATGCTTGCCCGGATATTGAAGAACCAGTTTTCGCTGTTGTACAAAAAATTCCCTGAATTGCATTAAGGAATAGGTTTCAGAGAAATCCAACTTGTTCCCATCCATATCTATAATATTATCCATTACTACACGAAAATCATCTTTCCCTATATCCACCGGTTCCGCAAGAAAAATCTCCAAGGCCTGATCTCCAAGGTTCATCTTAGGATACAGGTGAACAGTTACACTATCTGCAAGAACCACCTTCTCGATCTCTATACCCCTACCTTTATAACTAATATTGTAATTTTTATCCTTAAGTACCTTAAAATGCAAGGGTACCCTATTAAATGCAATTTCAAATAGCTTTTTTTCAAAGTCCACGAACACGTTCTTGACCGTAAAAACCGGTGGCACTTTTACCTCAAATTTATTACTAAAGGAAATATAACTTGGAAACATTTTATTGTCCTCCTTCTTGTATTCCACCGCTGTGCGATAAAGTAACCTATCCTCTATTTTCCTACTGGTCTTGCTTATTTTCCTGGTCCCCAACAAAGCGTCATAGGTAGCGTATTCCAATTTAACGATTTCAAAATTATCCTTGGAAATATAAATCTTTCCCCGTACCATAAACTTTCTATTGTGCTTATAAATATCTATTACAAACAGCGGCATTCCGTCCAATGAGGTATCGTCCTCAATTGAAAAATCATGGTTCTTAACAAAATCAGTATCCAAATGATCAACATAGGAATAGGAGAAGGTATTATAATTCCTAATGGCATCCATGATGCGCAGTATTACAAACTCATTGCCCCCATAACTTTTTAAATAAGCTTTGGGTATGGTCTTGGTCTTGTACTCGCCATAATCATATAGCCTTTCACTTAAGGAATCTGTTGGAAAATTAGCATTTCTGGAGTATTCATATATCCTTGTATTGGAATCCTCATAATCCAATGTCCCAAAACCCTTATCAAATACCTCTACAATTGCTTCATTCAAATTGGTATAACCTCCAGCTTTCCATTGGTAATCCCTGTAATAGCCAACGTATGACTGTGGATTAAAGGGATAATTTAGCGGGATTTTTTCTATGGCCTTGGAAATAATCTCTTCGGCAGTAACGGGCCTATCATTGTCATTTCTACCTCTTCGCCTTTTCTTGGACGCGCTCAAGGTAACCTCATCCAATTGGATAAGCATAGGTTTTAAATATATCTGATTGATTTGATCCGATATAACCTGCCAATTACAATTTCTCTCGAATCATAACCCATTGAGGTGATCTCCAATGTATCATTTAGTTCCCGAAACTTGATAGGTATCCTAAAACTACCATCATTATTGGAAATAACCCCCACTGCCCTATTCTTCACCCGAATGTTTGCAAAAGGTATTGGCTCTGTGTTTACAGTATCGATTAGCGTTCCACTTATAAATTCACTTTCTTGGCCATGACCAACGGTACAAAACAACAGTAAGAAAGTTACAAGGTTGACTCTTATTTCCATAAGCCAAATTAATTACTTTCTTTTAGGTTATTGTTAAATATACAAATAGAACGTACACAGACAAAAGGATTGCTCCATCCCTCCATCCCAACCTAAGACCTTTGGGCAAAAACACTAGGGGAAGAATTAAAAAGGATGTACCCAACATCCAAAAAATATCGTTGGTCAGCAAGCCCTGGTCCAACACTTTAATAGGTGTAATCATAGATGTAATGCCCAAAACAGCCAATAGATTAAAAATATTCGACCCGATTAGATTTCCCAATGAAATGGCCTTTTCCTTCTTCAATACCGCAATTACGGAAGCAGCCAATTCCGGAATACTGGTCCCAATAGACACTACGGTTACCGCAATTACCCGCTCACTAACACCATAGAAAGTAGCAAGTCCCACTGCACCCTTTATCAATAGTTCCGAACCTCCCCAAAGTGCCAGTCCGCCCAAGCCTAAAAATAGTACCGTTTTATATAATGGCAACGGTACATCATCCTCAGGCAATTCATCTACAACCGCCGTTTTCTGAAAACGCAATAGATATACAAGGAAAACAAAGAGTACAAGAAACATAATAAAGCCTTCATATCTCTGTAATTCTCCATCAAAATAAATAAAAACGAAGAATAAAAAGGATGCCAACATCATAACCGGCCAATCCGTAGTATAAAAACTCTTTCTAACTTCAATACTGCCCAAAATGACGGTTATTGCCAGGACCAAACCTAGATTAGCAATATTGGAGCCCACAACATTGCCTAGCGCCAAATCGGGAAAGCCCTCCAAAGCAGCATTTACACTAACTATTAGCTCGGGCGCGGAGGTTGCAAAGGAAACCACTGTCATGCCTATAACAATCTTCGGAATGTTGAGTTTTAAGGACAATGCCACTGCAGCCTTTAAAAGCCAATTTCCTCCTGCAATCAACAATACCAGTCCTAAAACAATAAAAAGTATATCCTGCATCAAAAAAGTTTTCCTACAAATATAACCAAGTATCCGACTTTTTTTTCACCAACAGAACTGCCTTTCCAATAAATCAAAAAATCCGACTTATCTTCCTAAAAACATCTCCGTCCGAAAGGGAATCCATTAAAAAAATGCCATTTAAAATTACCCCAATGCAATTTGAAAAGAATAAAAAGCCACAAGCGCTGGGCGGTTAATCATTTATTGTTCCAGATTAAGATTTACGGAAGCTTTATTTTAAAGGTAGATCTACATATTTCTTGGTCATCCCATAAAAGCATCAAGCTTCCCATTCCACGGCTTCTCCCCGCCCAATAAAGCTGTTATCAATTTATTCCGGGGACCTTGGTTTGTGCGTAATATAAAAATAGATTTTTCAAACAATGGCATATATTATTAAATTGTATCTTTGCGCGCATGAATTTAGAGATTATAAAGGCAATTAAGGGCTTGTTGGACATACCCCAGAAAATTGTAATTATACCGCACAAAAATCCGGACGGAGACGCTATTGGTTCAACTTTGGGACTTTGGCACTACCTGAAAGGCCAAGGCCAAGATGCTACCATCATTGTTCCCAATGATTTTCCCAAATTCTTAAAATGGATGCCCGGAAGCGAGCAAATAGTCAATTTTGAAAGGGATGCCTCAGCAGCTAAATCCTTGATTAACAATGCTACTGTAATATTTACTTTAGATTTCAATCACTTGGGAAGGATTGGACAACTACAGCCTTTATTGGAAGGTTCATCGGCCACATTTGTAATGATTGATCACCATCAGGAACCGGATAATTACTCCAAGATTACCTACTCTGATGTCAGCATGAGTTCTACATGTGAAATGGTTTTCAATGTAATTGAAGGACTAAACGATGTAGAAAGAATTACGCCGGACCTTGCAATTTCTTTATACACCGGTATCATGACCGATACAGGGTCTTTTAAATATTCTTCCACCACCAGCCGCACACATTTGGTTGTTGCCAAATTAATAGAGAAAGGAGCCAAAAATACGGAAGCACACAACAAGGTATATGATACCAATACGCCAAGTAGATTGCATCTTTTAGGTTGTGCTCTAAAAAACATGGTCATCCTAGAGGAATTTTATACGGCTTTTATCACTTTATCGCAAGATGAATTGGACACTTACGATTACAAAAAGGGAGATACCGAAGGTTTCGTGAATTACGGATTAACCCTGGAAGGGATTGTTTTTGCTGTTATCTTCATTGAAAACCGGGAGGAAGGAATTATCAAGATTTCCTTTAGATCTGAAGGTGATTTTTCTGTAAATGAATTTGCTAGGGCCAATTTTAACGGAGGTGGACATACCAATGCTGCAGGCGGTCGAAGTGATGTTTCCATGGAAGAAACCATAAACAAATTTAAAGCCTTACTACCCCTATACAAAGCTGATTTAAACGCATGAAACACCTAATATTGCTTTTGCTTATTATCGCCTGCTCCAGCTGTAATGGACCAGAACCACGTAAGCCTGTTAAAGTTAAAACCGGAAGTATTTTACAAAAATCCGTGGAACGCAATAAGGACCTTTTGGCAAAGGAAGAAAAACAAATAATGGACATTATTAAAAATGACTCCTTGAACACCTATTTCTCCAGCGGCATCGGTTCTTGGTATCATTATATAGAAAAGAACGACCAAACCGATTACTACCCGAAAACAGATGATCTGGTCACACTTCAATACAATGTCATGACTTTTGGCAATGACACCATATATTCCAAAGAGAGTATCGGTACCATAACCTATAAGGTAGACAAACAAGACCTTTTTCCCGGATTAAGGAATAGTATAAAACTTTTAAAAGAGAAAGAAAGTGCAACGTTTTTGTTCCCTTCCTCCCTATCCTACGGTTATCACGGGGACAATAATAAAATTGGGGTAAACGTCCCCATTAAATCCACCATTACCATTTTAAATATAGATAAACAAAAAGACAACAATTAAAATTAACTACAATGAAGAAAATTTATTTATTATTGGCAGTAGTATCCATAGCATTTTCAAGCTGCAAGTCCAGTAAGCATGCGGATTTGGGAGATGGTATTTTTGCGGATATTACCACCACCGAAGGTGAAATCCTCCTTAAATTGGAGTACCAAAAGACCCCTTTGACCGTTGCCAATTTTATATCCCTAGCCGAAGGAAACAATCCTTTTGTTACCGACAGCCTAAAGGGCAAAAAATACTATGATGGCATCATCTTTCACAGAATTATTAAGGACTTTATGATTCAAGGTGGAGATCCAACTGGAACAGGTATGGGAAATCCGGGATATAAATTTAAGGATGAATTTAACGACTCCCTTACCCACAATAAGGCCGGTATCCTATCTATGGCAAATTCCGGACCTACCACCAATGGAAGTCAGTTTTTCATTACCCACAAGGAAACTCCCTTTTTAAATGGCAGACACACCGTATTTGGTGAAGTTGTCAAAGGAATGGATATTGTTGATTCCATTGCCAATGTTAAAACTGCAGAAGGTGACAGACCGGTTACCGATGTGGTTATGAACACGGTTGAAATTATCAGAAACGGCAAGGAGGCCAAAAAATTTGATGCTGTAAAAGTAATGAGTGATTACTTTGCCGAGGAAGAGGAAAGGATCAAGGCGATGGAGAAAATGAAAACCGATTTCGTTGCCCAAATTACCGCAGAGGAAAATACAGCAGTAGAACTACCATCCGGCCTTAAAGTACTTACCCTAGCAGAGGGCAGTGGAGAACAACCTAAAGTGGGACAAAAAGTTAATGTGCTATATGCCGGATATTTATCCGATGGATCACTATTTGACAGTAATTACGAAGAGATCGCCAAAAAATATGGCGTTTATCAGGAGGCCAGAAAACAAGGTCGCGGTTACGAAGCCATTCCAATGGACTACAGCCCAGAAGCCAGGATAATCCCAGGCTTTAAGGAAGGCCTTATGCAAATGAAGGTTGGAGACAAGGTTCGTTTATTTATACCGTCCCATTTAGGCTATGGTGAAGCCGGTTATGGCCCTATTCCCCCAGATGCCAAATTAATTTTTGATCTGGAAATTACTGGGATAGCCCAATAATTGTATAACAAAAAACAAAAAACCTTGTTGGCCTCTATATTGGAGATCAACAAGGTTTTTTTATTTCTTATTCAGTTAAACTGATAAAGTGCGTATCCAAAAAGTAGCAGGATAAGAAAAATTACGCAGCCTAATAAATTCAAATAGGAAATCTATTTCCAGTTTGTTGCTTTAAGCTTTAAGGTAGCCTTTAATATATCTTTCTGGGAAATTTGTCCGACCAACTTTCCATTTTCCACTATTGGAAAACGTCTGCGCTTTTCGTTCAAAAACTTATTGGCCGCATCAAAAATATTCATATTGCCGTCAATGGTTTCAACATTTTTTATCATGTGTCCCTCAACGTTCAAATTGGAGCTTGGCAGATTGTGGTATCTGTTTTCGCTTATATGCTTAATACAATCTCCTTCGGAAATCATCCCAATCAATTCATTTTGATCATTCACTACTGGTCCACCTGAAATTTTATACTTCAATAGGGCCACGATTACTTCTTCAACAGATTGCTCAGGTCTAAAAGTAATCAGTTTTTTGGTCATATAATCACTAACCCTCAGTGGTGCTTCTTCACTGGGTTGTTGAACTCTAGGACCTTGAAAACTTTTTATTCCCATGTCAAATTAATTTTGATTATCTTAAATATAAGAAATTTAATCATTTTAACCTAAAAAAAAATTGCTCCATTTTAAATAGATGGAGCAATTCTTTTCCAAAAGCTATATAATTGTTTTTCAGCCCTGTGCATTATAAATCCTAAACTACCTTAAGGCCATAATCTCACTATTTTTTTGGTATATCAGCAAGAATTTCCAAAATAAACTTCCAAAATTTTTGCAATGAAGATATGCTTGCACGTTCATCGGGAGAATGTGCGCCTTTTATAGTGGGTCCAAAACTTATCATATCCACATCAGGATAATTCTTTCCCAAAATACCACATTCCAGTCCTGCGTGACAGGCAACTACCCTTGGCTGTTCATTAAAAAGTTCCTTGTATTTTGCACGTAATAGTTCCAATATATCTGAATCAGGATTGGGATTCCAACCAGGGTAATCCCCACTTAAAGTTACTTCATACCCAGCCTTTTCAAAAGTGCTCTGTAAGTCTTTGGCCAATTCCATTTTACCGGCCTCTACGGATGACCTTGTTAGACAGGCTATTTTTATTTGACCCTCTCCTACCTCCACTCTTGCAATATTATTGGATGTCTCCACCAGGTCCTTCATGGTTTTGCTCATGGCATAGACCCCATTAAGGGCGTTCTTAATTGCTGCCGTTAGTGCCAGTTGGTCCTTGGTCTCCATTACCATTTTTGGAGGTGGCGAAGGTTCACAAACAATCTTAAGATTAGGCTCGGTCGCTACAAATTCCTTTTTTATAGTATTGATCCGATCTTTAAACAAGGCATCCAATTCTTTGGCGTCTGATGCTTTTATAGCTACCAAAGCAGTACTTTCCCTTGGAATTGCATTTCGCAATCCTCCACCGTCAATTTTGGAAATCCTTAAACCAAGTTGCTTTTGCCCCACTATCAATAAATCATTCATGATCTTATTGGCATTACCCAGTCCTAAATGAATATCCATTCCACTATGACCTCCGGAGAGTCCTTTTACCACTATTTTGTAAGCTGCAAAGTCATCGCCCAAGGGAATTTCGCCATATACACCTTTCGCAGTAATATCTATACCTCCTGCACAGCCAATATCAATTTCATCGTCATCCTCTGTATCCAGATTCAACAAGATATCCCCTTTCAACATTCCCCCCTTTAGTCCCTTGGCACCGGTCATTCCGGTTTCTTCATCGATTGTAAATAGGGCTTCCAAAGGTGGATGGGGAATATCCTTGCTCTCCAACAGGGCCATAATGGTGGCAACACCCAAGCCGTTGTCTGCTCCCAAGGTGGTACCCTTTGCCCTTACCCAATCTCCATCTACATACATTTCTATACCCTGTGTACTAAAGTCGAAATCGGTATCGGCATTTTTTTGATGTACCATATCCAAATGTGCCTGCAGAATTACGCTCTTCCTATCTTCCATCCCGCCTGATGCCGGCTTTTTAATGATCACATTCCCCACAGCATCCGTGGTAGTTTCAAGACCAAGGGACTTCCCAAAGTCCATCATAAATGCTATGACCCGTTCTTCATGTTTGGATGGTCTTGGAACAGCATTTAAATCGGCAAATTTATTCCATATATTTTTAGGCTCTAAAACTCTTATCTCCTTATTCATATTTATAAATTATGAATTCAAAAATACAGATAGAAAAACAACCATGCTAGATTATTGGCTATTTTTGAACTGATGAATAATAAAATTAAAAATATTACCGCCCTTTTATTTGTTCCTCAAATAATCTTGGTAAAATGGTTAGGGCAATACCCGGAATTTATAGAAACCTATTACAGTTTAGGGATATACCCCTATATTTCCGGATTTTGGCGCATCTTAATGGGCTGGATTCCTTTTTCCGTAGGCGATATACTGTACGGGCTTCTAATTATCTTGGGAGTCCGATATATAACAGTGAATAGAATGGCCATTAAAAATAACCTGTTGGGGTTTATACGGGATATTGCAATGGTCTTATCTGTGGCATATTTTACATTTCATCTATTATGGGGATTAAATTATTATAGACAACCCCTTTCGCAATCCTTGGAATTGGGTGAAAAACACAACCAGGAAGACTTGGTGAATTTTGTGGACCAACTAGTGCTTAAAACCAATGAAATTCAATTCAGCATAACCGCCGACACCAGTAAATTGGTTCAAGTTCCTTATAACAAGAAGGAAATTATGGACCTTACCCTAGAGGGCTACCAATCCCTAAAAAACAAAAATCCCCTTTTTGCCTACCACCACCCAAGTTTAAAAAAATCCATTTTCAGCATCCCTTTGAGCTATATGGGTTATGGCGGCTATTTAAATCCATTTACCAATGAAGCACAAGCCAATAGTGCATTGCCCAATTTTAGATTTCCTGTTATATGTGGCCATGAAATAGGTCATCAGTTGGGGTTTTCCGCAGAAAATGAAACCAATTTTATTGGTTATTTGGCAACCGTAAGCAATGAGGATATCTATTTTAAATACTCCGCATACGCCTACGCCCTTAGCTATTGCCTAAATGACCTTGCGAATCGGGACCAAGAGGAGTTTAAACGCCAGTACGACAAACTGAATCCAGGAGTAAAGAAGAATTATAAAGAAATTGCCGAATTTTGGGAAGCACATGAAAACCCCATGGAGCCCATTTTTAAATCTATATTCAATACTTTTCTAAAGGCCAACAATCAGAAGGAAGGAATAAAAAGCTACAATGCAGTGGTAACCTTATTGGTTAATTATTATCAACAAAATCCCTTATAACAGAAAAACATTATTTGCCGATACTCATTGGTTTATTGAACAAAACACAATAAGCAACAAACTAAACCCATTAAGGAACATCAAACACTATTATTACCGATCCTTTTAGCCCGTATTTCCAGGGATCGGCAACACCCTGTTTTTTACTCTTGTACTTTTCCTTCCACAAATATTCCGTTATTGGGCTTAGCAAAGAAACTTAACGGTTTGGCCTGCCCGCTTATCTCTATCCCTTCAAAAACTACCGGTTTACTGGGCTCCTTAATCGTGCGCCCCTCGGAACTGTGCCAAGTCAATGCTTTGGGCACCGTAAGTCCATTTACCTCCGTCCAATCGTGATAACCTATCCAACTTATTTTATCGGATCGTTCACCACTTCTGTAACTCACCGTATATCCAAGCCAAGCCATTTTTAAAGTCTTGGGGTCATAGTGCAAAAAGTACTCATCCTTATAGGAGGTGCCTATTCCCGAATTGAAACGTACGGCAATTCCGGGATAACTGACACCTTCATATACCAAATCTTCCGTTTCGGCATAAACAATACCTTTATCCCCCAACACAAAAGGCATGTTGAAAAAATAAGACCTGAGGTTGTGATAAAACACTGGATCACCTTTAAACGCATTTTCTTCGTTGACCAGCCATACCCTATCACCGTCGTATCCTAGGGAATAAGCTGGTCCGTCCACCCTATCCATTCTAGTTTTAAGATCCAAAGTATGGAGCTCTTCCCCTTGCTTAAATACCAAAGTCTTCTTGTTTTTCCAGTTCACCAACCCCCCATGGGCTTCAAAAACCTTTATTAATGCTTCTGGATATCGATCCTGGTCAATCTTTGTTACTGTCTTAGGTTCGGCCAATTCCACTTCAACTTCCTTTGTTTTGTTTTCCATTTTACAAGATAGCGTACCAGCCAATAACAGTACTACAATTACATATTTCATCCTTATTATTTTAGTTGCCCCATTGGTCGCAAAACTATAATTAAGTTAACATAATATATTATTTTTGCACCAATGGGCTATATAAAAGAGATCAGCAGTATTCACAACCCCTTGGTAAGGAATACAATAGCATTAAAGGAGAAATCCCGTGAACGAAAAAAAAATGGGCTTTTTGTTATTGAAGGCATCAAGGAGCTACAGCTCGCCATTAAGGGACAGTATACCTTAAAGACCATTCTTTTCTATCCGGAGCTGGTTACCGACGATACTATTTGGGAATTAATACAGGGTATTTCCCCAGTTCCCGAAGTAATTGCCATATCCAAGGATATATTTCAGAAATTGGCACATAGGGATACTACAGAGGGAATATTGGCCATAGCAGTAGCACGGGAGCATTCTCTGGAGTCTTTAAAATTTAAGAACGACAGTCCACTTGTTTTGGTCGCGGAAGCCCCTGAAAAACCAGGCAATATTGGCGCTCTTCTTCGAACCGCGGATGCTGCCGGCCTGGATGCCGTAATTATTGCCAATCCCAAAAGCGACCTTTACAACCCAAATATAATCCGTTCCAGTGTAGGATGTGTGTTCACTACCAAGATAGCCTTGGGATCCACACCTGAAATTATCCAATTCTTAGTTAATCGTAATATCGCCATCAACTGTGCAGCATTAAGTGCCTCCAAGCCATATACAGAAGTGGATTTTACCAAAGGCACGGCAATTGTAGTTGGAACGGAAGCTACCGGCCTATCCGACCAATGGCTCAACAAGTCGACCCAAAATATTATAATTCCGATGCATGGAGAAATAGACTCCATGAACGTCTCCGTATCAGCAGCAATACTTATCTTTGAGGCTAGGAGGCAAAGGGGAATTTAAAGAAAGAACCGGCGTCCACAAAACTTCAGCATAATATAATATTGAAATCCATTAGTTATTTAAATGAACAGTAACATCCTATTTTATATCATAATTGCCATTTTATTGATTCAATTTATAATTGAAACCGTGCTGGAATATTTAAATGCCAAGCGCTATACCGATGTTGTTCCCAATGAACTAAGCGACGTTTTCGATAAGGAGGAATACAGAAAATCACAAGAATATAAAAAAACCAACTATCGTTTTGGGATGGCAAGTTCTGTCTTCTCACTATGCCTTACCTTAATGTTTTTGATTTTTGGGGGATTTGAATGGATAGATACCATTGCCAGAAGTTTCAGCGATAACCCAATTTTGATTGCCCTTATTTTTTTCGGAATAATAATGATCGGCAATGATATTGTTACAACCCCTTTTTCCTATTACCACACCTTTGTAATAGAGGAAAAATTCGGCTTTAACAAGAGCACCAAAAAATTATTCTGGGCAGATAAAATTAAAGGTTGGATCATGATGATGGTAATTGGAGGTGGAATTCTGGCATTGATCATCTGGTTTTTTCAATGGGCGGGCACCAACTTTTGGGTTTATGCCTGGGTCCTTATAGCTGTTTTTTCGCTTTTCATGAACCTGTTCTACAGCAAATTGATAGTACCTCTTTTTAACAAGCAAACTCCCTTGGCAGAAGGTAGTTTAAAAAGTAAAATCGAAACTTACGCCAAAAACGTGGGATTTGAATTAAAAAATATATTTGTAATAGATGGATCAAAAAGATCTACCAAGGCCAATGCTTATTTTTCTGGATTTGGCAAAGAAAAGAGAATAACCCTTTACGATACCTTGATCAACGACCTTGAAGAAGACGAAATTGTAGCGGTGCTGGCGCATGAAGTGGGACATTACAAAAGAAAACACATCATCTTCAATTTATCGGCCTCTATTTTACTTACTGGTTTCACCCTATTTATCCTATCCATTTTTATAAATAATCCGGAGGTATCTTTGGCTATCGGTGTTTCGCAACCCAGTTTTCATGCAGCACTTATCGGTTTTGGAATACTATATAGTCCTATATCCGAAACAACCGGATTGGTCATGAACGCCATGTCCAGAAAATTCGAATATCAGGCAGATGATTTTGCAAAAGAGACTTTTGCCCCCAAACCTCTAATAACGTCCTTGAAAAAATTATCCAAGAATAGCCTAAGCAATCTAACTCCTCATCCTGCTTATGTTTTTATGCACTATTCACACCCAACCCTAATGTCCAGAATTCAGAACTTAAAGGCATAATTTTTGTTGTCTACTATTATAGTTTGTGCTATTTTTAATTTATGATGACCGAAGCTGCAATAGAGAAAGAAAACAAGGAAATAGCGAAGCAATACAAGGAATTGCTCCGCATAAGCTATCAAAGTCTTACCGATGAGGATAAGAAATTGATACGCTCTGCCTTTGATATTGCCGTAGATGCCCACAAAAACCAGCGAAGGAAATCGGGAGAAGCATACGTATTCCACCCCATAGCGGTAGCCAAAATTGTGGCCTCGGAAATGGGTCTGGACGCAGTTTCCATAGCATCCGCCCTACTCCATGATGTTGTTGAGGACACCGAATATACCCTGGCGGACATAGAACGCTTGTTTGGCGAGACCGTGGCTCGGATAGTAGACGGACTCACAAAGATTGCCCACCTGAAAAAGGATATGAACATTTCCCAACAGGCGGAGAATTTTAGAAAAATGCTCCTTACACTGAATGACGATGTACGGGTCATCATTATAAAGATAGCGGACCGATATCACAATATGCTCACCATGGATTCCATGCCAGAGCATAAACAAGTAAAGATAGCCTCCGAAACCTTGTACATATACGCACCTTTAGCGCATAGGATAGGGCTTTACAATATTAAAACGGAGCTAGAAGACCTCAGCCTTAAATACACAGAGCCAGAGGTATACGAGGATATTTTAGGTAAGATTGAAGAGTCCAAAGAAGAACAGCAGGCCTATATCGATGCTTTTTCCGGGGTAATCAGCGACTCATTGGATAAAGAAAACCTTAATTACTACATTAAGGGCCGAATGAAATCCATATTTTCCATTCGCCGAAAAATGAAGGTTCAGAATGTATCCTTCGATGAGATTTATGACAAATTTGCGATTCGGATCATATACAAATCGGACCGGCATAACGAAAAGTTTTTGGCTTGGAAGATTTATTCTATTGTCACCGATCACTTCACCCCTAACCCTGTCCGATTGCGGGATTGGATTTCTTCTCCCAAATCTACGGGTTATGAGGCCTTGCATATCACTGTAATGGGCCCAAAGGGTAAATGGGTAGAAGTTCAGATCCGCAGTGAAAGAATGCATGAAATTGCCGAAAAAGGTTATGCCGCACATTTTAAATACAAGCACGGCAACCAAAAAGAACAGGGAATTGAGGAATGGCTTAACAAACTACAGGAAGCCTTGGAAAATGCAAATACCAATGCGGTCGATTTTGTGGAGGAATTTAAGCTTAACCTCTATTCCAAAGAGATTTTTGTATTTACGCCCAAGGGAGAATTAAAATCCCTTCCTAAAGGGGCAACCCCATTGGATTTTGCCTTTAACATCCATACCGAAGTAGGCATGCATACCCGTGGAGCCAAGGTGAACGGTAAACTGGTACCCCTGAACACCACATTGCAGAGCGGTGACCAAGTGGACATTCTCACTTCGGACACAGCCAAGCCCAGTCAGAGCTGGTTGGATTACGCTACCACGGCAAGGGCCAGGTCTAAAATAAAATCATCATTAAGGGAAGAAAAAAAGTCTACAGCCATGGAGGGCAAGGAAGTCCTTAGGCGTAAATTAAAATCCCAAAAAATCACCCTTAACGAGGATACTATAAATAAATTGGTTGTCTTTTTTAAACTGAAGACCAGTCTGGACTTGTTCTATAGGGTAGGCATAGGGGCTATCGACAATCAGATGCTCAAAGATTTTGCGGCCTCCTATAGCAATGCATTTATAACTTTCTTTAAAAATAAGATAAAAAGAACTCCTGTTCCTGAAGATATTCACAAGGAAGAAATTACCACAAAATATGACACCCTTGTTTTTGGTAAGGAAGAGGACAAGTTGGAGTATAAATTATCCCAGTGCTGCAATCCTATTCCTGGTGACGAGGTATTCGGGTTTGTTAGTGTGAACGATGGAATTAAGGTGCATAAGAAAAACTGCCCCAACGCCATTTCGCTGCAGTCCAACTATGCCTACAGAATCATATCCGCCAAATGGATCGATTCTTCCCAAGAAGAATTTACTGTGGAAATAATGCTTACCGGGATAGATAATATAGGTTTGATCAGTGAAATTACCGAGGTAATCTCTGGCAATTTACATGTGAATATGAGAAATATCAATTTCAGCACGGATGGTGGAACATTCTCGGGAAGAATCACCCTTGTTGTAAAAAACAATGCTATCCTTAAAAAAGTTATAGATAATCTAAAGCGCATTAACGGCATCGATAAAGTATCCAGAATTTAAATTTTAACTGTACATTTGTACCCTAACGCTGGGTAAATGCTATGGGCGAAAATAAGAATCAAGAAATAGTTAAAAATGTCTTCACCACTTTTCTGGAGGAAAATGGTCACAGAAAAACACCTGAGCGCTACGCAATTTTACAGGAAATCTACGATAGTGAAGAACATTTTGATATAGAATCGCTCTATATCACTATGAAAAACAAAAATTATCGAGTAAGCAGGGCTACACTGTATAATACCATTGAGCTTCTCTTGGAATGCAAATTGGTAAGAAAACATCAATTTGGAAAAAATCAGGCCCAATACGAAAAATCCTATTTTGACAGGCAGCACGACCATGTTATCCTTACCGATACAGGTGAGGTTATGGAATTTTGCGATCCGCGTATTCAAAGTATAAAAAAGACCATTGAGGAAGTTTTCAATATTAAGATCAACACTCACTCGCTCTATTTTTACGGAACACGAAATAAAGAAGAGAACACGAATAATTAATCCAATTACATAAATAATGGCAGTAGATTTACTACTAGGACTCCAATGGGGAGATGAAGGAAAAGGGAAAATAGTTGATGTTTTAACAAAAAACTATGACATAATTGCACGTTTCCAAGGTGGACCCAATGCAGGTCACACATTAGAATTTGATGGTATAAAACATGTTTTGCATACCATTCCTTCAGGAATTTTCCACAAAACTGCGGTTAACATTGTTGGCAACGGAGTGGTTATAGACCCGGTTATCTTTAAAAAAGAGCTGGATAATCTTAAAAAGTTCAATCTAGATATTAAATCAAAATTATTTATCTCTAGAAAGGCCCACTTAATTTTGCCCACCCACCGCTTACTGGATGCCGCTTCCGAAACCTCAAAAGGTAAGGCCAAAATAGGATCTACTTTAAAAGGTATTGGTCCAACCTATATGGACAAAACCGGAAGGAACGGAATGAGGGTAGGCGATTTGGAATTCTCGGACTGGAAAGAAAAGTACAGGATATTGGCCAACAAGCATGAGGCCATGATCAGCTTTTACAATGTAGAGATACAATATGACCTTAAGGAATTGGAGGCCGACTTCTTTATGGCCGTAGAAGAGTTAAAAAAATTGACCTTCATAGATAGTGAGGAATATATTTTCAACGCACAGAGGGAAGGTAAAAAAATATTGGCGGAAGGTGCGCAGGGATCCTTATTGGATATCGATTTTGGGACTTATCCTTTTGTAACCTCATCCAATACCACTGCAGCTGGAGCCTGTACCGGATTGGGTGTGGCACCCAATAAAATAGGTAACGTTTTGGGTATTTTTAAAGCGTATACCACCCGTGTGGGTAGTGGACCTTTCCCTACAGAACTTTTCGATGAGGACGGCGCAACCATGGGCAGGGTCGGTAACGAATTTGGGGCAACCACAGGGAGACCAAGACGATGCGGATGGTTGGACCTGGTAGCACTTAAATACGCGGTGGAAATTAATGGGGTTACAGAATTGATGATGATGAAGGCAGACGTGCTTAGTGGGTTTAAAACCCTAAAAGTGTGTACTGCATACAATTATAAAGGAAACCAAATAAAACATTTGCCCTATAGCATAGAACCGGAATATGTGACCCCGGTCTATACTGAAATGAAGGGATGGGCAAAGGATTTGACCAAAATGAGCAAGTCAGACGAACTTCCAGACACCTTGATAGACTACATTAAGTTTCTGGAAAAGGAATTGGAAGTACCTATTAAGATTGTCTCGGTAGGACCGGATAGGACCCAGACCATATATCGATAAACAAAAGCCATCTTAAAAGATGGCTTTTTGGTTAATTGGGATTTACTAAAACTATCCCAAACTATATTATCCTCCCTCAAAATATACTATTTTTGACCAAAATTTTAAACATTGCTTAAGTCCGTATTTCTATTATTAATCGTATTCATTTGTTGGAGTGGTTGGGCACAGGAGCCCCAGGCAGAGGTTAAACAAATAAACATTGTTTATGGAGCCAACTTTACCAAAGATGAAAAACAATATCCCGGGGCAGCCATCTTTAGCAAGGATGACCGGCAGGTGCAATTTGAGCACGAAGGAGCGGATTTATGGTGCGATATTGCCATATATTACCAAAAGGAAAATAGACTCAAGGCCATTGGAAACATCAAACTGAAACAGGGAGATTCCGTACAGTTGACCAGTGGCAAAATAGATTATGACGGTAATTTAAACCTTGCCAAGGCATGGGAAAATGTGGTATTGAACCATACCAGCATGACACTTACCACAGACACCTTACGGTTCGACAGGGAAAAACAAGAGGCTTTCTATGAACATAACGGAACCGTAGTTGATTCCTCCAACACTCTTACCAGTAAAATTGGACGCTACTTTACACAACTTAAAAAATCCCAGTTCTTACAAAGTGTGAACCTTGTGAACCCTGAATTCAATTTGGTTTCCAAACAATTGGATTATTATACCGAGTCCAAAAATGCTTATTTGTACGGTCCGTCCACCATCACCGGGGAAACCTATAAAATGTATTGCGAACGTGGATTCTATGACACCAAAATTGAAAACGGATACGGAATTAAAAATACCCGAATAGACTATAATAATCGAATAATAACGGGGGACAGTTTGTATTTTGACAAGAAGACAGAATTTGCATCGGCAACAAATAATATTACCATTAGGGATACCATAAACAATGGATTGATCAGGGCGCACTATGCTGAAGTGTACAAGGCCAAGGATTCCGTTTTTGCCACTAAAAGGGCCGTTTCAATTAATCTGGTGGAACAGGATTCCCTCTATATGCACGGCGACACCCTAATGATTACGGGCAAACCAGAACAACGTATCCTTAGGGCATTTAGAAATGCAAAATTCTACAAGACCGATCTAAGTGGTAAGTGCGATTCCATTCATTTTAACCAAAAAACGGGTATTACCGAATTAATTACCAATCCTATTATTTGGAATGGAGAAAATCAGATGACTGGAGACAGTATCCACTTACTATCCGACTTGGAAACCGAAAAATTGGACTCTTTAAAAGTTATCAATAATGCCTTTATAATTTCCTTGGATACGGTAGGCAAAGTAGGTTATAATCAGGCCAAAGGGAAGGATTTGTTCGGAAAATTCATAGACAACAAATTAAGTCTTATCGACCTTGTAAAAAATACCGAGGTCATCTATTATATGTACAATGATGACCAAGAACTAATTGGAATAGACAAGACCATATGCAGTGCCATTAGAATGACCCTTGCCAACAACGAGATAGAGGATATTACCTTTATCACCAATCCTGATGGCGATATTTTTCCCGAAAAGGAACTTCCTGAAAACAGTAGGTTGCTAAAAGGTTTTATTTGGCGTGGGAAGGAAAGAATTATGACCAAGGACGACATTTTTGATGAGGACGACAACAACATTAAACTGGTCACCATTCGAGGGGTGGAAAACCCTATAGATTTGGACGTGGAGCCAGAGGAGGCCATGGAGGACCAAAGGAAGCGCGATTCCATAAATTCTTCCAAGTTATTACCTCCCAATCCCTTGAAAAAAATAGAACCAACCAAAAAAGATCAACAGAAAAAGGAGGCCAAACCCAAGGTATCAGAAACAAAATCGGAGGTGCGCTACGAGGAGGGAGCTAAAGAGAACGGTTTGGAACCTGGTTACTATTTAATAGCGAACGTTTTTGAAGTGAAGGAAAATTATGAGAAATTCATGAAAAGCCTTACGAAAAAAGGATTGGAGCCCCAACACTTTTTACGGAATTTCAATCAATACCACTATGTATATTTAGAGCGCTTTGACACCTGGGAGGAAGCGCTCGAATCCCGAAATAGTAATTTCAATGGGAATTACATGGATGAAACCTGGATTTTAAGAATCCTTGACAAATAGGACAAATGAAAAAGGATTATTTTAAGTACCAGGCACAAACTTCTTCGCATCCTTTGGCTTTGGAAATTTCTCATGCCAAGGGTAGTTATATTTACGACACCCAAGGAAAGGCACATTTAGATTTTGTTGCAGGAGTATCTGCATGCAGCTTGGGGCATTGCCACCCCAGAGTGGTAACTGCCATCCAGGAACAAGCGCAAAAATATATGCATGTTATGGTCTATGGCGAGTATATCCAAGAACCGGCCGTAGCCTATACCAAGTTGCTTGCAAGCCTACTCCCTGCGCCACTGGAAACCACCTATTTGGTAAATTCCGGGACAGAGGCTATTGAAGGCGCCCTGAAATTAGCTAGAAGGTTTACCGGAAGAAGCCAAATTATTGCAGCTAAACACGCCTACCATGGAAATACAATGGGAAGTCTGAGCATAATGGGCTTTGAAGAACGGAAAAGTGCGTTTAGGCCCCTTATTCCGGACGTTGGCTTTATTCAATTTAATTCAGAAGAGGATTTATTGTCCATAACCGAAAAAACAGCAGCCGTTGTATTGGAAACCATACAGGGAGGTGCCGGTTTTATTTTACCGGAGAACGGATATTTAAAGAAGGTAAGGGAACGATGTACGGCCGTGGGTGCCATGTTAATATTGGATGAGATCCAGCCTGGATTTGGACGAACGGGAAAATTGTTCGCTTTTGAACACTTCGATTGTATTCCGGATATTCTGGTTATTGGAAAAGGCATGGCCGGCGGAATGCCGGTAGGTGCATTTGTGGCTTCCCACAACATGATGCAGTCATTGATAGAGAACCCCAAACTTGGTCATATAACCACCTTTGGGGGAAATCCAGTAATTGCAGCCGCCTGCCTTGCAACCTTACAGGAAATAACGGAAGGCAAGCTTATTCAGGAATCCCTGGAAAAGGAAGTTCTTTTTAGAAACCTTTTGCAGCACAAATTAATAAAGGAAATTCGAGGTAAAGGATTAATGTTGGCCTTAATTATGGAAAAACCTGAAATGGCCAATGAGGTAATCCTTAAATGTGCAGAGAAAGGCCTAATATTATTCTGGCTCCTTTTTGAACCAAATGCAATTCGTATTTCACCGCCATTGACCATTAGCAATCAAGAAATTAGCCTTGGATGTTCGCTAATTTTAGAGGTGTTGGACGGGCTTAAACAATAAATTGTTAACTAATTTGTTAATATAATAGACCAAATCTGTCGGAATTAAGGGTTTCAAAAGACTACTTTAGTTCCAATGAATAATTAGAAGTTCCTATGGCGTTAGAACCAAACGAGAGACCAGGGCAACCAATTGCTAAGTTTGAATCCATGCTCAAGACCGACGATGTCTACTTCTTTGACGCGGAAGATTTTCAAGATATTATTCACCACTACCTCAATAACGGTAAAATTGCATTGGCCAAAAAAGCCATTAAAATAGGGCTTCAACAGCATCCTGACAGTATAGAACTTAAGTTATTGTCTATAGAAGTCCTTGTTTTTGAAAATAATCTGGAGTTGGCGGAGAAGATGCTGGATGAACTACAGGTAATAGACAGCAACAACGAGGAAATATACATACAAAGGGCCAATATTTATTCCAAGAAAGACAACCACGAAGCAGCGGTCTCCCTTTTGACCCATGCATTAAATTTAACTGATGACAGTTTTGACATCCATTCCTTACTAGGAATGGAATATTTGTTCATGGATAATTTTGAGGACGCCAAACAAAATTTCATGATGTGTGTGTCCTACGATGAAGAGGATTATTCATCACTTTACAATGTTATCTATTGTTTCGAATTTCTTGAGGATTATGACGGTGCCATAGTGTACCTAAATGATTATCTTGAAAGAAACCCATACAGCGAAGTGGCATGGCACCAATTGGGCAAAATGTATTTTACGAAAAAGATGCACAAAGAGGCCCTGGCCGCTTTTGACTTTGCCATTATCTCCGATGACACCTTTATCGGTGCCTATTTTGAAAAAGGAAAGGTATTGGAAAAAATGGGCAAATACAATGAGGCCATTGAGAATTATGAGACCACTATTGCCATTGAAGACCCTACCTCCCACGCTTATTTAAGGATCGGCAGATGTCATGAAAAATTAAAGAATGACGAATTGGCCAAATCCTATTATTACAGGACGGTTCATGAAGACCCTTTGTTGGATAAAGGATGGTTGGCAATTACGGAATATTACATTAGACAAGAGGATTATGAAAAGGCCTTATACTACATCAATAAGGCCATTAATATTGATGGGGAAAATTCCAAATACTGGAAAAAATGCGGAAAGATCCACGCTACCTTAAAAAATAACGACGAGGCCTACTATGCTTATCAACAGGCCGTAGACCTGGGAAATTACGAATTTGACACTTGGTTTCATTGGGCGGATGTAGCCGTACAGAACTTGGACGTTTATGCGGCCATAGAAATATTGCTCCAAGGTCATGAATTTTATCCACAGCGCTGTGAAATGCAGTATAAAATGGCAGGATTCTATCTGCTAATAAGTGACTTCCCCAGAGCTCAGTACAGATTGATCAACGCCCTTAAAATAGACCTTGACCAACTACATTTATTTGAGGACGAATTTCCCCAATTCTTCAACACAGAATGGGCCCAAAACTTAATTGAGGATGTGAAAAAAGCTTCCAGATAAATAAACTATTTTTGTTTTTTTATCATATATGGAAAATCGCAATCTTTTAGCTTACATCTTTATTTTATTAAAAGGAATGGCCATGGGCGCTGCAGATGTTGTGCCCGGTGTATCGGGAGGCACCATTGCTTTTATCTCCGGAATTTACGAAGAACTCATCACCAGTATTAACAACGTAAACGTTTCCCTTTTAAATACATTGAGAAAGGAGGGTATAAAAGCCTTTTGGACCAAACTTAACGGAAACTTTCTACTGGCTTTGCTTCTTGGCATAGGTATTAGTGTCCTATCCTTGGCCAAACTCATTAGTTGGTTAATGGAGAACGAACCCATACCCTTATGGTCCTTTTTCTTTGGCCTGGTTGTGGCCAGCATTATATTGGTAGGCAAGGAAATAAAAAAATGGAATTTGGCTGCTATAATAATTTTGATCCTGGGAACTGCCATAGCCTTTTACGTTACAAAGTTGCCCCCTTCCGAAAATTCGGCATCACTCCCATATTTATTCTTTTCCGGGGCTTTGGCCATATGCGCCATGATTTTACCTGGCATATCCGGAGCGTTTATCCTAGTACTTTTGGGATCCTATAAAACGGTATTGGATGCAGTTCATGAGCGAGATCTTAATATTGTATTCACAGTTGGCCTAGGAGCCATTTTTGGACTACTGAGCTTTGCCAAACTTCTAAAATGGATGTTTGTACATTATAAAAATCTAACCTTGGCCCTATTGACCGGATTTATTTTAGGCTCATTAAACAAAATATGGCCTTGGAAAGAAGTTCTGGAGACCAAAATGTTCGGGGAAAAAATAATTACCATAAAAGATCAAAACATCTCTCCATTCTCTTTCGACGGGGACCCTCAATTAATAAGTGCCATTATTCTGGCTATACTTGGTTTTTCCCTTATTTTTATACTGGAAAAATTGGCCGCTAAAAAATAAACGCCCAACCCCAAATGAGAAACCCCAGAACATTCACGGATAAATTTTTCCTTGTTATCAAGGGCTTGTTCATGGGTGCCGCCAATAAAGTTCCAGGCGTATCAGGGGGTATAGTTGCTTTTGTAGGGGGGTTTTATGAAGAGTTTATCTATTCCCTACAAAAAGTAAACGGAAAAGCTTTTAAGCTCTTGGTCAGTGGAAGGTTAAAAAGCTTCTATCGTTACACCAATGGCCAGTTTTTAACGCTACTAATTTTTGGCATGTTGGTGAGTTATTTCAGTGTGTCCAAAATTTTGGATTATTTTCTGGAAAGAAATGAGCTCTATGTGTGGTCTGCCTTCTTTGGAATGATATTGGGCTCCATTTACTATATAGGAAAGGACTTTGGGCATTGGGGCAAAAAGACCGTTCCGGCAGGAATAGTTGGATTGATCATAGGCATATCTATAAGCTTCCTTAATCCCGCTACACAAAACGACAATTTAATCTTTATCTTTTTTTGCGGCATTATCAGTGTCTCTGGCATGACCTTGCCAGGACTATCCGGTTCTTTTATATTGATCCTTCTTGGCAATTATGTGCTTCTTTTGGTTGATTCCGTAAACGCACTTTATGACACCTTTTCGGAAGTCTTTACAGGCGATTTTAGTTTTATTAAAAACCCAACACGGCTCAATACCTTAAAAATATTGGCTGTATTCACCACGGGATCAGCTGCCGGATTGGTAACCCTCTCCCATCTATTGACTTACGTCCTAAAACATTATAGACATTTAACAACAGCCGTAATTATAGGTTTTATTACCGGCTCATTGGGAGTGGTATGGCCCTGGAAACGCACTTTGTTCAAAACGGATATCAGTGGCAATTTACTCTTGGACACCAATAATAACCCAATAATAAAGAATTATGAAAGATTTCTGCCAAATTTGGGATCTTCGGAAACTTGGTGGGCCATTTTTTTTATATTTTTTGGGGTATTAATTTTATTAGGATTAGACTGGTATGGAAAAAACAGAAAGAGATAAGATTCGATTTGGATTAATTGGTAAAAATATTTCCTATTCATTTTCAAGGGGCTATTTTACCAAGAAATTCTCTGAAATGGGACTGGAAAGGCATTCATACGAGAATTTTGATTTGGAGCATATCGACAAGTTTAAGGGCCTATTGGAACAAAACAGCAATATCCAAGGTTTCAACGTAACTATTCCCTACAAAGAACAAATTATGCCCTTTTTATCGAAAATAGATCCGGAAGCCCAAGCTATTGGGGCTGTGAATACCATTAAGATAGTTGGGCAACAAACAATAGGTTTCAATACGGACGCCTATGGTTTTCAAAAATCTATAGAACCCCATCTAAGGCAGCATCATAAAACAGCGCTTATCCTTGGTACCGGTGGCGCTTCCAAGGCAGTGGCATTTGTACTTAATAAATTGGGAATAAACTATAAATTTGTCTCTAGAAACCCTAAAGACAAGCAGCTCAATTATACAGATCTTAACAAGGAAGTGTTAACGGAACATACGGTAATTGTAAATTGCACTCCTTTAGGCACTTTCCCAAACATAAACGACAAGCCAGACCTGCCTTACAACTTCATTAGCAATCAACATTTGCTTTTCGACCTTATCTACAACCCGGAAAAAACAGCATTTTTGCTGGCGGGCGAACAGCAAGGCGGTAAAATAAGCAATGGCTCCAACATGCTTCAATTTCAGGCAGAAAAATCGTGGGAGATATGGAATTCCTAGCATAATGAAGATATGAGATCCCTTTTGACGATAAAAATTACAGAAATTCCTCTGTAAAAAATCCTTAAAAAGAAGTTTCATTACCTTTGATATATAGACGGATGTAATTATATTTCCGTACATTACATTTAGAAAGCTATAAACATTCATAAAATGTTAGAAGATAAAGAAGACAACCTACAGAATAATGTAGGTACAGAGGAAACCTCAGGAAGTACCGAAGAAAAAAATAATTCGGAATCCGAGACAGAGGCCAATTCTGCTCCCAGTCCTGAGACCATTGAAACCGATTCTGGAAAAAACACCAAGGAAGTCGTGGAAGATAAAAGTGCTCCTATCGATTTGGAAACCAAGGACGAAGGAAAACTAAAAGAATCTTCAACCCAAAAAGCTCCGGAAAAAGAAGAATCCCCAGAAGAAGTTGGGACTACCGAAGATGTAGTGAAAAATAAAAAGTCCGCAGAAGCTACTGAGGAAAAAGAGGAAGATGTTCTGGAAGAAATAGATGAATCCAATGCAGAGGATGCCGAAGATTCGGACAACCATCAGCGACACCATATTCCCATGCCAGATTACCACGCTATGTCCATGGAGAATTTGGTAGGTGAACTTCAGCGATTGGTAAGGAATGAAAAGGTGCAGGCCATTAAAAAACATGTTGATGGCATTAAATATGAGTTCGACCAGAAGTTTCAGGAGTTTATAGACGAAAAGAAGGAGGACTTTGTAAATAGTGGTGGAAACGAAATAGATTTCCGATACAATTCCGTTGCCAAAAGACAGTTCAACGAGGTATATTCAGATTACCGGGAAAAAAGAAATAGCTATTATAAGAACCTGGAACAGGGACTTAAGTCCAATCTTGCACAAAGATTGGAAATCATCAACGAGCTTAAAGCTTTGGTCAACGTTGAAGAGGATATAAACACAACCTACAAAAACTTTAAAGATCTTCAGGAGCGCTGGAAAAATGCCGGCCCAATTCCACGTGCCAATTACAATGATGTTTGGCGAACATACCACCATCACATTGAAATATTTTACGACTTCCTACATCTAAATAGGGAGCTAAGGGATCTGGATTTTAAGCACAACTACGAGGAAAAACTAAAGATCGTAGTGCGGGCGGAAGAGTTGGTCCAAATGGAGGATTTAAACAAGGCATTTCAAGAACTTCAGACCCTACATAAAATCTGGAAGGAAGATATTGGCCCCGTCGGCAAGGAGCACAGGGAAGAGATTTGGGACCGTTTTAGCAATGCTACCAAATTGCTGCACCAAAGACGACAGGATTACTATAAAGACTTGGAAAAGGTCTACGAACAGAACCTGGAAAAGAAACACGAAATAATTCAAGCTATAAGTACAATAGCTACCCACATTGCTTCCAGTCACAAAGAATTGCAACAACAAATAAGGGAAGTTGAAAAATTGCGAGATTCATTCTTTAAAGCAGGAAAAGTACCCCAAAAAGTAAATGAGAGGACTTGGGCAAGTTTTAAGGACGCGGTACGTGAGTTTAACAGAAACAAAAACAACTACTACAAAAATTTAAAGAAAGACCAACAGGCAAATCTCGATAAAAAAAGGGCACTGTTGGAGCTGGCAGTTTCCTTAAAGGATAGTGAGGAATGGGATACTACCACCCAGGAAATGAAAAGGATTCAGAACGAATGGAAAAAAATTGGGCATGTTCCCAGAAAATACTCCGACAAAATATGGAAGGAGTTTAAGACTGCCTGCAACCATTATTTTGATCGTTTACATGCCTTAAAAAATGAAGCCCACAAGGAAGAGATAGAGAATTTTGACAAGAAAAATGCATGTCTGGAAAATTTAAAGAGTTTTCAATTAAGTGGTGATAAAAGTAAGGATTTAGCCGCTATCAAAGAGTTTATTGCAGAATGGAAAGAAGCTGGTAGGGTTCCTTTTAATAAAAAGAGCATTAATGCCAAGTTCAACAAAATTCTAGATGCCCTGTTCAAAAAATTGGATGTCAATAGACAGGAAGCGGAATTGTTGAAATACGGCAACAAGATTCAGCAACTAGCCAATAATGACAACGACTACGCTATCTCCAACGAACGTACTTTCATCAGAAGAAAAATAGACGAAAGCAAGAGTGAAATTAGGCAATTGGAAAACAATCTTCAATTCTTTTCCAATGCTTCCGAGGATAATCCCTTGGTAAAAGAAGTAATCAAAAACATAAACAACCACAAGGAATCGTTGGCCACATGGAAGGCCAAATTAAAAAAGTTGAACATTCTTGAAAATAATTTGATAAAAGAGGCGGAAGAGGCGGAAAATGAACAAGATTCCTCCGCGTACGAAGAATAGACCTCTATCTTAACAATAAAAAAATAAGCACATTAATAGAAATAAGGTTAGTGTAATGATGGCTTTATGGTTTGTTATTTCGCTAACAAGCTGTGGTACGCCTAGAATAGTTGTAAAAGAAACAGCCGGTCCCCTTTCCAACCAGTTACCGGAACCAAATTTGGTATTTGTTATTACAAAAGAGGATCCAAACCTCAACGATTCCCTACTTATCGGCACCATAGCTACCAAGCATAATGGCTTTAGCGGGGATTGCAATCTTCGACAAGTTAAACGGGCAGCACAAAAAGAAGCAAAAGAAATTGGCGGCAATTTAATATTTATAACAAGACACAAGCTCCCTAACGCCATATTAAATCCATGTCATAGAATTAGAGGAAATATCTATTCCGTTCCCAATCCAGAAGCCTTTGAAAAGGAAATTCTCTGGAATACCAATAGAAAACTTAAAGTAAGAGATTTTAAGGGATCAACTAAAGACAAACCCTTTGTTGCTGCCACAAATGCCTATTTTGGTTATACTACCAGCGTAAAATCAGAAGAAAACACAATTATTATAGAAGTAGATACCTATTTCGATTGTGAGCTATCCTATTTTAAAAATAATAAGAGCCAATCCCTAGTATTAAATCACGAACAGTTGCATTTTGACATTACCGAACTCTACGCTAGGAAGTTTATTCAAAGACTACACCTTGAGGTTAAGAGTTTTAAGGACTTGATAAAGAATGTAGAGCGCATAGGGAATGAAGTAAACAAAGAACTTCAATTAAAACAGGAGGCATACGACACGGCTGTATATAGTGATCTATCACAACAATCCTATTGGGATGAATGGACAGAAACGGCTTTAGAAGAATTGGCCATGTACAACAACAAAACCATAAGCAGACCCTACAAAAAAGAATAGAAAATTCCGTGGGTTTTAGCAATTTGGTCCAGACATCTGCTCCACTGAAACATTCATATTTAAAATCTCCACTGGGTTTCCAAATTGGGTGAAGATGGCAACGTCGGCCGCGTCCCGGCCATAGGCGATTGCGATACGACCTCCCTTTAAATCAGCTTGTGTAGGATCTAGTGTGTACCACCTATTTCCAACATAGACCTCGAACCACGCGTGTAAATCCATCGGAACAAGGCCCTCAAGGTATCCCACGACCATACGGGCCGGTATTGATAGTGCTCGGCAACAAGCTATTCCCAAATGGGCCATATCCCTACATACTCCGCTGCTTAATTGGTTCAACTCTGTGGCACTTATAATCTGCTGCCCGGCTCCAGGTGTGTACTGTATGGTGTTTCGGACATAATCAACAATTGCGGTGCACTGATCATAACCAGAGGAATAACCTCTTACAAGTGATGCAGCCATTTCAGTAAATCGATCCGACTCACAATACCGGCTTGGGTGAAGAAAAGGAAGGGTGTCATCTGGCAATTGTTGTACTTCCACAAATGGAGCGTTGGGAGCGGTATCGGAGGAGTCCGCTGTTTCCACATATGCAGATGTTCGCACTGAAAAATTCCCTGCCGGTGCAACCAGTCGCTGACACAAATTGCCGAAGTTATCCGTGAACTCGTTCACTGGAGCGCTAGGTGACAAAATATACTCTTCACGTGCAATCCACTGATTCCGTCCACTTCGCGGACGTAACTTCAACAAAAACGGAGTAGGAACCGGTATTTGGAATTCAAGCAAGCAGGATGCGTTTAACCACATAACAATATTTTCTGATTAAATTATACGCTCACATTCACGCTTGTGAATAGATACGGAGAACATAAGATTAAATAGCGGGAAATGTAATTTGGTTTCCATTACCAACTATAATACTTGTCCCATCAAATATTATTAAGACAGGCAAGAATCTACTTGTTTATTTACAATAGATAATAAAAGAACTTCCCCAAAACGATCTTCATAATCATTTTGGGGAAGTTCTTTTCAATTTACTTACAAAATTACTTGGCTACGTTTACCGCTCTAGTTTCCCTAATAACTGTAACTTTCACCTGACCAGGATAAGTCATGTCCGTTTGGATTTTTTGGGAAATTTCAAAAGAAAGCTCGGCCGCCTTGTCATCGCTCACTTTTTCACTTTCAACAATAACCCTTAATTCCCTTCCTGCCTGAATGGCGTATGCCTTTTGCACTCCACCAAATCCGAAGGCGATATCTTCCAAATCCTTTAATCGCTGAATGTATGAATCCAACACTTGTCTTCTTGCCCCTGGTCTTGCACCGCTAATGGCATCACACACTTGCACTATTGGCGCAATAAGTGTTTTCATTTCAATCTCATCGTGGTGGGCACCAATAGCATTGCACACATCAGGTTTCTCTCCAAATTTTTCAGCCCATTGCATACCAAGAATGGCATGTGGGGTTTCTACCTCGGCCTCTGTATTTGGGACTTTTCCTATATCGTGCAATAGACCGGCACGCTTGGCCAATTTTGGGTTTAATCCCAACTCGGCCGCCATAACACCACATAGTTTGGCAACTTCCCTGGAGTGTTGCAATAGGTTCTGGCCATAGGAAGAACGATACTTCATTCTACCCACTGCCTTGATCAATTCTGGATGCAGACCGTGTATCCCTAAATCGATTACTGTACGTTTACCAATTTCAACAATTTCCTCCTCTATCTGCTTTTCTGTCTTTTTAACAATTTCCTCAATTCTTGCTGGATGTATCCTACCATCTGTTACCAATTTGTGCAAAGACAAACGTGCAACCTCCCTGCGTACAGAATCGAAACAGGAAAGGATAATGGCCTCGGGAGTATCGTCTACAATTATTTCAACCCCTGTAGCCGCTTCCAATGCCCTAATATTTCGTCCTTCACGCCCAATTATCCTTCCCTTAACATCATCGGATTCCAAATTAAACACGGAAACACAGTTTTCCACTGCCTCTTCGGTACCAATGCGCTGAATGGTATTGATAATAATTTTCTTGGCTTCTTGTTGGGCCGTAAGCTTTGCTTCTTCCACCGTAGTCTGAATATAGGCCATGGCATCCGATTTTGCGGTATCCTTAAGGGACTCCAACAACTGTGATTTGGCCTCCTCGGCAGATAGGCCGGAAATTACCTCCAACTGTTGTACCTGGCTTTTGTGAAGTTTTTCAAGCTCGGATTGTTTCTTTTCCAAGAATTCACTCTTGTAATCTACCTCTTTCAGCTTACTCTCTAGCTGCTCCCCCAATTTCTTGCCTTTTGCAAGTTCACTACTGACTTGTGATTCTTTATCCCTTGTTCGTTTTTCTGCCTCTGAAATTTTCTTATCCTTATTGATAATTACCTTCTCGTGCTCTGCCTTTAGTTCCAGGAACTTTTCCTTAGCCTGAAATATTTTATCCTTCTTAATATTTTCACCTTCAATATTGGCTTCCTTAATTATGTTTGCCGCCTCTTTTTTTGCGCTGGCTATGGTTTTGGAGGCCTTTCCCTTTTCCATAAATTTCGCAATGGCAAATCCAATTCCCAATCCAACCAATCCTATTATTATTGCTATACTATCCATATTTATTTTGAAAATTATTTATAAAAAAAGCCCACATTGATGGAAGATTTGTACAAACCCCGATAAACAGGTTTAGGGCTACCAGACTGCTCAAGGATCCTTATACTAGTAAGGCCTGCTTTTACAATCTAAACTCACCCTTTTCAAACAAATTAGTGTTGAGTTTGTCAAAAATTAATTACCAATGTGGGCAGTAACTATATTTATTTTAAAGAACGTTATTTCATCCCTAGCTTGGAACTGACCAACATGTTCAGTGCTTTTAGTCGCTCTGCAGCTTCTTTTACACCTTCTGAATGGTCTATTCCTTTTTGCTCAATCTTGGAGGCAAACTGAAGTGCGCACATGGCCAGCACATCTTGCTTATCCCTAACGGCATAGTTTTGCTCAAATTTCTTTGCCAGCTGTTCTATATTCTTAGCCGCCTTTCTTAAGCCCTCTTCCTGTAGAGGATCAATCGTTAAGGGATATACCCTATCTGCTATAGAAAGCTTAATTTTGAGCTTCTCTGCCATATTGTTTATTTACACTATTCCGAAAGTTGGGCAATGCAATGGTCCAACTCCCTAATTAATGTGTTTATTTTAAGCTTAGCTTCGGTCTTATTAGTATCACTGCCCAGCATAGAACTCGCTAATTTTAGTGAATTGTATTTTTCCTGCCATTCATTCACCGAAACTCTTGTAGCTTCATGATCATTTTTTACAGCAACCAATTCTTCTTCCAATTTTATATTGGTATGGTGCAAAAGCTCCAGCTTATGCAGCAACTTACTAATTTTATTTTCTAAAGAATCAACAATATCTACCAATTCACTCATTTGCAAATATCAATGCATTTTACACAAAGTTAACACACCTCTTTATACTTAGCAATTCTTTTTTCATTTATTCTTAAAGTAAAATTTCCAACCTCAAGTTAAGAAAAAAAATTGACCCTTTTTATAAATTATATAACACAGACTTTTTTTTGAATTAGAACGGTATTAATTACTTTCGTACCAATAATCACTTATATGAAAGGCTTTTTCTTAGGATTTTTTCTTTTTTCTTCAATCTTTTATGGGCAAGCTCCGTATCCAACGGATTTTTTCCGCCCCCCCTTGGATATTCCAATAGTTCTTTCTGGGACATTTGGGGAACTCCGATCCAATCATTTTCACGCTGGTATCGATATAAAAACGCAACAGCGACAGGGGTTACCGGTCTACGCTATAGGTGAGGGTACGGTTACCCGAATAAAAGTATCGGAATGGGGCTATGGAAAGGGACTATATATTGCCCATCCAAATGGCCACACTTCCGTCTACGGGCATCTTCAAAAATTTTCACCCGAAATAGAAGCTTACGTAAAGAATGTGCAGTACCAAAAGAAATCATTTGAAGTGGAAATTTTTCCTCAATTTTCGGAGCTTAAGGTTCAGAAAGGTGATCTAATTGCCTATACTGGAAATACCGGTGGATCTGCCGGACCCCACCTTCATTTCGAAATTAGAAACAGTGCCTCCGAAATGCCGACAAACCCCCTCCTTTATGGAATAGAGGTAAGGGATGCCACAGACCCCACTTTATTGAGTGTCTATGCCTATCCCCTTTCGGATAACGCTCAGGTAAATCAAAGTCAGGAAAAAATAAAATTAAAATACCATAGACAAAGTGATGGCACCTATCTTGCTGACAAGGTAACTGCCCTTGGCACAATTGGTTTTGGAATAAATGCATTTGACCGCCAAGACCTCGCTGCCAATCAAAACGGAGTTTATTCCGTGAAACAAATAGTGAATGGAAAATTATACACCGATTTTAATTTTGAAACATTCTCATTTACAGAAAGCCGATACATAAACACCTTGATAGATTACAACCATTACAGTACCTACAGGGAAAGGATTCAGAAGTGTTTTAAGGATGAAAGCAATCTTTTGGGTATTTACAGGACTATTTACAATAATGGAAAAATAGAGGTAAGTGAAGGTTTGTCCTATAATGTGGAAATTGAAATTTATGATCTTGCCGGTAATCTTACCAAATTGGTTATACCTGTGGAAGGAAAGCATGAAGAAATTAAAATCCCAAAAATCGAAGAGAAAACGGATAACTATATTATTGCCAAGAAACCTAACAATTTTGATTTGGGGGCTGCAAAAGTATATTTTCCGGCCAATACGTTTTATGACAATTTTTATATCGATCTAAAAAATGGACAGGATACTATTACCATTCACAACAGTAAGGTCCCGGCCCATAGAAACTTTACAATAACCTTTGATGTTTCAAAATATTCGGACGGGGAAAGGAAACAGCTATTCATAGCAAGATTGGGCAATAATAGATCTGCAAATTACGCCTCTACCTATAAAAGGGGTACTACCTTTACCACAAGAACTAGGGATCTTGGCACCTATACCTTGGCAAAAGACACTGTTGCCCCGCAGATTAGACCTAAAAATTTTAAAGACAAACAGTGGCTTACCAATTACAGTTATCTAAGCTTAAAAATTACGGACGACCTAAGTGGTATAGACACTTACAATGCAACCCTAAATGGTGAATGGATACTTCTGGAATATGAGCCCAAGACAAGTACCATTACCTATAATTTTGATGATCTTATATTGGATAAAAAACAATGTGATTTGAAAGTAGTGGTTACCGATAATGTTGGTAATAGCAGTACTTTCACAAGTACTTTTTACAGAAAATGAAACATTGAGACTTTTTAAACTATTTTTTCTTGTCGTTTTAGCATCTTCGGCAACCATTTTAAAAGCACAAACGGCTAGCATAACCGGTGTAGTTTTTGATGAAAATCAAACACCTTTGTCCAATGTTAATATTGCATCCAATAACCAGGGAACTTTTTCCGATGCGAACGGGTTTTATATATTGGAAATTATAGCAGACCAGGAAATAACAATAACCTTTTCCCATCTAGGCAATGAAAAGCTGATTCTCAAAGATCTAATTCTAAATACCAATGAGAATTATGAATTTAACCCCGTTCTAAAAAATGAGGCCATACTTATTACCGAAGTTGTCGTAACCCCTTCGGGCAACAGGTACGCTGAGGGAATTACAACCATTTCATCAGATATGGCCAGAAATATTCCAGGACCCAATGCGGGAGTGGAGAACATCTTAAAGCTTTTGCCCGGGGTTTCCTCCAACAATGAGCTCAGTACACAATACATGGTTAGAGGCGGCAATTTTGATGAAAATTTAGTGTATGTCAATGATATAGAGATCTATAGGACCTTTTTAATACGCTCTGGACAACAGGAAGGCCTAAGTTTTATAAATAGTGATATGGTGGGAAACCTGCAATTTTCCGCAGGAGGCTTTCAAGCCAAGTATGGCGATAAACTTTCTTCGGTTTTGGATATCAGCTATAAAATACCTGTTTCTTTTGGACTTAAAATAAACGCGACCCGCCTAGGTACTTCGACAACTTTGGAAAGCGTATCCAAAAACAAGAGATTATCTTCCCTGACCAGCATCAGATCTAGGGACAATAGCCTCCTTGTAAATAGTCAGAACATCAGTGGCAACTACGATCCCTCATTTTTTGATATTCAACAATATACTACCTATATATTTTCCAACAAATTTCGAATTAGCTATCTAGGAAATATTTCCATCAACAATTATAGAAACCAACCTTCTACCCGGCAGACCAATTTTGGGACCTTGAATGACATAAAAACTTTGACCGTCTATTATTCAGGAAGTGAAAAAAACCAGTTTAGGACCAACCTAAACGCCCTGAAAGCGGAATACCAATTAAATGACAGGACCACTTTAAAATTTATTTCCTCCTTGTATTTTAATAGGGAGCAGGAATATTCCGATGTAATATCCCAATACCGGCTTAGTGATTTAAATACAAGTCTTGAAGACGATATCCTAGGGGAACCGACCCCTGTAAATGGCTTGGCCACACAATACAATCGGGCCAGAAATGATCTGGATGCTAAAATCTTCAATTTGGAGCACAAAGGCCTCCACACCAAAGATGGAAAAGCCATTTCATGGGGACTTAAATACGAACACACCAATATTAGAGACCAAATTAGGGAGTCAGAATTCTTGGATTCTCTGGGATATATGGCACGACCTCCCAATACTGGTTATAATCGCAACGAACCTGAAATACCCTTTGAAGCTACCCTATTGCCCTATGAGGGCATTATTGCCAGGAATTCGGTAAACACCCATAAACTTTCCGGCTTTGCGCAATACAGCTATAGAACACAATGGAACAACCATAGCATATATTATAACATAGGCGCCAGGGCAAGCCATTGGGTAGTGAGCGGCAAAAACATTAAAACTAGCGCACACACGATATTTAGTCCCAGAGCCCAATTTTCCATAAAGCCAAATTGGACAAAAGATATGCTGTTCAGACTCTCCGGGGGAGTCTACCAACAGCCGCCATTATACAGGGAACTAAGGGATAACAATGGCAATGTAAATCCGGAAGTGAAGGCCCAAAAATCCTATCATATTGTATTTGGAAACCAATACAGCTTTAAATTGTGGCAAAGGCCATTTACATTGAACGGCGAGGCCTATTGGAAAAAAATGTCCCATGTAAATCCCTACACCTTGGAGGATGTACGTATAAGATATGCAGCCCAAAACAATGCACAAGCCTACGCATATGGAGCAGAATTAAGGCTAAACGGCGCCTTTGTTCCCGGAACGGAGTCATGGTTTAGTTTAGGCTACCTTAAAACAGAAGAGAACATCAATGAACGTGGCTATATTTCTAGACCCACAGATCAGCGCTTAAAGGTCGGTATTCTCTTTCAGGACTATATGCCAGAGGTGCCGGACCTTAAAATGTACCTGAATCTGGTTTATAATACAGGACTGCCTGGAGGTTCACCTAGCTATACCGATCCCTACCTTTATCAAAATAGATTAAGGGATTATAAGCGTGCAGATTTGGGAATTTCCTATATTTTTGTGGGAGCCAATAAATCCAATGACAAAAATTCATTTTTACGGGTTTTCAAGGATCTAAGTGGCGGCTTTGAAATATTTAATTTGTTCAACAACCAAAATTCCATAACCAACACATGGGTCAGGGATTTGGTAAACGAACAACAATTTGCCGTACCCAATTTTATGACCGGCCGTATCTTAAATATAAAAATAGAGATGCGTTTTTAGTACTGAAAAAAGTTTTAATCACAAAATTGAATAGCACATAGGGCAACAACATTAATTAGGTCCAATTGGAAGTATCCATCTAGATAATGTGCAGTATATAAAGAACAAATAGTAATAGATGAAAAATATTCTTGTAATAATTTCCGCCTTTATTTGCCTAGGTGTATCCGCTCAAAAGAACATTTATGAAAGCGAAAGGTTTGATGATTTGAGCCAAGATCATGCTAATTTGGCCATTATCCCGTTCTTGACCAATCTGGAATTGAAGGATGAAATATCCAGTGAAGAATTAAAAGATTTGGAAGAGAAGGAAGGCTATGCCGTACAGGACGCCCTTGAAACTTATTTCTCCCAAAGAAAAAAGAAAAAGAAATTTTCCGTTGACTTCCAGAATACAAAAAATACCAATGCCATCCTTAAACAAAAAGGTATTTCATACGACAACATAGATGTCTACAGCGTAAAGGAACTAGCACAAATTTTAGAAGTAGATGGCATAATAAGTGGTACTTTGGACTTAAATGTACTGCTATCCAAAGGTGTCCCTACAGAATTTAGCCTTCTAGATTATATTAACGGTGATGCCAACTATGGCCGCATCGGAGTAAAAATAAGTGACGGTTTAACGGGTAAATTGCTTTGGAAATACGAAAAACAGATCAATAAGAAATCGGGGAAGAATACTACAGACCTTATCGATCTGATGATGAAACTTGCTTCCAGAAAATTCCCTTACGACAGGGAACGCCCCAGGGATCGAAAAAAGAACTAATTGGAACCAAATTCCTGTAAAACCTCAACAACATAATCCAATTCCTCTTTGGTATTATATTTTGAGAACGAAAAGCGCAAAGAAGGCTTTTCCATGTCTTCGGGCGAAAGTATTTCCTCAAGAACATGCGAACCAATATCGCTTCCGGACTGGCATGCACTGCCTTTGGAACAGGCAATGCCCTTTAGATCCAAATGAAACAATAACATCAGCGCTTTTTGGGAATCAAAAGGAAGGCGCACATTCACAAGGGTATAAGTACCGCCCTCCATGTCTCCGGAAAGACCATTAAAGGCGACATCGGGAATTGCTTTGGATATTTTTTCTATAAAATATCTTTTTAGCTCCATCACATAATTCATTTCCTCATCCAGGTGATCATAAGCCGCTTTAAAAGCCTCCTCCAAACCTACAATATTGTGAAACGGTTCAGTTCCGGCCCTAAAACCACGTTCCTGCGATCCTCCAAAAATCAAGGGCTTTAGACCAACGTTTCTTTTAATATAAGCAAACCCAACTCCTTTGGGACCATGAAATTTATGGGCCGCAGCAGTCAGGAAATGGGCATTGGATTTCTGCACATCCCATGGGAAATGTCCTATGGACTGTACCGTATCCGAATGAAATAAGGCGTCATTTTCCAGGCATAGCTTGCCAACCGCCTCTATATCTATAATATTTCCTATTTCATTGTTCACATGCATAAGGCTCACTAATTTTTTACTTCCATCCCTCTTCAACAGCGACTCCAAATGGGCAAGATCCGGATTTCCTGAACCATCCAAATCCACAAACAACAATTCAATACCATATTCTTGGGCAAGGGCCTCCGCTGTATGCAATACGGCATGATGCTCTATTTTGGAAGTAATCAAGGTTTTAACTCCAAGATCCCTGACACTGCATCTAAGAATCATATTGTCCGCTTCGGTACCTCCCGAAGTAAAGATTATCTCCGCTGGGTGAGCATTTAAATACTTGGCAATAGTTTTTCTTGTTTTTTCAATAGCCGTTTTAGCTGTCCTTCCAAAACCATGGGAAGAAGATGGATTACCATAGCAATTTGCCAGGGCATCTTGCATTTTTGCGATCACTTCGGGTCTAACCTGCGTGGTTGCGGCACTATCCAAATAAACCTTTTTCATTAAAAAATAGTTCAAATTAAAAACTTTCCCAACTCCAGGAAAGTTCGCCAAAATTACTTGAAATAAAGTTAATTTCCTGTAAAATGCTCATAAACCTCTAGGATTATAACCTATATTTCGATTAAATTTGAGGCATGAAAAATCTCTTGACTTTCCTTTTGTGCTTATCCCTGTATTCATGCAATGATGGGGATTTAACCATAGAAACTATAGACTTTGACGATATTGATATAGATTACTGTGAGACTACGGTAACGACCAGCACCACTTTATTCTTTAAAATTAACGGCAACGAGGCCCTAATACTCACCATAGCGAGTGGAACCCTTAAGAATGAAGCATCGGACGGTGAGGTAGAATATCCTATCTCAACTAGCACAACCCTTACCTATCGTGATTTTTCCGATGATGTTTCCAGTGATTATTTTTGCGATCTGATCCCTGTTACGGAACCTACGGTAATGGAAGAAATTGAGGCAGAGAGTGGTTCTGTACTTATAACCACCACAGAAATAGTTGATGGCGAGAACACTTCATATGAACATACCATAAGGCTCAGCGAGATTACCTTTATCAACGAATCCAACAATCAGCGGATAACCGATTTAAGTATCAATGATTTTGGGACTGTGACCACCAATTAATTATGGGGTGTTCTGAAAAAAATATACTTCCGTAGCCCCCATACCGTATTTTTGGTAGTCCGCGTCATAATACTTTGCGTTTTCGTACCGCTTAAAGAGATAATGCAGTTCTTCTTTTAAAATTCCTTCTCCTACTCCGTGAATAAATACAACCTTTTGTATCTTTTTACGAATAGCGAAATCCAGTTGACGTTTGGCCGTATCAAGTTGCAGGTTCAACATTTCAAAATTGGTCATTCCCTTTGTTGAGGGTGTTAACTTATCTATATGCAGATCAACTTCCATCTGTGGGGCGTACCGTTCCTTGGGCCTTATTTTCCTGCTGTGCCTATTCTTTGGCACTTCCTTCTCAGCCTTTATTTTGGCAACCTCAAAATTGGACACTTTAATAGCATTGGAGCCGGAAACCTTCAATAATTCATCTGATGTATATTTCAATAAGAACCCGTCCTTGCTTTCCACTGTAATTTGCCCACCACTTATTTTTACCACAACACCCTGAACAATATCATCAATGGCTTCAACTTGATCTCCTACCTTAAAATCCATTAGTTCTTTTCTTTGTCTTTTTCCCCATCACCATTTTGATCTATACTCCACAACTGTGTGGTCTTGTACAGACCAAACATTAACAGGACAATTCCAATGCTCAACGCATATTCCCCTTGCATTATATGGTCTCCCATCCCAGCAATTAGTGCTCCTGCCACAATCAGCACCAAATAAAAAGTCCGTTTTGTTTTCATTGCCCAAAAATAATAGTATTTTTCGGTAAAGAATTATATTAGTACTTTAAATAATCCTGATGGCAATTCTCTTGGAACTGGAAAATTACATGCTGCCTTGTATGAACAAGCAGATTTTCGGCATTGAGTGTCCAGGTTGCGGATTTCAACGCTCTATTTCTTATCTGTTGGATGGCAATTTTATAGAGGCCCTTAAGATATACCCGGCCATTTATACCATTATATTTCTAGTTGGTTTTATTGGCGCCTCACTAATATTCAATATTAGAAATTCCTTCAAGATCAAAATCTATCTTTTATACCTAAACGCAGGAATCATCATTGTAAGTTACATTTACAAAATGGTTCATCTAATACATTAAAAAAGAAATATGGAACAACAAAAATTACCCAACGCAACACTAATATTGGTTTTCGGAATTATTTCAATAGTTACCTGCTGCTGCTATGGAATTATTGGATTGATATTTGGGATAATAGGCCTTATTTTAGCAAAAAAAGCCACCATGCTCTACGCAGTAAATCCCAGTATGTATGAAGGGTACAACAATGTTAAATTAGGAAAAACCTTATCGATTATAGGTATTGTTTTGAATATTCTGGTAATCTTCTTCTTCATTTGGATCATCTCCATTATAGGTTGGGATGCATTACAGAACGAAGAACTTATGAGGGAGAGAATGGAAGATTATTTTGAAAACCTTCAATAGATTTTATTACAACCGATCAATTTAATTAAGCATTTTTATGGAAAATAACCAAACCCGTACCAAACCGAACAACTATTTGGTATTAGCTATTATAAGTACTGTATTCTGCTGCCTGATTCCCGGGATAGTGAGTATTGTGAATGCCGCTAAGGTAAATGAGGCCTATGCCCTTGGAAATTACGAACAGGCCGAAAGAGCCTCTAAAAATGCAAAAACATGGGCTATTGTTGGTATTGCCATAGCTGGCTTATTTTGGCTCATATATATCGCTTTTTTTGGCCTTGCCCTTTTTGGAGGATTAATGAGCGGAGGTGATTTCTAAGAATAGGAAAATATTTGGAGTGATAATTTTGGGAGTGGTATTCGTTGGAATACTGCTCCTTTATTTTTTCAACAACCCAAGTAATTCCAGGTACTTTCCCCAATGTCCATTTTTGACTGCCACCGGCTATTACTGTACGGGATGTGGAAGTCAGCGGGCACTGCACGATTTGCTCCACTTGGATATAATTGGTGTAGCCAAACACAACCTACTTTTTTTTCCTGCGTTTTTATTGATTGCCTACCATTGGGTCCGAAGTTGTGCACCAGCAAAAGGTAAAGAAAGCTTACCAGATTTAATATATCACCCCAAAACTCCCATGGTGTTATTTATAATAATTGCCCTGTTCACTATTTTTAGGAATATAAACCTTTATCCATTTACCCTTTTGGCTCCAGAATAAAAAAGCCCGCTATAAAATAAATAACGGGCAATCTCTTTTAAAGAGTGGAATATTATTTTTCGAATGTCTTTAGCGTCCGTACTATAATCCCAACACATTCCAAAAGTTGTTCTTTATTCATCACCAAAGGTGGAGCGAACCTGATAATATTTCCATGGGTTGGTTTTGCTAAAAGCCCATTATCCCGCAATGCCAAGCAAATATCCCAAGCGGTTGAGCTATCTTCAGTGTCATTTATCAAGATGGCATTTAACAAGCCCTTGCCCCTAACGGCATTAACAATATTACAAGTGGGTATAAACTTATTGAGTTCTTCCCTAAATAGCACTCCCAATTGATATGCATTTTCTGCAAGCCCTTCTTCTTTGACCACCTCAAGGGCAGCTATGCCCACCGCCGCTGCCACGGGGTTACCACCAAAAGTACTACCATGACTACCAGGTTTTATAACCTCCATGATTTCGTCATTGGCAAGAACTCCGGAGATAGGATAAGCCCCTCCTGAAAGTGCCTTTCCCAAAATTAGTATGTCCGGTTTCACCTCTGGAGTCCCACTGCAGTGCCTGTCAGGACAGCTACAATTGCCACAGGTAGCCAATAATTTACCTGTACGGGCTATTCCGGTCTGTACCTCATCTGCAATAAAAAGTACATTATGCTTTTTACACAGCTCTCGTGCCTTGACTAGATAGTCATCAGAGGGCACATACACTCCGGCCTCTCCTTGTATGGGTTCTACCAGGAATCCAGCAATATTCCTATCGTTCTCCAAAACCTCTTCCAAAGCGTTTAGATTATCGTACTCAATCTTAATAAAGCCTTCCGTATAGGGGCCATAGTTTTTGCGGGCAATAAGGTCGTTGGAAAATGAGATGATGGTAGTTGTTCGTCCGTGAAAATTATTTTCACAAACAACAATCTGCGCCTGGTTTTCAGGAACTCCTTTTTTCTCGTAGGCCCATTTTCTACATATTTTAAGAGCAGTTTCCACCGCTTCGGCCCCTGTATTCATGGGCAATAATTTGTTGTAGCCAAATGTTTGCGCAGCCAACTTCTCAAATTTTCCAAGCATATCATTGTAAAACGCCCTAGAAGTCAAAGTCAACGTTTGTGCCTGTTGAATCATGGCTCCAACAATTTTAGGGTGACAATGCCCTTGGTTTACTGCGGAATAGGCAGACAAAAAGTCATAATATCTTTTTCCTTCAACATCCCAAACAAAAACTCCTTCCCCCCTACTTAAAACAACAGGTAGCGGATGATAGTTGTGCGCTCCGAATTTTTCCTCCAATGCAATTGCATCTTTAGAAGTTAATTTTTCCAAAACTGACATGATTAAATAACTTTTAAATAAAACTTTAGCAATTCCTTCTTGGGGAGAGAAATCATCCTTCTATTGTAGAGACCGCAAATTACGAATTGTAACTTGCATCCTAAAATTTTTGGACACCGATTTTCACTCAGAAAAACCTACCAATCAATCTTTTAGATCAAAGGTGGCACTAACGGGATAATGATCGGACAAAAACCAATTCTCTGGTCCGTTATGGACTTGGGCATCCTTACATTTTTCAGAAAGCCAAGGTGAAACCATAATATAATCTATGCGTTCCATACGTGAGAGAAGTTGATCGGTGGCTTCTTGATTGACCTCACCCAATACCCGCCCTGGAAAACTACCTCTTTCCGCTAATCCTGCAGTATATTTTTGAACTATATCAAATAAAGGCAATGAAAGAAATTTGGACATTACGGCATAATCCAAATCGCCATTTTCTAGATTACCGTTTAAACCCTTTCCCAAGTTGGATTCCCTTAATCTTGTTAACAAATAACCATTAGGGTCATATAAATCAGCCTCAAAGGGCGAATGGGCATTAAAATCGCCCAATACCACGTATTTAGAAGTAGATTTGGTGATGGCATCCACTTTCGCAGATAGTATACCGGCCTCTTCCCGTCTTCTTGCAATACTTCCTGGGTGGAGATGAACTACCAAAAAATCAATTCCGTTAGTTTTACAGTGCAAAGCCCCGTGATGCATGCCATCTACTATTTTCTGCTTGAGTTCAATAGGATACTTGGAGGTAAAACCAACTGAATAACCTGTTGTTTTCAACAAGACGGAATATCCATGGCCCCAAGCATTGGCATCTTCCTGCAACTTTTCCGGGGTATAGGCACACAATTCCTGAAGGGCCACCACATCTGGAGCCTGACTGCTTATCCAATTTTGAACTTTTCCCCTTCTTTCCTGATCCTTGCCCCAATCATATCCGTTCCAAATGTTGTAGGTAATAATTTTGAATTCGCCCAGCTCACTTTGGGACATAAGTGAAAATGGGAGAATTGCAACAACGGTTAATAAAATATTTCGTAAAATCATTAATCTAATTTTATTTATATGTTCATCGTATAGAATATGGCAGCCTTCATAAACACTTCAATTGGTAGCCCTACATTTAACCCAGTTGATCGCGCTTATTTAGGACAAACACCTATCTAATTATTCATCCCGTATTCAATTCCTAAATCATTTTTCCTTATGGATTTCAGTTTTTCTGTTAACTTCAGCTGCATTTCCTGAACCACATCATCATAAGCTGGGTTATGCGCCAAATTATTATATTGTTTGGTATCGTACTCCATGTCAAAAAGTTCCATTCCTGCTCCGGCGTCTTCATCATATTGTATATAAGCCCATTTATGGTTCCGTACTAAAAACGACTTACCTCCCTGGCTCACAGAAAAAGCAAAATCCCTTACTTCCACCTGGGGGTTGTTCAAAGTTTTTACAAGACTTTTCCCCTGTAATCCCTTGGAAGCCTCAATCCCCGCCAAATCGGCCAAGGTGGGATACAGGTCCAAAAGTTCTGAAAAGGAATTACAGACCGCCGGTGCTTTTCCAGGCACCTTGATAATCAAAGGAACCCTAACCGATTCCTCATGCAGGCTTACCTTCATCCAAAAACGGTGTTCCCCCAAATGAAAGCCGTGGTCCGAAGTAAAAACAACAATGGTATTGTCCTCCAAGCCTTCTTCCTTTAAAGTCTTTAGAATCTTTCCCACCTGTGCATCCATATAGGCTACAGAAGCATAATACCCAGCTACTGCCTTTTTTTCCTGTTCCTCCGACATTTCCCCATTTACACTGGTTACATAGTTAATTCCACGAGCAGGAATATCGTCCCAATCATTTTCAACTTTAGGCGGCAATACCATTTGCTCATGTGGATAAGGTTCAAAATACTTACTTGGAGCCACAAATGGCACATGGGGTCTTACCAGCCCAACCGCCAAAAAGAAAGGATTGTTTTTGTGCTGTTTAATAAGTTCAACAGCTTTTTCAGCAGTTTTCCCATCAGAATGTGCCAAATCATCTCCGTCTGCCTTTACAATGGTCATAACATTTCCACCTTTCCTTGGCTTAAGTCCGTATGGATTATTTTGCACCAATTCGGCCTCCCCTTCCGCTGTCCATTCCGGACCTTGACTATTAAAGCGTTCGGTCCATGAGGCCTCATCGTCCTGCCCATTGGAACCCGTCTCAATATCTATAGGCACTCCCATATGGTATATCTTGCTTACCCTTGCCGTATAATATCCGTTATCCTTGAACAATTGTGTAAGTGATTTTCGTGAGGGTCCCACGTTTTCCCTACCACTGACATAGCCATAAGTGGTAGTAGCGTTGGGATAATAGCCAAACATTAAAGAAGCTCTAGAAGGGCCACAGACGGGATATTGGGTATAGGCTCTGGTATATTTGGTGCCCTCAGCTGCCAAATTATCAATATTCGGGGTATGAGACATCTTATTTTCATAGGACGAGACTGCAGTAGCAGTTAAATCGTCCGCTATTATGAACAGTACATTGGGTTTATTGTTCTTGTTCTTTTTACTAGGTTTGCCCTGTTGTGATTGTCCTAAAAAAAAACACAACATAAAGAGACAAAAAAGCCATTTTCTCATTTTAAACATACTTTTAAGTTTGATCAATAGAAACATATTAAACACATTGGAATATTAATTAATGCCAATTTATTTTTCACAATACCGCCAATCTCAAAGAAGCTATGGTATTAAAGGGCCATTGCATGTTAGTTTTCAGCGTTGGAAAAACGAATCTAATAAATACAAATAAGACTCTGTTAAAAAGCTACATAAATCCTAAAAAATTCTCCTATTTTTGCGCCATGGGCAGAAAAAATACAAGACAAGTTTTTGAAAACGTAGAAGTAGTAGATGCAGGAGCCAAAGGCAAAACAATAGGAAAAGCTCCCGACGGACGGGTGATTTTCCTGACCAACACTGTCCCAGGGGATGTGGTGGACGTTATGACCACCAAAAAAAGAAAGGCCTATTTCGAAGGGATTGCTACCAAATTCCATACTTTATCCAACAAAAGAACCACTCCAGTTTGTGAACATTTTGGGGTATGCGGCGGATGTAAATGGCAAGATATGGGCTATGAGTACCAGCTGTTTTATAAACAAAAGGAGGTAGAGAACAACCTTCGTAGAATTGGCCATTTGGAATTGCCAAAAACCAGTACCATCCTAGGCTCTAAAAAACAGTATTTCTATAGGAACAAAATGGAATTTTCTTTTTCGGATAGCCGATGGTTAACCTTGGAGGAAATAAACTCCGGTAAGGAAATAGACGATAAAAATGCCCTAGGATTTCACATCCCAGGTATGTGGGACAAAATATTGGATATTAAAAAATGTCATTTGCAGGAAGATCCTTCCAATGCGATCAGGTTGGAAATAAAGGATTTTGCCATTAAAAACAATCTATCTTTTTTCAACCCCAGGAATCAATGGGGTATTCTGCGCACGGTTATGATACGTACCTCCTCTACTGGTGAAATCATGGTAATGATCCAGTTCTATGAGGACGATTTGAAAAAAAGGGAATTATTGATGAACCATTTGGCAGCAAGCTTTCCAGAAATAACTGCTTTGTTATATGTCATCAATCAAAAACAAAATGACACTATATATGACCAAGAAATAATATGTTATTCCGGACGGGATCATATTTTTGAAGAAATGGAGGGACTACAGTTTAAAATAAATGCCAAATCCTTTTATCAAACAAACTCGGACCAAGCATATGAACTATATAAAGTAACCCGGGATTTCGCCGGACTTACCGGAAATGAATTGGTTTATGACCTTTACACCGGTACGGGGACCATTGCCCAATTCGTAGCCAAAAAAGCAAAAAAGGTAATAGGCATAGAAGCTGTTCCCGAGGCTATTGCCGATGCCAAGGCCAATGCAAAAAGAAACAAAATAGACAATGTAGATTTCTTTGTAGGGGATATGAAGAATGTCTTTAATCCTGCTTTCATTAAAGAAAATGGTAGGCCAGACCTAATTATTACCGACCCTCCCAGAGATGGTATGCATGCGGCTGTTGTGCAGCAAATACTATCCATTGCCCCATCAAAAGTCGTTTACGTTAGCTGTAATAGTGCCACACAAGCCAGGGATTTGGAAATGATGAAGGAGGATTATGAAATATTGAAAGTGCAGCCCGTAGATATGTTTCCGCAAACCCATCATGTTGAAAATGTTGTACTTTTGGAAAAACGGACCAAATAGTCCACTCGAGCATGAAGAAATTCTATATTCCAATACTAGTTTTAATGACATTTATCAGCTTTGGAGCCTGCGAAAAAGATGATATCTGTATAGATGGGGACACCCCCCTGCTAGTGATAAGGTTTTATGATGTGGACGATCCCACCGAATTAAAAAAGGTAACCAAATTTGGAATTGTGGGAGTCGGTCAGAATACTACAGTTACAACCGTATCCGACAGAACCGATTCTGATTCCATTGCCATTCCCTTAAAGGTTACAGAAAACACCACAGGTTTTTATTTTATTAGCAACTCTTCAGATGTTGAAACTACAGATTCCGGAGGCGAAACAGTTACCGTTGAAGGGGGGGATATAGATACCTTGTACTTCAATTACAATAGAATAGATAAGTTTGTTTCCAGGGCATGTGGATATATTGCAAATTATGAAAATTTAAGCGGTGATCTAAAAACGGAAACCGATAACTGGATTAAGGATATAGAAATTGTAACCCCATTGGTAGAAAATTCAACAGCGGCCCATGTTAAGATATATCATTAGTAGTTTTTTATTTCTCACCTTCCTTTTGGGATATTCCCAAAGCAAGCCTATCGACTTGCAGCCAAAAGATACTGTGGCCCACACTGACCCCTACGGCATTAGAGTGGGAATAGATCTTAGCCGCCTATTGATTTCATTTTTAAATGATGACTACCAAGGACTTGAATTGGTTGGGGATTATAGGATAACAAACAAACTGTATGTGGCCGCAGAACTGGGTAATGAAAAAAATACCAAGCAAGAGGACCTATACAATTTTACCACTTCCGGAAGCTATATAAAACTTGGGGTGGATTATAATACTTATGGGAATTGGTATGGTATGAACAACTCAATACATGTAGGTGGGCGGTATGCCTACAGTACCTTTAGCCAAACTTTGAATAATTATCAGATTTTTGACACCAACCGATATTGGAACGATCCTGATTATCAAATTAATCCTGACCCGGACGCAGTTAATGATTTTCCGTGGGGATCAGATGTCGCCCAAGAATTTAGCGGATTAAATGCCAGTTGGCTGGAGGCCGTGTTAGGTATAAAAGCCGAACTCTTCGCCAACATTTATTTGGGAGCAAGTGTTCGTATTGGATTTTTGGTCAGCAACAAGGAACCGGATAGTTTTAGCAACCTATGGATACCTGGATTCAATAAAGTTACCGACGGGAGCAAATTTGGCGTTGGCTACAATTATTCCATCACCTATTTTTTACCGCTCTACAAAAAAGCTAAAAAAATCAAGGAAAAGGAAGAAAAGCAACCACCAATCCCAGAAAAACCTAGAGCTCCCGAAAACCCTTAATAAATATCCATTTCATCATCAGTTTCTCTCCTGATTTTGTTTTTACAGCACTAAATTTTGGCGCCAAAAAACTTGCTGCTACCGCAGCTATAAAGGCCAAGACCAGTGTGTTGAGTGATAAGAACATACCCAATAATAATCTGCCTGCCACAAATAAAATGGCGAAGCCCAGAAAATTAAAGATAAGGGCTTTATGTTTTGGTTTCAAGATTACGATACTTTTAAATTATTAAATACGGGCTATTCCGTTTTATTAAATTTGGCCTTCTTGCTCCCCTCGTACATTACGTATTTTACCAGGCGTGACTCCAAATGACTATTAAAGACCTTGATCTTCCTGGAAGGACGAAGCCCTACAAATTTTAAGGCCTCCAAGTTGGATGTAATGAACCAGGCATCGGTACCCGGATAATTACGTTTTAAAGTGTTTCCTATATCGGTATAAAAATCCTCCATTTCTATATCCAATCGCTCGCCATAAGGTGGATTGAACACCATATGCAAATGTTTATCCGTAAATTTTTCCGAATCAAAAAAGTTTTTCCTTTCCACGGTTATATAATCGGATAAATTAGCATTGACTATGTTATCCTGAGCCTTTCGCACCGCAGATGGCGCCTTGTCATAGCCAATAATCTTATGATTAAACTCTCTTGTCCTTTTTAGACTACTATCCACGATTTTTTCAAAAAGTTCGGCATCAAAATCGTGCCATTTCTCAAAGGCAAATTCCTTCCTATTAATGTTGGCCGGAATATTACAGGCAATCATGGCTGCTTCTGTCAATAAAGTGCCACTACCACACATGGGATCCAAAAAGTCGCATTGGCCATCCCATCCACTTAACAACAAAAGGCCTGCGGCCAAAACCTCATTTATCGGAGCAATATTCGTTGCTGTCCTGTACCCACGTTGATGTAACGACCTCCCTGATGAGTCCAGGGCCACATTGCACTGATCATTTTGAATATGGATATTGATCCTAACATCCGGGAATTTGATATCTACATCCGGCCTACTGCCATCAGTATCCCTAAACTTATCCACTATGGCATCTTTAGTTTTTTGGGATACATATAAGGAGTGGGTGAAGTTTTCACTATTTACTGTGGCGTCTATGGCAAAAGTAGTGGAGGTCGACAAATAATCAAACCAATCCATGGCATAGATTTTTTTATAAAGATCGTTCTCATCCCTAACGCGAAATGAATGGATGGGTTTCACGATTTTAATTGCAGTCCGCAAACAAAGGTTTGCCTTGTACATAAAACCCGTATCGCCTTCAAAAAAAACGCTCCTGACCCCTTCTTCCACATTTCCTGCACCAAGGTTGCGCAGTTCCTTTGCCAAAATTTCTTCAAAACCAAACATGGTCTTGGCCACCATTTTAAAATTATTGTTCATATCTACCTTTAAGATTAACGCAAAAATACGTTAATTTTAGCCCTTATTAGCCAATATGGTAATTTTGTAGAATACCAGAACCAATCCTAAATGAAATATTTATTACCCATTCTTGGCGTATTGCTGAGTTTTATCTTTGTATACTTCACAAAACCAAAAAACAAGGAAGTATTTAAACTACTCCTAGCTTTCAGTGGAGCGTTTTTACTGGCACTTACAGTATTTGAATTGTTCCCAGAAGTTTATGGTAGTGCGGAGCCAAAAACGGTCGGGGTTTTTATTATGCTGGGAATCCTACTCCAGATTTTTCTTGAATTCTTTTCCAAGGGTGCCGAACACGGACATGTTCATTTAGATCCCGAAAAATCGGATTTTCCATGGATGCTTTTCATAAGCCTGTGCATCCATTCCCTACTTGAAGGATTGCCCATAGAAAATCACGGTACTATTCTATACGGAATTTTAATACACAAAATTCCCATTGCCATCATCCTTAGCATATTTTTATTGAGCTCTAAGATTAAGTTGCAGTCCGCAATATTTTTTATAGTACTTTTTTCCTTGATGACTCCAATAGGCACCTACATTGCCGCCAATTATGAGTTTGTGCACACCTACGCAGTCTTACTTAATGCTCTGGTAATTGGAGTATTCCTTCATATATCAACAGTAATTTTGTTTGAAAGTTCGGAAGCGCACAAATTCAACCTGCGTAAATTGGTGGTCATTATACTGGGTATCATAATTGCTTATTCCCTCTAGATGTTCAGCAAAGAAGAATCAAAAAAGTTAAGGCAGGGTTTCTGGATTTCCTTTGGGAAGTCATTTCCAAGAAAATGGATTCTCTACAACACCGGAATAAAAGATTTCTCATTTAAATTCCACTTTGATTTGTCCACTGCCATGGTTTCTATGGATATTGAAAATCAAGATCTGGAGAAACGTCTGGAATTATGGGAAAAACTGATTTCACTCAAGTCGATTTTTAATGAGGAATATCTACCTAATGCACTATTCGAGGATACGGTTTTCCTTGATAACGGCAAGGAAATATCGAGAATCTCCGTCAGTTTAAGCAATGTTTCCATTCACAACAAAAACACTTGGCAGGAAACCATGGTTTTTTTGAAGGAAAACATGGCAAAATTCGAAGATTTCTTCCAAGAATACGAAGATATTATAAAGCCTTAAAGCACATCGATCAAAATAAAACACCAATGGCTGATGGCACCTCCCAAGACAAACAAATGCCAAATAAAATGATTATAAGGGATTCTCTCTATAGCGTAAAAAAGTATCCCGATAGTATAAAATGCTCCCCCTAGAAAAAGAGTGCCCAATCCAATAGTTGTTGTTTGACTAAGCAAATTATCCAAATCCAACACGATCAACCAGCCCATTATCAAATATAGTAGAAGTGAAATAAACTCATATTTTCCTGTATAAAACAACTTCATAAGGGTACCAACTGCTGCTATACCCCAGACGGTATAGAATAGTAGCCACCCATTACCTTTTTCCAACATTATTAATGCTACCGGTGTATAGGTCCCGGCAATCAAAAAATATATGCTGATATGATCCAATATTCTTAATTTGTTTTTCAATTTGGGATCTCTAACGCGGTGGTATAAGGTAGATGCGGTAAATAACAACACAAAAGTAAAGCTGTAAACACTAATAGAAAAAATTCCATAGGAATTGTGACCATCGTTAATAAGATAAAGGACAACAAAGCCTATCAACCCAAGAATGATACCTAGGGCATGTGAAAGGGTATTTAATTTTTCCTCTTTTTCCAGCATTTATAGGATGTTGATTATACAAAATTAACGAAAGTTAATTTTACAAAAATGCCTTAACCAAGGTAATTATGATATTGACCTTCTGCACAAATAACTGTTCCAACCAAGCAATTAGCCCCACCACACCAGCAGGCCTTACAGTTATAACTAAAACCACATTTGGCAACAATCAATCTACCTCAAAAACAGCTTCGGAAGCCAGAGGTAAACCATCGTTGGTAATTCCTTGTATAACGACTTTGTAGACGGAGGATTTTGTTCCCGTAGGGAAAATTACTTTGGTCTTTCCACTAGTATCCATTTTAACTGTGGGCTCCCAATGTAGGGTGGTACTAAATTTTTTCCTATTTACCCCGAGACCGTCATTTTTATACACCGGTTCGTAAAATTTTCTAGGCTGATAAAATCCCTGGTAATTAAACACATTGCCTACAACTCTATTTTTTTGATCCTTTAGCTCCTTCCCTGTTAAGGTGTATACCGCAATAACACCGTTACCTCCTTCAGAACCAAAAATGGATGCTCTAGTTCCCTTTAAAACATCTATAAAATCGACCTCCCAAACAGGAACGTTTTCAATTGCTTCTTGATTTACAGGAACACCATTTAAAAGGAAAAGAGGAGTGGTCCCTCTTTCCGAATTCATGGAATTAACACCTCTAATTGTCACAAATCCCCCATATACATCAACCCCTGGGACACGTGCTCGTAAAGCCGCCAAAATATTTGGATAGGGCTGATTTCTTATTTCGGAAAAATCCACTGTATTGGATACACTGCTGTAAATAGAATTGGTACTTCTTTTTGTATCCATCTCCTTCTTCTTGGACCTTCCTTCAGTTAAGATCAATACTTCATCCAATTGGATCAATTTCATCATTTCGTTTTCAAAATTCGTATCAAAGCCTTTTCTTGCATGAGGATTCTCCAAATATTGTTCAAAGCCGGTAACTTCCCTTAGTCTGAACTCCCGCTTAAGGGAACTGACTGGTGCAGGTCTTATGGAATCCAAGTGAACAGCAAATTCCTTCATTGGACGCTCATAATCCACCATTTCAAAAGCCAATTTATTATCTTCAGTAATATCCAGCCCCAAAAACTTAAAACGTCCATCTTCGTCTGATTTTACGCTTAGGCGCCCCATCAAATTACTGTCTTGAAAAGTTAATTTCACAGTGGCCACATCCGGCCTATCCGGATTATGAAATTTACGCACCTCTCCTTCCACAGAAATCCCCATTTCCTTGACAAACTCAAAGGAATCTCCTTGGGTACGTGGCATATCATTTACAATAAATTGTCGCCACCCCTGGGTCATCATCAACAGGTCCAAAAACTGCCTTCTTTTAGGATCTTCCGAATAAAAATAATAACCAGGATTTTCTATTTTCCCTTTTACTTCTGAATTTAACAACAAATACGTTCGTATGTCAGATTGATGTTCCCTAGGTGATGAAGCTGCTAAATCCGTAACAGAAATGGACATGTTTGATCCGAAATTCGATATTTCCTTCCCTTGGGAATCCAGCTCTACACTTAGTTCCACCGTGCTGTTTTTGGTACTGGTTTGCGAAGTAGGAATAATTTTTATTTGGGGAGACGAACTGCCATCATCATAAAATACCAATCTTTCGGATATGGCTTTACTCTTTTCATCCACAAGTGTAAATTGGGCAATACCGGTCACAAGGAGCTTTTTATCGACCTTAAAAACAGCTACAGATTTATCCTGATTAATTTCTGCATTATATATTGTTCCCGTGCGCTGGCTACCCAGTAAAACATAGCCGTTTAGCCCCTTGACACTTGCTGTTTGAATATTTATTTGATAATAATCCCTTAATTCTTGGACCCGCATTACAATTCCATCATTAACTCCTTGTGGCAGATCATAGGAATATTTTTTGTTATTGTACAAAATATTGGCAGTGTATTTTCTTCCCGCTACGGGCTTAATATCAAAGAGTCCCATCCCTAAATGGGCAGAAGTAAAATCAGTGATTTGAACCCCGGTATCATCTAAAATTACACCTTCAATTTCTATAGACCTGCCATCTGCCCCTATTATCTTGAAACCGACTCGATTAAAATAATCATTGACCAAGTGCCCACCCTCAGGAAAAAATTGCAAATCGGGCATTTGCCCTTCCAATAACACTTCCGATTCCACCTGATCATTCCGATCCAAAGCCGTCGTAGTGCTTTTCGTTATAAAGTTCAATGGACTAATATATATCTGCTGCCTAAAAAAATAGGCCTCGTCAAAATTTCGCATATAGTTTGTATAGGCCCTTAGCGTATACCCACCTCCATTTAAATCTGAAGGCAGGGCAAAGTCCCCATTGCCAATACCATCTTCTATCCTAATTATTTTGAAGTCTATTATTTTGTTGTCCGGACCTACAATATCTACATATACTACATTCCTTATAGCATCCCATAGGTGGGAAGCTGCGTTTAAAAGGTATACTTTGAACCAAATATCTTCCCCTGCATTGTAATATGACTTGTCCAAATGCAAGAATACCTTTTCCCTATAATTGATGGAATCATTAGCTATAGAATATTTTGATGTCTCCTGTCCTTGGGAATAAGTGAAATTAGTGAACACTATCCAAAGAAATAATACTAATGATGATATTTTCAAAAGGCTCAATATTAAGTTAGACTGTACAAATAAATCTACAATTTTTTCTTTACAAAAAATCATAATTTAACGGTGGCAAAGAGAAATATTCCCGAACCACTTGCACATTAAGATATAAGAGTGAGCAATTTCATCAAGAACCTACTAGTGTCTGTTTAAAAACAACTAAGCCAACAAACTGCAGGTAATCTATTCAGTATTATTGGACAATAAGCTTGGCCCTCATCACTGATGAATGACCTGGAAAAGTACATACTATCCAATATTCGCCAGGTTCCTCTGGCATTTTAACATAAATTTTTTCGGCTGTTTCCGGTTGCATAATAGCAGTGTGATAAAGAACTAAATCGGTATCCGGAACATAGTTATAATCCGGTCCATCAAGGCCCAGCATCAAGGCCATTTGCCCTACCTTATCTACCGACTCCTTGCCCTTCTGGGTAATTACTAGGTTGTGCATCATATCGTCGTTATTGTTAAAAGTGAGCTCTACCTTAGCTCCCCTTTTAACCTGTACTTCCTCAACATCATACTTCAATCCCGGTTTGGTACCGATCATCAATTTTTGATCGGACTTATTGTTCCAATCACTGGGCATTTTGGTAATTCTTTTGGGTTGTACGATAGTTTTACCCGATTTAACCATACCAGTCATCTGCGGAGACTTCAACACTCCACCTGGGACTTCGTTAAGTGTGTAATAACCCGTGTCATGCAGTAGTTTCTTTCCCGAATTAGAGGTAAGGTCTGGAATTTTTATCTCGTGGATAAAACCCAAACGCATGCCGTGCAATGTTAATTTTACTGACAATCCATCTGAAGACACCTCGGCTTTGTGTACCATAACCGGTTGTTCTTCCACTATGGGACTACCGTAGGTATTGTGATATTGGTAAGTAAAACTTTTCATTTCGTAATTAGTTACTTGGCTGCCCAACTTTTTATTCACAGGTTGAGTGAATTCCAATTGAAATCCATCATCAAGCGCTTTCATAGTTTTTATTTCAAAGGGTACTTTCCCCGTCCACTCCAATCTTTGCAGGCCATATGGAGCTTTCCCTGTTGAGGCCCATCCCCTACTTGTCATCCCCACGAACATACTGGAATCACTGCCCCAGATCATGCGCAATATTCCTGATGAAAAACCTTCACGAAATAAGAAGGAAGCACCTTGGTACACCCCATTGACCTTCTCCATAAATACCCGCATAATCTTACTGTGGCCTTGGTCACCGATAAACATTTGGCCTTCAAAGGGCCCAAATTTTCCATTGGTAGTATCATAAAGAATATCTGAAGTAGAAATCCCTTGAATGGTATGCGGGAACCAGATAGCTGGAGCCTTAAGGGCCGGTACCTTTTTAGCGTATTCATAAAGACTTAGGCCCGATTGCTTTTCGATTTCTTCCTGTTTCAATTTTAATGGTGATTGCGGGTCATATGTCCAACGCAATCCCTCTGGATTACCAGCAAAATCGCCCACTTCCAAATGGGTCATCCTTCCGGATCCTACCCAATCCCCTTGATTTTCGGTATAAAAATAGTCGCCTTCAGCATTCACATTAAAACCCGCAGGTGACCTTAAGCCGGTTGCAATAGGGGTCATTTCCCCTTCTGGTGTTATTTTCAACATCCATCCCCTCCATTTTACCAAACTAGCCCCGTGGCCTATCCAGGACAAATTTAAGGTGACCAACATATCCCCATTGGGCAAAATTAACGGTCCATAGGAATAATCGTGGTAATTACCGGACAAAGGCCATGTATAAATGGTCTTATAACTGTCGGCCTTGCCATCCCCATTCCTGTCATCCAATCTAGTAAGTTCACCTCGTTGGGAAAGATAGAAACCATTGTCCTTATAAGCCAAGCCCAAGGTTTCGTGCATTCCGTGTGCAAATCTCTTATAAACCGGTTTTGGACTATACGGCTTGTCTATTAACCATACTTCACCCCTTCTGGTAGACACCCCCAACTTATCGTCATCCGTAAATGCCAATCCTCCTACTTCCAATACAACATCATTTGGAATGGGCACATCCACTATTTTATAATATTCCGCTTCCTTTTTGGCCATTTCCGAACTACTCTGTCCAAATGTACCTTGTACTGTCCCTAATAGGATTATAAAGAAAACTGCCTGTCTTAAAATCTGCATAATTGGTTGTTTTGGGTTACCAAATAATATTGTAAGTAATATTCCCACCACCTGCGGGTATTTTTAGAAGTAATTCATCCTTGCCATTGGATTGACGGATAATGGGATTTAAGTCGCTATTTCCGGAAAAATCGATAAAATAACTTTCATCGTTGACAATGAAGGTGCCATCTTCCAGCTTCTTAATGGATTCCCCTTCGGCAATTTTATGCCAAATGTCCTCATTGCCCGAAATGCCAATGCTGCGCTCAAGTCCACGTCCATTCTCAGAGATTTTAAACGAATTGCTAATAGACGTCCCTTCTTCCTGATGTAAAAAAACAGGTAGTCCATTGTCCCTCATTTCATAACCCAATGGTTTAAACCTTATGTTAGACGGTATGCTATCTGGCCAAACCATGTCCTTATTCTCCAAAGTCATAAAATCTGGATCTCCATGAAAGGATACTGAAAATCCCTTTGGTTCCGCCAGCTGACTATTGCCACGGGAATGCCACATTTGGGTAACATCCAGAAAATCGCCTTGCCATACTTGTAGCAGGGCCCCTCTGCTTAAATCGTATGAATAATTTATACGTTCAGGACTCCCAACCGCAATACAGTGTGTCCTTTTTTCATCACCATGCATCATATATCCACGTTGGGTAATAGTCTCTTCTGCCACCGTAATAAGTACATCATTATCCGATCCCTTCTTAGCTGCACTTAAAGAGTTTTTTGCATGTAAGGGCATTTTTTGCATTTCAGGACCTTCTACATCTATTCTGAATCCAGTATTCCAAGGATTGTGTTTATTGTAAATAAACGTAAAAGGAAGAGTACCTTTATCCAGCTCCACTACTCCTATTCCCGGTTCATCCAAACTAAAGTTGCCATTTAAATCAACAACGGTATCATTGCCAA
>TARA_R110000796_G_scaffold252375_2_pt1 | contig 77030 bp, 75 predicted proteins | sample TARA_R110000796 | Tara Oceans TARA_R110000796 (sample SAMEA4397815) | marine metagenome | biome: Polar Biome; feature: [SRF] surface water layer (ENVO:00010504); material: water (ENVO:00002006), including particulate matter (ENVO:01000060) such as... | depth 5 m
TACAAACCTCGCTCTTGACCGGGCGGCTGGATTGGGTGAATGTGTACGCTGTGTACTTTGAGGGAGCGCCCCCACCATGCCCAGCCCGCAGCCCAGTTCCATCCGCGTCGGCCGCCGCTACCGCGCCAACCGCCTGGACGGCCCCTATGACGTCCTGGTGATCGGTTCCGGCATCGGCGGCCTGTGCGCCGCCGCCTGCCTCAGCAAGCTGGGCAAGAAGGTGGCCGTGTTCGAGCAGCACTACACCGCCGGCGGCTTCACCCACAGCTACGAACGCAACGGCTACGAGTGGGACGTGGGCGTCCACTACATCGGCGACATGGGCGCCCGCCACACCCTCAGCCGCCGGCTGTTCGACCACATCACCGACGGCAAGTTGCAGTGGGCGCCCATGGACGCCTGCTACGACCGCATTTTCCTCGGCGACCGCCACTACGACCTGGTCGCCGGCCCCGACGCCTTCCGCGCCGAGCTGAAAAAGGCGTTTCCGGACCAGCACGGCGCCATCGACGCCTATATGAAGGCACTGAACAAAGCCGCCGGCGCCATCAAACCGTTCACCGCCAGCAAGCTGCTGCCCGCGCCGCTTACCCGTGTGGCGCGGCTGGCGCTGAACCGCGGCGCCCTGGGCCGCTACAACCGCCCCACCCGCGAGGTGCTCGCCGAGCTCACCGACGACCCGGAGCTGATCGCCGTGCTCACCGGGCAGTGGGGCGACAACGGCCTGCCCCCGGCCCGCTCCAGCTTTTTGATCCATGCGCTGATCGCCCGCCACTATCTGTACGGCGGCTACTACCCGGTGGGCGGCGCCTCGGAAATCGCCCGCAACGTGATTCCGGTGATCCAGCAAAGCGGCGGCGAAGTGTTCACCTACGCCGATGTCACCAACATCCTGATCGAAAACGGCCGCGCCGTCGGCGTGCGCCTGGCCGATGGCCATGAAGAGCGGGCGGCCACGGTGATCAGCGACGCCGGCGTGTTCAACACCTTCACCGAGCTGCTGCCGGACACCGCCCCGCAGCACGCGGCCTACCGGAAACAGCTCGGGCAGGTGCGGCGCGCCATGGCCAGCGCCTGCCTGTACATCGGCCTCAACGACACCGCCGAGAACCTGGGGCTGCCGAAAACCAACTACTGGATCTACCCGGACAACGACTACGAAGGCCAGCTCGACCGCGCCCTGGCCGATCCGGACCACCACGATATTCCGCTCACCTATATCTCCTTCCCCAGCGCCAAGGACCCGGACTTCACCCGCCGCTACCCGGGCCGCGCCACCATTGAGATCGTCGCCGCCGCGCCGTTCGAGTGGTACCAGCGCTGGGCCGACGCTCCCTGGGGCAAACGCGGCGACGACTACGAAGCGAAAAAAGAAGACTTTTCCCAGCGGCTGCTGGAAAAGCTGTTCGAGAAGCACCCCCGCCTGCGCGACCACCTGGACTATTACGAACTGTCCACGCCGCTCTCCACGGCCCACTTCTGCCGCTACCCGGAGGGCGAAATCTACGGCCTGGACCACGATCCGGAACGCTTCGAACAGGACTGGCTGCGCCCGAAAACCAAGGTGCCCGGCCTCTATCTCACCGGCCAGGACATTCTCACCTGCGGGGTGGGCGGCGCCCTGGTCGGCGGCCTGATGACCACCCTGGCGATCAGCGGCCGGCGCGGGCTGCCGCTGGCCAAACGCATGCTGGTGTGAGGCCGGGGACACCATGCGCTTCTGGTTGATGTGCCTGCTGCTGGCGCCGCTGCTGTTCGTTCAGGCGCGGCGCGCCCGCCGGGACACCCCGCGCCTGCCGGAGGCCGGCGGCGCCGACCGGGGCCGCGAAGGCAGCGGCGACGGGCCGCCGCTACGGCTGCTGGTGGTCGGCGAATCCACCGCCGCCGGCGTCGGCGTCGCCGAGCACCGCCAAGGCCTGGGCGCGCATCTGGCCCGTGCCCTGGCGGCTCGCCATCAGAACACGGTTACCTGGCAGGTGATCGGTGTGAACGGCATCCGCGCCCTGGGCCTCAACCGGCATCTGGGCGCCCGGCCGCCGGCGGAGGCGGACCTGGCCGTTATCAGCCTGGGCGTCAACGACACCACCGGCGTCACCCGCCCGAGCCGCTACCGCCAGCACCTTACCGACCTGATCGGCACGCTGAGACGGCACCGGCCCGACCTGCCGGTGTATCTGCTCGCGGTGCCGCCGATGCAACACTTCACCGCCCTGCCCCGGCCGCTGCGCGACCTGCTGGGCCAGCGGGCGGCCCAGCTTGATCGCACCCAGCAAACCCTGGCGGCGCAGCTCCACGGCGTGCACCACCTGGCCTACCCGGCGATCGCCGACCCCGCCTGCCTGGCCGAAGACGGCTACCACCCTTCGGAGAAGGGGTACGCCTACATCGCCGACCAGGTCGCCGGCCAACTGCGCCCGGCGCCGTTCAGCGGCGCCGGAGTGGACGTCACGAGGTCGCTGTAACCGCGATACGCCGCCGCACCTTCACCACCGGCTTGCGCGCGGGTTCTTCGTCGGCGCTCTTGGAAGGCACCTCGCCGAAGGCGCACACCACGCTCGCCGACTCCGCGTCCAGCACACCCTGCGGCACACCGTCCTGGTTGTCCGGGTGCGCGCACCAGATTCCGGGGCCGTAGGGCGTGCGTCTCGCCCTGGCGTCGCCGTACCGGCAGCCGCTGCAACATTTCAATTTCATCCCTGGGCTCCCTTCCTTGTCCCTGTGGTTCTTGCGTACCTCAGAGCGTCTCAGAGCGACACCCGCGCCGTAAAGCGGAAGTGAAGAACGCGCAATAAAAAAGGCGAACCCGAAGGTTCGCCTTTTTATGTTGTCCGGCAACCGAAGCGTACCGGACCGCCTGTGGCGGAGCGGTTTAGAACTGGTAGTTCAGCTGCGCGCCGATGATGTCGGCGTCCAGTTCATAGGTACCGTCCAGCACCGCCGGAGCACGGCCGTCTTTATAGATGTCGGCGTCGTCCACGAAGATGTGGGCGTAGGCGACATCGATGCTGAGGTTTTCGGTGGGCTTGAAGCCGGCGCCAATGGTGGCCCAGACGCGGTCCGAGTCCGGAGAGATGGCGGAGCGGGTGTCGCTGCTCTGGGTGGACTCTTCCTTGGCCAGACCGAAGCGCAGCACGGTGTCGTTTTGCAGGGTGTGGCGCACGCCCGCGGAGTAGCGGGTGGTATCTTCCCAGCCGAATTCCTCAATGGCCGGGTTAGGCAGGCCGACCGTGGCACCGCCACCCACCGGAACCTGCTGGGTGCCGGAGTGGTCGATGACCAGCCGATCCAGGCTGCTCCAGTCGGTGCGCTCCACGCCCAGCAACAGTTGGGTGCGGTCGGTCAGGTCACCGGCGTAGGAGAGCTGCAGCACGGCGGGCAGGTCCAGGCCGGTTTCACCGGAGTACTGGCCGGCCAGCTGGTCGACGATGGCCCCAGGTACGCCGGGGAAGGCACCCGGTTTGAAGGTGATGTCGCCGTCGATGTCGTAGCTGATCTCGGAGCGGTAGGCCACGCCGAAGTGGTTGGACTCGTCCGGGCTGTAGGTCAGGCCGACGTTCCAGCCGAAGGCGTCGTCGTCGCCTTCCAGGCGGGTGGCGGCGTTTTCGATGTCGGCGTCGATCTGCTGGTAGTTGACGCCGGCACCGAGGCGCAGGTTGTCGGTGATCTGGATGCCCACCGCCGGGTTGATGTTGATGGTCTGAACATCGGAAGTCTGGGCGTAGAAGTCACCGGAAGCGGGTACGCCGGTCGGGGACAGGGCGTTACCCCAGTTGTCTTCGTATTCGATCTTGGTGCCGTAGGGGGCGTTGATGCCCAGGCCGAAGGTCACGCGGTCGTTGAACGGCAGGGCCAGGAAGGCGCTGCCGACGAACGGCTCCACGTCTTCGAAATCACCCGGGCCGGAGGCGCCGTTGGCTTGGAAGCTGGTGTCGATCCATACCTGGTGGGCGGCGATGGACACCTCGGCGGTGTTCAGGCCGGCCAGGGTGGCGGGGTTGTACCATTGGTTGGTGGCGTCCTCGCTGAGTACGGCGGAGCCGGCATAGGCGGTGCCCATGGCGGATACGGACTGATAAGACACGCCAAAACCTGAAGCGGCGGCGGTACCGGATGCCAGTGACAGCACGGAACCAGCGATCAATGCGCCTCTTATTTTCATAATGTTCTCCATCAAATCGAGCCTAAAACGGTGCCCTGCCCCGTCATTCCGCTGGCGCGGGGCACCATAAAATTACCGGGTTTTATACCGGTGGCGTAAGAATAAACTCGCACTTGGATAGGGAGAAGGCGGGGAATGTAAAACTGGCGTTTTTTTAAGAAATAAAGGCGACCGGTCGGTCGCCTTTTAAGAGCGGTGCGGCCGGCCACGGCCCCGTGCGGGGCCGCGGCGTCCCGTCATCAACCGGCCAGCAGGGCGCGGGCGATGATGGTTTTCATGATTTCGTTGGTGCCGCCGTAAATACGCTGTACACGGGCGTCGGCATACATGCGGGCGATCGGATACTCCCACATGTAGCCGTAGCCACCGTGCAGCTGCAGGCACTCGTCGATGATCTCGCACTGCAGGTCGGTGACCCAGTACTTGGCGCCGGCGGCGGTGGGGATGTCCAGCTCTTTCTTGAGGTGCATCTCCAGGCAGCGGTCGACGTAGGCGCGGGCCACGTCGAGCTTGGTGCGCAGCTCGGCGAGCTTGAACTGGGTGTTCTGGAAATCGGCGACGCGCTGGCCGAACGCCTTGCGCTCTTTCACGTAGTCGAGGGTGTGCTCAAAGGCGCTTTCCGCCATGGCCAGGCCGTTGATGGCGATGCCGAGGCGTTCCTGGGGCAGTTCCTGCATCAGATAGATGAAGCCCATGCCTTCGTCGCCGATCAGGTTTTCCGCCGGCACTTTCACGTCCTGGAAGAACAGCTCCGAGGTGTCCTGGGCTTTCATGCCCACTTTCTTCAGGTTCTTGCCTTTCTGGAAACCTTCCATGCCCTCTTCGACGATCAGCAGGCTGGTGCCCTTGGCGCCTTTGCTGGGGTCGGTCTTGGCCACCACGATCACGATGTCGGCGTTCTGGCCGTTGGTGATGAAGGTCTTGGAGCCGTTGAGGATGTAGTGATCGCCGTCCTTCACGGCGTTGGTCTTAACGCCCTGCAGGTCGGAGCCGGCGCCCGGTTCGCTCATGGCGATGGCGCCGATCAGCTCGCCGCTGACCATCTTCGGCAGCAGGCGCTGCTTCATTTCCTCGGAACCGTAGTGCTCGATATAGGGCGCCACGATTTCGGTGTGCAGGCCCCAGCCGATGCCGGTCAGGCCGGCCCGGGAGATCTCCTCGCTGACCACCACGCTATAGAGGAAGTCGGCGCCGATGCCGCCGTACTCTTCGCTCACCATGGGACACAGGAAACCCTGCTCGCCGGCCTTGCGCCAGAGCGCCTTGGGCACCTGGCCGGTTTGTTCCCACTCTTCGTGGTGGGGGACGGCTTCGTTTTCCAGGAACTTGCGGACGGTGTCGCGGAACGTCTCGTGGTCGGAACTGAACAGGGTACGGGGGATCATTATGCTCTCCGGTTGACTCGAACTGGAGACAGAGTGTCTAGCCCCCGGGAACCGGGGGCAATGACCAAAACGCTCAGGCCAGGTGCTCTCGCGCTAGGTACTCCTGCGATTGCATCTCCAGCAGGCGCGAACGGGTGCGTTCGAACTCGAACTCCAGACGGCCGCCGGCGTAGAGGTCCTCGATCGGGGTCTCCGCGGCCACCACCAGCTTCACGCCCCGGTCATAGAATTCGTCGACCAGATTGATGAAGCGGCGCGCGCGGTCGTCGCTGCCGGCGCCCATGCGTTCCACGCCGGAGATCAGCACGGTGTGAAACTCACGGGCGATTTCGATGTAGTCGTTCTGGCTGCGCGGGCCGTCGCAGAGCGCCCGGAAGTCGAACCAGACCACATCGTCGGTGGATTTCACCGTGGCGATCTTGCGCCCTTCCACCAGAATGTTGCCCTGGTCGCGGTGGCGGCCGTGGCCCGGCGCCAGCGCGGCGAAACGCTCGGCCATGAAGCGGTCCGCCTCGGCACCCAGCGGGCAGTGGAACAGCTCCGCCTGCTCCAGCAGGCGCAGGCGGTGGTCGTGGCCGCCGTCCACGTTCATCACCCGGGTGTGCTGCTTGAGCGCTTCGATGGCGGGCAGGAAACGAGCCCGCTGCAGCCCGTCCTTGTACAGGCCGTCGGGCTCGATGTTGGAGGTGGTCACCAGGGTGACGCCCTGATCGAACAGGGTCTGCATCAGGGTGCCGAGAATCATGGCGTCGGTGATGTCGGTGACGAAGAACTCGTCGAAACAGAGCACCCGGTAGCGGGCCGCGAATTCCCGGGCGATGCTGGTCAGCGGATTTTTCTCGCCCTGCCGGTCGCGCAGCTGGCGGTGCACTTTCTGCATGAAGCGGTGGAAGTGCATGCGCCGCTTTTCCTCGAACGGCAGGCACTCGAAGAACACGTCCATCAGGTAGGTCTTGCCGCGCCCCACGCCGCCCCACATGTACAGGCCCTTGTAGGGCTGGCGCTTGCTCTTGCGCAGGCGCGCCAGCAGCCCCTTGGCGGGCTGGTCTTCAAGCAGGCGGTGGTACAGATGATCGAGCGCACGGACCGCCTCTTCCTGGGCCGGGTCGCGCACGAATTCAGGGCGGGCCAGATCGGCCTGATACTTCTCGAGAGGCGTCATGATGTCCCGGGATGATGAACGGCGGGTCAATGTAGCGTTCCCGGGCACGGGTGACAAGACGGCCCGGGACGCGCCGGTTCAGGGAAGCCGCGAAGAGGCCACCTCGCGGAGGTTGACCAGCTGGCCGTGGAAGAAATGGCCGCTGTCCGGGAAACGGATCAGATCCGGGGCCAGCGCGGTGCTCTCCGCCCAGCGGAACACTTTGTCCGCGGGCACCACCTCGTCGTCCTCGCCCTGTACCACGGTCACCGGGCAGCCCACCTTCTCGATGGTCTCGAAGCCGTAGTGATGCACCGGCGGGGCCACCAGGAACAGGGCCGCCGGCGCCTCGCCGTTGGCGGCCAGCACCTCGGCGCCGCGCGCCGCCACGAAGCTGCCGAACGAGAAGCCCGCCAGCCACAGGGGGGTGCCGGGGTACTTTTTGCTGAGCCAGCGGTGCACGGCGATCAGGTCTTCCACTTCGCCGATGCCGTCGCTGTAGGCGCCCTGGCTTTCACCGACGCCGCGGAAGTTGAAGCGCAGGGCGGCGGCGCCCGCGTCCCGGGCGGCGCGGATCAGGGTGGTCACCACTTTGTTATCCATGGTGCCGCCGAATTGGGGATGAGGGTGGCAGACGATGGCGATCATGGCAGGGTTCTCCGTTTCCCCTTCAAGCACCGCTTCCAGGGTGCCTTCCGGACCCTCCAGGGCCAGCCGGTCACGACTCATGGTTTCCTCCCGATACAATTTCCGGGCCGCTTTTCTTGGCGCGGCAACTAGGACTGTGCTGCAATGTGCTGGCTAAGGAGTATGACATGGATATGCTGACAACCCACCTGCTCTCTTTCCTCGCCGGCCTGGTGGCCGGCGCCGGTGTTTTATACTGGCTGCTGCCCGCGCGGCGCCAGGGCAGCCAACTGATTCGCGAGCGCGATGAAGCCCGCAACGCGCTTAATCACTACCGGGACCAGGTGGACCGCCATTTCCTGGAGACCGCCGATCTGGTCAACGACCTGACCCAGTCCTATCGGGCGGTGCATCAGCATCTGTCCCAGGGCGCCCACGGTCTGTGCAGCGAGGCAGGCCGGCGCAAGGCGGCGGCGAAGAACCTGGACGCGGCGTTCGAGCCGGATACCCCGGCCTCGCAGCCGCTGGATTACGCGCCCAAGGCCCAGGGCACGCTGTCCGAGGATTTCGGTCTGGGCAAGAAGAAGGCCGACGGGCCTTACAGCCCGGTGGGCCGGGATGAGGAAGAGCCCGCCGCGGTAGTGGCGCCGCCGCGGGATTACGCGGATGTGGGCAGTGATGACGATGACAGCGATAAGCCGCGCTGAGAAGCGAGTTAAATAGGGCTCTGGGATCCTGCCGGCCGGCTTTGCCGGCCTTTCGCGGGCGGGGCCCGCTCCCACAGGGGCCGCTCCCACAGCGAAGCCATAAAAAAACCCGGCTTTGAGCCGGGTTTTTTATTTGCCTGAAGAGCGCGGGGCTTAGCGGGCCGAGTGGCCTTTCAGCTCCACCTTCACTTTTTCGTGTTCCTGCAGGCCCTGGTAGTAGTTGCGCAGCACTTCCAGCACTTCCGGGCGGCTGAAGTTGTCCGGCACGTCGCCGCCTTCGCTGAGCAGCTTGCGCAGCTTGGTGCCGCTGACCAGTACGCGGTCGTCGGCGGTGTGCGGGCAGGTGCGCATGCTGGCCATGGTGCCGCACTTGTCGCACCAGAAGGTCCAGTCGATCTTCAGCGGCTGGGTGATCAGCGCGTCGCTGGGAATCTCGTCGAAGATGTGGTGGGCGTCGAACGGGCCGTAGTAGTCGCCCACGCCGGCGTGGTCACGGCCGACAATCAGGTGCGAGCAGCCGTAGTTCTGGCGGAACAGGGCGTGCAGCAGCGCCTCGCGGGGGCCGGCGTAACGCATGTCCAGCGGGTAGCCGGACTGCACCACGGTGTTCTCCACGAAGTAGTGCTCGACCAGGGTGCTGATCGCTTCCTGGCGCACTTCCGCCGGAATATCACCGGGCTTCAGGTTGCCCAGCAGCGAGTGCACCATCACGCCGTCGCAGATTTCGATGGCGATCTTGGCCAGGTGCTCGTGGGAGCGGTGCATCGGGTTGCGGGTCTGGAAGGCAGCGACGCTTTTCCAGCCGCGCTGTTCGAACATGGCGCGGGTTTCGGTGGGCGTCATGTAGATGCCGGCATACTTCTCCGGGAAGTCGCCCTGGCTGAACACCTTCACCGGGCCGGCCAGGTTGACGTCGCCCTGGGCGAGCACCATTTTCACGCCCGGATGCTCTTCGTCGGTGGTCTTGAACACCTGCTGACACTCGTGCGTCTTGTCGATGGTGTACTTCTCGTTCACCAACATGGAGCCCATGATGTCGCCGTTACCGTCGACCAGCGCGACTTCCTCGCCTTCGGCCAGACTGTCGGCGGTGGCCTGGTCGGTGGACAGGGTGATCGGGATCGGCCAGAACACGCCGTTGGCCAGCGTCATGTTGTCGCACACCCCCTGCCAGTCGGCTTTCCCCATGAAGCCGTCCAGCGGCGTGAAACCGCCGATGCCGAGCATGATCAGATCGCCGCGCTCACGGGAACTGAGGGTGATTTTCGGCAGCGCACTGGCCGCGGCCAGCGCGCTTTCCCGTTCGGCGCCTTCCAGCAGCCGGATGTTCAGCGTTTCGCTGCCGTGGGGTTTCACCAATTGCGACATGTTCGCTCCCTAATGGTCGGTTGTGTCTGTGATGGCGGCGGATTATACCGGCCCGCGTCCGGGGCCCTCCACCGCTGCTAAGAACTTTCGGTTTGGTGCTTATAGCCGCAAGCTCTGCGCGTTACGCCCAGGGCACGCGCAACTTGACCGGCGCCGGCTCCAGTTCGATCTCGGCGGGCAGCCAGCCGACCGGGTCGCCGTCCGCCTGCACCGGCTCCAGGCCGGGCGCGGTGACGGTGACCTTCTCGGCGCTCAGCGAAGCGACACCGTCGACCCGCTCCATGCGCCCCACCACCAGCGCCGCCAGGCAGCGCAGCAGGAAGCCAAGGCCCGGACGCTGGAACATCAACACCTGCAGGCTGCGCTTGGCCAGGCCCGCTTCGCGGCTGAGCACGAAGCTGCCGCCGTAGTAGCGGCCGTTGGTGATCACCGCGGAAAAGCAGTCCAGCGGGCGGCCGTCCACGGTGATCCGGTACTGCACCTGGCCGTAGCGGAACAGTTGGCGGATCATGCTGATCACATAGGCGAGCTTGCCGACCCGGCGCTTGAGAATCAGGTCCACCTGATCGACCACCCAGGCGTCGTAGCCGATGCCCGCCATCACCATGAAGCGGCGGCCGTTCAGCCGCGCCGGGGTGACGTTCAGGGTGCGGCCGTCGAGCACCACCTTGGCGGCGGCCTCCGGGCGGCGCGGAATCGACAACTCCCGGGACAGCACATTGGCGGTGCCGATCGGAAACAGCGCCAGCGCCACGCCCGGGTTGAGGCCGTTGATGACGTCGTTGGTGGTGCCGTCACCACCGGCCGCCACCACCACCTCGCCCTGATCGGCCAGGCCGCGCAGATAACGGGTGGCGTCGCCGGGCGCGCGGGTGTGGTAAAGCCGCACCTTGCCGCCGCCCTCTTCCAGCGCGCGCACGAAATGGCGCAGCCGCCGCTCCCTGCCGCCCCCGGCGGTAGGGTTGTAAATCACCGTGATGTTCATGCGTTCCCGTACTGCCGAAGAGATGCCGCCCTAGACCGGGTTATCGATATCGATGAAGGTATGTTCCAGCCCGTACTCATTGGCGAGCCACTCCCCCACCGCCTGCACCCCGTAGCGCTCGGTGGCGTGGTGGCCGCAGGCGAAATAATGAATGCCGGTTTCACGGGCGAAATGGGTGGTGGGCTCGGAAATCTCACCGCTCAAGTAGGCGTCCACGCCGAGCGCCTGGGCCTGTTCGATAAAGCCCTGGGCGGCGCCGGTGCACCAGGCCAGGGTTTCGATTTCGTCCTCGCCGTCGCCGATGTGCAGCGCCTCGCGCCCCAGCACCGACTCCACATGGACGGCGAAATCGCGCGCGCTCATCGGGTCGTCCAGACGCCCCACGTTGCCGATGGAGAGCGGGTTGCCCGCTTCCATGCCGCCTTCGACGCGCAGCCCCAGGCGACGCGCGAGTTGCGCATTGTTGCCCAATTGCGGGTGCGCATCCAGCGGCAGATGGTAGGCGAACAGGCTGATGTCGTGGCGCAACAGGCTCTGCAGCCGCTGCTTTTTCATGCCACGAACGCGCTGGTCCTCGTTTTTCCAGAAGTAGCCGTGATGCACGAAGATGGCGTCCGCTTCTTCGACGATGGCCGCGTCGATCAGCGCCTGGCAGGCGGTGACACCGGTCACCAGCCGCCGCACCTGCTCGCGGCCTTCGACTTGAAGCCCGTTGGGGCTGTAGTCGCGGAAACGATGAGGCTGCAGCTCGTCGTCGAGCACACGCAGCAAATGATCGCGTTTCAGCATGGAGGTCTCCCTGCTACTATTGCGCGCAGTCTACATGATTCGCGGGGGCGGAGGCTTGGATAAGTGTTAACAGGCCCGTTATTAAAACTGTTTCGATTTTTGGCGTTGCCGGTGGCCGCCGGCCTGGCCGTGGGCCTGTCGGTGCTGTGGTGGTACGAGCACGGGCCCGGTGCCCGCGACGCCGGCGCGCCGGTCACCGCCACGGCGCCCCGCGCGGACAGCTACGCGGACGCGGTGGCGCGGGCGGCGCCGGCGGTGGTCAACGTCTATACCACGCAGATCGTCACCCGAGGCGGCGAGCAGCTCAGCGACGATCCGCTGTTCAACCGCTTCATGGAACGGCCGCGCCGCGAACGCGCCCTGGCCAGCCTGGGCTCCGGGGTGCTGGTGTCGTCCAAGGGCTATGTACTGACCAGCTACCATGTGATCCGCGACGCGGATGAAATCCTGGTGGCCCTGCGCGACGGCCGTGACGCGCCGGCGCGGGTGGTGGGCACCGACCCGGAAACCGACCTGGCCCTGCTGCAGATCGCCCTGGAAGACCTGCCGCAAATCGAACTGAACGGCCCGCAGCCGGTGAGCGTCGGCGACGTGGTGCTGGCCATCGGCAACCCGCTGGGCGTGGGCCAGACCGTGTCCATGGGCATCGTCAGCGCCACCGGCCGCACCCACCTGGGCATCGCCACCTTCGAGAATTTCATCCAGACCGACGCGGCCATCAACCGGGGCAACTCCGGCGGCGCGCTGATCAACACCCGTGGTCACCTGATCGGCATCAACACCGCCATTCTGTCCTCGGACGGCAACTGGCAGGGCATCGGCTTCGCCACCCCGGCGTCGATCGCCAGCGAGGTGATGTCCGACCTGATCGAGCACGGCCGGGTGATTCGCGGCTACCTGGGCGTCACCGTCCAGGACATCAACCCCACCCTGGCGGAAACCTTCGGCATGGACAACGTGGTCGGCGGCGTGGTCACCGAGGTGGTGTCCGGCAGCCCGGCCCAGGACGCCGGCCTGCAAGCCGGCGACGTGCTGATCGGTATCGACGGCAACACCATGAAGGACGGTTACGAGGCGATGAACCGCATCGCCGGCACCGAGCCGGGCACCAAGCTGACCCTCAACGTGCGGCGCAATACCCAGGAGCTGGAGCTGGACGTAACCATCGGCACGCGCCCACCAGCAAACGAAAGTTAATAGGTAACAGTTAACAGTTAACAGTTAACAGTTAATAGCGAACCCCCTTCCGGCGCTCAGGCCTATCTGATAGGTGGTTTCGCTGTTAACTGTTAACTATTCACTATTAACTGCCGAGGATTTCTTCCAGCGCCTCAGTAAGCTCGCGGTTCTGATCGGGGCGCCCCACCGTGATCCGCAGGTGGTCCCGGATGCGTTCGGGTTTGCCGAAGTGGCGGACGATGATGCCGCGCTCGCGCAGCGCCGCCGCCAGGTCGGCGCCGGGACGGGTGGCGTGGCGGCAGAACAGGAAGTTGGCCGCCGAGGGCAGCACCTGGAAGCCCATCGTTTCCAGCGCGTGGCGCAGGGTTTCCCGCTCCTCGATGACCAGTTCGCGGCCGCGCTGGAAAAAGTCCTCGTCTTCGAAGGCGGCCTTGCCGGCGGCGATCGCCAGCCGGTCCAGCGGGTAGGAATTGAAGCTGTTCTTGATCCGCTCCAGCCCTTCGATCAACTCGGGATGACCCACCGCGAAGCCGATGCGCACGCCGGCCAGTGACCGCGACTTGGAGAGCGTCTGGGTGACCAGCAGGTTGGGGTAGCGGTCCACCAGGGCGATGGCGCTGTCGCCGCCGAAGTCCACGTAGGCTTCGTCGATCACCACCACCGACTCCGGGTTGGCGGCCAGCACGGCTTCAATGGCGTCCAGCGGCAGCAGCCGGCCGGTGGGCGCGTTCGGGTTGGGGAAGATAATGCCGCCGTTGGGGGCGGTGTAGTCGGCCGGATCGATGGCCAGGTCGTCGTCCAGCGGCACCGGCCGGTAATCAATGTCGTAGAGCCCGCAGTACACCTTATAAAAGCTGTAGGTGATGTCCGGGAACAGCAGCGGCCGGTCCTGCTTGAACAGACCAAAGAAGATATGCGCCAGCACCTCATCGGAACCGTTGCCGACGAACACCTGGGCGCGGCTGACGCCGTGGTAATCGGCGATAGCGCCCTTGAGTTCGCTGGCGTCCGGGTCCGGATACAGGCGCAGGCGGTCGTCGGCGGCCGCACGGATCGCCTCGATCACCCTGGGCGAGGGGCCCAGCGGGTGCTCGTTGGTGTTGAGCTTCACCAGCCGCGCCATTTTCGGCTGCTCGCCGGGCACGTAGGGCTCCAGGTCGCGGACGAAGGGGCTCCAGAATCGGCTCATAGCGGCTTCTTGATCCTCATTTCGGCGCTGCGGGCGTGGGCGGTGAGACTCTCCGCGCGGGACAGCACCGAGGCGATTTTGCCCAGCTCGCTGGCGCCCTCCGGCGAGCAGCCGATCAGCGAGCTGCGCTTCTGGAAGTCGTACACGCCCAGCGGCGAAGAGAACCGCGAGGTGGCGCTGGTGGGCAGCACGTGGTTGGGCCCGGCGCAGTAATCACCGAGCGCCTCCGGGGTGTGACGGCCCAGGAAGATGGCACCGGCGTGACGCACTTTCTTCGCCCAGACCTCGGCGTCGTCCAGGGACAGCTCCAGGTGCTCCGGGCAGATGCGGTTGACCACCTCCATGGCCTGGTCCAGGTCGTCCACCTGAATCAGGGCGCCACGGTTGGCCATCGAGGTGCGGATCACGGTTTCCCGCTCCAGGGTCGGCGCCAGGCGCTCCATGGCCTCCTCCACCCGGGCGAGGAAGTCCGCGTCCGGGCTGACCAGGATGGATTGCGCCTCTTCGTCGTGCTCGGCCTGGGAGAACAGGTCCATGGCGATCCAGTCCGGGTCGGTCTTGCCGTCGCAGACCACCAGGATTTCCGACGGCCCGGCGATCATGTCGATGCCCACCTTGCCGAACACCTGGCGCTTGGCTTCCGCCACGTAGATGTTGCCGGGGCCGACGATCTTGTCCACCGCCGGCACCGTCTCGGTGCCGAACGCCAGCGCCCCCACCGCCTGGGCGCCGCCCAGGGTGAAGAAGCGCTCCACGCCGGCCACCGCCGCCGCCGCCAGCACCATGTCGTTGAGCTCGCCGTCCGGCGCTGGGCTGACCATAACGATTTCGGCCACGCCGGCGACCCGGGCCGGCAGCGCGTTCATCAGCACCGAGCTGGGGTAGGCGGCCTTGCCGCCGGGCACGTAGATGCCGGCGCGGTCCAGCGGGGTCACCTGCTGGCCCAGCAGGGTGCCGTGGGCGTCGCGGTAGTGCCAGGAGTCCTGCTTCTGGCGGGCGTGGTAATCGCTGACCCGCTCGGCGGCCGCTTCCAGGGCCTGGCGCTGCTCGGCGGGCAGACGCTCAAGAGCCGCTTCCAGCTGCGCCCGCTCCACGGTCAGATCCGCCATGGAGGTGGCATCGCGGCGGTCGAAGCGGTTGGTGTACTCCACCACCGCGGCGTCGCCCCGGCCGGCCACGTCACGCAGGATACCGCGCACCCGCTCGCCCACTTCCTCGTCGCGCTCCTCGCTCCAGGCGGTGAGCGCCATCAGGCGGGGGACGAAATCCGCGTCGTTGGCGTTTAAACGGTTGGTCTTCATGCTGTTTCCCGGCGTTGCTCCACGGCCTGCTCGAGTTTATCAAGGATCGCCTGAATCGCGGCGTGACGGGTCTTCATGCTGGCCCGGTTGACCACCACCCGGGACGAGATGTCGTCGGCGATGGTTTCGGTGGGCTCCAGGCCGTTGGCGCGCAGCGTGTTGCCGGTGTCGACGATGTCCACGATGCGGTCCGCCAGCCCCACCAGCGGCGCCAGTTCCATGGCGCCGTAGAGCTTGATGATCTCGGCCTGCTTGCCCTGCTGGGCGAAGTACTGGCGCGCCACGTTGACGAACTTGGTGGCCACCCGCAGACGCCCGCTCACCGGCGGCGCGTCCTTGAGCGCGGCCACCATCAGCTTGCAGCGGGCGATCTCCAGATCGAGCGGCTCGAAGATGCCTTCGGCGCCGTTTTCCATCAGCACGTCCTTGCCGGCCACGCCCAGATCGGCGCCGCCGTGCTGCACATAGGGCGGCACGTCGGTGGCGCGGATGATGATGATCTGCACGTCATCCCGGGTGGTGTCGAAGATCAGCTTGCGGGACGCGGACGGGTCCTCCAGCAGCTCGATGCCGGCGTGCTTGAGCAGCGGCAGCGTCTCGTCAAGTATGCGGCCCTTGGAGAGGGCGATAATCAGCGGTTTTTCGGACATGTCGGTTTCCATCGGCGCCACGCTTCAGCCGGGTACGCGCCGAATCACGGCGCCCAGCGATTGCAGTTTTTCCTCGATACACTCGTACCCCCGGTCGATATGGTAGATACGCTGCACGGTGGTGTCGCCCTCGGCGACCAGGGCGGCGATCACCAGCGACGCCGAGGCGCGCAGGTCGGTGGCCATCACCGGCGCGCCGGTGAGGCTGGCCACGCCGCGGCAGATGGCGGTATTGCCCTGCACTTCGATGTCGGCGCCCATGCGGTTCATTTCCTGCACGTGCATGAAGCGGTTTTCGAACACCGTCTCGACAATGGTGCCGGTGCCTTCCGCCACCGTGTTCAGGGCGGTGAACTGGGCCTGCATGTCGGTGGGCATGGCCGGGTACGGCGCGGTGCGCAGGTTCACCGACTTGGGCCGGCGGCCTTCCATGTCCAGGCTGATCCAGTTGTCGCCGGTCTCGATCTTGGCGCCGGCTTCCTTGAGCTTGTGCAGCACCGCGTCGAGCAGGCTCGGGTCGGTGTCCTTGCACTTGATGCGGCCGCCGGTGATGGCGGCGGCGATCAGATAGGTGCCGGTCTCGATGCGGTCGGCGATCACATCATGGTGGCAGCCGCCCAGCTTGGGCACGCCTTCCACGGTGATGGTGTCGGTGCCGGCGCCGCTCACCTTGCCGCCCATGCGGTTGATGAAGTTGGCCAGGTCCACCACTTCCGGCTCGCGGGCGGCGTTTTCCAGCACCGTGGTGCCGTCCGCCAGCGCCGCCGCCATCAGCAGGTTTTCGGTGCCGGTCACGGTGACCGTGTCCATCACGATGCGCGCGCCCTTCAGGCGGCCGTTGGATTTGGCATGCACATAGCCGTTGGCCACCACGATCTCGGCGCCCATGGCCTCCAGGCCGCGCAGGTGGATGTCCACCGGCCGCGAGCCGATCGCGCAACCGCCGGGCAGCGACACCGAGGCTTCGCCGAAGTGGGCGACCATCGGCCCCAGCACCAGGATCGAGGCGCGCATGGTTTTAACCAGCTCGTAGGGCGCGGTGAGCTCCTGGATGGTGGTGGGGTTCACCTCCACGTTGAGCTTGTCGTCGATCACCACGTGCACGCCCATGCGGCCGAGCAGCTCGATCAGGGTGGTCACGTCCTGCAGGTGGGGCAGATTGCCCACCGTGACCGGCTCCCCGGCCAGCAGGGTGGCGGCCAGGATCGGCAGCGATGAGTTCTTGGAACCGGAAATGCGGATTTCGCCGTCGAGACGCCGACCGCCAGTGATGATCAATTTGTCCATGGAGCTTCCTACGCGGAAAAGACGGTACGGTCAGGCAAGGCCCATTTTCTGGGCTTTTTCCCATTCGGCACGGGTAAAGGTCTTGATCGAGACGGCATGAATGGAGTTATCGGCGATCTGCGGGTTGATGCAGCTGTACACGAGCTGCTGTTTCTTCACCGGCATCAGGCCTTCGAAGGCATCGGATATCACGCGGATCAGAAAGCGGTCGCCTTCCCCTTCCACGGCCACATCGGCATCCTCGAAACCGGCTTCCACCAGCGCCTTCACGTCTTCCGATTTCATGATCACTCCTCGTTTCAATGAACAGGTAATGATACGCGAGGGCGCGGTGGCTTGTCATTGTGAGGGCCGGCCATCCGGCGGCCGGCGCTCCGGGGGCCGGCCGCCCGGCGGCGGGGTCAGGCGCCGCTGCCGGTCTCCACGTCCACTTTCTCTTCCAGGTCGGCGCTTTCCGCGGACCAGCTGTCGATCACCTTGTCCAGGTCACCGAGCTGCTGCATGGACTGGGCGAACTGGGCCCGGTACACGTCGCGCAGATCCAGGCCGTTGACGTAGACATTGACCACTTTCCACTGGTCATCGGACTGGAACAGGGTGAAGAACACCGGAATCACCTTGCCGTCGTTGGTGGTGCCTTCCAGGCGCACCCGGGCGTAGTTGCCCTTGCGGTCCTCCTCGCGCATCGGCAGCACGCGGATTTCCTGGCCCTGGTAGAGGGTCACGCCGGAGGCGTAGGTGTTGATCAGGCTGTTCTTGAACACTTCCAGGAACTCGTACTTCTGGTCCCGGCTGGCCTGGTCGAAGTGCTCGCCCATCACCATGCGCGTAATGCGCTTGAAATCCACCAGCGGCACCAGCTCCTCGCGGACCAGCTCACGGGCGTAACTTTCGTCCTTTTCCAGCCGCTCGCGCTCGGCGTCGATACGGCTGGTCATCCGCTCCACGGTCTCCTGGACCAGCTCGCGGGGGTCCTGGGCGGCCTGGGCAAAGCCGGCCGAGACCAGCATAAGCAGCGCCAGCGTGGCCGCGAAGCCTTGTTTGAAGATCATACGTCACTCCCTGTCGTGTCTGAGGATGCTAGTTTTTACGGCGTTCACTCCGAACTGTCCAGCCAAGGCCTCTACGAAGCACTTTTTGTGCGAGCGGGCCTCGCCCGCGAAAGGCAAGCAGAGCTTGCCGGCGGGATACCAGAGACCTGTTTAATACCCCTTGCGGTTCCAGGAGACAACTATACAGGCCTCTGGAATCCTGCCGGCCGGCTTTGCCGGCCTTTCGCGGGCAGGGCCTGCTCCCACAAGGCGGTTACCTACAAGCCCGGCCACGCATTCAATTGGAACATCCGAACGCTTAAGGGTTCCAAGGGCAGTCAGCGGCGCTCCGGCCAGTGTATAATCTCCGCCAGCGAGGAGACACGAATCATTATGAGTCATAACCACATCGCCACCGCCCGCCGTGTTCTGGACGTGGAAGCGCGCGCGGTGGCCGCGCTCGGCGAGCGCGTCAGCGACACCTTCGAGCAGGCCTGCGAGCTGCTGCTGGCCTGCAAGGGCCGGGTGATCGTGACCGGCATGGGCAAAAGCGGCCATATCGGCAGCAAACTGGCGGCCACCCTGGCGAGCACCGGCACCCCGTCGTTCTTCGTGCACCCCGGCGAGGCGTCCCATGGGGACCTGGGCATGATCACCACCGAGGACGCGGTGCTGGCACTGTCCAATTCCGGCGAAACCGGCGAAATCCTCACCATTATTCCGGTGATCAAGCGCAAGGGCGCGGTACTGATCAGCATGACCGGGCGCCCTTCGTCGTCCCTGGCGCAGCTCTCCGACGTGCATCTCGACGTGGGCGTGGAAGAAGAGGCCTGCCCGCACAACCTGGCGCCCACCACCTCCACCACCGCCGCGCTGGCCATGGGCGACGCCCTCGCCATCGCCCTGCTCGAGGCGCGCGGCTTCACCGCCGAGGACTTCGCCCTCAGCCATCCGGGCGGCAGCCTGGGCCGGCGCCTGCTGCTCAAGGTCGACGACATCATGCACGCGGAAGAGCGCCTGCCCCGGGTGAACCGCGACGCCAGCCTGTCCGACGCCCTGCTGGAAATGACCCGCAAGGGCCTGGGCATGACCACCGTGGTGGACGACGACGGCCGCCTGATCGGCATCTTCACCGACGGCGATTTGCGCCGTACCCTGGAAAAAGGCCTGGATATCCGCCAGGCCGGCATTGCCGACGTGATGTCGCCGCGCCCGGTGACCATGCCGCCCGGGCACCTGGCCGCCGAGGCCCTGCAAATCATGGAGACGCGCAAGATCAACGGCCTGGTGGTGTGTGACGCCGACCAGCGCCCGGTGGGCGCCCTCAACACCCAGGACCTGCTGCGCGCGGGGGTGATGTAGTGACCTTGCTGGTGTCCAGCGCCGACGCGCGCAACCTGAAACTGATGGCCTTCGACGTGGACGGCGTGCTCACCGACGGCCGCCTCTATTACGGCCCCGACGGCGAAGCGCTCAAGGTGTTCAACACCCTGGACGGCCACGGCCTCAAGAAACTGGCCGCCAGCGGCGTCACCCTGGCACTGATCACCGGCCGCGACACGCCCATGGTGGCCCGCCGCGCCACCGAGCTGGGCATTCAGCACGTGATCCAGGGCCGCGAGGACAAGGGCGTGGCGCTGGCCGACCTGGCCGCCTCGCTGGGCGTGACCGCCCGCGAAACCGGCTACGCCGGCGACGATGAACCGGACGTGCCGGCCCTGCAGTGGGCGCAGATCGCCTTCGCACCGTCCAGCGGCCACGACTGCGCGCGGGCGGCGGCCGACCACGTGACCCGCGCCCGAGGCGGCGAAGGCGCGGTGCGCGAGATCTGCGACGCCCTTCTCGAACACCGGGGTGACGCGTGAAACGGCAGGGCCTGCTTAGCGCCTCCGGCATCCTGCTGCTGGGCCTGATCGTGCTGATGACCCTGCACGAGTGGGACAACCCCCTGGAAGAGGACCGCGAGGCGTTTCTCAATGCCCCGATGATCATCGCCGACCGGATCGTCGCCAAAGCCTACGACGAAGAGGACGGCCGGGTGCAGTACCGCCTGGTGGCGGATCACTTGGAGCAGTACGAACGGGACGCGCTCACCACCCTCACCGAACCGGTGTTGCGCATGGACAACAGCAACGGCCTGTGGACGATCCAGTCCCGCCGTGGTGAAGTGCGCGACAACGGTGACCTGATTGTCTTCACGGACCAAGTGGAAGCGCGCAGCGAAAGCAACGGCGTCACCCTGGACACCGAGGAACTGCAGTACCACAACGACACTAACCGCGTGGTCTCCCCCGGCGAGCTCGCCATGCGCCACCGCGACGGCCGCACCCGCGCCGGCGCCATGGAAAGCGATCTGACCAGCGGCGAAATGACACTCAAGCAAGGAGTGGTAAGTGAATTCACAGGCAGCACGGAATAGGTCCGCCCTGGGCAAGGCTCTGCTGGCTCTGGCGTTGACCGCGCTGACCGCCGGCGCCGCCGCCCAGCAGCCCACCGGCCCGGTGGAGGTGAGCGCCGATGAGGCCACCTTCGAACAGAGCGCCGGCACCGGCGTGTATCGCGGCAACGCCGAGCTGATCCAGGGCAAGCGGCGCCTGAACGCGGATGTGATCCGCCTGTTCACCGAGAACAATGAACTGATGCGGGTGGAAGCCACCGGGTCGCCGGTGCGCATGGTGGAAGGCAAGGAATTGAACGCCCGCGCCGACAAGCTGGTCTACGACCTGGCGCAGCGCAGCCTGGTGCTCACCGGCAACGCCCGCGTCACCCACCAGGGCAACACCTTCGAAGGCGCCAAGGTGGAGTACAACCTGGATTCGCGCCGCGTGGACGCCAGCAGCGAAGGCGACAAGCGGGTACGCCTGGTGATCCCGGCCAAGAACGCCGAGCAGGCCAGCGAGGACGCCGAGCCGGAGGAGCAGGACAACGGCGAACCGGCCCAGGACGCCCCGGCCGCGCAACCCGATAATGCGGAGACCCCCTGAGATGGCACATCTGAGCGCCCATAATCTGGCCAAGAGCTATAAGAGCACCCGCGTCATCGAGGACGTCTCCCTGGAAGTGGAAGCCGGCCAGATCGTCGGCCTGCTGGGCCCCAACGGCGCCGGCAAGACCACCTGCTTCTATATGATCGTGGGCCTGGTGGCCGCCGACGCCGGCCGTATCGAGATCAACGGCAACGACATCACCCACCTGCCGATGCACGGCCGGGCCAAACGCGGCATCGGCTACCTGCCCCAGGAGGCGAGCATCTTCCGCCGCCTCACCGTGGAGCAGAACATCATGGCGATCCTGGAAACGCGCAAGAGCCTCAGCAAGGCGGAGCGCAAGGAGCAGCTGGAGAAACTGCTGCAGGAATTCCACATCGACCATATCCGCGACAGCATGGGCATGAGCCTGTCCGGCGGCGAGCGGCGGCGCGCGGAGATCGCCCGCGGCCTGGCCACGGACCCGGACTTTATTCTGCTCGATGAGCCCTTCGCCGGGGTCGACCCGATCTCCGTGAACGACATCAAGAGCATCATCCGCCATCTCAAGGACCGCGGCATCGGCGTGCTGATCACCGACCACAACGTCCGCGAGACCCTGGATATCTGCGACACCGCCTATATCGTCAGCACCGGCCATATCATCGCCGACGGCGACGCCGACACCATTCTCGGCAACCAGCAGGTGCGCGACGTCTACCTGGGCGCCGATTTCCGGCTCTAGTGGCGACAAAAGCGGCGGCGGGCGCCGCCGCGCCTTGCGCACCGCCCAAACCCTTGCATATAGTGGACGCCTTCCCGCCGCATTGCCCTACACCCTTCCGCCGGACAACACAATAGCTGGCATGATTATTGCTTAATTTCGATTGATGCTGCTATGCTCCAACCCTCGGGATCGAGCAACCAGACACGCAGCATGAAACCCTCCTTACAGCTTCAAATCGGCCAGCAGCTGACCATGACGCCCCAGCTGCAGCAGGCAATCCGCCTGCTGCAGCTGTCGACGCTGGACCTGCGCCTGGAGATCCAGCAGGCGGTGGAGACCAACCCACTGCTGGAAATGGAGGAAGGCGCCGAGGATTTCAGCGCCGATGACGGCGAGTACGACGCCGACGCCGACCTGGACGTGGAGCGCAGCGACGCCCTGGAAGACCTGGTGGACGGCCCGGTGGAGACCGACAGCGACTGGGACGACCTCTACGTGGGCCAGAGCAGCCCCGGCGGCGAAAGCGAGGACGCCGACGCCTGGCAGCAGCGCCACGCCAACCCGGACACCCTGATCAGCCACATGGAGTGGCAGCTCAACCTGACGCCGATGAGCGACCGGGACCGGGTGATCGCCCAGATCATCATTGAAGCCCTGGACGAGCGCGGCTTCGTCACCGTGCCCCTGGAAGACCTGGTCACCACCGCCCATAACGAAATCGCCGACCCGGACGACCCGGTAGAAGACGATGAAGTGGTGGCGGTGCTGCACCGGCTGCAACAGTTCGACCCGGTCGGCGTGGCCAGTCGCGACCTGGCCGAGTGCCTGGGCGTGCAGCTGGCCCAGCTGCCCGAGGACACTCCGCATCTGGACCACGCCCGGGCGGTGCTGGCGCACCAGACGCTGCTGGAAAAACACGATTACGCCGGCCTGCGGCGCGCCCTGGGCGCCACCGAGGAGGCCCTGCTCGCGGCCATGGCCCTGCTGCGCGGCCTGGACCCAGCCCCGGGCCAGCAGATCGGCGGCGAGAGCGCCGATTACGCGGTCCCCGACGTGGTGGTCAGCGCCCACAAGGGCGGCTGGCGGGTGGCGCTCAACGAGGCGGTGCTGCCGCGCGTCAACCTCCACGCCCAGTACGCCCAGATGGCCCGCCAGGTGGGCGGCGAGGACGGCCAGTACCTGCGTAACTGCATGCAGGAGGCCAAATGGTTCCTGAAAAGCCTGCAGAGTCGCCACGACACCCTGCTGAAAGTGGCCAGCCGCATCGTCGAGGTGCAGCAGGACTTCTTCAACTACGGTGAAGAGGCGATGAAACCGCTGGTCCTGGCGGACATCGCCGAGGCCGTGGGCATGCACGAGTCCACCATCAGTCGGGTCACCAACCAGAAATTCATGCTCACGCCCAAGGGCGTGTTCGAGCTGAAATATTTCTTCTCAAGTCACGTCGACACGGACGGCGGCGGTGAGTGTTCCTCCACCGCCATTCGTGCCATCATTAAGAAGCTGGTCGCCGCCGAGAGTCCTCGCAAGCCGCTCAGCGACAACAAGCTGGCGAGCTTGCTGAATGATCAGGGGATCAAGGTGGCGCGCCGCACGGTCGCCAAATATCGCGAGGCGATGCGCATCCCGTCCTCGAGCGCCCGCAAGCGTTTGGTATAGGCGCGCGGAGGATGGGTCTTAACGAGGTATAGGAGCCAGCCATGCAAATAAACATCAGTGGTCACCACCTGGATATCACCGACGCCCTGCGTGACTATGTGGACGAAAAGTTCGCCAAACTGGAGCGCCATTTCGATCAGATCACCAGCATTCAGGTGATCCTGTCTCCGGAGCCCAAATCCCACAAGGCCGAATCCACCATCCACATCTCCGGCGCCGACGTGTTCGCCACCGCCCACGCGGACGACATGTACGCGGCCATTGATGCGCTGACCAACAAGCTGGACCGGCAAATCCTCAAACACAAAGAGAAGACGGTGGACCGTAAACACGGTCATTAACCCTATGCGAGTACGTGAATTGCTCAGCGAAGACCGCACCTATAACGACGTGTCGGTCACCAGTAAAAAACGGTTGCTCGATCAGATCGCCCAGCTGGCCGCGGCCAGCTGCGGCGGCCTCAACGAGCAGGAAGTGTTCGACGCCCTGGTGGCCCGGGAAAAACTCGGGTCCACCGGCATCGGCGAGGGCATCGCCATTCCCCACTGCCGGCTGGGCCACTGCGAGGGCGCGGTGGGCCTGCTGTTGAAACTGGAAGACGCGGTGGACTTCGACGCCGTCGACGGGCGCCCGGTGGATCTGGTATTCGTGCTGCTGGTGCCGGAGCAGAACCCGGAACAGCACCTCAAGACACTCAGCCATCTGGCCAGCCTGTTCAACGACGATGACTACCGCAGCGACCTGCGACGGGCCCACAGCAACCAGCAGTTGTTCCAGGTGGCGGTGGAATCGGAAGCGGAACTACGCCTCGCGTCCTAGCCCTTACCGGTTGCTCCCTTATGAAGCTCACCATTCTCAGCGGCCGCTCCGGGTCGGGTAAAACCACCGCCCTGCAGGCCCTGGAGGACCACGGTTACTATTGCGTGGACAATCTGCCCCTGGGGCTGTTGCCCACCCTCACCGAACAGCTCGACACCGAGGAACACGCCCCCGAGCGGGTGGCGGTGGGCGTGGACGCGCGCAACCTGCCCCGCCAGCTGCTGGCCTTTAAAAGCATCATCAAGGCACTGAAAAACCAGCAGGTGGAGACCGAGGTAATCTTCCTCGACGCCGACCCGGGCACCCTGCTGGAGCGCTTCAGCGCCACCCGCCGCCGCCACCCGCTCAGCGACGACGACCGCACCCTGGCCGACGCGATTGAGTACGAAGCGCATCTGCTGGCCGACATCCGCATGCTCGCCGATCTGGTGATCGACACCAGCAGCCTGGACGTGCACACGCTGCGCAACCTGATCCGGCAACGGGTGGCCCGCCGCGACGTCAATCTGTCGCTGCTGATCGAATCCTTCGGCTATAAAAACGGGCTGCCCCGCGACGCCGACCTGGTGTTCGACGTGCGCGCCCTGCCCAACCCGCACTGGCACAACGAGCTGCGGCCGCTGACCGGCCGCGACGAGCGCATCGCCGAATTCCTGCGCGGGCACCCGGAGAGCGAGCTGATGCTGGAAGACATTTTCCACTTTCTGAACCGCTGGCTGCCCACCTACGCGGCCAACGACCGCAGCTATGTGACGGTGGCCGTGGGCTGCACCGGCGGCCGTCACCGTTCGGTCTATATCACCGAGCAGCTGGCCCACCGGCTGCGTAACCAGGGCGTGCCCTTGCACGTTCGCCACCGGGAGCTGGATGGATGATTGAACAGGACCTGGCCATCACCAACAAGCTGGGCCTGCACGCACGCGCCGCCGCCAAGGTGGTCAGCGTGGCTTCGCGCTACAGCTGCAGTATTCAGGTGATTCACGGAGAACGACGCATCGACGCCAAGAGCATCATGGGGCTGCTCACGCTGGGCGCCGCCAAAGGCACCACCCTGCGGGTGTGCGTGGACGGCGAGGACGAACAACCGGCCATGGACGAACTCACCGATCTGTTCCAGCGCAAGTTCGACGAAGGCGAATAAAGCTGGGTTGAATCGCGGCCTTGTGGGAGCGGGCCTTGCCCGCGAAAGGCAAGCCAGCTTGCCGGCAACGGTTGCCCCGCGGAGTTCCAGAGATTTCTCAGCGATGGCACCGGCAATGTCTCTGGTATCCTGCCGGGCGGCCTAAGCCGCCCTTTCGCGGGCGAGGCCCGCTCCCACAATGAAACGCCCACCGTTTTTCAGCCTTTGATCCTCCGGTAACGCGCGGTGATGTAAACTAGTGCGCTGAAGGAGGGAACCATGACCGCAGAACAAACCCGCCACCGCCGCAACCTGAAAACCGTCAACCGGGCACTGGCCAGCGGCGCGCTGTCCGAAGTCCGTCAGGTTTTGAACAATCTGCCAGGCGCGGAAGCCGCCCACCTTCTTGAGTCCTCCCCGCCCCGCGAACGCGAGATCCTCTGGCAACTGCTCAGCCAGGAGCAGGAAACCGAGGTGCTGCAGTATCTCGGCGAGGAAGTGCGCGTGGAGCTGCTGCGCGACCTGCCCACCGAAGAGCTGGTGGAGCTGATCGAGGACCTCGACACCGACGATCTGGCCGACCTCCTTCAAGAACTGCCGGAACAGGTCACCAGCCGCGTGCTGGCCGGCCTGGACGCGCAGAACCGGGAACGCCTGGAACAGGTGATGAACTATCCGGAGGACACCGCCGGCGGCCTGATGAACACGGACGTGATCACGGTGCGCCCGGAGATCACCTTCAGCGTGGTGCAGCGTTATCTGCGGCGCCTGGGCGATATCCCCAAGACCACCGACAACCTGCTGGTGGTCAACCGCAAGAACCAGTTCGTCGGCGTGCTGCCGCTGACCCGCGTGCTGATATCCGACCCCGGCACCTCGGTGCGCGAAGCGATGATCACCGATGTGGAAGCGATCCCCGCCACCCAGGACGCCCACGAAGTGGCCAAGCTGTTCGAACGGCTGGACCTGGTGACCGCCCCGGTGGTGGACGACAACGGCATGCTGGTGGGCCGGATCACCATTGACGACGTGGTCGACGTGATCATGGAAGAAGCCGAGCACTCGCTGATGGGCATGGCCGGCCTGGACGAGGACGAAGACACCTTTGGTTCGGTCTGGCACACGGTGCGCCGCCGGGCGCTGTGGCTGGGCATCAATCTGCTCACCGCCCTGGCCGCCTCGGCGGTGATCAGCCTGTTCGAGGATACCCTGGAGAAAGTGGTGGCCCTGGCGGTGCTGATGCCGATCGTCGCCAGCATGGGCGGCATCGCCGGCAGCCAGACCCTGACCCTGGTGATCCGCGCCATGGCGCTGGGACAGGTGCAGGCAGGCAACACCCGCTATCTGCTCACCAAGGAACTGGCGGTGGGCGCGCTCAACGGCCTGCTCTGGGCGCTGGTGATCGGGGCCACCGCCGCGCTCTGGTTCGACGACCCGAGCCTGGGCGTGATCATCGGCTGCGCCATGATCCTCAACCTGGTGGTGGCCGCCGGCGCCGGCGCCCTGATCCCGATGGTGATGAAACGGATGGGCATCGACCCGGCCCTGGCCGGGTCGGTGGTGCTGACCACCGTCACCGACATCGTCGGCTTCATGGCCTTCCTGGGCTTGGCGACGCTCCTATACGCCAACCTGGTGGTCTAGTACGGCGGGCCTGTGCGAGCGGGCCCAGCCCGCGAAAGGCAAGCGAAGCTTGCCGGCAGGATCCCAGAGACACCTCTAACGGCAGTACCAACAAGGCCTCTGGAATCCTGCCGGGTGGCTAAAAGCCACCCTTTCGCGGGCGAGGCCCGCTCCCACAAGGCCCACCCCACCATCCGTGTTATAGCTCCGGAGTCGCTTCCGGCTCATCATCGGCGCCGAAGATATCCCGGAACGAGGCGTACACCGAGACCATCATCACCGCCATCAGGAACAAACCGGACACCAACGCCAGAAGCCCCAGCAGTATCACTGCCAGAATCCCGGACACCCCGGCAAGCAAAGCCTCGGCGAACATGAAGAACGCCGCGAAGATCAATATCCAGACCCCCAGCACCAAAAGCGTCACCACGCTCAACCACAGCATCGGCGCCCAGTTTCTCAGCACCGCCACTAAGCTCTCGCCCAGCGCCTTGAAACCGTTACGCCGGCCGAAGTAGACAAGAGGTGCCTGAAACCAAACCATTGCCAGATAAGGCGCAAACAACGCCGCCGCCAGCAGACCGGCCAACAGCATACGCAGGCCGCTCATACCCGCCGGCAAGTTCATGGTCTCCTGTACGGGACCGCCATAGGCGGTACTGAATGCCGCGGCGACCTCAGAGCCAAAAGCGACCAGCATCACCCCCACCATCACGGCGGTGAACGCAACCTGCGCCAGCACTTGCATCAGGCCGGCGAAAAACAGCGCGCCGGTGCGATTGGAAAAGCCGGCGAACAGGTCGCCGAATTCGAAGGTTTCGTCGCCCCAACGGCGCCAGGCCAGATGAAGCAGCCCGGCCCCCAGCAGCGGAGAGACCAGCGCCGGCGCATAGTTTCCCAGCCTGGGCACCCATAAACCCACCAGACTAATAGCGCCCAGCATTACGAAGAACACCAGCACGGCCAGGCACCAGAGCACCCAGTTGGTGGCCACCAGCGACCAGGCCCGCTTCCACCACAGCCAGCCGTGCCCCGCGGGACGGCGGCGGGCGCTGCCCACCGTCGCCTCGCCGGGGCGCGGCGTCTCCAGCAACGCCGCTTGTGGCCCCTGGTAGGGGTTATTCGGGTCCATGTTCGGCACCGTCGGCGGGGTTGGTAAGCACCTGCCGGAACGACACATAGTAGGCGCCGGCCAGAATCGGCATCACGAACAGCAGGCCCAGCAGCAGCGGCAGGGCCGCCACCATGATGATCAACATGACCACGATGCCGTACACGATCATCGGCAGCAGGTTCTTCATGCAGGCGCGGAAGCTGACCCCCATGGCGCCGCCCAGGCCCATGCCGCCCAGCATGATCAGAGGCACGGCGAAGTAGAACAGGAACATCACCAGGGTGAACACGATCAGGAACAGCGGCAGCATGATCGCCATCATTACGCCCATGCCGCTGCTCATCGCCTGCGGGTCCATGGACTGCAGCGACATGGAGCCGCCCAGGGAGATCGCCATCAGACCGCCGACCACCAGCAAGGCGCCCAGATAGACGCCGATCTGCACCAGCGCCAGCAGCAACAAGGGCCCGGTGCGCTCGGAAAAGCCGGCGAACAGATCGCCGAAATCGGAGCGCCCGTCGGTGGCGATACGGTGGAACAGCTTCACCAGCCCGGCGTACAGCAGGGTGGTGATAAAGGGCTGTGCCAGAGGCCCCAGGAACGGGATCAACTGCAGCCCCATGGTGATCACCATCACCAGCACCAGGGCGCCGATCACCACGCCCCAGTGGCCACTGAGCATTCTCATCCCCTCACCGAGCCAGCCCAGCGCCTGGCCCACGGTGACTTTGTGCGGACCGGCCAGCGTAAAGGTCCCCTCGCCTTGCGGGCTGGTCACGTTGGTTTCCGGTCCTTGGTAAGGATTCACTTCCGTCATGAATATTCCCCTGAGTTTCAAACGAATTAACAACCAATAGAAAAAATGGCGGGTGACGCCGCCGGCGACCTCAGGCGCCGGCGATTTTCATCGGGCTCAGCAACAGCGAGCCGCACGCGATATTGCCGCGGCGGTCCACGTCCGTGCCACTGCCCTGGATGCCGGCGAACATCTCCCCCAGATTCCCGGCAATGGTAAACTCCTGAAGCGGTTTGCGTATGACACCGTTCTCAATCCAGAAACCCGAGGCGCCCCGCGAGTAATCACCGGTAACCAGATTAACGCCCTGGCCCATCACCTCGGTGACCAGAATGCCCCGGTCGATGCGCCGCACCAGGGCGTCGAAATCCTCGCCGGTGTCCGAGATCGACAGGTTGTGCACGCCGCTGCCGTTGCCGGTGGGCGCCATGTCGAGCCGGCGGGCGGCGTAAAGACCCAGCGCGTAGCGGCGCAGCACCCCGTCTTCCACGAACGCCTGGTCCCGCGTCGCCAGACCGTCGCCATCGAACGGCGCCGAGCCGTTGGCGCCCGGCAGCAACGGCTGCTCGCGCACATCGATGCCTTGCGGGAACAGCCGCTCGCCGAGCCGGTCGCGCAGAAACGAGGCGCGCCGGTAGAGGCTGCCGCCGCTGATCGCGGAGATAAAATGGCCGAGCAGGCCGGCGGCGATCTCCGGCGCCAGCAGCACCGGCAATTCGGCGGTGTCGGGGATTTCCGCGCCCAGCCGCGCCAGCGTGCGCTCGCGGGCCCGCTCACCGACCTGCTCGGCGGAGGCCAGCAAATCCGCGCGGCGGCCGGCGTCGTACCAGAAATTACGCTGCATGCCCTGGTCGTCCTCGGCCACCACCGCGCAACTGCGCGAGTGCATGGTGCCGGCGTAGCCCTGCAGAAAGCCGGCACTGGTGCCCAGCACCCGCAGGCTGCTGCCGGTGGACACCGAGGCGCCCTCGGAGTTGACGATGCGCTCGTCGTCGCGGGCCACCGCTTCGCAGCGCAGGGCGTCGTCGATGGCCTGCTCGGTGCTCAGCGCCCAGGGGTGGTACAGGTCCAGGTCCGGTATCCGGTCGGCCAGCTGCTCGGGGCTGGCGATGCCGGCGTACTTGTCCTCTTCGGTGTGGCGGGCGATGGCGCAGGCGGCGGCCACCGCGTCGCGCAGACTCTGCGGGCTGTCGTCGGAGGTGGACGCCTGACCCTTGCGCTGGCCGAAGAACACCGTCACCGCCAGGCCCCGGTCGCGGTGAAATTCCACCGTCTCCACCTCGCCCAGACGGACGTCCACGGACAACCCCTGGGCCAGGCTCAGCTGGGCTTCGGCGGCGCTGGCGCCCTGGCGTTTCGCCTCTTCCAGCACCTGTGCCACGGTGTCGCGGGCGGCCCCCAGATGCTGCGGGCCGAGATTCGCTGTCACGCTGGCGTTTTCGGACATAAAATACGTTTTCCATTCAATGCATTATTGGAAGCGCTGCTTCCCTGGAATCATGACCGAGTATAACGATACCCCCGCCAGCAAAACACGCCGCAAGCAGGATATGCAGGCACTCCAGGAAGTGGGCTTGACCCTGATGGGCCTGAAACCGGAGCAGCGCGCCCGCCTGCCGCTCACCGACGGCCTCGAGAAAGCGCTCGACGAAGCGCGCCGCATCACCAACCTGGACGCCCGCCGGCGCCATGCGCTGTTCATCGGCCGCCTGATCTACGACGCCGACAGCGACGCCATCGTCAGCGCCGTGGAGGCCCTGCGGAACCCGCTGCGCCGGCAGCGCCTGCAACACTGGACCGAACAGGTCGCCGCCTGCGACGGCCCCAAGGAGGCGGAGCCGGTGCTGCAGCAGGTGCTCACCGAATACCCGGAGGGGGATCGCCAGGCGCTGCGCAACCAGGCCCGCAATCTGATCAAGGCCCGGCCCGCCGACCCGGACGCCGCCGACGCCGACCAGCGCGCCCGCTTCAAGCGCGAGCGCAAACGCTTCCAGAGCCTGCTCAACGACCTCGAAAAGAACGCGCCTCTTTACTAATTGTGGGAGCGGGCCCAGCCCGCGAAAGGGAGCGAAGTTGTGCGAGCGGGCCTCGCCCGCGAAAGGGGCGAAGCCCCGGCAGGATACCAGAGACATCTCTAACGGCAGCACAAACAGCGTCTCTGGAATCCCGCCGGGTGGCTAGAGCCACCCTTTCGCTTGCAAGGCAAGCTCCCACAAGGCTGGTTAGCCCAGCGGTGGCATGAACTGGGCGAGGCGGGACGAGGTCTGGCGCAGGTTGTCGCACAGCAGCCGGGCGATGTTTTCCATCAGCACGGCGGCGGCGCGCGGTTCCCGGCGGCGCAGCTGCTCGAAGCCCTTGCGGGTGAGCACCACCAGGGTGGTGTCCTCGGCCGCGCGCACCGTGGCGGAACGGGGCTGGTGATCCACCAGCGCCATCTCGCCGAGGGAATCGCCGGGGTTGAGATGGGCGATCACGGCCGCCCCACTGGCGTTTTGCGCCTTGAGGATGTCCAGGCGGCCGCGCACCACGAAACAGAGGAAGTCACTGCGGTCGCCCTCGCGGCAAACGGTGTCGCCGGCGGCGGCGCGGTTGACGAACACCAGCTTCTCCGCCACCGCCAGCTCGTCGGCGTTAAGACCGTCGAACAGGCGCATGCGCGCCAGGACTTCCGGCACCGACACCGGCATCAGGCGGTGCCGCCCACCGTCAACGCGTCCACCCGCAGGGTGGGCTGGCCGACGCCCACCGGCACCGACTGGCCGTCCTTGCCGCACACGCCGATGCCGCTGTCCAAGGCCAGGTCGTTGCCGACCATGGAGATGCGGTTCATCACTTCCGCGCCGCTGCCGATCAGGGTGGCGCCCTTCACCGGGCAGACGATCTTGCCCTTCTCCACCAGGTAGGCCTCGCTGGTGGAGAACACGAAGCGCCCGGAGGTGATGTCCACCTGGCCACCGCCGAAGTTCACCGCGTAGATGCCCCGGTCCAGGCTGGCGAGAATCTCTTCCGGGTCGGATTCGCCGGGCAGCATGTAGGTGTTGGTCATGCGCGGCATCGGCAGGTGCGCGTAGGATTCGCGGCGGCCGTTACCGGTGGGCGCCACGCCCATCAGGCGGGCGTTGGTCTTGTCCTGCATGTGGCCGACCAGCTTGCCGTCCTCGATCAGGGTGTTGTAGCCGCCCGGGGTGCCTTCGTCGTCGACGGTGAGCGAGCCGCGCCGGTCCGGCAGGGTGCCGTCGTCGACCACGGTGCACAGGCTGGACGCCACCTGCTGGCCCATCATCTTGGCGAACATGGAGGTGCCCTTGCGGTTGAAGTCGCCTTCCAGGCCGTGGCCCACCGCCTCGTGCAAGAGCACGCCGGGCCAGCCCGGGCCCAGCACCACCGGCATGGTGCCCGCCGGCGCCGGTTCCGCGTCCAGGTTGAGCAGCGCCTGGCGCACCGCGTCGCGGGTCCAGGCTTCCAGGCGGCCGTCCTGGCGCAGCCAGTCGTAGGCCACCCTGCCACCGCCGCCGGCGCTGCCGCGCTCGCGGCGGCCGCCCCGTTCCGCGATCACGGAAATATTGAAGCGGATCAGCGGCCGCACGTCCGCCGCCAGGGTGCCGTCGGTGGCGGCCACCAGCACCACGTCCTGCTCGCCGCTCAGGCTGACGGTGACTTCCTTCACCGCCGGGTCCAGGGAGCGGGCCAGGCGGTCCATCTCCTGCAGCAGCGCCACCTTCATTTCGCTGCTCCAGCCGGGCAGCGGGTCCAGCGCCGGATAGCGGGCGGGCATGGTCTTGGCGGCGCCGATGCGCACCGATTGATCCTTGCCCTGCCGGCCGATGGCGGCGGCGGCGCTGCCCGCCTGGGTGAGCGCGTCGAGCGAGATGTCGTCGCTGTAGGCGAAGCCGGTTTTGTCGCCGCTGACCAGACGCACCCCGGCACCGCGCTCCAGGTTGAAGCTGGCGTCGCGCACCAGGCCGTCCTCGAGAATCCAGGCCTCGTGGCGGCTGTGCTGGAAGTAGACGTCGGCGTAGTCGGCGCGCCCGGCCAGCTTGCGGCCCAGCAGGCTCTGCAGCTGGTCGGTGCCCAGTTGGGCCGGGGCCAGCAGAATGTCCGAGGCCAGGGAAAGCCGTTCGCTGTCGGAGGTCCGTTGGTTAGAGATCATAAGGACCGTTCACCTTGAATCGTTGATGGGTGTGCACCGGCAGGCCGGAGCGTACTTGATCGAGCACGGCGGGGTCGACGGTGCCGAACACCACGCCGGGGCGGTCCGCCTGGTCGCCTTCGGCGCCGGCCACCACCCGGCCCCAGGGGTCCACCAGCATGGAATGGCCGAAGCTGGCGCGGGTCTCGCTGTGCCGGCCGCACTGGTTGGCGCCCAGCACGTAGCAGCCGTTCTGCACCGCGCAGGCGCGCAGTAACAATGCCCAGTGCGCGGCGCCGGTGGTGGCGGTGAAGGCGCTGGGATAAACGATAAGACCGGCGCCCCGGTCCGCCAGCACCCGCGCGTGCAACGGAAAACGCAGGTCGTAGCAGATCGCCAGGCCCACCTGCAGGCCGGCGGCGGTGGCCACCACCGCCTGCTCACCGGGCTCGAACACGTCCGATTCCCGGTACCGGCCCTGGCGGTCGCTCACGTCCGCGTCGAACAGGTGCAGTTTGTCATAGAGGGCGGTGATCTCGCCGTCAGGGCCGGCCAGCACGCTGCGGGTGCGCACCCGAGGCGCCGGCACCGGTTCGCCGCCGGGCCGGGTCAGCGCCGGGATGCTGCCGCCGATCACCCACAGGCCCAGGGTGCGGGCGCGCTCGATCAGCCAGCCGCACAGCTCGCCGTAGCGCTCGCCCAGGGCGCGGTAGTCGACGCCGTAGCCGGCGAAGTTCTCCGGCAGCACCGCCAGCTCGGCGCCGCCCTCGGCGGCGCGGGCCAGGGCCTCGCCGGCGGCGCGCAGGTTGGCGTCGGTGTCGGCGCCGCTGGTCATCTGCACGGCGGCCACGCGACAACGCGCCGTTGCGTCCTGCCTGTTACTCAAGAAAGCCCTCCGTCTCCTTCACCTGGGGATCCTGCCAGGGGCCGGATACCTGGTATGTGATGGTGGTGGTTTTATCCAGCTTATCACCCCAAAGGCGTTCCACCACAAAGATACCGGCGCACACCGCCGGGCCGGCGATGCAGCCGGCGTAGAGGTTACTGGACAGCGGCAGCGTCATGGCCACTTCCTGATTGAGGGTCTGCGCGGCCAGATCGGCCTGGCCGTTGATCTCGAAGGCGGCGGACGGCGATTCGATGGACACGTCGCGGGCGGTGAGCGCGGCGCCGTCGAACACGAAGTCGCCTTTGATCGAATCGCAGCTCAGCCCGTCCTGGTAGAGGTCGGAGAAATCCAGACGCAGCCGGCGCTGGATGTTGGCCACGTTAAGCACCCCCAGCACGCGCAGCACCGAGGTGCGCTTTTGCGGATCGGGAATCAGGCACTCGCCGATGTCGAGCCGGGCGTCCCCGGTCAGGGCCAGATAGTCCGGGCTCAGCGGCCAGTCCGGCCAGGACAGATCCAGGGTGGCGCGGGCGTCGTCGCTTTCCAGCAACACCGGCAGGCCCCAGGCGGTGAGGGTGTCCTTGAGATCGCCCGAAACCACGCTGCCCTGGTAACGGGTACGCTGGGCGCCCGCGCCGGTCTCGGTCCAGGTGAGGTTGCCGTCCACCTGGACGCCGCGCCATTCGCCGCGCAGAGCCTCGGCGCGCGCGCCGCCGTCCACCGGGCGGATGCGGGTGGACCAGTCGCCCAGCACTTCGCGCCCGATGCGGGCGTCGGTAAGGGTCACGTCCATCACCGGTACGTCCGTGGGCGACGGGCGCCGGCCGTTGTCGCCCGCCTCGCCGTCGGCGCCACCGGTGAGCGGATTATCCGGCAGCCGCAGCCGGCTGATGGACAGCGTCATCGGCCGGTCGCCCCGGGGCCGGTAGTTGGCGGGCAGGCGCAGCGTGCCGGCCAGAGCCGGCGCCGCCATATTGAATTCCCAGCCGCTCTGGTGGGGCGCGGCGATAAACCGGGCGTCGGACAGGGCCACGCCGAACAGGTCCAGATCGGCCACCGTGACCGCCACGCGGCGGACCAACGACGGCGACACGGGGCCACCGTCGCCCTGCCCGCCGCCTTTGTTCAGACCTTGCACGAAGTCCAGCCAGTCGGCGGCCCTGGCGCGCTCCGCCCGGCCTTCGATCACCAGCCCCCGCTCGGGCAGCGCCGGCGGCGCCACGCCGCCCAGGCCCAGGGCGCCGGCGAAGTTGTCGCCGGTGCGGAAGCGGCCGCGCGCCACCTCGCCGTAGTTGACGTTCAGGCTCTGCTCGCGGCCGGCGCGCCACACCAGCCGGCTGCCGCGCACGCTGCCGGCGCTTTTGCCCAGGGGCGCGGGGGCGTCCACCTTGACCCCTTCCAGGGTGGAACGCGCCTCCACGCGCAGCGGCATGCCCCGCCAGGGCATGCCCAGGTCCAGCTCCAGCGGCAACCGCCCGCTCACCGGCACCGGCCAGTCCATCCCCGACCAGTCGCGCAGCCGCGCCACCGGCAAGGCGCCGGTGAGCTGCATCTGGCTGTCCGGCCCCCGCGTCAGCCAGGAGCCGGTGAAGCGGCCGCCCAACGCCTTGCCCTCCAGGCTGGGCATGTTGATGCCTTCGCGCAGATGGAAATAGACCGGCGCGGTGACATCGGTGACGGTGAGATCCAGAGACTCATTGGCCAGCGTGACGCCGTCGCCCCGGCCGTCGACAATCACCATCGGCTCGCTGCCGTTTTTGGTGAGCGGCAGATCCAGCAGCAGGTGCCCGCCCACCTGGCCGGCGCGGAACCGCCAGTCGAGCAGCCCGTCGGGCAGCTGCCCGGCGAGCGGCGTGTCGTGGAACACACGGTCCAGGTCGGTGGCCGGGCCCTGCACCTGCCCCTGGATCACCAGGTGCCGGCGCGAGGGATCGTCCACCGCCGGCAGGTCCACGGTGACCCGGCTCAGTTCGCTGTCGAACAGGCGTCCACCGGCGACCCGGCCGCTGACTTCGCGGCCGTCGATCAGCACGTCCGCCTGAACGCCGGTGGCCACCGGCCAGTCGGGCAGAAACGACAACGCCATATCACGGCCCTGGAAGCGCATCTGGAAGGTGCGGTCCTGCTGCCGTTGCGGGTCGATTTTAATCGGCCCCCGGTAGAGGAAACGGCCCTCGTCCAGTTGCCCGCCGCGGAACGCCTGGGCCAGCCATTCACTGAGCGGGTCGGGCAGCCTTTCCATGGGAATGTAGTGCGCCGCCCGCGCCGCGTCGCCGTCGTGCAGGTCGGCGAGCAGGCGCAGCTCCGGCACCGGCAGGCCGCCGCCGCCCTCCAGCCGGAACATGGCGACGCCCCGGGCGTCGGCGTTGGCGGCCATCAGGGTGCCGGTCTCCACCGACCAGCGGCCGGCGTCGCTGAACCAGCGCAGCACACCGTTGAACCGGGTGCTCAGGGGGTGATCGTAGAGCCGGGGCACGGTGAGCTGCAGCGGGTCGCCGTTGACGCGCGCCACGCCGTGGCGGGGGCCGCCGGCCACCCAGCCGTTCAGCCCGCGGGCGCCGGGCACCCGGTCCAGGGCGTCGGCGGCGAGGCCGGCGAAACGGGCCTGGATGGCGTCCACGCGGCCTTCCACGCCGGCCAGATAGAGCTGCTGCAGCACGCCCCGGGGCTGATGCTCGCGCAACCGGTCGCGGATGGTGCCCAGCCCCTCGGGCAGCACGAACGGCCACTCCGACAGTTGCCGGCTGAGCGCGTGGATCGCCAGATCCTCGCCCTGGAAACGCCAGTGCGCGCCGCCCTCGGCGATCCGCCAACTGAGCGCCACCGGCCCCGGCGCCACCGCGCCCGCCGGCGTCTGCCCGCTCAGCGCGGTCACCGACAGCTGGCCGTCGCCGTTGGGGCGTCGGCTCAGCTGGGCGTCCAGGTTGATATCGGTGAGCGACCACGGCTGGCTGCCGTCAGTGAGGGTGGCGGACGGCGCACCCAGGCGCACCTGGGCGGAGCGCACCTGACCGCCGGAGATGGCGGTCCAGGCGCGCACCCGGCCGTCCAGCCCGGCCAGGTCCAGCGGCCAGTCACGCGCTTCGGGCAGCCACTCGTGCAGGCGCTCGCCGTTGACGTCCAGATAGCCGCGCGCATCGAGCTGGTCCAGGCTCAGCGGGTCGCCATCCACGCGGAGGCGGGCGTCCACCGAGAACGGCCGGTCGCGGGCTTCCACCCGCACCGACACCGCGTGGCCGCCGCCGCTGTTATCAACCGCCAGGGTCAGGGAGGACGCCGCCACCGGCGGCAGGCCGGGCCAGTCCAGCGAGAAGCGCGCGTCTTCCACCAGAATGCGCTGCTGCCGGTAGAGCGCGCGCAGGCTGTCGGCCGGGTCGCCCTGCTCCCGGTCCTGCAGCACTTCCAGGCCGCGCAGGCGGATGCCGCCGTCGTCGCCACGGACCAGATGGACATCCACGCCCTTGATGCGCAATTCCCGCAGGTAGAGGTCACGATGGAACAGGGTCGGCAACACCAGCACGCTGGCCGACACCTGGTCCAGGCGCAGCGCCGGCTCGCCCTCCGCGTGCGGCAGGGTCAGGCCGCGCACTTCGAAGCGCGGGGTCAGGCCGTCCATGCTGCCGTCCAGCTGCTCGATCACGATGGCGAAGCCGAGATGCTCCTCGAGCACCGCTTCCAGCTCCTGGCGGTAATCGGGCACCAGCAGCATCAATTGGCGCGCCACCACCACGTAGGCCGCCAGCAACAGCACTGGAATCGCCACCAGCCACCATAGCCGGCCACGCAGGGGGGATCTCCAGCGAGGGCTTTCGTTTTTCACCGTGGCCTCAGTCGATCAACAGGGTTGCCAGTAGGGCACGCCGGCCCATTCCAGGAGCGGCACCGTTTCTTCCAGGGGTAAGCCGACCACCCCACTGTAGCTGCCGCTCAGCGACGCCACCAGGGCCGCGCCCAGCCCCTGGATGCCGTAGGCGCCGGCTTTGTCGCGCCCCTCACCGGTGGCCACGTAGGCGCGCAGGCGCTCATCGTCGAGCGCGCGCAGCCGGACCCGGGTCTCGGAGAGCGCCAGGCGCGGGGTGTCGCCGGCCATCACGCAGACCGCGGAGAGCACCCGGTGTTCCCGGTCCTGCAGGTCGCGGAGCATGGCCAGGGCCTGGTCGTCGTTGTCCGGTTTGCCCAATACCCGCTCGCCGAGCACCACCGCGGTGTCGGCGCCCAGCACCGGCTCCGGGCCGGGCGCGGCGGCCCGGCCGGCGGCGGCTTTTTGCCGCGCCATGCGGGCGACATAGTCGCGGGGGGCTTCGCCGGCGTGGACGGTTTCGTCAATGCCCGGTGCTTTCAGCACCGTGAAAGGCACGCCGATTTGCGCCAACAGTTCCGCCCGCCGGGGCGAGCCGGATGCGAGGTAAAGCATGGAGCGCTCCTTGGTTCCGGGGGCTCAACGGGGCCGCGCTGTCAGCGCACCAGAAAGCGGTGCTGGGTCCAGCGCAGCGCCGTGCACAGCGGCCGCCAGAGCACCGCGCTGGCGGCGGCGGAATAGAGAATCGTATAGGGAGGATACAGGGTCCGGCCGACGGACTCCTGCACCAGGTAGGCGATCAGATTGGCGGAGCCCACCAGCAGGAACACCACGGCGCTTTGCTGCAACAGCGGAAACACCCGCATGCGCTTGTAGGCGGCCAGCATGAAGTAGGCGCCGAAGGCGTAGGACAGGGCCCACTGGCCGAGGGTGGCGCCCACCAGCACGTCCAGGTAGAGCCCCACCAGAAAGCCCCACAGCACGCCGATGCGGTGCGGCAGCGACAGCACCCAGTACAGCAGCACCAGCAGCATCCATTCCGGGCGCACCCAGTCCAGCGTCTGGTTAAGGGGGATCACTTCCAGCAGGGCGGCGACCACGAAGGTCACCAGAATCACACCGGTGCCGGCCGGCCGCTCGTTATTCATCATCGGGCAGCTCCTCGGGCGTCGGCTCATCGGAAGGCGACTCCGGGGCCACGTCCGGGATCGACACCGGTTCCATGGACTGCACCAGCAACACATGGCTGACCCGGTCCAGGCGGGCGGTGGGGCGCGCCTCGATGTCGGCGAAGGCGGCGCCGGACTGGTGGCTCACCCGGCTCACCCGGGCCACCGGGTAGCCGCGCGGGTAGAGCTGGCCGAGGCCGGTGGACACCAGCAAGTCGCCCTCCTTGATGTCGGCGGTATCGGGCACGTACAGCAGCCGCAGCCGGCTGCCCTGCCCGGTGCCGGCCAGAATCGCGCGCACCCCGTTACGGTTCACCTGCACGCTCATGGCGTGGCTGGCGTCGGTGATCAGCAGCACCCGGGCGGACAGCGGCCCGGCTTCCACCACCTGGCCGATCAGCCCCTGGGATTCCAGCACCGCCTGACCCTGTAGCACGTCGTCCTGGCCGCCCTTGTTGATCACCAGCTCCTGGCGGTTGGGGTCCGGGTCGACGCCGATGATCTCCGCCACCAGCACCGACGCGTCCAGATTGGCGGAGGAGTTGAGCAATTCCCGCAGACGCACGTTTTCGGCCTGCAGCACCGCCAGACGCTGGACCTTCTGCTCCAGGATCAGCACCTGGCGCTCCAGGCGCTCGCGGGATTCCATCAGGTTGGAACGGGTTTCGGACAGGCGCCCCAGCCAGCGGGCGGAGTCCACCGGCAGGTGGGCCAAGTAATGGACCGGGGCGGTCAGATAGCCGACGCCGTAACGCAGCGGCTCCACCCACTTACTGCGCTGGTCCAGGGCCATCAGAACGACGGCCAGAACCAGCGCGATCAGCAGGCGGTAGGTGGGGTTGGCGGAATACATCTCGGGCGGACCGGGCGGGCCTTAGCCCATGGCCAGCATGTCCAGACCCTGGGTATCCATCAGCTCAAGGGCCTTGCCGCCGCCCCGCGCCACGCAGGTCAGCGGGTCGTCGGCGATGATCACCGGCAGGCCGGTTTCCTCGGTGAGCAGGCGGTCGATGTCGCGCAGCAGCGCGCCGCCGCCGGTCAGCACCAGGCCGCGCTCGGCGATGTCCGACGCCAGCTCCGGCGGCGAGGCTTCCAGCGCGTTCTTGACCGCGTTGACGATCACCGAGAGGGGGTCCTTGAGGGCTTCCAGGATCTCCTCGGAGTTGAGCGTGAACTGGCGCGGCACGCCCTCGGCCAGGTTACGGCCGCGCACGTCGATCTCGAGGATCTCGCCGCCCGGATAGGCGGTGCCGATCTCGTGCTTGATGCGCTCGGCGGTGGATTCGCCGATCAGCGAGCCGTATTCCTTGCGCACGAAGGCGACGATGGCCTCGTCGAAGCGGTCGCCGCCGGTGCGCACGGATTCGGAATAGACCACGCCGTTGAGGGAGATCAGGGCGATTTCGGTGGTGCCGCCGCCGATATCCACGACCATGGAGCCGCGCGCCTCTTCCACCGGCAAGCCGGCGCCGATGGCGGCCGCCACCGGCTCTTCAATCAGATAGACGTCACGGGCCCCGGCGCCGAAGGCGGAATCCTGGATCGCGCGGCGCTCCACCTGGGTGGATTTGCAGGGCACGCACACCAGCACCCGGGGCGCCGGCGGGAAGAAGCCGGTGTCGTGCACCTTCTTGATGAAGTACTGCAGCATCTTCTCGGTGACGTCGAAGTCCGCGATCACGCCGTCCTTCATCGGGCGGATGGCGGTGATATTGCCGGGGGTGCGCCCCAGCATCCGCTTGGCGTCGGCGCCCACGGCGGCGACGCTTTTCTGCGCGCCATGATGACGAATGGCCACCACCGAGGGCTCATCCAGTACGATACCGCGCCCGCGAACGTAAATAAGGGTGTTGGCGGTGCCAAGGTCGATGGAAAGATCGGTGGAGAACATCCCCCGAATGCGCTTAATCACGGACATCCTGGCCTGTTTCCTGAGGGTCGTGGAGAAAAGAGGGTGTTGCCGGCGGGCCTGTTCACGCCCTTGCAACAGAATGGCGCAACTCTAGCAACGGCGCCGGGTTTCGGCAAGCGAACCCGGTCCCATACGCTCTTCACGGTTTGTCCGCGCCCCGGTCTGTGGTAATTTTGCGCCCTTCCCCAGCCTTTGCGGAGAACGCCCATGGCCATTGATTCCAAGGTGGTGGCGCGCGCGGCCCACCTGGCCCGCCTGCGGGTGGACGACAGCGAGACCGCGGAGCTGTCCGCCCGCCTTAACGACATCCTCGGCATGGTCGACCAGCTCCAGCAGGCGGACGTGGACCAGGTCGAACCCCTGGCCCACCCCCTCGAGGTCAGCCAGCCCCTGCGCGACGACCGGGTCACCGAACCGGACGTGCGCGACAAGGTCCTGCCTCTCGCGCCGGCCAGCGAGGACGGCTGTTTCCTGGTACCCCGGGTGATTGAGTAACCACATGCACGATAAAACACTGACCGAACTCAAAGCCGGCCTGAACGCCGGGGACTTTTCCTCCCGGGAACTTACCGAGCATTTCCTGGACCGCATCAAACGGCACGACGGCGAGCTGAACAGCTTTATCACCGTCACCGAGGAGCAGGCCCTGCGGCAGGCGGACGCCGCCGACCAGGCGATCGCCACCGGCGACCATCGCCTGCTCACCGGCCTGCCGATCGCGCACAAGGATATTTTCTGCACCGAGGGCGTGCGCACCAGTTGCGGCTCGCGGATGCTGGATAATTTCATCGCCCCCTACACCGCCACGGCGGTGGAAAAAATGGCGACCGAAGGCGCGGTGATGCTGGGCAAGACCAATATGGACGAATTCGCCATGGGCTCGTCCAACGAAACCAGCTTCTACGGCCCGGTGAAAAACCCCTGGGACACCGAGCGGGTGCCCGGCGGTTCGTCCGGCGGTGCCGCCGCCGGCCTGGCGGCGCGGCTGGCCCCCGGCGCCACCGGCACCGACACCGGCGGCTCGATCCGCCAGCCGGCGGCGCTGAACGGCGTCACCGGCCTCAAGCCCACCTACGGGCGGGTGTCCCGCTGGGGCATGATCGCCTTCGCCTCCAGTCTGGATCAGGCCGGCCCGCTGGGTCTGTCCGCCGCCGACTGCGCGCTGATGCTGCAGGCCATGGCCGGCCACGACGAGAAAGACTCCACCTGCCTGAATGAACCGGTGGACGATTACCTCGGCGCCCTGGATCAGAGCGTGGACGGCTTGAAAATCGGCGTGCCGGAAGAATTTTTCCCCGACAATCTGGACGGCGCGATCGCCGATAACGCCCGCGAAGCCATGCGCGAACTGGAAAAACAGGGCGCCAAGCTGGTCAAGCTGTCGCTGCCCAGCATCAAGCTGTCGGTGCCGGCCTACTATGTGATCGCGCCGGCGGAAGCCAGCTCCAACCTGTCGCGCTTCGACGGCGTGCGCTTCGGCTACCGCTGCGAGGATCCCAAGGACCTGGAAGACCTGTACAAGCGCTCCCGCTCGGAAGGCTTCGGCGCCGAAGTGAAGCGCCGCATCCTGGTGGGCACCTACGCGCTGTCCGCCGGCTACTACGACGCCTACTACAAGCGCGCGCAGAAAGTACGCCGCCTGATCCGCGATGATTTCTCCCGCGCCTTCAAGGACGTGGACGTGATTATGGGCCCCACCTCGCCGGAAACCGCCTTCAAGCTGGGCGCCAAGGCGGACGACCCGGTCAACATGTACATGGCCGACGTCTTCACCATCGCCGTGAACCTGGCCGGCCTGCCGGCGCTGTCCATGCCCAGCGGCTTTATCAACGGTCTGCCCGCGGGCACCCAGGTGATCGGCAACTATTTCCAGGAAGGTCGCATACTGAACGTGGCGCACCGCTATCAAATGGCCACGGACTGGCATCAACAGGCGCCGGGAGGTTTCGCATGAGCCATTCAGGAAACTGGGAAGTGGTGATCGGCCTGGAAGTGCACGTGCAGCTGGCCACCCAATCAAAAATCTTTTCCGGCACCAGCACGCAAACCGGCGACGAACCCAACCGTCACGCCAGCCTGATCGATCTGGGCATGCCCGGCACCCTGCCGGTGGTGAACAAGGAAGCGATCCGCAACGCCGTCCGTTTCGGCCTGGCGGTGAACGCGGACATCGCCCGCCGCTCGGTGTTCGAACGGAAGAATTATTTTTATCCGGACCTGCCCAAGGGCTACCAGACCACGCAGCTGGCGGAGCCCATCGTCGGCGCCGGCGAAGTGGAAATTCAACTGGAAAGCGGTGACAAGAAGCTGGTGCGTATTCACCACGCGCACCTGGAAGAAGACGCCGGTAAGTCTTTGCACGAGGCTTTCTCTGACTATATGGGTCATGGTCAAACCGGCATCGACCTTAACCGCGCCGGCACGCCGCTGATCGAAATTGTCTCGGAGCCGGACATGAGCGGCGCCGAGGACGCGGTGGCGTTCGCCCGCAAGCTGCACTCCATCGTCACGTCTCTGGGCATCTGCGACGGTGACATGTCCCAGGGCAACATGCGTTTCGACGTCAATATTTCCGTGCGCCGCCCCGGCGAGCCGCTCGGCACGCGTACCGAAACCAAGAACCTGAACTCGTTCCGCTTCATGGAAAAAGCCATCGCTCTGGAAGTGGCGCGGCAGATCGACGTGCTCGAGGACGGCGGCGAAATCGTTCAGGAAACGCGGCTCTATAACGGCGAGACCAACACCGCCCGCTCCATGCGCACCAAGGAAGACGCCAACGATTACCGTTACTTCCCGTGCCCGGACCTGTTGCCGGTGATGGTCAGCGAAGAGGACATCCAAACCCTGCGCGATGAGCTGCCGGAACTGCCGGACGCCCGCAAGGCGCGCTACATCGAGCAGTATCAGCTGTCGGCCTACGACGCCGACCTGCTGTCCGGCTCCATCGCCACGGCGCGCTACTTCGAAACCGCCGCCGAGCACGGCGGCGACGCCAAGCTGGCCGCCAACTGGGTAATGGGCGAGCTGGCCGCCAAGCTCAACGCGGAAGACAAGGACATCGCCGACAGCCCGGTGTCCGCCGAGCATCTCGGCGAGCTGATCCAGCGTCTCAAGGACGGCACCATCAGTTCCAAGATCGCCAAGCAGGTGTTCGAAGCCTGCTGGAACGGTGACGGCAGTCCGGACCGGATCATCGAGGCGCAGGGCCTCAAGCAGATGAGCGACAGCGGCGAGCTGGAGAAAATCGTCGACCAGGTGATCGCCGACAGCCCCGCCCAGGTGGAAGACTATCGCAACTCCGACGACGCCAAGCGCAAAAAGAAAATCGGCTTCTTCGTCGGCCAGGTGATGAAAGCCACCCAGGGCAAGGCGAACCCGCAGCAGGTCAACCAACTGCTTCAAGAGAAGCTCTGAAAGGACGCCCATGACCGCCCCGATCCGCAATTTTCACGATCGTGTAACCCTGGCCATTGAAGGCCACATCGCCACGGTGTCACTGAACCGGCCCGACAAGTACAACGGGCTGGATCTGGAAATGATGCGGGGGCTGGTGGCCTGCGCCAAAACAATAAAGAAAAACCGTGACGTGCGGGTGGTGATTCTGCGCGGTGAAGGCAAGGCGTTCTGCGCCGGGCTCGACTTCGCCACCGTCACCAAGACGCCGCTGAAAATGCTGCTGGCGTTCACCAAGTTCGGCGTCAAGAAAACCAACCTGTTCCAGCAGGCCTGCTGGGCCTGGCGGGAACTGCCGGTGCCGGTGATCGCGGTACTGCACGGCTACTGCTACGGCGGCGGCCTGCAGCTGGCGCTGGCGGCGGATTTCCGCATCGCCACGCCGGACTGCGAGCTGTCGGTGATGGAAAGCAAATGGGGGCTGATCCCGGACATGACCGGAACCGTCACTTTGCGCGAATTAGTGCCCATGGATGTGGCCAAGGAACTGGCCATGACCGGCCGCCGTTTCGACGCCGTGGAAGCCAAAACCCTGCACCTGGTCACGCAGGTGGCGGAGCAGCCCGAACAGGCGGCGCGGGCCCTGGCCGACGCCATCCTCACCCGCTCGCCGGACGCGGTCAGCGCCACCAAGGCGCTGTTCCACAGCACCCGCCATGCCGCCGAGGACCAGGCTTTCGACCGGGAATCCAGCCTGCAGTTCAAGCTGCTGCGCGGCCGCAATCAGGGCGAGGCCATGGCCGCCAACCTGAAAAAGCGCGAGCCCCGCTTCCGTCCCCGCCAGCGGGACTACTGACGCCCAGCCCGTCGCCGCGCCGCACCCGGGTCATCAAGATGGCATAATCTCTGCTTAGCCTTTTCAACCCGCCGCAAGCCGTGGAAGTACGCAACGCATGATACCCCTGGGCGAACCGCTGGAAGGCCTGCCCGCTCTGGCCCGACACTACAAACAACTGGGCGACGCCGTGATCCGCGGCCTGCGCCAAACACCACGGAGCCTGTCGCTGCCCGCCACCACCGACGCCCGCCGCGATGGCCTGGCCGCGCAGCGCCTGTACGTGGTGCGCGGCGGCACCCTGGCGGCCTGCTGCCAGGGGCGGCGCCTGTTGCTGTGGGACGAAGGCGACGTGATCGTCCCGGACCCGGACGACGGCGTCACCTTTCAGGCGGACGGCGCGGTGCTGCTGGCCGGCTATGAGTTCGGCGACCTGCTCGAGGAGATCCTCGCCGTTCCCGAACGGGCGCGCCGCTGGAGCGAGCTGCTGATCATGCAGCAGGCGCTGCTGACCCGTTGCCTGGCCGCGCTGACGCCAGAGGAAAACCATACCGGCTCGCGCTTCGCCTATTTCCACCCCGGCGATCTGATACTGCGCCAGGGCGACCGCGCCGACGGCGTCTACAACCTGTTCGAGGGCGAAGCCGATGTGCTGGTCGACGACGTGGTGGTGGGCCGGGTCACCGAGGGCGAGCTGCTGGGCGCCATCGCGGTGCTCACCGGCGCGCCCCGTGGCGCCACCGTGCGCGCCCGCAGCCGCTGCGCGGCGATGCACATTCCCAGCGACGGTTTCCATCACCTGATCCGCGCCAAGCCGTCGCTGATCCACGGCCTGATGACCGACATGGCGCGCCAGATTACCGCGTTGAACGCTCAGGTGGTGGCGATGTCGTCTCCCCGCACACCGGGCAGCCCGGGTCCTTCTTGAAGGCCACTTCGCGCCAGCCCAGGGTGCGGCCGTCGAAAACTCTCAGCACCGGCGCCACCGGGGTACCGGTGAGCAGATGAATGGCGAGCAGCGCCTGCAGGGTGCCCACGGTGCCGACCACCGGCCCGAGGATGCCCGCTTCGCTGCAGGCCAGGTCGCCGTCGGTGCCGGCGCCGTACACGCAGGCGTAGCAGGCGCTGTCCGGACGGCGCAGATCAAATACCGCCAGCTGGCCGTCGAGACGGATGGCGGCGCCGCTCACCAGCGGTTTGCGGTGCGCCACACAGGCGGCATTGGCGGCCTGGCGGGTGGCGAAGTTGTCGCTGCAGTCGAGCACCAGATCGACGTCGGGCACGTGCCGGTCCAGCCATTCACGGTCGGCGCGGGCGGCGTGGGGCTCGACCAGCACGTCCGGGTTGAGCGCGCGCAGCTGCGCCGCCAGCGCCCCGGCCTTGCCCTCGCCCACCTGGTCGCCGCGAAAGGCGATCTGCCGGTGCAGGTTGCTGGCGTCCACCCGGTCATCGTCCACCAACAGCAACCGCCCCACCCCGGCGCCGGCCAGATAGAGCGCGGCGGGATTGGCCAGGCCGCCGCAGCCCACCAGTAGCACGCTGGCGCCGGCCAGCGCCTGCTGGCCGTCGAGGTCGAATTCCTGAAGCAGCAGCTGCCGGCTGTAGCGCAGCAGTTGATCGTCGTTGAGGGCGTCGCCGTGGTAGTCAGACATGGCCCAAGGTTACCCTGTCGCGGCCTTCCAGGTCCTGCCGGGTGGTCACGTCCTGGAAACCCCGTTCGCCGAGCAAAGTGCGCACCGCGCCGCCCTGGTCGAAGCCGTGCTCGAGCACCAGCCAGCCGCCCGGCGCCAGGGTGTCGTGGGCCTGGGCGGCGATCACGCGCAGGTCGGCGAGGCCGTGATCGTTGGCGGCCAGCGCCGAGCGCGGCTCAAAGCGCAGGTCGCCCTGCTCCAGATGCGCGTCCTGCGGATCGATGTAGGGCGGGTTGCTGACGATCAGATCGAAGGGGCCGCCCAGGCCGTCGAGCCAGTCGCAGCACACCAGGCCGACCCGGGCGCCCAGGCGCTCGGCGTTGTCCCGCGCCACCGCCAGGGCCGGCCGGCTGGCGTCGGTGAGGGTCAGGCTCCAGGCCGGGCGTTCCAGCGCCAGGGTGACGCCGATGGCACCGCTGCCGGTGCCCAGGTCCACCGCCCGCAATTCGCTCTCGGGGAGGGTTTCCAGCACCGCTTCCACCAGGGTTTCGGTGTCCGGGCGCGGGATCAGGGTGTGCGGGTTGACCAGAAACGGCCGGCCGAAGAATTCCCGCTCGCCGGTGAGGTGGGCCACCGGTTCGCCCTCGGCGCGGCGTCGCACCAGGGCCTGGAACACCCGCTGCTGGCTGTCGCTGAGGGTGCGCTCCGGCCAGGTGCGCAGGTAGGTGCGCGATTCCCCGATTACCCGGCACAGCAGCAGTTCCGCGTCCAGGCCCGGGCTGGGCGAAGCGGCCAGCTGTTCGCGGGCCTGGCGCAGGGCGTCGTCCAGTCGCACGGCGACCGCCTAGCCCTGCCCGTCGGCGAGGGCGGCGAGCTGGCCGGCCTGGTGCTCGGACAGCAAGGCACCAATCACTTCGTCCAGGTCGCCGGCGATGATCTCGTTGAGCCGGTACAGGGTCAGATTGATGCGGTGGTCGGTGAGCCGGCCCTGGGGGAAATTATAGGTGCGGATGCGTTCGGAGCGGTCCCCGGAGCCGACCATGGATTTGCGCTCGGCGGCCTGTTCGGCGTGGGCCGCGGTTTCGCGGGCGTCGAGCAGCCGCGCCTTGAGCAGCGACATGGCCTTGGCCTTGTTCTTGTGCTGGCTGCGCTCGTCCTGGCACTCCACCACCACGCCGGTGGGCAGGTGGGTCAGGCGCACCGCCGAATCGGTGGTGTTGACGTGCTGGCCGCCGGCGCCGGAGGAGCGGTAGGTATCGATGCGCAGATCCTCGTTGCGGATCTCGATGTCGCCGGCGTCCTCCGCCGCCGCCAGCACCGCCACCGTGCAGGCCGAGGTGTGGATGCGGCCCTGGGATTCGGTGGCCGGCACCCGCTGCACCCGGTGGGCGCCGGACTCGAACTTGAGGCGCGAATAGACGTCGTCGCCGGACACCTGGGCGATCACTTCCTTATAGCCGCCGTGTTCGCCCTCGCTGGCGCTGACGATCTCCACTTTCCAGCCGCGCTGGTCGGCGTAGCGGGAGTACATCTTGAACAGATCGCCGGCGAACAGCGCCGCCTCGTCGCCGCCGGTGCCGGCGCGGATTTCCAGATAGACGTCGGCGCCGTCGCGGGGGTCGCGGGGCAACATCAGGCGCTGCAATTCTTCGTCCAGCTCGTCGATGCGCTGCTGGGCGTGGCGGGCTTCCTCGGCGCCCATCTCGCGCATTTCCGGGTCGCCGTCGTCGAGCAGGGCGCGGGCGCTTTCCAGTTCCTGTTCGCTGGCCCGGTAGGCGCGGTAGGCCTTCACCACCGCTTCCAGCTCGGCGTACTCCTTGGACAGGCTCCGGAATTGCTTCTGATCGGCAATAATATCCGGATCGGAAAGCAGGCCGCTGACCTCCTCGAACCGCTCCATCAGTTTTTCCAGTTTGCCGTTCAGCGATGCTTGCATGGGGTTCCCGCTATTCTGGATCGGATTCCTGATCGGATGGCTGGTCGTCCAGGTTATCCTGGTCGAGCAGTATTTCCCGCGCCATGGCGAGCGCCTCGGCGCGGCCTTCGGCGGCCAGCCGGCGCAGGCCCACGCTCGGCTGGTGCAGCCATTTGTTGACCAGGCTGTGTTTGAAGCGGCGCAGCACCTGTTCCGGGTCGCCGCCCTTTTCCAACTGCGCCAGGGCCCGCTGCAGCTCCTGGTCGGCCAGCTCGGTGCCCTGGCGCCGGTAGTCACGCAGCACCCCCACGGCCCGCTGTTCGCGGCGGCTGCGGTGGTGGCGGCGAATCGCCTCGTCGATCAGGGCGCCGGCCTGCTCGGCGGCTTCCTGGCGGGCGCGCACGTTTTCCTGGATCGCCTCCTGGAGGTGATCCACGGTGTACAGGTAGACGTCGTCCAGTTCGCCGACTTCCGGCTCGATGTCGCGGGGCACGGCGATATCCACCATGAACATCGGCCGGTGGCGGCGGCGCTTGAGCGCCCGCTCCACGGTGCCCTTGCCCAGCACCGGCAGCGGCGAGGCGGTGCAGGAGATCAGAATGTCCGCGTGCTCCAGCGCCACCGGCAGCTCTTCCAGGCCGATGCCGCGCCCGCCCACCTGGGCGGCCAGGTCGTCGGCGCGGCCCTGGGTGCGGTTGGCGATCACGATTTCGTGCACCTGCTGTTCTTCCAGGTGCCGGGCCACCAGCTCGATCATTTCGCCGGCGCCGATCAACAGGGCGCGGCTCTGCTTCAGGTCGGCGAAGATATGCCGGGCGAACGACACCGCCGCGTAGGCCACCGACACCGGGTTGGCGCCGATGCCGGTTTCCGTGCGGATGCGCTTGGCCACCGAGAACACATCCTGGAAGACCCGGCCCAGCTCGCCGTTGATCAGCCCCGCCTCGTGGGCGCGGGCGTAGGCCTCGCGCAGCTGACCGAGAATCTGCGGTTCACCGAGCACCATGGAATCCAGGCCGCCGGCCACCCGCATCAGGTGCTCCAGGGCTTTTTCGTCCCGGTGGGTATAAAGGACCCGCCGCAGGGTCTCCACCGGCATGCGCCGGGCCTGCGCCAGCCACTCCCCGAAATCCGGCGTTTCGCCGTCGATCAGGCAGTACACTTCGGTACGGTTGCAGGTGGACAGCAGCGCCGCTTCGCGGATACCGGGAAGCTCGCGCAGGGCAACCAGGGCGTCATCCGCTTGAGCGGCGGAAAATGCCAGCTGCTCGCGCAGCTCCACATCCGCGGTGGTGTGATTAACGCCGACTGCGATGAGATTCATAAGAAATGATGACGACCCGATGGGGTTAGGCCCTGATACGCGCAAGGGTGTCGCATTTTGCGCGAAAGCGCCCCGCAAAACAACGTCGCCCCCGCCCTTGGGGCCGGCGCGCGGCTGTGCGATAGTAGCGGCTCAATGTCCTTTGATAGCCAGCCGATGAAATCACGCCCATCGCTCCTCGCCGCCGCCCTGTTCGCCCTGGCCGGCTGCTCGCAGATGCCGTCCACACCGCAAGACCCCGCCCCGGCCGCGCCGCCCCGGGACCTTCCGCCGATCGAATACGACGGCGAAACCCTGGGCGATCTGCTGGTGGCGGAAAGCGCCGCCCAACGGCAAAGCCTGCGGGTCACCATGGCCTATTACGCGCGGGCGGCGGAAACCACCCACGACCCGGAAATCATCGGTCAGGCCACCAAGCTCGCCACCTATCTGGAAGAGCATGAGCAGGCCCGGCACCTGGCCGGCCTGTGGCTGGAGCGCCAGGCCGATAACGCCGACGCCCTGCGCCTGGCGGCGCTGGCCGACATCCAGTTGGAACGCCCGGAACAGGCCACCGAATCCATCGACCGGCTGCTCGCGGTGCACGGCAGCGAAGCGCTGATCCCGCTGGTGGCGGAGGCGCGCGGCCTGGACGAAGGCGCCAACCAACGGCTGCTCAACGCCCTGTCCGGGCTCGCCGAGCGCTACCCGGAGCAGGCGCCGCTGTGGTACGCCCGGGCCCTGGACCGGCGTCAGCAGAGCGACCTGGACGGCGCCCTGGAGGCGGTGGACACCGCCCTGGACCAGGACCCGGACCACGGCGAAGCCGCGCTGCTGCGCACCCAGATCCTGTTTGAGCAGGGCCGCCGTGACAAGGCGCTGAGCGAGCTCAGCGATATCGTCGACGAGGCCCCCGACGCGCGCCGCCCGCGGGTCGCCTATGTGCGCCTGCTGCTGGCCGCCGGCCGCTACGACCGGGCCAGCGAGCAGCTGACCATCCTGGCGGAACAGAACCCCCGCGACCTGGACCTGCAGTATTCCCTGGCCCTGCTGGCGCTGGAATCCGGCGCCATGGATTCCGCCGAGGCGATCCTGCAGCGGCTGCTGCGCCAGGGGTACCGCCCCAATGAAATGCGCCTGCACCTGGGTCAGGCGGCGGAGCAGCGCGGCGACAGCAAAGGCGCCATCGACTATTATTTGAAGGTCAAAGGCGGCGAAAGCCTGCAGGCCCAGGTGCAGGCGGCGCGGCTTATGTACAGCGAAGGCCGCGGCGATCAGGCCCACGCGCTGATCACCAGCCTCACCCATCAGTACCCGGAACAGGCCACCCTGCTGTGGATCAGCGAGGCGGACATGCGCGCCGCCAACGGCGACCCGGAATCCGCCCTGGCGCTGCTCGACCGGGCCCTGGAAACCGCCCCGGACAACCCGGAACTGCTCTACGCCCGGGCGATGACCGCCGGCGGCCTGGGAAACTATGAAGCCATGGAGGCGGACCTGCGCCGGGTGCTGGAACAACAGCCCGACGACCCGGCGGCGCTGAACGCCCTGGGCTACACCTGGGCGGACCAGGGCGTGCGCCTGGAGCAGGCCCGCGACATGATCCGCCGCGCCCTGGAACAGCAGCCCAACGACCCGGCAATTCTCGATTCCATGGGCTGGGTGCTGTACCGGCTGGGCCGGCCGGAGGACGCGCTGCCGTTCCTGCGCCGCGCCTACGCCCAGTTCCCGGACCCGGAAGTGAGCGCCCACCTGGGCGAGGTATTGTGGGTGCTGGGGGAAGAAGACGACGCCCGCCGGGTCTGGGCCACGGCGCTGGAGCAGAGCCCGGAAGCCGAGCCGATCATGGAAACCCTGCAACGCCTGGAGGTGACACTTTGAGCAATGCGAGCCGTTTTTGGTGGCTGCCCCTGGCGCTGCTGCTGAGCGCCTGCCAACAGGCCCCGGTGGCCCCCACGGACTTCACCCGCGCCGACCAGATCCAGCGTTGGGAAATGAGCGGCAAGCTCGGCTATCGCACCGCCGACGACGGCGGCTCCGCCAGCTTCGACTGGCAGCAGGCGCCGCGCTACGGGGAAATCCGCTTTTCCGGCCCGCTCGGCTTCGGCAGCGCGGAACTCACCTGGCAGCCGGGCATGGCCCGCCTGGAAACCTCCCAGGGCGAATGGCAGGCCCGCACCCCGGGCGAACTGGCCTGGCACCTGACCGGTTTCTGGCTGCCGGTGTCGGCGCTGGAATACTGGAGCCGCGGGCTGGTCTGGCCGGGGGCGCCGGCGCAGTCGGAGGAAAACGACGACGGCCGGCTCAGCCAGCTGAGCCAGCTGGGCTGGGACCTGGAATTCGACCGCTACGAGACCGTGGGCCGGGTGGCGCTGCCCCACCGCATCAAGGCGCGCCAGGGCGCCGACAGCTTTACCCTGCTGATCCGCGAGTGGCAGCCGCTGCCCAGCCAGCCCTGATCATGGCTCCGTTTTCCCTGCCGGCGCCGGCCAAACTGAACCTGTTTTTGCACATCAACGGCCGGCGCCCGGACGGCTACCACCTGCTGCAGACCCTGTTCGTGCTGCTCGACCACGGCGACACCCTGGATTTCGCCCCCGCCGACACCCTCAGCTTGCGTTGCGACAACCCGGCGCTGCCGGTGAACGACGACAATCTGGTGCTGCGCGCCGCCCGGCTGCTGCAACAGGAGACCGGCCATGCCGCCGGCGCGCGCCTGCATCTGCGCAAGAGGCTGCCCGCCGGCGGCGGCGTGGGCGGCGGCTCCTCCGACGCCGCCACCGCGCTGTGGGGGCTGAATCTGCTCTGGGGCCTGGACCTGGACGTGGACACCCTGGCGCGGCTGGGGCTGAGCCTGGGCGCCGACGTGCCGGTGTTCGTGCGCGGCCGCAACGCCTGGGCGGAGGGCGTGGGCGAGCGCTTGCAAGCCGTTGAATTGCCGCCACTCTGGTTTCTGGTGGTCGATCCCGGGGTCTCCGTTTCAACCGCTCGAATTTTCGGCGACGGGGAATTGACAAGGCACACCCCCGCCATTACATTACCGGCCTCGCTTGGGGCGGCCACTTTCGAGGCCTTCCTGAAGGAAGGGCACAACGACTGCGAAGCCGTGGCCCGGCGCCTTTTTCCCGCCGTGGATAAAGCGCTCGACTGGCTCCAAAGCGAAGCGGGCAACGCCCGCATGACCGGTACCGGCGCTTGTTGTTTCGCACACTTCGCCGACCAGCAAGACGCGCATAACGCACTGCGGCACTTGCCGGAATACTGGACAGGTTTTGTGGCTCGAAGCACTGAAATCTCACCTCTCCATGAGGCACTGGCGACGCTTCGAGCCAGACAGAATTCAGGGCCGGCGTGACACGCCACCTGAGCAAGTTAGTGTTGGGGTATAGCCAAGTTGGTAAGGCAGCGGGTTTTGATCCCGTCATTCCCAGGTTCGAGTCCTGGTACCCCAGCCATTTCTTTCCGTAAGGACAAACCCTAAATTCATTACTTGAAAGCCAGGGGACGCCAGTGTCCAAACTCGTTATTTTCGCCGGCAACGCCAATCCCGAACTGGCCAGCTCCATGGCCGAGCAGATCAACATTCCCCTCGGCGATGCCGACGTCGGCGTTTTCAGCGACGGCGAAGTGGCCGTGGACATTCAGGAAAACGTGCGCGGCAAGGACGTGTTCATCGTCCAGTCCACCTGCCAGCCCACCAATAACAACCTGATGGAACTGCTGGTGATGGCGGACGCCCTGCGGCGCTCTTCCGCCGGCCGCATCACCGCCGTGATCCCCTACTTCGGTTACGCCCGCCAGGACCGCCGGGTGCGCTCCGCGCGGGTGCCGATCACCGCCAAGGTGGTCGCCGACATGATCACCGCCGTGGGCATCGACCGGGTGGTGACCGTGGACCTGCACGCCGACCAGATCCAGGGCTTCTTCGACATCCCCGTGGACAACGTCTACGGCACGCCCCTGTTCGTGGCCGACATCGAGCGTCAGAAGCACGACGACCTGATGGTGGTGAGCCCGGACGTGGGCGGCGTGGTCCGTGCCCGCGCCCTGGCCAAGCAGCTCAACGACGCCGATCTGGCGATCATCGACAAGCGCCGCCCCAAGGCCAACGAATCCCAGGTGATGCACATCATCGGTGAGGTGGAAGGCCGCACCTGCGTGCTGGTGGACGACATCGTCGACACCGCCGGCACCCTGTGCAAAGCCGCCCAGGCCCTCAAGGACCACGGCGCCGCCAAGGTGATCGCCTACTGCACCCACCCGGTGCTGTCCGGCCCGGCCATCGACAACATCAGCAACAGCGCCATGGACCAGCTGGTGGTCACCGACACCATCCCGCTGTCCGAGCAGGGCCGTCAGTGCGACAAGATCCGCGTGCTGCGCCTGGCGCCGATGCTGGCGGAAACCATCCGCCGGGTGAACAACGAGGAATCGTTGTCCGCCATGTTCGACCGCCTGGAACTGGTGTAGCCCGGGGATTTCCGGCATAATCCGCCCCCTCCCCGTTCCGGGGACGCCCGTTTCGGGCTTATCGCAACCTTTTCGGTGCGCCTGGTCGCGGGGTGCCGGAGAGCTTAATGGAGACAGGACCATGTCCAACGAATTCGAATTGACCGCTGAAAGCCGCAGCGACACGGGGAAAGGTGCGAGCCGCCGCCTGCGTCGTCTGCACGGTCGCGTACCGGCCATTATCTATGGCGGCCACGCCGACCCCGTGATGATTTCACTGGAGACCCGTGAGCTGAAGAAAGCCCTGGAAACCGAGGCCTTCTATAGCCACATCCTGACGCTGAAGCTGGACGGCAAGAAGCAGCAGGCGGTTCTGCGCGATCTGCAGCGCGATCCGGCCCGCGGTTTCCCGATCCACGCCGACTTCATGCGCGTGGAAGCCGGCCATGAAATCACCATGACCGTGCCGCTGCACTACACCAACGAAGAAGCCTGCATCGGTGTTAAGAAGCAGGGTGGCGAAATCCACCACAACATTTCCGAAGTGGAAATCAGCTGCCTGCCCAAGCACCTGCCGGAATACATCGAGGTGGACATGAGCGCCGTGGAGCTGGACCAGGTGCTGCACCTGTCCGACATCAAGCTGCCCACCGGCGTGACGCTGACCCAGCTGGCCTACGGTGAAGACCACGACCAGCCCATCGTTGCCGTACACACCCCGAAAGTGCGTGCCAGCGAAGACGATGAGGACGAGGACGGTCAGGAAGACGCCGCCGAGAAAGACGGCGGCAAAGGCGAAGAGAAGCCGTCCGAAGACTGAGCGCGATGATGGCGGAACCGGTACGACTGATCGTGGGCCTGGGCAATCCGGGCCCCGAATACGACGCCACCCGCCACAACGCCGGAGTCTGGTATGTGGATGCCCTGGCCCGTGCCCAGGGCATCTTTCTTAACGAAGACAAGAAATACTTCGGTGCCACCGGCACCTTCACCTTCGAAGGCGAAACCATCCGCCTGCTGGTGCCCACCACCTATATGAACCGCAGCGGCCAATCCACCTCGGCCCTAGCGAACTTCTTCAAGATTCCCGTCACGCAGATGCTCGTGGCCCACGATGAACTGGACCTGCCCCCCGGCGTGGCCCGCTTCAAGCAGGGCGGCGGACACGGCGGCCACAATGGTCTGCGCGATATCGTTGCCCGCCACGGCAACAGCAAGGACTTCTACCGTCTGCGTATTGGTATCGGCCATCCGGGCAGCGCCCAGCTGGTCACCCCCCATGTGCTGAACAAACCCTCCGCCGCCGACCGTGAGCTGATCGAACGGGCCATCGACGAAGCGGTGCGGTTTACCCCGGACATGCTGCGCGGCGAATTCAGCCACGCCATGAACGGCCTCAACGGCTTCCGCGCCTGATCCAGGTTTACCGGTCCTCGGCGTAGCGTGCCAGCACCCATTGGCCCGCCGGGCGCTCGCGCAAATCGTCCAGCTGCTTCTGCAGCGCCGCCGGCAGCGTGCCTTCCTCGAAAATGTCCCAGGGCGTACCGGCCGGGCTGACCAGCGGCGCCAGCAGGCCGGCGGCGGTGATGTCCGCCAGGGTGAGCCGCTCGCCCACCAGGTAGCGGCCGTTGCCGCGCCGCAAGGTCTCCTCCACCAGTTCCAGCCCCTCTTCCAGCCGTTGTCCGGAGTGGGCCACCGCCTTGGGTTCGATGCGGTACAGGCGGCGCACCCCTTCCCGGGTAACCGGCGCCAGCACCTTCTGTACCGGTGACGGCAACCGGTAGGGGTCGAGCATGGCGTCCATGACTTCCGGACGATCGATAATCTGGCCGTAGAGCCAGCGGCGCACGTGCACCGCCACCCGGTCGAGTTGCTGTTCCAGCTCGATGACCCGGGCGCGGGACTCCGCGTCGGTGGGGATCAGCGAGCGTTCCGGGTAGTGCTTTTCCAGGTAGTAGGCGATTTTGGTGGAATCCCCCACCACCCGCTGGCCGTCACGCAGTACCGGCAGGGTGTTGATGCGCGCCATCCACTGGGTGCGCAGCCGGTGCGGCCCCGGCAGCAGGTTGCGGGTGCGGTATGCAAGGCCTTTATAGTCGAGCTGCCAGCGGGACTTTTCGCAGTAATGGGATATCGGAAATTGATAGAGGATGCGTTCGGTCATGGTGTCCTTCCCTCCTTTATGGCGCCAGTCTAGCGGTGCCCCCGGCCGCGCTGAGCGGCGGCAGCGCCCCCCGGAGCCGGCTCCCTGGCAACCCGTCGTTTCTCGCCTGTCGCATTTTGGCCCGCGCTTGAGTAGCATTGCGCCCTCGAAAACGGAGGTGCAGTTATGGGTATTCAGTGCGGTATCGTGGGCCTGCCCAATGTGGGCAAATCCACCCTTTTCAACGCCTTGACCAAGGCCGGCATCGACGCCGAGAACTTCCCGTTCTGCACCATCGAGCCGAACACCGGCGTGGTCCCGGTGCCGGACCCGCGGCTGGACAAGCTGGCCGCCATCGTCAGCCCGGAGAAGGTGATTCCGGCGACCATGGAGTTCGTCGATATCGCCGGCCTGGTGGCGGGCGCCTCCAAGGGCGAGGGCCTGGGCAACCAGTTCCTGGCCAACATCCGCGACACCGACGCCATCGCCCATGTGGTGCGCTGCTTCGACGACGAGAACGTGATCCACGTGGCCGGCAAGGTATCGCCGCTGGATGACATTTCCGTGATCAACACCGAGCTGGCGCTGGCCGACCTGGACTCCGTGGACCGCGCCCTGCAGCGCGCCCAGAAAGCCGCCAAGGGCCAGAACAAGGACGCCCAGGCGCTGATCCCGGTGCTGGAAAAGCTGCTGCCGCTGCTCAACGAGGGTGAACCGGCGCGCGCCGCCAACCTCAGCGATGACGAGCGCAAGGCGATCCGCAGCCTCAACCTGCTCACCCTCAAACCCACCATGTACATCGCCAACGTGGAAGAGGCCGGCGTGGCTACGTACGGCTTCGACAACAATCCGTTGCTGGACCTGGTGCGCGAACAGGCGGAGAAGGAAAACGCCTCGGTGGTGCCGATCTGCGCCAAGATCGAATCGGAGATCGCCGAACTGGACGATGAAGAGAAAGCCGACTTCCTGGCCGACCTGGGCATGGAAGAACCCGGCCTCAACCGGGTGATCCGCGCCGGCTACGAGCTGCTCGGCCTGCAGACCTACTTCACCGCCGGCAAGAAGGAAGTGCGCGCCTGGACCATCAAGATCGGCGCCACCGCGCCGCAGGCGGCCGGCGTGATCCACACCGACTTCGAGAAGGGCTTCATCCGCGCGCAAACCATCGCCTACGACGATTACGTCGCCGGCAACGGCGAACAGGGCGCCAAGGAAGCCGGCAAAATGCGCGCCGAAGGCAAGGACTATGTGGTCAAGGACGGCGACGTGCTGAACTTCCTGTTTAACGTCTGACGCAGACGATCCGGGGGACGGCGGTATGGCTTCCGACACACAAAAAGGCACCGCCCTCGCCCTGCTCGCCAGCGCCCAATGGGGCGCCACCGGCATCTGGGTGGCGCTGCTGCGCGACCTGCCCACCGGCACCACCCTGGTGTTCCGGTTTCTCACCGCCGCCCTGCTGCTCACCGTCCTGCTCACCCTGACCCGGGGTTTTCAGCGTCCCAATCAGCGGACGCTGTACGGCGGTGTGCTGCTCGCCGCCTACTATGTGCTGGCCACGGTGGGGTTCTATCTCAGCGACGTGGTGAGCGTGTCGTTGCTGGTCTCCACATCGCCGTTCTTCGTGATGCTGCTGCGAGTGCTGCGCCGCCAGCCGGTGGCCGGCCGCGAGGTGCTGGGCGGTCTGCTGGCGTTCGCCGGGCTGGCGGTGGTGTTGCTGGGCGGGCCGGTGACGGCCCCGGACGCCGACCAGGGCCGCCTGATCGGCGACGCCTGCGGGCTGGCGGCGGCGATGGCGATGGCGCTGTACTCGCAGGCCGGCACCCGGCTGCAGGGCCAGGGCTGGAGCGTGGTGCTGATCGGCTGCGTGCTCGGCCTGCTGGTGAGCGTGCCGTTCGCCAGCCCGGCGGCGGCGGTGCCCGATGCCGGCCAGTGGGGCCTGTTCCTGGGCCTGGCGGCGGTGTCGACGCTGGCGCCGGGCTACCTCTATCCGCTGGCGTGCCAGCACATCACCCCCACCGCCGCCACCGTGGTGCGCCTGTCCACGCCGTTCTTCACCGCCCTGTTCGCGTTCCTGGTGCTCGGCGCCGCGCTCGGCGGGCACCATCTGCTGGGCGCGCCGTTGCTGATTGTCGGGGTGTACCTGACGCTGCCCCGCGAACGGCACGGCTAGCGGCAGATCCGGAAACCTCTCAGACCCAGGTGGAAGTGGTCCGCGTGGGCCTGGTTGTAGTCCGGCCCCAGCACGGTGCCGAAGTACTCACAGGCCCGGTTTTGCAGGCTGCGCAGGAACGCGGCCTTGTCGCCCTCCCCGTCCCAGTCGTCCTGCACTGAAATGCGGGTGCCGTCGGCCAGGGTCAGCGCGGCCAGGTCCAGCGCCGAGGCGGTGGCGTGATCGCTGCGCCGGTCCTCTTCCCGGTTGTAAATATTGCGGCAGGAAAAGGTGCCGTAGTGCCACACCGTCCGGACCGGCTGACCGAACTGTTCGCGGGCGGCGGGCTGAAGGCCGTGGCGCTCGAACATCACCCAGGCCAGCGCCAGCGGGCAGCGGGCCACGAAGCTGTTGTTGAAGGTGACCCCGGTGCGGCGCACCCGCACCACGTTGGTCAGCGGGCAACTCTCCACCGGGGTGTAGTCCTCCAGCGGCAGGTGGTCGAGGGCGTCCTCCGGCGCGGTGTTTAACGCGTCCAGGCAGGCCTGCGGCCGGTCCTCCAGTCGCGACAGCTTCCAGCCGGTCACCGGCGTCACCGGATCGGTGACGTGCAGCGGCATGAAGGGGTTCCAGTGACGCGGCACCGACCACCACTGCTGGTGCAGGCCGAGCACGAACAGCGGCGCGGCGATCAGCAGCAACAGCACGAGGATTTGGGAGAGACGTTTCATTAAGGGTCAGTCTGCCAGCCCGGCGGCGCTCCGGCAGGCCGCATTACCGTCTTTTACGGTTGCCGGCGCCGCCAGTACCAGGCCAGCACCGACCCGGACAGATTGTGCCAGACGCTGAACAGCGCCCCGGGCAGCGCGGCGCCGGCGGAGAAGTGCTTCACCGCCAGGGCCACGCCCAGGCCGGAATTCTGCATCCCCACTTCGATCGCCAGCGTGCGGGCACGGCGCGGGTCGAGACGCATCAGCCGGGCGCCGCCGTAACCCAGCGCCAGCCCCAGGCCGTTGTGCAGCACCACCGCCAGCATCACCGCCGCGCCACCCACCGCGATGCGGTCCCGGTTGAGCGCCACGATCACGCCGATCACCAGCACGATGGCGGCCACCGACAGCAGCGGGAACACCGCCCGCACCGGCTCCAGCGGGCGATGAAACAGGGAGTTCAGCAAGGTGCCGGCGATCACCGGTAGCAGCACGATCTGCACCAGGGAGCCGAGCATGGACATCACCGGCACTTCGATGCTCTGGCCCTGGTAGACCCACACCAGCAGCGGCGTGGCCACCACCGCCACCAGGGTCGATATCGAGGTCATGGTGATCGACAGCGCCACGTCCGCCCGCGCCAGATAGCAGATCACATTGGACGCGGTGCCGCCCGGGCAGGCGCCGACGATCACCAGGCCCAGCAGCAGCTCCGGCGGCAGCGCCAGCAACAGACCCACCGCCAGCGCCACCAGCGGCATGACCAGGAACTGCAGCAGCACGCCCAGGCCAATCACCGCCGGGCGCCGCGCCACATCCGCGAAATCCGCCCAGGTGAGCGTCATGCCCATGCCGAACATGATCAGCATCAGCAGCGGCACGATCGCCCAGGACAGCTGCGCCAGCCCACCCGGAAACAGAAACGCGAATATCGAAAACAGCACCGCCCACAGCGGGAACAAGCGCGTCAGAGTCTGAATCATCCAGGTGTCTTCAGTCGGTGCCGCCGCGCGCCTTCACCGGCTCGAAGTCCTCGGCGTTGAGCTCTGGCAGTTTCTCGTCGCAACCCTGGATGCCCTGGCGCTTGAGGTTGTCGCACACCCGGTCGAGCTTGCCGTCCACCGCGTGCATGTGGTCCAGCAGCGCGCCGATGGCCTCGGCCACCGGGTCGGGCATGTCGTTGCTGACGCCGTAGGCCTGGAAGCCGATTTTCTCGGCCATTTCCTGGCGGTTCTTCTCCTGCTCGCTGACCGGCCGGCCGATCACCCGGCCGGGGATGCCGACCACGGTGGCGCCTTCCGGCACTTCCTTGGTGACCACGGAGTTGGAGCCGATCTTGGCGTTCTTGTGCACGGTGAACGGGCCCAGCACCTTGGCGCCGGCGCCGACCACCACGCCGTCTTCCAGGGTCGGGTGGCGCTTGCCTTTGTCCCAGCTGGTGCCGCCCAGGGTGACGCCGTGGTAGAGGGTGACGTCGTCGCCGATTTCCGCGGTTTCACCGATCACCACGCCCATGCCGTGGTCGATGAAAAAGCGCCGGCCGATCTTGGCGCCGGGGTGAATCTCGATGCCGGTGAGCCAGCGGCTGAAGGTGGACAGGACCCGGGCCAGCTGTTTGAGGTTGTGGTGCCACAGCCAGTGCGCCAGACGGTGGAACAGCACCGCGTGCAGGCCCGGATAGTTGAGCAGCACTTCCAAGGTGTTGCGCGCCGCCGGGTCGCGGCTGAAAACCGATGCGATGTCCTCTTTCACTTGCTTGAACATAATTACCTCTGCCTGGTCCCCGGCTCGTCGTCGCGGGGCGTGTCCGCCGCCTGGCGAGCGGCGTGCTTCTGTATCGCCACCAGCGTACCGCGCAGGATGCTGATTTCCATTTTGTCCGGACGAGCGCGCAGGAACAATCGCCGCATGCGCGTCATCACCTGGCCCGGCTGCTCCGGGTTCAGGAAGCCGCTCTCGGTCATCACCTGTTCCAGGTGATCCAGAAAGCCGGCCACCGCCTGGTTACTGGCCGGCGGCTCGTCCCAGAACATTTCCGGCAGCGGCATGGCCTCGCGGCGGGCGCGGGCCTCGGGCAGGTCGGCGTCCTCGCCGACCAGCGCCAGCCGCAGTTCATAGGCGATCAACTGCACCGCCGACGCCACGTTGAGCACGCCGTAATCCGGGTTGGCGGGCACCGTCACGTGCAGGTTGCAGCGGCGCAGTTCGTCGTTGGTCAGGCCGCGATCCTCGCGCCCGAACAGCACCGCGATGCGGGTGCTTTCCGGCTCGCGCTGCAGCTGGGCGCTCAGTTGGCGCGGCGTCAGGCAGGGCCAGGGAATGCGCCGCTGACGCGCGCTGGTGCCGATCACCAGGGTGGCGCCTTCGAGGGCTTCGTCCAGGTCGGCGCAGACCCGCGCGGCGCTGAGCACATCGCCGGCGCCGGAGGCGCGAGCGGTGGCTTCGGCGCTGGGGTAGACCGCCGGACTGACCAGGCGCAGGTCCGCCAGCCCCATGGTCTTCATGGCGCGGGCGGCGGCGCCGATGTTGCCGGGGTGCGTGGTTTCCACCATCACCACGCGCACGTTCTCTAACATGAGGTATCCGAATCCGGGAATGGAGAGCGCGTTAGTCTAGCAGATTCTGATCTGCCCTCCTCCCTCCGGCTCTGTTACAATCCGCCTCCCGAAACGCCCGCCGGCCCCGCCGCAGCGGGTGATCGCGCTCTTTGAACCCGACAGGATGATTGCATGCACGCGCCGCAAGTGAACATTGCCCTGCGAGCCGCCCGCCAGGCCGGCAACCTGATCCGCCGCGCGGCGGAGAACAACGACCCCCTGTCCGTGGACCGGAAGGCGGCCAACGACTTCGTCACCCAGGTGGACCGGGCCGCGGAAGCACGCATCATCGACGCCATCCGCAAAGCCTACCCCGAGCACGGCATCCTCGCCGAGGAGAGCGGCGAGCAGCCGGGCACCGGCGCCGGCGCCGATTACCTGTGGGTGATCGATCCGCTGGACGGCACCACCAACTTTATCCACGGCCTGCCGCAGTACGCGGTATCCATCGCCTTGAAAGTCAAAGGCAAGGTGGAGCACGCGGTGGTGTACGATCCGCTGCGCGAGGAAGAATTCACCGCCAGCCGGGGCCGCGGCGCGGCTCTCAACGGCCGCCGCCTGCGCGTCACCAACCGGGCCGGCCTGGACGGCGCTCTGATCGGCACCGGTTTCCCGTTCCGCAACGACCAGATGGCCTACATGGACGCCTACATGGGCATGTTCCGGGCGGTGGCGGAATCCACCGCCGGCCTGCGCCGGCCCGGCGCCGCGGCGCTGGACCTGGCCTGGGTGGCCGCCGGCCGCCTGGACGGCTTCTTCGAGCTGGGCCTGCAGGAATGGGACATGGCGGCGGGCACGCTGCTGATCACCGAGGCCGGCGGCCTGGTGGGCGACGTGGCCGGCGGCCACAGCCACCTGCAGCGCGGCAACATCGTGGCCGGCACCCCGAAAGTGTTCAAAGGCTTGTTGCAGAAGATCAAACCGCACCTGACCGACAGTCTTAAGCGCGGCTGAGCCGGGCCTGTGGGAGCGGGCTGTGGGAGCTTGCTTGCAAGCGAAAGGCCGGCAAAGCCGGCCGGCAGGATCCCAGAGGCGTCTCTAACGGTGGTGCCAACAACGCCTCTGGTATCCCGCCGGGTGGCCAGGGCCACCCTTTCGCGGGCAAGGCCCGCTCCTACAAGCCACTCCGTAGCACGACCTGCTTGCCGCTTGAGGCTTGCAGCTGTTTCTTCCTCTCGCCCCGATGCGTAAAACCCATCCATAAGGGATAGGCCTGGGCGCCGAGCTCTGCTAGCGTTGAAGCATTGATTTTTTTCGCGCTAAGAACGCTTTCAGGAGAGCTCCCGATGACCCAGTTCAACCTCAAGGATCCGTCCCTTTTCCGCCAGCAGTGCTTTATCAACGGCCAGTGGTGCGACGCCGAGGACGGCGCCACCATCGACGTGGACAATCCCTCCAACGGTGAGATCATCGGCACCGTGCCGCGCATGAAGGAAGCGGACACCCTGCAAGCGATCGCCGCCGCCGACAACGCGCTGCCGGCCTGGCGTGCCAAGACCGCCGGCGAGCGGGCCGACCTGCTGTACGCCTGGTACAACCTGATGATGGAGCACCAGGACGACCTGGGCGCGCTGATGACCCTGGAACAGGGCAAGCCGCTGGCGGAATCCAAGGGCGAGATCGCCTACGCCGCGTCGTTCATCAAGTGGTTCGCCGAGGAAGCCCGCCGCGCCTACGGCGACACCATCCCCGGCGCCAAGCCCGGCCAGCACATCGTCGTGATCAAGCAGGCCATCGGTGTGACCGCCGCGATCACGCCGTGGAACTTCCCGGCGTCGATGATCACCCGCAAGGCCGGCGCCGCCCTGGCGGCGGGCTGCACCATGGTGGTCAAGCCCGCCAGCGCCACCCCCTATTCCGCCTTCGCGCTGGCCGAGCTGGCCCAACGCGCCGGCATCCCCGCCGGTGTGATCAACATCATCACCGGCTCCGCGGCGGCCATCGCCGACACCATCACCAGCTCGCCGGTGGTGCGCAAAGTGAGCTTCACCGGCTCCACCGAGGTGGGCAGCCAGCTGATGGCCAACTGCGCCGAGCACATCCAGAAGGTGTCCCTGGAACTGGGCGGCAACGCGCCCTTCCTGGTGTTCGACGACGCCGATCTGGACAAGGCCGTGGAAGGCGCCATCGCCAGCAAGTTCCGCAACACCGGCCAGACCTGCGTGTGCGTGAACCGCTTCCTGGTGCAGGACGGCGTGCACGATGCGTTCGTGGAAAAACTCAAGGCGGCGATGGAGAAACTGAAAGTCGGCGACGGCTTCGAGGAAGGCGTCACCCAGGCGCCGCTGATCAACGCCGGCGCCGCCAAGAAAGTGCTTGAGCATATCGAGGACGCCAAATCCAAGGGCGCCAAGGTGGTGCTCGGCGGCGGCGCCCATGAGCGCGGCGGCAACTTCGTTCAGCCCACACTGATCACCGGTGCCACCGCCGACATGGAATTCTGCCACGAGGAAACCTTCGGCCCGCTGGCGGCGGTGATCCGTTTCAAGGACGAGCAGGAAGGCATCCGCATCGCCAACGACACGCCGTTCGGTCTGGCCTCCTATTTCTACAGCGAGAACATCCACCGCGTGTGGCGCGTGGCCGAAGCGCTGGAAGCCGGCATGGTGGGCATCAACGAAGGCCTGATTTCCAACGCGGCGGCACCGTTCGGCGGCGTCAAGGAGTCCGGCCTGGGCCGCGAAGGCTCCCACCAGGGCATGGAAGAGTACATGGAGGTGAAGTACCTCTGCATGGGCTGAAAAAACGATGCAGGTTGCAGGATTCAGGATACACAGGAGTCCCCTGTATCCTTCATCCTGAATCCTGTATCGCATTTGGCCCACCACGAACGGACAGCCATTTGGGGAGAGGCGCATGGTCAACACATTGCGAGTAGCGCTGCTTCCTGGCGACGGCATCGGCCAGGAGGTGATGGCCGTAGCCGAGGCGGTGCTCAAGACGCTGATCCACGGCCACGACCTGCCCCTGGAGTACGACGTTCTGCCGTGGCCGGCCACCGACTGGCACCGGCGCCACGGCGTGATGATGCCGGACGATGCCCTGCCCCGGCTGCGCCAGTACCAGGCGCTGCTGCTCGGCGCCCTGGGCGACCCGGGGCCGCTTAGCGACCCGCAACGCTACCGTCTCTCCGACGGCGTCTCCCTGGCGCCGTTGCTGACCCTGCGCAAGGGTCTGGATCTGTGGGCCTGCGAACGGCCCGCCCGCTTTTACCCCGGCACCGTTCAGTACCTGGCCGACGATCGCGCCCGCGATCTGGATATGCTGGTGATCCGCGAAAACAGCGAGGGCGAGTACGTGGGTCAGGGCGGCCGCCTGCGCGCCGACACCCGCGAGGAAATCGCCACTCAACTGGAGGTGTTCACCTACTCCGCCACCGAGCGGCTGATACGCCACGCTTTTGAACGCGCCCGGCAACGGGCCGCCGAGCGGGCCGACTCAAACCACCCGCGTCGCTTCGACGGCGCGGACGGCGAGCCGCGCGAATCACAGGTGTGCCTGATCACCAAACGTAACGCCCAGGCGTTCTGGGGCACGCTCTATGATCGGGTATTCGAGGAAGTGGCCGCGGACTACCCGGACGTGGCCACCCACCATGAACTGGTGGACGCGGCGGCGATGAAATTCGTGCAGGCGCCCTGGCGCTTCGACGTGGTGGTGGCGAGCAACCTGCACGGCGACATCCTCACCGATCTGGCGGCGGTGCTGGCCGGCGGTCTGGGCGTGGCGCCGTCGGCCAACCTGAATCCGGCGGACCCGTCGCAGCCGGCACTGTTCGAACCCACCCATGGTTCGGCGCCGGATATCGCCGGCCAGGGTCTGGCCGATCCCCGCGCCACCTTGTTCAGCCTTGCTCTGTTGCTGGCGTGGCTGGGGGAAAAAGAACCGATTTTTAATGGCGCGGCCCGCCATTTGCATGAGACGCTGGTGTCGGACCTCGCAGCCGGGCATTCGGCGTGCGGCACCGACGCCGTCGGTGCACGGATTCAAGGCGCCCTGGGCGGGGACCGCTGAATCTCAGCGGACACCTCCGCCCGGGAATCGGGTATGGAGGAGCAAGCCATGAATCATCTGTCTCCACTTTTGGTGCAATCCAGCGGGATCTGCGCGGAACGGGGCGAAGGAAGCTGGTTGTTTGACGGCGAAGGCCGTCGCTGGCTGGATTTCACATCGGGCATCGGCGTTACCGCCACCGGCCACTGCCACCCCAAGGTGGTGGAAGCCGCCCGCGATCAGGTCGGCAAGCTGGTGCACGCCCAGTACGCCACCGTCACTCACCCCAATATGCTGCGTCTCACCGACCGGCTCTACGAGCATCTGCCCCGGCACCTCGACGCGGTGGCGTTCTCCAACTCCGGCAGCGAAGCGGTGGAGACCGCCCTGCGTCTGGCCCGCCAGGCGACCGGCCGGCCCAATATCATCGCCTTCACCGGCGGCTTTCACGGCCGCACCCTGGCGGCGGCCTCGATGACCACCTCCACCACCAAGGTGCGCACCGGCTGGCAGCCGCTGATGGCCGGCGTCAGCTTCAGCCCCTTCCCGCACAGCTACCGCTACGGCTGGAGCGAGGACGACACCGTGGACTTCTGCCTGCGCGAGCTGGACCACGTGCTGATGACCCAGTCCGCGCCCTCGGACACCGCCGCCATGATCATCGAGCCGGTGCAGGGGGAATACGGCTACTACCCCGCCACCAAGCGCTTCATGCAGGGCCTGCGCGAGCGCTGCGACAAGCACGGCATCCTGCTGATCGCCGATGAAATCCAGGCCGGCTACGGGCGCACCGGGCGGTTCTGGAGCCACGAGCATTTCGACGTTCAGCCGGACATGCTGATCACCGCCAAGGGGCTGGCCAGCGGCTACCCGCTGTCCGCCGTGGCCGCCAGCCGGGCCCTGATGTCCAGCGGCGCGCCGGGTTCCCAGGGCGGCACCTACGGCGCCAACGCGGTGGCCTGCGCCGCCGCCCTGGCCACCCTGGACGTGATGGAACAGGAGGAGCTGGTCAGCCACGCGGCCACCGAGGGCGCCTACCTGTTCGAACGTCTGCGCACGCTGCGGGACAGTCACGATTGCATCGACGAGGTGCGCGGCATGGGCCTGATGCTGGGCATGGAAATCGTCAAGGCGCCGGGCCAGCCCGATGGCGAGCGCGCCGCCGCCCTGCTCAAGGCCTGCGAACAAAGCGGCCTGCTGCTGCTGCGCTGCGGCATCCACGGCCAAGTGGTGCGCTGGCTGCCGCCGCTCACCGCCAGCCGGCAGGAGATCGATCAAGCGGTGAACCTGTTCCAGGACGCGCTCGAAGAAACACGCTGATTTGAGAAGGAGACGCCATGAGCGCAGGCGCATTGCATGAACCCCGGGTCACCGTCCTGTTGGCGGAGGACGAACCCGCCCTGCCCGGCCTGGACCGGCTGCGCGGGGACATCACCCTCCGCGAGGTGCGGGGCGACAACGGTCTCGCCGAGGCGTTGGCGGAAACGGACATCCTGGTGGTCACCGATTTCCGCGTCGAGGCCCTGGAAGCCGCCTGGCCCGATCCCTGCCCGATACGCTGGGTGCACGCCACCAGCGCGGGCGTGGACGCCCTGATGATTCCACCGATCAAAAACGGCGATTTCCCGGTCACCAACGCCTCGGGCATTTTCGACCGGGGCATCGCCGAATACGTGCTCGGCGCGGTGCTGCTGTTCGCCAAGGACACCCTCACCAATCTCGCCCTGCAACGGGAGCGGCGCTGGCAGCACCGGGAAACCGCCATGATCCGTGGCGCCCGGGCCCTGGTGGTCGGGGCCGGTTCGATCGGCCGGGAAATCGCCACCGTGCTGGGCGGCCTGGGCATGGAGGTGGTCGGCACCGCGCGCCGGGCCCGCCAGGATTCGGCCTTCGCCCGGGTACACCGTCAGGAAGACCTGCCGGCCCTGCTCGGCGACGCGGATTACGTGATCGTGGCGGCGCCGCTCACCGACGACACCCGTGGTCTGTTCGACGACCGCCATTTCCGCCTGATGAAACCCGGCGCGGTGTTCATCAACGTGGGCCGCGGCGCCGTGGTCCGCACCGGCGCCCTGATCGGGGCGCTGGACAGCGGCCGGCTGGCCGGCGCCGCCCTGGATGTGTTCGAGGAAGAACCGCTGCCGCCGGAGCACCCGCTGTGGCGCTACCCCAACGTGATGCTTTCCGCGCACATGGCCGGCGATTTCGTCGGCTGGCGGCGGGCCCTGGGCGACCAGTTCGTCGACAACTTTCAACGCTGGCGGCGCGGGCAGCCGCTGGCCAACCCGGTGGATAAGGCACGCGGCTACGGTCGCCGCTGAGAGGCTGAGAGAGGAGGCACATCCATGAGTGAGGAACTGCGGACCCTGAGTGCGCTGGAACTGAAGAAGGCGTTCGAACGCCGGGAGCTGTCACCGGTGGAGGTGGCGGCGGATCTGCTCGATCATGTGCAGCATCACGACCATGCCCTGAACGCCTGGTGCCTGATCGACCGCGAGACCACGCTGGAGATCGCCAAGGCCTCCGAGCAACGCTACCTGAAAGGCGAGGCTCAGGGGTTGCTGGACGGCATCCCGGTGGCGGTCAAGGATGTGTTTCTCACGCCCATGTGGCCCACCCTGAAAGGCTCGCGCACCATCGACGGCGCCAGCACGCTGAACAAGCGCTCGCCGGCCACCGCCGCTTTGGAGCGCCACGGCTATGTGCCGCTGGGCAAAACCACCACCCCGGAGTTCGGCTGGAAGGGGGTCACCGACAGCCCGCTGTGCGGCCCCACCAACAACCCCTGGGACCCTTCCAAAACCGCCGGCGGCTCCAGCGGCGGGTCCGCCGCGGCGGTGTCCGCCTGCATGGCGCCCCTGGCCCTGGGCACCGACGCCGGTGGCTCGATCCGTATTCCGGCCGGGTTCTGCGGCATCGTCGGCCACAAACCCACTTTCGGGGAGGTGCCGCACTGGCCGGCCAGCCCGTTCGGCACCCTGGCCCACGCCGGCCCGATGACCCGTACCGTGGCCGACGCCGCGCTGATGATGCAGGTGCTCTGCGAAACCGACCCGCGCGATTCCCAGGCGGCGCCACGGCGCGGCACCGATTATCTGGGTGCCCTGGAGGGCGACCTGTCCGGGCTGCGCATCGCCTACAGCAATAACCTGGGTTACGTGGACGTGGACCCGGACATCGAACGGGCCTGCGCCGCCGCCGTGGAAGTGTTCCGCGACCTGGGCGCCACCGTGGTGGAAGTGGACCCGGGCTTCAGCAACCCGCTGGCTGCCTTCGGCCACCTGTTCTACGGCGGCGCCGCCAACGCCTGCCGCGACCTGACGCCGCGCCAGCGCGAACAGATGGACCCGGGCCTGATGCAGGTGGTGGCCAAGGCCGAGCGCCTGTCCATGCTCGACTACCTGGCGGCGGTGAACGAACGCATGGCGCTCTCGGAGCGGATGGCGGTGTTCCATCAGAAGTACGATCTGCTGATCACCCCGACCCTGCCGATCACCGCCTTCGAGACCAACCGGGAGGTGCCGCCGGACTGGCCCAACACCCGCTGGCCCACCTGGACGCCGTTCACCTACCCTTTCAACATGACCGGCCAGCCGGCGCTGTCCGTGCCGCTGGGACTGGCCGGCGACGGCCTGCCCATGGGGCTGCAGATCGTCGGCCGCCGCTTCGCGGACGAACAGGTGCTCAAAGCCGGGCATTTGTTCGAACAGCTCCGTCCTTTCACCGACCGTCCATCGCTGGCCCTGGCCGGCGCGACCGCATGAACCGTCTTTAACAAGGGAGCGGTGATATGAGCAGCATCAACCTGGACACGGACTTCTACGAAACCGAAGACCCGATCTGGAACCCGGCCCTGCTGACCATCCCGGTGCCGGGCATCCGCCGCATGGTGAACCTGGCGTCGACCATGGAGGACGTGATCCATTTGTCCATCGGGCAGCCGGACCTGAAGCCGCCGGAGCATGTGGTGGAAGCGGCGGTGAACGCCCTGCACGCGGGCCAGACCGGCTACACCATGGACGCCGGCCTGCCCGAGCTGCTGGAAGCCCTGGCGGAATACTACGGGGAACGCTACAACCGCACCCTGGTGCCGGAAAACATCATGATCACCACCGGCGCCACCGAGGCGCTGTACCTGGCGCTCACCGCCACCTCGGCGCCGGGGCGGGAATTCATCGTCCCGGAGCCGTCATTCATGCTCTACGCGCCGCTGATCCGCATGAACGGCGGCGTGGTGAAATCGATCCCCACCCACGCGGAGAACCAGCACCAGCTGGACCCGCAGGAAGTGATCGACGCCATCGGCCCGAACACCTACGCCATCGTGCTCAACTCACCGAGCAACCCCACCGGCACCATCTATCCCCGCGACACCGTGGAAGCGATCGTGCAGGAAGCGGCCTACCGGGGCGTGTACGTGATCAGCGATGAGGTCTACGACCACCTGGTGTACGACGGCAAGGAGTACCCGAGCGTGCTGTCCTGCTGCTCGGACCTGGACCATGTGATGGTGATCTCCAGCTTCTCGAAAACCTTCAGCATGGCGGGCATGCGCATCGGCTGGTTGATGGCCAGCCAGGGCGCGATCAAGAAATTGCGCCGCTACCACATGTTCACCACCACCGTGGCCAACACCCCCTGCCAATGGGCCGGGGTGGCGGCGCTGCGCGGCGAGCGCACCTTTATCGACAACATGCTGGTGGAGTACCAGCGCCGCCGCGACCGGCTGGTGGACCTGGTGAAGGCCACACCGCACCTTACCGGTTACCGGCCGGACGGCGCCTTCTATCTGTTCCCGTCGCTGCCGGAGGGCGTCAACGGCGGCAACGTGGCGCTCAAACTGCTGCGCGAAACCGGCGTCTGCACGGTCGCCGGGGAAACCTTCGGCGACAGCTGCAGCAACGCCCTGCGCATCAGCTACTCCACCTCCCTGGACCAAATCGAAGCCGCCTTCGAACGCATCATCCCCTGGATGGAAAAACAAGATTGGTGAAGAGGGCAGTTAATAGTTAACAGTGAACAATTAATAGTTGGCCGGCATAGCCGGCCCTGGGGAAAACAAAAAGGCCGTGCCAGCGTTCATTCGCGGGCACGGCCTTTTCGTTGGTAACGACGCTCGTCGCGTCTTTTAGCTGTTAACTATTCACTGTTAACTATTAACTGCTTTTAGGGCATTTCGTCGATTTCTTCTTTTTCGACGACCAGGAAGTCTTCCTTGGTGACGTTGAGGGTGAAGATCAGGTTGGCGACCACGTAGATGGACGAGTAGGTACCCACAACGATGCCCACCAGCAGCGCTTCCGAGAACGAGCGCATTACTTCGCCGCCGAAGAAGAACAGCGCCAGCAGCACCAGGGCGGTGGTCAACGAGGTGTTGATGGTGCGGTTGAGCATTTCGTTGATGGCGTCGTTGACGATTTTTTCCGGGTCGGTTTCCCGGGTGTTGCGGAAGTTCTCGCGTATCCGGTCAGCGACCACGATGGAGTCGTTCAGCGAGTAGCCGATCAGGGCCAGGATCGCCGCCAGCACGGTCAGATCGAAGTGCCACTGCAGCAGGGAGAACAGGCCCAGCACGATGATCACGTCGTGCAGCAGCGCGGCCACGGTGGCGACCCCGAACTTGTTGGTGAACCGGAACCACACATAGACCAGCATCAGGCCCAGCGCCATCAGCATGGCGAGGCCGGACTGGTCACGCAGCTCGTCGCCCACCTGGGGGCCGACAAACTCCACCTTGAGCAGTTCAAGGTTGTCGATCTCGGCGTTCACCGCTTCGAACACCATGCCGCCCACCTGGTCGGCTTCCACGCCTTCGGTGGGCGCCACGCGGATGCTGACTTCCCGGGCGGAGCCGTACTGCTGAACTATGGCGTCGCTGAAGCCGCGCTCGGCGACGGCGCCGCGCACCTGGTCGAGGTCCAGATCCTGCTCGCTTTTCACCACCACCGAGGTGCCGCCGGTGAAGTCCAGGCCCAGGTTCAGACCGCGGGTGGCGAGCAGCGCGATGGAGATCACCACCAGGGTGATCGACAGTATGCCGAGCACCTTGCGCGGCGCCATGAAGTTGATGTGCTTCGCGGGAGCCTTACTCATAACCGCCTCAGATACTCAGTTTGGCCGGCGCGCGGGCGCCCCGGCCGTAGGTCATTTCCACCAGCGCGCGGGTACCGATGATGGCCGTGAACATGGAGGACAGAATGCCGATGAACAGCGTCACCGCGAAGCCCTGCACGGAGCCGGTGCCCGCGGAGAACAGGATCACCGCCACGATCATGGTGGTGATGTTGGCGTCCAGAATGGTGGTGAAGGCGCGGCCGTAGCCCTCTTCGATCGCCTCGCGCGGGCGCCGGCCGTTACGCAGCTCCTCGCGGATACGCTCGTAGATCAGCACGTTGGCGTCCACCGCCATGCCCACGGTCAACACGATACCGGCGATACCCGGCAGGGTGAGCGTGGCGCCGGGAATCAGCGACATCACGCCGACGATGATCACCAGGTTGCCGAGCAGCGCCACATTGGCGAACAGGCCGAACACCTTGTACCAGATCACCATGAACAGCAGCACCAGGGCCATGCCCAGCGCCATCGACTTGAGGCCGGCCTCGATATTTTCCTGGCCCAGGCTGGGGCCGATGGTGCGCTCTTCAACGATGGTCACCGGCGCCGCCAGGGAACCGGCGCGCAGCAGCAGGGCCAGCTCCGAGGCTTCCGCCGGGCTGTCCAGACCGGTGATCCGGAAGCGGCTGCCCAGGGTGTCCTGGATGGTGGCCACGTTGATCACGTACTGGTCGGTGGTGCTTTCCGGCACCTGACGGCGCTCGCCGTCCTCGTCCTCGACGGTTTTCATCACCGTCTTGGTCTCGATGAACAGCACCGACATGGGGTTGCCCACGTTCTTGCTGGTCACCCGCTGCATGCTGCGCGCGCCGGTGGAGTCCAGCTCCACGTTCACCTGGGGCGTGCCGCTTTGCTGGTCGAAGCCCATCTGCGCGTTGGTGACCTGATCACCGGTGGCGATCTTGGATTTCTCCAGAATCACCGGCCGGTCGTTCTGGGATTTGAACGGGAAAATCTCGGTGCCCGGCGGCGCGATGCCGGTGCTGGCCCGGCTGGAGGAGTACTGGTCGGCGACCAGACGGAATTCCAGGGTCGCGGTGCGGCCGAGAATACGGCGCGCCTGGGAGGCGTCCTGCACACCGGGCAGCTGCACCACGATGCGGTCGGCGCCCTGGCGCTGCACCACAGCGTTGCCGACGCCCAGCTCGTTGACCCGGTTGTTCAGCGCGGTGCGGTTCTGGTCGACGGCGTAATCCTGCAGCTCATCCAGCGTGCTCTGGTTCAGCGTCAGGGTCAGCCGGGGCCGTTCCTCGGACTGGTCCAGGGTGAACTCCGGCAGCGCGGTGCGCAGCGGCGCCCGCGCCGCGTCGGCGGCGATCTGGTCGTCCAGGGTGATGACCAGCTTCTGACCTTCGATGTCCACGCTGCGGTAGCGGATGCCCTCGTTGCGCAGCGTCAGCTTGGCCTGGCCGGACCAGGCGTCCATGCGCTGCTCGATCACCGTGGCCATGTCCACCTGCAGCAGGAAATGCACCCCGCCGCGCAGGTCCAGGCCCAGGTTCATGGGCGAGGCGCCCACCGCGCGCAGCCAGTCCGGCGTGGTGGGGGCCAGATTAAGCGCCACCACGTACTCTTCGCCGAGCAGGCTGGAAATACGCTCGCGGGCCCGCAGCTGCGCGTCCGTGCTCTCCAGGCGCACCATCCAGGAATTGTTGATGGTTTCGCCTTCGCCGTGTTCGATGCCGGTGTCGTCGAGGGCGCCCAGCACCCGGTCGCGAACCGGCACCGGCACCTGGCCGCCGGCGTCGTTGGCACTGATCTGAATGGCCGGAACGTCCGGATAAAGATTGGGCAGCGCATAGAGGCCGCACCCCAATAGCACGGCCAGGAGCAGGAAAAATTTCCAGCGCGGATAGCGGGTCATAATGGTCTTCCGGTTCGGCCGGCGAGGACTTATATGGATTTAATGGTGCCTTTGGGCAACGTGGCCTGGACACTCTGTTTCTGCAGTTTGATCTCGAGGTTGCCGCTGATTTCCAGTACCACGAAATCGTCGGTGACCTTGGTCACCCGGCCGAGAATGCCGCCGCTGGTGATCACTTCGTCGCCTTTGTTCAGGCTCTGGACCAGATTCTTGTGTTCCTTGGCGCGCTTTTGCTGCGGACGGATCAGGAAGAAGTAGAACACCGCTACCATTACCACCAGCATGATCAGCTCGATACCGCCGCCGCCAGGAGCGGCCCCACCGGTTTGAGCGTGCGCGGGTGAAATCAACCAGTTCATGACGTTACTCCACGTTATCGTCGTTAAATCGCGGGTACGGGACGGCCCAAAGCCGCGTAGAAGTCGCTAATAAAGGCGCTCAATGTACCCGCTTCGATAGCCCCCCGCAATCCGGCCATCAGCCGCTGGTAATGGCGCAGATTGTGGATGGTATTGAGTTGCGCGCCGAGCATCTCGTTGCAGCGATCCAGATGGTGCAGATAGCTGCGCGAAAAATGCCGGCAGGTATAGCAATCACAGTTTTCGTCCAGCGGCCCCAGGTCGTGCCGGTGCCGGGCGTTGCGGATCTTGAGCACGCCTTCGCCGACGAAAATATGGCCGTTGCGCGCGTTGCGCGTGGGCATCACGCAGTCGAACATGTCCACGCCGCGCCGCACCGCTTCGACGATGTCCTCGGGCCGCCCTACCCCCATCAGATAGCGGGGCCGGTCCTCGGGCATGTGCGGGGTCAGCGCGCCCAGGGTGCGCAGCATCTCTTCCTGGGGCTCGCCCACGCTCAGGCCCCCCACCGCATAGCCGTCGAAGCCGATATCCACCAGTCCGTCCAGCGATTCGCGGCGCAGGGCGTCGTACATGCCCCCCTGTACGATGCCGAAACAGGCCGCATCGTTCCCCAGATCGTCGAAATGGGCCTGCTTGGAGCGTTTCGCCCAGCGCAGGGAGAGGCGCATGGAGTCGGCGGCCTCGGTCTCGGTGGCCGGGTACGGCGTGCACTCGTCAAAAATCATGCAGATGTCGCTGTCCAGATCCGCCTGCACGCGCATGGCGATTTCCGGATTGAGTTCGATGCGGTCGCCGTTGATCGGGCTCTGGAACACCACGCCCTGCTCGGAAATCTTGCGCATCTCGCCCAGGCTGAACACCTGAAAGCCGCCGGAATCGGTGAGGATCGGCCGCTGCCACTGCATGAAGCCGTGCAGCCCGCCGTGGGCGCCGATCACCTCGGTGCCGGGGCGCAGCATCAAATGGAAGGTATTGCCGAGGCAGATTTCCGCGCCGATGTCCTCCAGGTCCCGGGGCAGCATGCCCTTGACCGTGCCGTAGGTGCCCACCGGCATGAACGCCGGGGTTTCCACACTGCCGCGCGGGAAGGTCAGCCGCCCGCGCCGGGCGGCGCCGTCACTGGCCAGATGCTGGAAGGTCATTCGGGACATGAAAAGCCTCGCTGCGCGTCGGGCGCTCTTTCAATGAACATGGCGTCGCCGTAACTGAAGAAGCGGTAGCGTTCACGGATCGCCTCCTCATACGCCGCCAGCACCCGCTCACGGCCGGCGAAGGCGCTCACCAGCATCAGCAGGGTGGAGCGCGGCAAATGGAAGTTGGTGACCAGCGCGTCCACCTGGCGGAACCGATAGCCCGGATAAATAAAGATGTCGGTTTCCGATTCACCGGCCTCCAGCACGCCGCCGGCGGAGGCCGCCTCCAGGGTGCGCAGGGCGGTGGTGCCCACCGCCACCACCCGGCCGCCGCGGGCGCGGGTGGCGGCGACCTGCTCTACCAGGGTGGGCTCGACGCGGAACCGTTCGCTGTGCATGGGGTGGTCCTCGACCCGCTCCACCCGCACCGGCTGGAAGGTGCCGGCGCCCACATGCAGGGTCACGAAGCCGGTCTCCACCCCCATTGCCTGCAGCTGCTCCAGCATCGGCTGGTCGAAATGCAGGCCGGCGGTGGGCGCCGCCACGGCACCGGGCTCGCGGGCGTACACGGTCTGGTAGCGCTCCTGGTCCGCGCCCTCGTCGGGGCGGTCGATGTAGGGCGGCAGCGGCACATGGCCGATGCGCTCCAGCGCCTCCAGGGCGGTCTCGCAGCCCGTGAAATCCAGCTCGAACAGCTCGCCACGGCGGCCCTCGACCCGGGCGCCGATGCCCTGCTCGAACACCAGCCCGGTATCCGGCTTGGGCGACTTGGAGGCGCGCACATGGGCCAGCGCCCGGGTGCCCTCCAGCAGCCGCTCGATCAGCACTTCCACCCGGCCGCCGGAGCTTTTGTGGCCGAACAGGCGGGCCGGAATCACCCGGGTGTCATTGAACACCAGCAGGTCGCCGGGGCGCAGATGATCGGCCAGATCGGGAAACCGCTGGTGTTTCAGGGCGTCCACGGTGAGCGCCAGAAGGCGGGCGTCGCGGCGCCGCTCGGGGGGATGGCGGGCGATCAGCGCTTCCGGCAGGTCAAAATCAAAGTCGTCGACTCTCACGCGGTTATTCCTCCACCCCGGTCAGACCGCCTTGGCGCCCTTGGGCAACACCACGGTGGCGGTGAGCGACAGGCGGTCATGCAGGGTCTGGTGCGGGTGCACCAGCACCACCAGATAGCCGGCGCCGAGGGTCAGCCAGGACAGCCCGGCGGCGGCGAAACGGGCCACCGTCTGCCAGAAACGCATGGGGCCGCCCCGGTAGTCGCGCACCTGCAGGCGCCAGGCGCGCATGCCCAGGGTCTGGCCGCCGTGCAGCCAGAACCAGGCGTAGAAGGCCCAGGTTTCCAGGATCAGCAGCGGGAACAGCACGCCGCGCAGCACCATCGGGTCGGCGCGGGTGACGCCGTTGATGTCCTGCACCGGCAGGCCGGTGTGGTTATAGAGAAGCACGAACAGGCCGGCGCTGACGAACCAAAGGGCGATCACCAGGAAGCCGTCGTAAACCAGGGCCATAAAGCGTTTGAGCAAACCGGCGGGTTTGGCGTCTTCAATCATGGGGGCTCCGACGGGCGGACCAGCGTCTGGCGACGAACGGATACGGAATAAAAAGCCCGCGTTTAGCGGGAGCTTCGTTTCATGCTGGGTAGCAGAGCGGGACTTGGCCCAATGCGCGAGTGTAGCAGAAACCGATTCAAAACCGCCAATGATCCGCCACCGGGCGCCTCTTGCCCAGACCCACTTCTGGCGAACTTTCTGTCGTGATCAATCCAAAGACCGCGCCTTGCCGGAGCGGGGTTCACCGAGGCGCCGATGCTCCGGGGCCTGACGTTAGAGCCATAGGGGCGCCGATCAACCGTATTCAGTCCGCACATCGTGCAGGCGCTCCTTTAGCACCGCGTCGCGGATCATGCGCCA